>Ga0105242_10004317_pt1 | contig 11072 bp, 9 predicted proteins | sample KBSM24metaG_FD_81521 | JGI IMG/M metagenome (GOLD analysis project Ga0105242, IMG submission 81521) | Miscanthus rhizosphere microbial communities from Kellogg Biological Station, Michigan, USA - KBS M2-4 metaG | ecosystem: Host-associated > Plants > Roots > Rhizosphere > Soil | place: Michigan... | reverse complement strand
TTGGCGGGCTCACGCCGTGCTGGGCGCGAGCGCATCGGTATTGCGGCGCAGGCAGAAGCGCCCGCCGTGCTTGCCGCTGTACATGGCCGCATCCGCCAGCTTGATGAGCGTGGCCGCGTCGGTGGCGTCGGTGGGCGCGAGCGCATAGCCGATGGTCAGGCCCACGCGCAGGTCGTAGGCGCCCACGCGGAACGGGGTGCGGAAGGCCTCCAGCAGCGTGCAGCCCAGCTCGTGCGCCTGGTCGGGGCTGGGCAGTTCGCAGGCCATGACCACGAATTCGTCGCCGCCGACGCGGGCCACGGTGTCCGAGTTGCGCAGGTGTTCGCGCAACCGCGCGGTCACCGCCACCAGCAGGTGGTCGCCCACGTCGTGGCCGAAGCGGTCGTTCACCGGCTTGAAGTCGTCCAGGTCGAGCATGTAGAGCGCCAGCAGGCCGCCGGGCCGGGAACGGGGCAGGGCGGCTTCCAGGGCCTTGTCCAGCCCGCGGCGGTTGGGCAGGCCGGTCAGCGGATCGGTGTGGGCCAGCGACTGCATGGCGTCGCGCTCGCGGCTCGCGCGCTGGGCCTCCAGCCGCAGCGCGGCGGGGCGCAGGCCGAGCATGCGCATGAAGAGCAGCATGTCCAGCACGGCGCCGGCCTGGAAGGCGTGCAGTGTCCAGACGTTGGCGGGCAGCTTGCCATGCACCAGCAGGCCCAGCGTGACGGCGGCGACCAGATAGGCCGCCCAGGCATACATCAGCGTGTGGCCCAGCGGGTCGCCGCGCCGGGCCTGGCGCAGGGCCAGCGGCACGCTGAGCACGGAGGGCATGGGGCCGAGCAGGCCCAGCACCGTCATGGCCACGCGCACCGACATCAGGTCGAGCGCGAAGGCCAGGCCCAGTACGCCGGTGAGTAGGGCGCAGCCCTGCATGATCCGGATGAAGCGGCGGGTGGGCTGGCTGGCGTCCAGCACATGGCCCATGAAAAGGAACGAGGCCATGGCGCCGAGGAAGCCGCACAGGCTGCCGATGTGCTGCTCCATCCAGAGGTTGTCACCCCAGAGGAACTGCCCGCCGACGCCGAAGAACTGGACGGAGAAGCCGCCGCTGCCCAGCACCAGCAGCATGTAGTAGAAAAAGAGCCGCTGGCGCAGCGAGACCCATTGCCAGAGGCTGTACACCAACAGGCAGATGGCCAGCCCCGCGAAGATGCCCTGCACCATCTGTTCGCCCAGCATGTGGGGGTCGAGCAGGCGCTTCTCGCCGATGAAGAGCGGCACGATCATCCCGCCGCCGGTACGCAGGCGGATGTAGAGCTCATAGCGCTCGCTGGGCGCGAGCGGCAGGTCCATGGCCGGGGTGCGCCACAGCAGCGGCCGGGCGGCCTGCGGCTGCATGTTGCCCAGTGCGGCGTGCTGCGCGATCTCGCCCCGGTGGACGAGGTACACGTCCACTTCGTTGAGCAGCGCATAGTCGATGCTCACCGCCGCAGCCAGTGCCTGGGTTCCCAGCCCCTGCAGCGCCACGCGCAGCCAGACCGCATCGGTGCGCACGCCCAGGGAGCCGGGTTTGACGTCGGGTATCTCGAACGCGTCGGGCCGTTCCATCACCTGCCCGATGCGCAGCTTCAGGCTGGGGTCGGAGAGCATCTGCACGTAGGGCCAGGCCTGCACCGGCGGGGCGCCGGCCTGCAGCCACAGCACCGGCTGCGCCCGGGCCGGCGTGGCCGTCCCCAGGCCGGCCCAGCAGCAGGCCAGCAGCAGCCAGAGCCACAGGCCGCGCGGGCAGGCGCGGGGTGACGGCTGGCCGGTGCCGGCAGGCCGTGTTTCGGAGGACTGTGAGACGGCAATGAGCGAGGATGCCGGCATGAAGGGTCTTCTCTTGCCCTCAGTGCGCCGATTGCGACCCGCCATCGGCCACCGCCGGCTGGGGCCTCGACAGAGGGCGCCAGGTTCCGGTGGTCGTCAATCGGTCTTCGAGCCGGTTGAGCCACCGGGGCGCTTTCGGGTCGTCGCTCCAACTGGCAACCGTCTGCGTCATTTGCCCGAGCAGCCCCTCGGGCAGCTGCAGCGGCCGTGTCTGGTCCATGAGCAGCTTCACCAGCAGGTGGTAGCCCAGCACCCGCATCAGCGCCCGGGTGATCGAAAAATGCGGCAGGAAGCACCGCGCTGCGGCATCCACCAGCCGCGCAGCGCCCATCAGGAACCAGAACAGCAGCCAGGACAGAAGGGGGGCAGGCCGATCATCGAGCCCCAGCTGCGCGAAGTTGACGCGGCCGCAGAGGTAGCGCGTCATCAGCCGCGGGAAGGGGCGGGCGATGCGCCAGGGAATGACCTGCTCCATGGTGGACATGAGCGCGGCCGCCAGGGCCGGCCGCACGTCCGGCGGGTTCAGGTGCGCCTGGCCTTCGGCCTGCATGCGTGCCAGCAGCGCTTGGCCCTCATCCATGGTGCGGATCATCAGCGCGCTCTCGATGCCCAGCACGTGGCCCACCACGTTCCAGGTGTGCAGATAGGCTTGCTCGTCGGCTTCGGAGAGGCCGATGCCCAGCCGACGCATGCCGCGCAGGAAGACGTAGCCGAAGGTGAGCAGGGTGTAGGCCAGTTCGGCCTGGTTGCAGGGCAGGCCGTCGCGTTCGGTGTTCCAGCCCAGAGCGGCCAGGACCTGGTAGATGCTGGGCTTGGCCGGGCGCTCCAGCGGCGCGACGTTGCGCAGGCGTGCGCGGCCGGGCCGCGGTTCCTCGCGCAGGATCAGGTAGCGGATGGTGGCGTGGATCAGCCGCACCTTGAGCACCTGGGCGACGCCCGAGCCCTGGGGCCGCGTCAGGCCGCCATGCATCATCACGGGGAAGATCATCGCGGCGGTGCTGCGGATGCGGTGCTCGGTGTTGTATTCGAGCTGGCCCGTGGCGTGCAGCACGCTGGCCAGGTCGGGAACGATGTAGCACTCGGGCAGGCTGGCGCAGAACAGCAGCGTGCAGGACAGGACCCCGTAGTCCATGAACACCCGTTCCGCGCGCCCGATGAGCGCCGGGTCGGCCCAGGGGGGCAGGTCGCGCCCGGCGCGGATGAAATCCTGCAGCGCCTGGGCGATGTCCGGCGGCACCGAGTCCGGGGCCTGCCAGTCGGCCATCGCGGCGTTGTCGGTCCAGGTGGCGAAGGCGCGGTTGATGGCGGCGATGCGCTGCCACTGCAGAGCCTGCGCGCCCGGCAGCGCATCCTGCGGCCAGGGCCCCAGGATGCGCGCGATGGTGTCGTCTGCCGGCGGGTCGGCCTGCCACTGGGGCGCAATGGCTTCGGGGCTGTCGTCTCGGGGTTCAGGCATGCTGTTCATGACGCGCCGTTGAAGGAGGGGGCAACGAATAAATGACAGGGGGCGCAATTCCCCTGCCTGCAATGCGGGTGCAGTGTAGGGGATGACTACATTCTTTCGGCGACTCCCCAGTGCCGGCGTGTGACCGTCGAAGTCGTTTCGCCACCCCGGGGTTGCGGTTCAGCCGCCGGCGTTCTGCACGTGGACCAGATTCAGCAGCGCGGCCTCGATGGCGGCGGCCGTGGCGACGGGCTTTTCCATGGGGAAAAGGTGGCTGCCGTCCACCAGGGCGATGCGGCCCTGGGTGATGCGCTGGGTCATCGCCATGCCCACCTGGCGCAGCTCCTGCGACGCCAGCCCGCCGATGAAGGCCGCCGGGCAGCGCAGCGGATGCTGGCGCAGCATGCGGGCGAAGTCGTGCGGCAGGGTGTTGTAGATGGCCGTCTCCACGTCGCGGTCGAAGGCCAGCACGCGCTGGCCTTCGTGGTCGCGCAGGCCGTGGGCGACGTAGTCGCGCAGCACCTGGCGGTCCCAGTGCATGAAGGCCTTCTTGCGGCTGAAGTGATCCAGCGCTTCCTCGGTGCTGGCCCAGCTGTTGCGCCGGGCCCGGCTGATCTTGCCCGGCGAGACCGCGCCCACCAGCTGCGTGCGCTTGGCGACATCGAGCGCGCTGGCCCGCCAGCCGCCCAGCAGGGGCGAATCCAGCAGCAGCACGCCGCGCGCCAGCTGCGGGTGGCGCGCGGCCGCCATCACGCTGAGAAAGCCGCCCAGAGAGTGGCCGACGAGGAAGGCCGGCTCGCCGCTTGCCTTCTGCTGCTGGGCCTGGGCGAAATCCGCGAGCTGCTGCACCAGATGGGGCCAGTTGTTGGTGACGGGGTAGCGCTCGTCATGGCCGAACTGCGGAACGGCGGCGACGTCGAAGCCGCGCCGCCGCAGCTCCTCGAACATCACACGGTAGGTACTGGCCGGAAAGCTGTTGGCGTGGGAGAAGACGATGCGGGGCATGGAGTTCGGCCTGCTGCTGGGCGGATACCCGGTCTGGGGCGTTTCAGACCAGCTTGTCGCGCGGATTGGTGATCTTGCGCAGCGGCTTGTTGCGCGCGTTGTCGACGCGGATCGGCACCTCGGTCGCGCCGCCGTTCCAGGCCGGGTCCTCGATGCTGTCGAACACCTGGCGCAGCTTCTGGCCCCAGCTGTCGTGCAGCATGCGGAAGTAAGGGTTGTGCTCGTCGATGCAGACGATCTTGTCGGCGGAGAAGCTGCCTTCCTCATAGACCACCAGGTCCAGCGGCAGGCCCACCGACAGGTTGGACTTGAGCGTGCTGTCCATCGATACCAGCGCGCACTTGGCGGCCTCGGCCAGCGGGGTTTCGGGCGTGAGCACGCGGTCGAGCACGGGCTTGCCGTATTTGGATTCGCCCACCTGGAAGTAGGGCGTCTCTGAGGTGGCCTCGATGAAGTTGCCGGCCGAATAGACCTGGAAGAGGCGCATGCCCTCGCCGCGGATCTGCCCGCCCAGCACCAGCGAGACGTTGAAGTCCACGCCCGAGCGCTTGAGCGCGGCGCCGTCGCGTTCGTGGACCCGCCGCACGGCCGAGCCCAGCACGCGCGCCACCTCGAACATGCTGGTGGCGTTCCACATGGTGATGGGCTCGCCGTCTTCCTCGCGGCTGGCGATCTGCTCGGTCTGCAGGATCTCGCGCACCGACTGCGAGATGCTCAGGTTGCCAGCCGACAGCAGCACCATGAAGCGGTCGCCCGTCTTCTCGTAGATCATCATCTTGCGGAAGGAGCTGATCTGGTCGAGGCCAGCATTGGTGCGGGAGTCGGAGAGGAAGACTAGTCCGGCGTTGAGTTTGATGGCGACGCAGTACGTCATGGGCTGAATGCGGTCGTGAGCAAGGGGCCCAAGTGTAGGGCGTGTCTGCCGGCGGCGCCGTTCCGGGGCTGCGGCGCGGGCCGGATCGGCTCCGCCTTCCTTCTCCCCACGGGCCGGGCGGATCGCCGGGAGGGCGCGTCGGGAGGTGGGAGCCTCATGGTGCGTGGCGCGGTGGCGGGCGTGCACGGAATCGGTGCATTTTGTGTACAAAAAGCGCCGGCTATTGCATGCAAACATGGCACGCCGTTTGCGTAGGCGTGGGGCATGCAAGCGAAATCCCCCCAACCGGTTCCTGCCGCCATCGAAGTCGTTGCGCTGACCAAGCGGTATGCGCAGGGCAAGCCCGCGGTGGACAACATCGATCTGCGGATCGCAAGCGGCAGCTACTGCTGCCTGCTGGGCCCTTCCGGCTGCGGCAAGAGCACCACGCTGCGCATGATCGCAGGGCACGAAACGGTCACCAGCGGGGACGTGCTGCTGGACAACCGCAACATCACCCAACTGTCCGCCGCGGCACGCGGTACGGCCATGATGTTCCAGAGCTTCGCGCTGTTCCCGCATCTCTCCGCGCTCGACAACGTGGCCTTCAGTCTGAAGATGAAGGGCGTGGGCCAGACCGAGCGCCGTGCCCGGGCCGCTGCGCTGCTCGAACGCGTGGCCATGGGCCACCTGGTGGAGCGCAAGCCGGCCGAGTTGTCGGGTGGGCAGCAGCAGCGCGTGGCGCTGGCCCGCGCGCTCATAACGCAGCCGCGGGTGCTGCTGCTCGACGAGCCGCTGTCCGCGCTCGACCCCTTCCTGCGCGTCCAGATGCGTGCCGAGCTGCGCCGCTGGCAGAAGGAACTGGGCTTGACCTTCATCCATGTCACCCATTCCCAGGAGGAGGCTATGGCGCTGGCCGACACCATGGTGGTGATGAACAGCGGCGTGATCGAGCAGGTGGGCACGCCCTACGACGTCTACAACCGGCCGGCCAGCGAGTTCGTGGCGCGCTTCATGGGCGGCCACAACGTGATCGAGACGCCGCAAGGCAAGGTGGGCGTGCGGACCGACCACCTGGGCGTGCTGCCCGAAGGGGCTGCGCCGCCCGAGGGCGCCATGCACATGCCCGCCGTCGTCACCGACGTGGAATACCAGGGCCCCTATGTGCTGCTGGGCCTGCAGCGCGCGGGCGCGGCCTTGTCCGCCCACGCCACGGCGGAGTACTCGGTGATGGTGCCCGAGTCGGTCCACCTGGAGTGGCCCTGCGTGGTGGGCCAGCCCGTGCTGCTGCACTGGCAGCCATCCAGGGCCCATCCGCTGCAGGCGGCTGCGGCCTGAAAGCCGCTTCTTCCCGAGTCGCCCTCACTTTTTCGCCTTCCCCTTCGCCTTCGCAAGAAGCCCTGTCTCCTCCTTTCCTTCCTCTTTTTTCCAAGGAGTTTTCACCATGTCCGATGTGCTTCACGATTCCGCCGCCCTCGACGTCTCCGGCATGCAGCGCCGCTCCCTGCTCAAGGGCACGGCGGGCATCCTGGCCGCTGGGGTCTTCCCGGCCGTCCATGCGCAGGAAAAGATCGTGCTGCGCTATCTGGGCACGGCGGTGAACCAGGACAAGGCGATCGCCGAGAAGTTCAAGGCCGACACCGGCATCGAGATCCAGTACGTGGCCGTGACCACCGACGACGTGACCAAGCGCGCGGTGACGGCGCCCAACAGCTTCGATCTGATCGATACCGAGTACTTCTCGCTCAAGAAGATCGTGCCCACGGGCAACCTCAAGGGCATCGACAGCAAGCGCATCAAGAACGCGGACAAGATCACGCCGCTTTTCACCAAGGGCGAAGTGGGCGGCAAGGCCGTGGGCGACCAGGGCACGGCGCCCAAGAAGGTGATCTACCTCGAAGGCGAGAAGAGCAAGGTCTTCGCCAAGAGCCCCACGCAGTTCATGAGCCTGATTCCCACGGTCTACAACGCGGACACGCTGGGAATCCGGCCCGACCTCATCAAGCGCCCGATCAACTCCTGGGCCGAGCTGCTGAACCCCGAGTTCAAGGGCAAAGCGGCGATCCTGAACATTCCATCCATCGGCATCATGGATGCGGCGATGGTGGTCGAAGCCATGGGCCTCTACAAGTATCCCGACAAGGGCAACATGACCAAGAAGGAGATCGACCTCACCATCAAGACGCTGATCGAGGCCAAGCGCGCCGGCCAGTTCCGCGCGCTGTGGAAGGACTTCAACGAATCGGTCAACCTGATGGCTTCCGGGGAGGTCGTCATCCAGTCGATGTGGAGCCCTGCCGTCACGGCCGTGCGGACCAAGGGCGTGGCCTGCAACTTCCAGCCGCTCAAGGAAGGCTACCGCGCCTGGGCCGCGGGCTTCGGACTGCCCGCCACGCTGTCGGGCCGCAAGCTCGACGGAGCCTACGAATTCATCAACTGGTTCCTCGACGGCTGGGCCGGCGCCTACCTCAACCGCCAGGGCTACTACAGCGCCGTGCTGGACACCGCCAAGGCCAAGATGGAGCCCTATGAATGGGCGTACTGGATGGAGGGCAAGCCCGCCGCCCAGGACATCAAGAGCCCCAACGGCGAGGTGCTGGCCAAGGCCGGCGCAGTGCGCGACGGCGGCAGCTACGAAGCGCGCATGGGTGCCATCGCCTGCTGGAACGCGGTGATGGACGAGAACAACTACATGGTCCAGAAATGGAATGAGTTCGTGGCGGCGTGACGGGGACTACCCCCTGAGCGGCTGCGCCGCTTCCCGCCTCTCTCGCCGCGCAGGGCGCGGCGGGAAGGGGGACCACGCCAGTGGCCGGGCGAAGCCCGTTCCACGGCGTGAGCTGGCCTGGCCTGCTCCGCGGCCTTCTGACGGGTGGCGCACCGCCTGTCCAGGAGCCCGTTCCCATTGCGTGCGATTTGATCTGTCAGCGACTCAGGTGTTGTGATGAATGCTTCTGTCTCTTCCCCTCCGGTCGGCGTGCCGGCGAAGCAGGGTATTGCCGCCTGGTGGCAGGCCGCGCCGTTCACGGCCGTGTTCGTGCTGTTCTTCGTGATTCCGCTGGCGCTGATCGCCATGGTCAGCTTCTGGGACTTCAACGAATACGAGCTGCTGCCCGGCTTCACGCTCAAGAACTATGCGGCGATCTTCGACGGCTGCTCCAACCTGTCCGACGCCTGCACCACGCTGCGCACCTACTACTCCACCATCAAGTTCAGCCTGCTGGTGTGGTGCATCACTCTGGTGCTGGGCTTCGCGGTGGCGTATTTCCTCGCCTTCCACGTGCGCTCGGCCGGCATGCAGACGCTGCTCTTCGTGCTGTGCACCGTGCCGTTCTGGACCTCCAACGTCATCCGCATGATTTCGTGGGTGCCGCTGCTGGGGCGCAACGGGCTGGTGAACCAGACGCTCATGGGGTTGCACCTGGTGGACCAGCCCATCGAATGGCTGCTGTTTTCCGATTTTTCCGTGGTGCTGGCCTTCGTGCATCTCTACACCATGTTCATGATCGTGCCGATCTTCAACAGCATGATGCGCATCGACCGCAGCCTGCTGGAGGCGGCGAGCGACTCCGGCGCCTCGGGCTGGCAGACGCTGTGGAACGTGATCGTTCCCCTGTCGCGCACCGGCATCCTGATCGGCTCGATCTTCATCATCACCATCGTGATGGGCGACTTCGTCACCATCGGCGTCATGGGCGGCCAGCAGATCGCCTCGGTGGGCAAGATCATCCAGGTGCAGACCTCGTACCTGCAGTTTCCCCTGGCGGCGGCCAATGCGGTGATCCTGCTGGCCATCGTGCTGATGATCATCTGGGCCCTGACCCGGCTGGTCGACATCCGCAAGGAGCTCTGAGATGCGCACCCGCGAACCCCGTCCGCTCGGCTTCTGGCTGCTGGCCATCGTCTTCGCCCTGTTCGTGCTCTTCATGTACGGGCCCATGCTCGTCATCTTCGTGCTGAGCTTCCAGGGGCCGGAAGGCGGGCTCACCTTTCCCATGCGCGGCATGTCGCTGCACTGGTTCCGCAAGCTGGCCGAAGGGCTGGGCGTGGTGGACATCGGCGCGGCGTTGTCGCGCTCGCTGGGTGTGGGGCTGGCGGTGATGGCATGCACCGTGGTGCTGTCGGTGCTGGCGGGACTGGCCTTCCGAAAGAAGCTGCGGGGCGGGAACCTGCTGTTCTTCGTCGTGGTGGCCAGCCTGATCATGCCGTCGATCATCGTGTCGCTGGGCATCGGGCTGGAGTTCCGGCTGCTGGACTCCGCCATCAAGGCCGTGCTCGGCGCGCTGGGAATGGACGGCGCGCTGGAGGGCTACGGCACCTCGCTGGGCCTCTTCACCTCGGCGCTGGGCGCGCACCTGACCTGGACGCTGCCCTTCGGCCTGCTCATCATGTTCGCGGTGTTCAACCGTTTCAATCCGGCCTATGAAGAGGCCGCGCGCGACCTGGGTGCCACGCCTTGGCAGGGCTTCAGGCATGTGGTGCTGCCGCTCATCGGCCCCTCGGTGGTGGGCATAGGCATGTTCGGCTTCACGCTGAGCTGGGACGAGATCGCCCGCACCTCGCAGGCCATCGGCGATGTCAACACGTTGCCGCTGGAACTGCAGGGCCTGACCACCACGGTGACCACGCCGGCCATCTACGCCCTGGGCACGGTGACCACGCTGGTGTCCTTCCTGGTGATGGGTTGCGCGCTGGCCTGGACATGGGCGCTGGGCCGCAGACGCAAGGGCCGGGCCGCATGACCGATGGCGCAGCCACCCGGGCCTTGCGGCCTCCGCGTCCCCGGCCCGCCGCCTTGCCGAGCGAGGGCGACATGTACGACCGGTTGGTCTCCGCCATCCTCGACCACCGGCTGCCTCCGGGCACCAAGCTGGTGGAGGACAAGCTGGCCGCCGCGTTCGGCGTGTCGCGCACCCGGGTGCGGCCGGTGCTCGTGCGGCTGGCCAGCGAGCAGGTGGTCACCCTCACGCCTCATCGGGGCGCCGTCATCGCCGAGCCCACCGTGCAGGAGGCCCGCGAAGTGTTCGAGGCGCGCCGCCTGATCGAGCCGCGCCTGGTGGCCCTGTTCATCGCTGTGGCCGGCGAGGCCGACATGGCCCGGCTGCGCGTCTGCATCGAAGACGAAGAAGCCGCGCGCGCGGCCGGCGACATGCGCCGGGCCATACGCCTGTCGGGCGACTTCCACCTGCACATTGCGCAGGCGGCACGGCACGCGACGCTGGGCCGCATCCTGCGGGAGCTGGTGTCGCGCACCTCGCTCGTCCTCATGACCTACAGCCCCAGCCATGCACGTGCGCGCGCCGACGCCACGGCCTGCGGTTGCCGCGAACACCGGGCGCTGCTGGACGCCATCCGCCTGCGCGATGCGCCCGAGGCCGGGCGCCGCATGATCGACCACCTGCAGCGCCTGGAAGCGCAGCTCGAAGTGGCGCCGCCCCCGTCCGATGCGCCGGACCTGGCCAGCCTGCTCAAGCAGGTGGCCTGATACCGACAGCGTCCGCACCTCATTCGCCATGCGCCAACTGCTCGTCATCAACCCCAACACCTCCGCCAGCGTCAGCGCGCTGCTGCAGCGCCATGTGCAGTCGGCCGCCGGCCTGCAGGTGGCGGTGCGCACCGCCACCGCGCGCTTCGGCGCACCCTACATCGCCTGCGAGGCCAGCTACGCGGTGGCCTCGCATGCCGCGCTCGACGCCTGGGCCGCTGCGCTGGCGCAGGCCGAAGCTCCGGCGCCCGACGCCGTGCTGATCGGCTGCTTCGGCGACCCGGGCCTGCTGGCGCTGCGCGAGAGCTGCCCGGTGCCGGTCACGGGGCTGGCCGAGGCCTCGTTCATCGAGGCTTCGCGCCATGGCCGCTTCGCCATCGTCACCGGCGGGGAGCGCTGGGGGCCGATGCTGCAGCGCCTGGCCCAGGCGCTGGGCCACG
>Ga0105242_10004315_pt1 | contig 11079 bp, 10 predicted proteins | sample KBSM24metaG_FD_81521 | JGI IMG/M metagenome (GOLD analysis project Ga0105242, IMG submission 81521) | Miscanthus rhizosphere microbial communities from Kellogg Biological Station, Michigan, USA - KBS M2-4 metaG | ecosystem: Host-associated > Plants > Roots > Rhizosphere > Soil | place... | reverse complement strand
GAACCGACGAAATCTGGACCACGCCCTCGTCCAACCTGATGCTCGGCATGAGCCGCACGCTCAGCGGCGACAGGACCGCGTCGTTCGAATTCATGCGCATTTCCGTGCGCGCCGACGGCGTGTTCTACATTGCCCAGCCGCGCGGCAAACCGCCGGTCGAGTTCCCACTGCAAAGCTGGGATGGTGCACAGGCTATCTTCATCAACCCGGGCAACGGAGACCATCTCAAGCGCGTCATCTACCGGCACAACAGCGACGGTTCGTTCACTGCGCGCATCGAAGGTGCGAATCAGGGCGCCGAGTTTGCGGAGGACTATCCCTACCATCGCGTGCATGCAGCTCACGTCGATTGATGGGGCGCCGAGGAGAGCTGAGATGACGACGATTGTCACGACAGCGAACATCGGCCGGCCGGTCGCCGAAGTCTTCGACTACGTCACGACGCCAGCCCACTGGCTGGTCTGGCATCCGTCCTCGCTCGGTCTGCATGGTGCAACCGACCATTCGCTGCAGGTCGGTGAGGAGGTGACCGAGGAGTTTCGTGTTGCCGGACGCAACGGCTCGGTGACGTGGAAAGTCGCGGCACGCGAGGCGCCGGTGCGCTGGGCGATCAGGGGAATCGTCGCCGCCGGCGGCAACGGCACGATAACCTACACGCTTGCGCCGGTCGGCGAGACCACGTCGTTCCGGCGCGAATTCGTCTACGCGATGCCGAACTGGTTCGCCGACCTGCTCGACCGATTGTTCATCCGCCGCCGCATCGAGGCCGAATCGACCGAAGCCGTCCGCCGCCTCAAGCATGCGCTGGAGGCACGATGAACCGATCCGCGTCTGCGCTCGTGGGGTCGACGATGTTCCTGCTGCTCGGCGCCTGTGCGGTGACGCAAGTCGGTGACGTGATGCATCCGTCGATTTCCGGCAGCCTCGATATCCGCGCCGCTGACGGCTCGCGGACGCGCTGGACGCCGGACCGCTGCGTTTCTGGCGACCTCGCCTACTTCGCCGGATTCGATTTCCTGTCGTCACAGGATTCCGGCCACCTGCGCGCAGCGCTCGATCCGATCGATGGACCAGCCGCTCGCTGGACGCAGGCCGGCGCCGGACCGGAGCAAGCCACGCTCATCCTGCGCCGCACCGATTGCGCTACCCTGGATGTCGACGTGCAACCGACCGCCTGGCGCGTCAACGACGTGCGCGAATTCGCCGGTCATGTCAGCTTGTCCTGCACTGCGCCGGACGGCACGCGTGTCGAGGGGCGGATCGACGTCGACCACTGCCACTGAGCCGAGGGCATGCCATGGGCGCATCCGCCAACCGCGAATTGATCGAGCGCTTCTATCATGCGTTCCAGCAGCGCGATGCCGCGACCATGGCAGCCTGCTACCACGCGAATGCGACGTTCCGCGATCCGGTGTTCGAGCTTCAGGGCGCGCGTGTCGGTGCAATGTGGAAGATGTTGTGCGCGCGCGGCGCCAAGCTGCGTGTGGATTTCTCCAGCATCGCTGCCGATGAGTCGAGCGGATGTGCAGACTGGCAGGCCTGGTACACGTTTTCGGCAACCGGCCGCGCGGTACACAACATCATCCACGCGCACTTTCGGTTTGCCGACGGTCTGATCGTCGAACACGTCGACGATTTCGATTTCTGGCGCTGGTCGAGACAGGCCTTGGGGCCGGCCGGGCGGTTGCTCGGCTGGACGCCGCTCCTGCGCAACAGGGTGCGCCGCGAGGCCGCACGCGCGCTCGATCGATTCAGCTCTTCGCAAACGCCCTGACGCCGGCCGGCGCGAAGGGTTCGTCACTGTTGCGTGATTTGCACCGTCGCACTTGGTACGCTTGCCGGCACCAACGAATTCGCCCTTTCAATGTCGATCCGGTTTTCACAGGTTCCACCCGAGCGCGAGATTTATTCTCCGTCCACGCTCACGCGACTGGCGCGCGACCTGCTGGAGGACACATTCCCGTTGATCTGGATCGAAGCGGAAATCTCGAACTGCGCGCGTCCCGGTTCCGGCCATCTGTATTTCAACTTGAAGGACGCGCAGGCGCAGGTGCGCTGCGCGATGTTCAAGCTCAAGGCGCAGTTGTTGCGCTTCAAGCCGGCCGATGGCCAGCGCGTGCTGGCGCGCGCGCGCGTCAGCCTTTACGAGGCACGCGGCGAGTTCCAGCTCATCGTCGAGCACATGGAGGAAGCCGGCGAAGGCGCATTGCTGCGCGCGTTCGAGCAATTGAAGGCGCGCCTCGCTGCGGAAGGACTGTTCGACACCGCGCGCAAGCGCCGCCTCCCGGCCTCGCCCCGGCGCATCGGTGTGATCACGTCGCCGAGCGGTGCGGCGATCCGCGATGTACTGCACGTCATCGCGCGCCGGTTTCCGCTCGCCGAGATCGAGATCCTGCCTGTCCCGGTTCAGGGCAAGGACGCGCCGCCTGCGATCGTGAGAATGTTCCATGCCGCAGTGCGGGCGGCCCGCCACGACGTGCTGCTGCTGACCCGCGGCGGCGGTTCGATCGAGGACTTGTGGGCGTTCAACGACGAGAGCGTCGCCCGCGCGATTCACGCCAGCACGGTACCCGTGATTTCGGCGATCGGTCATGAAATCGACTTCACGATCGCCGATTTCGTCGCCGACGCGCGCGCGCCGACACCATCCGCTGCGGCTGAAATGCTGGTCGCCGACGCCGCCGAAGTCCGGCGCCGCCTCGAGCGCGACCGGCACGTGCTCGCCTCGACCCTGCGGCGTCACCTGCGCGCTCTCGCCCAGCGCGTCGATCACAGTCACGCGCGCCTGCGCAACCTCCACCCGCGCGCGCGTCTGCGCATGGGTCGCGAACGGTTGAATGCACTGCGCTTGCGCCTGCGCGGCAGTCACCCGCGCACGCGCCTGCAGCCGTGGCACGAGCATCTCGCCGGACTGTCGCGGCGCCTGCGCCACTCGACTGCAGCGCGCCTGCGCCTGTCGCAACTGCGCACGCGTGAACTGGCGCGAGCGCTGCACGCAGTCAGTCCGCTGGCAACGTTGCAGCGCGGCTACGCGATCCTGAGCAGCCCGGCGAGCGGTGAAATCGTGCGCTCGACCGCGCAGGCGCAGCCTGGTAGGTCTCTGCGGGCTCGAGTCATCGACGGTGAATTCGACGTGCGTGTCGAGCCGAAGCCATAATGCAGGCACTGACCGACACGCGGAAAAACGAACGGATCGACGCATGATACGACGCCGGCATCATCGGGAGCGCCATCTCACCAGTCGTATCGGCTGGCTGCGCGCCGCCGTGCTCGGCGCCAACGACGGCGTCGTCTCGACAGCCAGCCTCATCGTTGGTGTTGCCGCCGCGCACGCGTCGCATCAAGCGATCCTCACTGCCGGCCTCGCCAGCCTCGTTGCCGGTGCGATGTCCATGGCCGCCGGCGAGTACGTCTCGGTCAGCTCGCAGGCTGACATGGAAGAAGCCGAAACGGAAACCGAACGCAAGGAACTCGAGAACGACAGCGCCGGTGAGCTGCGTGAGCTGGCGGGAATATACGTCAAGCGCGGCCTGTCGCAGGAGCTTGCCCACGAGGTCGCTGTTCAACTGACCGAGCACGATGCGCTGGACGCGCACCTGCGCGACGAACTCGGTATTTCCGAAGCACTGAAGGCGCGACCGATGCAGGCAGCGTTGGCATCGGCGATCAGCTATGCCTCCGGCGCGCTGCTGCCGTTGCTGGCCGTACTGGTCGTGCCACACGCCTGGCTGATTGGAGTCGTCAGCGTCGGTTCGCTCGTTCTGCTGGCCGTGCTCGGCGCGATCGCAGCGCAGGCCGGTGGCGCAAGCATCACCGCGGGCGCATTGCGCGTGCTGGCGTGGGGCGCTTTCGCGCTCGCCGTCACGGCCGGCGTCGGCGCACTGTTCGGCGCCGCCGGCTGAACTATTTTGCGGCGGCGGTTGCGACGGGACCGAATCCCACCTGCAGCCAACCGAGATTCATGCCGATCGAGGTCGCCTGCGGATCGGTCCACGCGTAGGTGAGCGACTTGCCGCTGGCGTCTTCGATCACGTTCAATTGCAGCACGCTGAGCTTGCGCTCCGGGTAGTTGGTGCGTTCGAGTTCGAGCGTGTAGCCGCTCGGCGTACCGTCGCGCCAGTGAACGACGGCCCGCCCACCCTCGCTGGACAGGTGCAGATCGCGATCGAAGTGCCAATCCTGATTGCCCGCCTTGGCCTGCGGACCGCCGCCATTGATCGCGGCCCAGCCCACGAACCAGCGCACGCGGCGCGCGTCTTCGACGGCGTCGGCGCCGCGCGGCGAATCGGCAAACGTGCCGACGTGCAGCATGTCGCCGTCGAGCATCAAGCGCAGCGGCAACAATGCGGCCCTCTCGCCGAGGCCAGGCAACAGCACGCTGCAGGCCTCGGTGTTTGCCGCCGCGGCGAACTTGCCCCCGTTCCACGCGCCATCCAGCGCGCATGGCGCAAGTTCGGCCCACTGCTCGGCAGCGTAATGAAAAGGCTTGCCTGAATCCGCGAACAGTCCATCCGCAGCGGCCGGATCCAGTGGACGAAACGGAACGATGCGAATGCGCCGGCCATTCTCGACTGCCTGCGCGCGCAGCAACCATACCGAAGTCAGCGGCGGCTGGCCCGCGGATCTCAGCCGCCAGATCCAGGTGATGTGGTCGCGCTCGCGCTCGACGATGCGCAGGTTGTGCTGAACGTGCATGAGCACGCCGCCGCTGGCCCCGTGCGCAACCTGTTCATGGTTGTCGTACTCGCCCGGCAATGCGTCAGCCATCTTTCCGAGCGCGTCGCCCGCTGCGGAGTCGGAACGCGCGCCGGTTCCGCCACCGGCGAGTGACTGGCAGCCCGTCAACAAGATTGTTCCAGCCAGTATCAATGCACGATGCATCAGGCGCTCCATGACAATCATTCGAGGATAACCGGTCGGCCCGGCCATTGCACCAGGCTACAACGCGTGCTCCGCGGTGCTCAGATCGCAGCCAGGGCCTGTTCGAGGTCGGCGATCAGAACCTCGGGTTCTTCCAGGCCAATCGACAGGCGCACGAGGCTGAGCGGCAAGCTGCCGCCACCGCCGCCGAGTGGCGCGCTCGCCGGGTGCACGGCGCATACAGGGAACAGCAGTGACTCATAGCCGCCCCACGATACCGTCATCAGAAAGCGCTTCAATGCGTCGCAGAATCGCTCGACGCCGGCAACATCGTCGACGCGCAGGCGCAAGGTCAGCAGCCCGCTGCCGCCACGCATCTGCTGCTGCGACAGGGCAAACTGCGGATTCGACGTGTCGGTCGGATAATAGACATGCTCGATCCGCGCATGACCTTTGACGAACGCCAGCACCTGCTGCGTCGTCTGCGCGATGCGCTGCAGGCGGATCGGCAATGTACGCAAGCCGCGGATCATCAGCCAGGCATCGTGCGGCGACAGGATCGCGCCGCAGGTCATGAAGGGTCCACGAAACACTTCGCGAATGATCTTCTCGCTGGCGCACAATGCACCGGCGACGACGTCGCTGTGGCCGTTGAGATACTTCGTCGCCGAATGCGCGACCATATCGATGCCCAGCGCGATCGGCGCCTGATTCAGCGGGGTTGCATAACTGTTGTCGCACAGCGTGCGGATGTCGCGCGCGCGCGCCAGTTGCGCGACGGCGGCGAGGTCCTGCTGCTCGAACGTCATCGAGTTCGGACTTTCCAGCACGATCAGCTTCGTCTGCGGCGTCAGCGCGCGTTCGATGTTGCTGACATCTGTGCCGTCGACGAATGTGCTCGTGACGCCAAAGCGGCCGAGCAGATCCCTTACGACGGCGCGCGTCCACGAATATGGGCGCTGCACGCAAATGACATGGTCGCCGGCGCTGGTGCTGGCCATCACTGCTGCGGATATTGCGCCGGCTCCGCTGCCGAACATCAGGCAATCTTCTGCGCCTTCGAGCGCGGCTACCTTCTTGCGCAGGATTTCAACCGTAGGATTGTTGCCGCGCGTATATGTCGTGCGCCGGAACTCGTCGCGAAAGCCGTCACGGAACGCCGCGACGCTGGGAAAGGCGAAAATCGAACTCTGATAAATCGGCGGCGACACCGCGCCGCGCCAGCTTTCGCGGTCTTCGCCGAGATGATTGAGGATGTAGCTCAGGTCCATAGGGAGAAGGGCTGAGGGCTGAGGTCGAGTGCGGCGCGCTTACGCAATGCGTTGAAGCGCATTGCGTGCGCCGGATGAGGGTGAGACATGGATGTCGAGCGGAGGACGCGCCATGGATGGCTCATCGCAGCGCGCGCAGCCGTTAGCCCTCGGCCCTCAGCCCTGCTTTGCATTGCCTCAGCTCTCAACCTCGACACTTTGAAGATAGCCACGCACCGCGTCAGCCAGCGACGGGTCCTGCATGGCAAAATGCAGCGTTGCCTTGACCAAGCCGAGTTTGCTGCCGCAATCGAAACGCGTGCCTTCGAAACGGTACGCCAGCACGCGTTGCTCCGCGAGCAGCGACGCGATTGCGTCGGTGAGCTGGATTTCGCCGCCGGCGCCCGGCTTGGTCGACTCGAGCAGGCCGAAGATGCGGCCCGGCAAGACATAACGGCCGACAATGGCGAGATTCGATGGCGCAACTGCCGGTTTCGGCTTCTCGACGACGTACTTGATCAACGCGGCGCGATCGCTGATCGGCGCCGCATCGACGATGCCGTACTTGTCGGTCTGTTCATGCGGCACTTCCTCGACGGCGATTGCACTCGCCTTCTCGGCGATGGCGAACTCGGCCATCTGACGCAGTGCGCCCTTGCCGCCCGCTTGTGAACGGCTTGTCCATATCAAGTCGTCGGGAAGGATGACGCCGAACGGCTCATCGCCGACGATCGGCTTCGCGCAGAGCACGGCATGACCGAGGCCGAGCGCTTCAGCCTGCGTGACGAAGATGCAGCGCACGTGCTTGGGCAGGACGCCCTGCACGAGGCCGAGCAACTCTGTTTTTCCCGCACGTTCGAGTTTGTGCTCGAGTTCGTAGGCGACGTCGAAATAATCCGCGATTGCGTGCTTGTAGCGATTCGTGACGAATATCAGCGTGTCGGCGCCGGCATCGACCGCCTCGTCCACCGCATACTGGATCAGCGGCTTGTCCAGGACCGGCAGCATCTCCTTGGCCACGACCTTGCTCGCGGGCAGGAAACGCGTGCCGAGTCCGGCTACCGGGAAGACGACCTTGCGCAACGGTCCACTCATCAATTGGTCCTTTGGAAAAGATCAGACACGGATTTCGCGAAGCAACGCGGATCGAGCAATTCTCGATTGCATCCTGATCCGCGTCAATCCACGTCTATCTGCGTCGAAAAACTCAGGCCTGATTGCGGACGATCGGTACGATCTCGGCCTCTTCGCTGACCGGACGTTCCGAGAATTCCGGCAGCAGGCTCGTCAGGCAACGGCGCAGCGCGTCTTCGTCGAAGTCGCGCACGGCGTTGGCGGACTGGCGCAGCTGCGCCGTCAGCAGATCCCAGGACATGCTGCGCGGCTGCGCGAGGAAGATCTTCGCATGCCGCGTGCTTTGATAGCTTTCCTGCGCGTGGAAGAGTTCCTCGAACAGCTTCTCGCCCGGCCGCAGTCCGGTGTAGACGATATTCATGTCACGGCCCGGTACCTTGTTGGCGAGCCGGATCATCTGCTCGGCAAGGTAGCTGATCTTCACCGGCTCGCCCATGTCCAGCGCGAAAATCTCGCCGCCTTCGCCGAGTACGCCAGCCTGCAGAATGAGCTGGCAGGCTTCCGGAATTGTCATGAAATAGCGCGATATCTCCGGGTGAGTCACCGTCACCGGCCCACCCGAGCGTATCTGTTCGCGAAACAGCGGCACCACGCTGCCCGCCGAATCGAGCACGTTGCCGAACCGCACCGTGATGAAGCGTGTCGTCGAGCGTGCGGAAAAGTTCTGGCAGAAGATTTCCGCAACGCGCTTGCAGGCACCCATCACGCTGGTCGGGTTGACCGCCTTGTCGGTGGAGATCAGGACGAAGACGGCAACGCCGTGGCGATCTGCGGTCTGCGCGACGACCTGCGTGCCGACGACATTGTTGCGGAACGCCTCACGCAACTGTGACTGCAGCAACGGCACGTGTTTGAACGCGGCGGCGTGAAAGACGACCTCGGGCCGCGCCAGGGAGAAGGCACGTTCGGTTGCCGCGGCATCGCCGCAGTCGCCGAGCATCGCGTTGACGATCAATTCCGGGAACTCGCGGCGCAGTTCCTGTTCGATGCGATACAGGTTGAACTCGGACAATTCGAGGATCGTCAGCGACTCGACGCCCAGGCGCGCAACCTGGCGGCACAACTCCGACCCGATCGAACCGCCACCGCCGGTGATGAAGACGCGCTTGCCGGACAAGCCGGTGCGGATCGCAGTCCAGTCGAGTTGCACCGCCTCGCGGCCGAGCAGGTCTTCGATCGCGACCTCCTTCAGCTCGTTGAAACTCATACGCCCGGCAACGACGTCCTGCAGGCGCGGCACGGTGCGGAATGGAACGTTCGTCTGCTCGCAAAGTTCGACGACACGCTGCATCTGGGCGTTGGTCGCCGACGGCATCGCGATGAGCAACGTCTCGGCCGCGACTTCGCCGGCCAGCTCCGGCAATCGCTCCAGCGCTCCCAGCACGGGCACCCCGTGCACCTTCGCTCCGCGCAGGGAGGGGTTGTCGTCCAGCACTCCGACCGGCCGGTAACGGTTCTCGCGAGCCAGTTCGCGCAGAAGGGTCTCGCCGGCGCGGCCCGCGCCGAGCACCAGCACGCGCTTGGCCGGAACGCGCGTGGCCAGATCGAAGCGGCTGTCCTTCCAGTAGCGGTACGCCATGCGCGGTGCGCCGAGCAGCACGACCAGTGCCGCCGGATAGATCACCAAGACGGCGCGCGGGACAGTGCCGAGGCGGTTGTAGAGGAACAGCGCAACCGCGATGGCGATCGAGCCGATCACGCTGGCACGCATGATGTTCCACAAATCCGGCAGGCTGGCGAAACGCCAAAGGCCTTTATAAAGACCGGTCCACCAGAGCACGAGGCCCTGCGCTCCGAGCACCATGCCGATTTCGGGAGTGAACCAGGCGAACGCCGGCGGATTCACCTCGAGGCTGTAGCGCAGCCAGTTCGTCGAAATCCAGGCGACCCAGACCATCGCCAGGTCGTGCACGACGACGGCGAGGCGCGGATGGATCGCACCGATCAGGCTACGCGGTCGCATGACGACGTTGCGATTTGACTTTTCCCAGGCACCAGCGTTTTCCAAAAATCCACAATGCGCAAGCGAGTGCGTAGATGCCGGCGACCCAAGGCCACGCGCTGAACAGGGACCGCCCGCTCTCGGCGCCACTCGCCGCATTCATCGCATACAAGACCGGCACGACGACGAACAAGTTCCAGCCCATGTACCAGCCGACGACGCGCGTGTGCGACATGCCGGAACGCGCCATCCACTGATATAGATGTTCGCGGTGCGCACTATACCAGCGCTTGCCGCGCAGCATGCGCGAAAGCAGATTGCATGTGGCATCGGCGACGAACGCCGAGCAGGCCACGATGCCGCTCAGTGGCGCAACGCCGGGCAGACTCATCTGGCGCAGTACGGCGATGCCCACGAGCAACCCGAGCGTAGCGCTGCCGACGTCGCCCATGAACACGCGCGCTCGCGGAAAATTGAAGGGGACGAATGCGACGACGGCGGCGGATAGCGCGCACAAATGCCACGCGTCGGCATCGGCACCGGCCGAGCCGGCGACCACCGCCAAAGCGAGAAAGACGAAGATGGCCTGAACTGCGAGCAGGCCGTTGATGCCGTCCATGAAATTGTGCAGGTTGATCGACCAGACCATGCTCAATAGAACGACCGCGAGCACAAGCACGCGCACATATCCTGCCGCATTGCCCGAAGCAAAATAGCCGACTCCCGTCGCTTCCGGCCCGATCAGAACGAGCAACGCAGCCGCGAAGTGCGCCAGCAACCGCCAGCGCGCCGCAAGACCACCGTGATCGTCGATCCAGCCGACCGTGGCAACGAGTGCAATGGCGCAGGCGCAGGCCAGCAGGTCCGGCGCCGCTTCGCTTGGCAGAAGCAACGTTTCGAAGAGATAGACGGCGAGCGCCGCCACGACGATGCCGATGCCGCCACCGCGTGGCGTCGGCAGGCTGTGCGAGCGCCGTTGTCCGGGCTGATCGATCAGGTTGCGGCGATGCGCATAACGGATGCCGAGCCAGGTCAGCGTTGCCGATACGAGAAAGGTCGCCAGGAGCGGCCCCCACCAGCGCGGATCGAATGGCTGAGACCACCATTCCACGTGCTGCCTGCTTACTCGCCCGCTACACCGTGGATGGGGCGCACGGATCCCCAGGTCTTGCAACTCGGACACTGCCAGTGATGCGCCTTGGCACCGAAACCGCAGCGGCTGCAGCGGTACATGGCCTGGCCTTCGATCAGCTTGCGCGTCAGGTCCTGCAGAATCAGAAGATTCTCGCGCGCCTCGCCTTCGGACTTGTGCAATGTCGCGCCGATCAGGCTCATCAGCCCGCGCACCGATGGGCGCTGGCGCAGCTGGCGCGTAAGGAAGTCGATCGCGGCCTGCTCGCCGCGTGTGCTCGCATACATGCGCGCCAGCGCGATCACCGGCGACACGCCCTGCGAACGTTCGATCGCATCGAGCAGGAATTTTTCCGCACGCTCCATCAATTGCAGGCGCGCGTAGCAATCGAGCAGCGGCGCCAGCACTTCCGGCACGAAATCCACATCGAGTGTCGCAACGCGCTCGAATGCCTCGGCGGCCGGCTCGAGGCGCCCCTGCTGCATTTCCAGATGACCCAGCACGATGTACGCGCGTACGCATTCGGGCTGGCTTTCAAAGGCATGCTCGAGATGGGAATGCGCCTCCGTGTAGTTCTTCGACGCGCGCGCGAGTTCCGCCAGTTCGCAATAGAACTGCGCAATCACCGGCCCTTGCGATTCGTCGCTGATCTTCTCGATGCGCCGCGCGTGATCGATGGCCTTGTTCCAGTCCTTCTCGTGCTGGTAGATGCTGATCAGATGCTTCAATGCGGACGGCACCTGCGCGTCCATCGCGATGAG
>Ga0105242_10004311_pt1 | contig 11089 bp, 9 predicted proteins | sample KBSM24metaG_FD_81521 | JGI IMG/M metagenome (GOLD analysis project Ga0105242, IMG submission 81521) | Miscanthus rhizosphere microbial communities from Kellogg Biological Station, Michigan, USA - KBS M2-4 metaG | ecosystem: Host-associated > Plants > Roots > Rhizosphere > Soil | place: Michigan... | reverse complement strand
TCTTTGAGCGCACTGATGATCTGCTCTTCGCTGAATCTCTTCCGCTTCATTCCAGGTAACTCCTTCTCAGAATTTACCCGGAACCTCACTTTCGCGCTGGCTCAGTTTTCGGGGAGAACGTCACCACGTCGAAAGCATGCAACGCGCCCTCGGTTCGAAGAAACGCAAGAAGAGTTAACGATTGATTGCGGAAAAGACAGGAGAGAGATCGTCATGCTTCGACGTAATGCGTTTTACCTGTTCGTCAGTCTGTTCATCGCTTCTCTTGCAGTGGCGCAGACGCCCGTGCGCATGAGCTGGCAGACCTTCGCCAAGGATCCGAAACGGGTGGAGAGTTTTCGGAACGCGGTCTTCGCGATGAAAACCGCCAACCTCACCGACCGGGCCGGCGCCGCGTACCGCGGGAGCTGGAGCTATTGGGGCAACATGCACGGCTACTTCGGCCCGCAGTCGCGCTTCGGCACGATCATGGACTGGGTGACCTTGAAGAAAATCGATCTGTCGGAGTGGGGCGTCTACTTCTACGGCGTCATCAACGACGTGCCGCCCGACGCCATCGCGAAGGACGTCTGGGCACAGTGCCAGCACACGACTCGAGTGAACGGGGTCAAGCAGGTCACGCCGTTTTTCTTTCCCTGGCACCGCCTCTATCTCCTCTACTTCGAGAAGGTGCTGCAGAAGGCGGCCAACGATCCCTCGCTCCGTCTTCCGTACTGGGACTACACCGATCCCGCGAACGTGGCCATGCCCGCGGAGTTCATGACTCCGACCTACACGAACGCCACGGGCGACCTCGTCGCGAATCCGCTGTATGAAGTACGGCGCATGCCCGAGTGGCTCACCCCACCGTTCAGCACCCTCGATCCCACGGTCACGAACATCAACGACGCGCTGAAGATCCCTCTTCTACTCGACACGACCGACGCCAACGGCGACGTCGTTCCCGGATACCAGAGCACCATCGAGCAGTCGCCGCACGGCGACGTGCACTGCGGAGTCATGGACTGCCCGAAACCGGTGATGGGCGCCGTGCCGTATTCGTCGAACGATCCGATCTTCTGGCTGCATCACGCGAACATCGATCGCATGTGGGACTGCTGGTTGAGCATCCCCGGTCACGCAAATCCGGCCGATGCCGCCTTCATGAATCAGCCGTTCATGTACGTCGACGAAAACGGCGCCGAGGTGACGAAGACGGTTCGCGACATCATCAGCGGCGGCATGGTGGACTACGTCTATGAGAAGGCGTCCGACTGCGGGCGTCCCGAGGCGGTGCAGATGGCCGCTGCTGCTCCTTCCAAGAAGATGACCGCGCAGCAGAAGAAAAGCGCGCGGCAGGCGCTGGCCAAACCGGTCCTTCTCGGGAGAACGACGCCGGTCGCCATCGACGCCCCGACGACCAGGAAGTCGATCGCGTTGCCCGCCGCCACGGGCCCGAAGGCGCAGTCGCGCGATCTCGCTCTGCGCGAACAGACCGACGTCCCCGTAAAAACGGAGCTCGTGCTCCGCGGCATTCACTACGAAGAGCATCCCGGCGTGATCTTCAAGGTCTATCTCGAGCGAAAGGACGACCCTTCCAGGCGCGCGTTCGCCGGCTCGATCAGCTTCTTCATGCCGCTCGACGAAGATGAATCGTCGCGGCTGGACCGCGTCTTCGACGTCACCGAGGAGCTTCGTTCCCTGGCCACGGAAGGGATTCAGGAACTGAACGTCGTCTTCGAAGCGGCGACCGGAAGAGTGGGCGGGCGAGCGCACTTCAACCCCGAATCGAAGCTCGTGGTCGACGCGATCGAACTGCGTGTGAAGCTTCGCGAAGAACCCACGAAGTAATCAGAGGTTCACCCAGACGCTCTTGGTCTGTGTGTATTTCTCCAGCGCGTCGCGGCCCTGGTCGCGGCCGAAGCCCGACTCCTTGAAGCCGCCGAACGGCAGCGCGGGGTCGTAGAGGTTGTACGTGTTCACCCACACCGTTCCGGCCTTGATGGCGCGCGCGATGCGGTGGGCCTTCGAGACGTCGCGCGTCCACACCGCGGCCGCGAGTCCGTACACCGTCGCGTTTCCCTTCGCGATCGCATCCTCGGCATCCCTGAAGCGGATCGTCGCCAGCACCGGTCCGAAGATCTCTTCGCGCGAGATGCGCATGCCGGGATCGACGTCGTCGAAGATCGTCGGCTTCACGAAGTAGCCCTTGCCCGTGCCGATGTCGGTGCGCTCGCCGCCGCAGACCAGCTTCGCACCCTCGCTCTTCCCGGCCTCGATGTAGGAGAGCACCGTTTCCATCTGGTCCTTCGACACGAGCGCGCCGAGGCGGGTCTTGGGGTGGAGAGGATCGCCGGCGGCCATCTTCGACGCGCGGTCGGACACTTTCGCCATCAGCTCATCGTGCGCGGCTTCCTCGACCAGCAGGCGCGAGCCGGCCGCGCAGACCTCGCCCTTGCCGTAGAAGATCGCGTTGAGCGCGCCGCGCGCGGCGGCGTCGAGATCGGCGTCGGCGAAGACGATGTTCGGCGACTTGCCGCCCAGCTCCAGCGAGACCTTCTTCAGCGTCTTCGCGGCCCGCGCCATCAGCTGCTTGCCGACCTCCGTCGAGCCGGTGAATGCGATCGCGTCGACTCCGGGATGATCGACGATGGCGTTGCCGACGACGCTGCCGCGGCCGGGAATCACGTTCAGCACGCCCGCGGGAAGCCCGCACTCCTTCGCGTACTCCGCGAACTTCAGGAGCGACAGCGACGTGTTCGATGCCGGCTTGATGACGACCGTGTTGCCGCACGCGAGCGCCGGCGCGATCTTCCACACCGCGAGCATCAGCGGGAAGTTCCACGGCGTGATCGCGCCGACGACGCCGACCGGCTCACGCAGCGTGTACGTGAACGCGTTGTCGGCGATCGGGATCGTTTCCCCGGTGACTTTTCCCGACCATCCGGCGAAGTAGTAGAGGCATTCGGCGGCGGCGGGCGTGTCGACGAATTGCGACTCGAAGATCGGCTTGCCGTTGTCGATCGTCTCGATGCGCCCGATCTCTTCCGCGCGCGCGGTGAGCATGTCGGCGATGCGCCAGAGGACCTTGGCCCGGTCGCGCGGCTTCATCTTCTGCCACTCCGAGCCCGATTCGAGCTGTGCGCGCGCCGCTTTCACGGCCGCGTCGACGTCCTCGACGCTCGCGGACGCGACGTCGGTGATCTTCTCTTCCGTCGCCGGATTGATCGTGGCGAACGTCTCGCCGCCGCGCGCGTCGGTGAACTCGCCGTTGATGAAAAGCTGATTGGGGATCGTGTTCATGCGGTGACTGCAGGCTCCACGTAGGGTATGACGTCGAAGTTGCGCACGTACATCTGATGGATCCGCTCCATCTCCGCGTCGTCGAGCGGCGCGTGCTCGGACGCGGCCGCGAATTCTTCGATCTGTTCCTCGCCGTAGATGTTCGGCAGCGCGGAGACGATCGACGGATGCGCGTACAACCAGAGCAGCGCGAGCTGGCCGATCGTGACGCCGCGCTCCTCGCGCAGCGGCTCGAGGCGATCGACCTTCTGCAGGCCTTCGACGAGCCAGGAACGCGGGCGGTGGGAGCGGTGATCATCGGGATCGAATTTCGTGTCGATCGTGTACTTCCCTTCGAGCATTCCGGACGAGTGCGTGACGCGGATGAGGAACTGCGGCTCCGGACTTGCCTTCCAGGCGCGGAACGAGTCGTCGAACGAGCGCGTCGGCTCGCACACTTTCTTCCCGGTCTCGCCCTTCATCGCTTCCGCGACGCCGGCGTATGACGCGCCGCGCTCAGCGGCGAGCATGAACTCGCGTCCCGGGTCCTGCTCGAGGACGTTGTAGATCATCTGCGTGACCGGGGCCTTGCGCACGGCGGTCGAGTAGATCCCCTCGTCGCGCCATCCGATGGCCGGTCCGAGCGACGGACCGTACGACGAGATTTTTCCCTCGCTCTTGAGGCGCTCGAGCGTTTCCCAATGTTCGTCCTGCATCAGCACGTGGACGCGCGGGTTGTGCGGCTGGTAGATGGCGATGTGATCGGTGCCGAGGCGTTGCAGCGACTGCTCGCAGGCAAAGCGGACGAACTCCGGGGCCATGTTCTGCGGCAGCTCGCGCTGCCCGCGCGGACGCTCGGGATTGTTGTAGAAGTCGTAGCCGAATTTCGTGCCGACGATGAGATCGGGATGATCTTTCAGGATCGGCGCGAGCACGGTCTCGCCGCGGCCGTTGCCATACGCGTCGGCGGTATCGATGTAGTTGATGCCCCGCGCGATGCCCGCCCGAATCAGCCGCTGCGCCTCGGCATCACTATAGTTCCCCCACCAACCGGTGGTGAGGGTCCAGGTGCCGAAGCCGAGTTCGGAGATTTGAAGGTTGGTGCCGTGTAGGTTTCTGTAGCGCATGGATCTCCTGGTTACGCGGTTACGCGGTTCCGGGTCGCACTTGGTACCGCGCAACCGCGCAACCGTCTCATCGTCCCGTGAATGCCGGTTTCCTCTTCTCCTTATACGCGCCGAGCCCTTCCCCCGCATCCTCGCTTTGAAACAACTGCTGCTGGAGCTCGCGTTCGAGGGCGAGGGCGGACTCGAGCGGGATTTCCCAGCCGGTCTGCACGGCGCGCTTGATGCGCCCGACGGCTTTCGAGGCCTTGTTCGGCGGGCAGAAGCTCCAGGCGTACTCCATGACCCGGTCCCACCACTTCTTCCCGTCCTCTTCGGCGGGCCAGAGGTAGTTGATGACTCCGAGCTCCAGCGCGCGCTCAAACGGCATCAGGCCGCCGTCGATCATCAGCTCGATCGATCGCGACTTGCCGACGAGCCGCGAGAGCCGCTGCGTGCCGCCCGTCCCCGGAAGCACGCCCAGATTCACCTCGGGCAATCCCCACTTCCCGCGATCCTTCTGCGCGATACGGATGTCGGCGGCCATGGCGATCTCCAGACCGCCGCCGACCGCGTGTCCGTTGAGCGCGGCGATGACGAGCTTCGGGGTCTGCTCGAGCCGGAGCAGGGTCTCGTTCGCATGGATGCAGAAGTAGTACTTGAACTGCGGCGTGACCTCCGAGAGCATCTTGATGTTCGCGCCGGCCGAGAAGAACTTGTCCCCCGCTCCGCGCAGCACGATCACGTGCACCTCGTCATCCATCCGCGCGCGGAGGATGCACTCGTCCAGCTCGCGGTTCATCTCGTAGGTGTAGGTGTTCGCGGGCGGATCGTTCAGCTCGAAGATCGCCACGCCTTTTTCGACTCGATAGTCGATGAGGTTCCCGGCCATGAGGCGGATTGTAGTTCAGAGGGCGGAGCGCGGAGCGCAGAGGGCAGAAGAACAGGCGGAGTCTGCGCTCTGCCCTCCGCGCTCTGCGCTCTGACTCACCTTCCATCCCCGAACGAGATACCGAGGCTGCGCGCGGTGGCGACCATGTTCCCGTCGGGATCGACGTACTTGGGGCGGGAGACGGCATCGCGGATCGGGACGGACACGATCTCGTCGCCGCGGACGGCGACCATTTCGCCGTACTTGTTCAGCGCGGCGAGATCGGCGGCGGCTTTGCCGAAGCGGCTGGCGAGGATGCGGTCGAACGCGATCGGGGAGCCGCCGCGCTGAATGTGGCCGAGGACGGTGACGCGGATCTCGAGATCGATGTGCTGCTGAATGTCGGCCGCGACCTGGTACGCGATTCCGCCGAGGCGGCGCGTCGCTTTATCGAGGTAGGCCTCTTCGCCGCCGAGGCGTTTCGCTCCTTCGGCCACGACGATGATGTCGAACTTCGCCCCCTCGGCCTCGCGGCCGCGGATCATTTCCGCGATCGCGTCGGGACGATAGGGAATCTCCGGGATCAGGATGATGTCCGCGCCGCCGGCGATCCCCGAGTACAGCGCGATCCATCCGGCGTTCCGGCCCATCACCTCGAGGATCATCACCCGGTCATGGCTCTCCGCGGTCGTATGCAAACGGTCGACGGCTTCCGTCGCGACGGCGACCGCGGTGTGAAAGCCGAACGTGTAGTCCGTCGCCGCGAGGTCGTTGTCGATCGTCTTCGGCACGGCCACCATCGGAATGCCCTTGTCGCACAGGCGCTGCGCGATCTTCAGCGTGCCGTCGCCGCCGATGGCGATGATCCCGTCGATCCCGAGCTCGTGGATGTGATCGACGACGAGATCGGAGCGGTCCTCGCAGCGGCCGTCGGCGGTCGGAAACTCGAACGGATTGCCGCGGTTCGTCGTCCGCAGCAGCGTCCCCCCTTTCGGGAGAATGCCGCGAATCGTCTCCAGCGTGAGCGGCACGATCGCCTTCGTCAGCAGCCCCTCGAACCCGAGCTGAATCCCGACGACCTCGATGTCATATTCGCGAATGAGCGTCCGCGCCGCCGCCCGAATGACCGCGTTCAACCCGGGACAGTCGCCGCCGCCGGTGAGGATGCCGATGCGCTTCACGCCGCCGCACTATAGCGCGGCGGCGAATTGAGGATTGAGGATTGAGGAAGCGAAGAAACGCAGAGCCTGCCGTTTTCCTCAATTCTCAATCCTCAATTCTCAATTCGCGCCGCGCCAGCGGCGCGCTCTGGCACGAGCAATGCTCATCCATAAGGCGCTACTGGAGGAAAAGCGCATGAACATCATCGGATGGATTCTGTTTGGTCTGGTTGTCGGCGCGATCGCTAAGTTCCTCATGCCGGGACGCGATCCGGGCGGCTGGATCGTCACGATCTTGCTTGGTATCGCCGGCTCGTTCGTCGGCGGGTTCCTGGCGACGACCTTGATGGGACGTCAAGAACAGACGGCAGGGTGGATCGGCTCGATCATCGGGGCAATCGCTCTGCTGTTCATCTACAGGCTGATCGTCGGCCGCCGCGCGGTCGTCTGACATCCCCACCCCCTGGTGACCAATGGCCCGGGCCTCGCGTGTTGCGAGGCCCTTTTTTCGTTTGATGTTTCGTAACCACCCAACCGCGGAACATTTCAACAGCCGGCGCGTCTGAAACGTACAGTGGGAATGGGAGCGTCCGACGGACGCTTACGTTTCCAGGAGCCCACCAGGAGGAGTCAATACATCTATGAGTCAGTCCACCAAGCGCATTCTCTCGACGATTGCGATCGTCATCGCGTCGGTGGCCTTCGGCATCCTCATCAGCGCCGACCTCGGCCTGATGCGGCAGTCGAAAGCACAGTCGTCGTCGTCAATGCAAACACAGGCCGGCACCGTCGTGCCGGCGGTCACCATCCCATCCTTCGCGGACGTCGCCGCGCGCGTCATGCCGGCGGTCGTCTCCATCCGCTCGACCGAGATCGTGCACATGAGCGAGCAGCAGCGCCGCTTCGGCATCGATCCGTTCGAGTTCTTCTTCCCCGATCCCAACGATCCGCGCCGCCGCCGCTCGCCGGGTGGTCCGGCCACGCCGGACGATGACGACGAGCAGCAGCAGGTCAGCGGCGGCTCAGGCTTCATCATCTCGCCCGACGGCTACGTCCTCACCAACAACCACGTCATCGAAGGCGCGAGCAAGATCCAGGTCCACTACGGCGCCGACGAGAACGGCAACGGCGGCCGCACCGTTTCCGGCAAGGTCATCGGACGCGATCCGGCCACCGACATCGCCCTGCTGAAGATCGACGTCGACCAGCAGCTTCCGTTCATCCGCCTCGGCGATTCCGACCGCATCCGCAAGGGCGACTGGGCCATCGCCGTCGGCCATCCGTTCCAGTTCGAGAACACGCTCACCGTCGGCGTGATCTCGGCGAAGGGCCGCTCGCTGTTCCTCAGCGAGGAGACCCGCTCGTTCGAGAACTTCATTCAGACCGACGCCGCGATCAACTTCGGCAACTCCGGCGGACCGCTGATGAACATCGCCGGCGACGTCGTCGGCATCAACACCGCTATCCGCGGCGGCGCGCAGGGCATCGGCTTCGCGACGCCGATCAACACCGCCAAGACGCTCCTGCCGCAGCTCAAGCAGGGCAAGGTCACGCGCGGCTACCTCGGCATGCAGATCCAGGACGTCGACGAGAACATCCGCGAGGCGTTCAGTCTCCCCGAGGCGCGCGGCGCGCTCGTGCAGTCCGTCGAGGAAGGCAAGCCCGCCGACAAGGCCGGCATCCGCCACGGCGACGTGGTCGTGGAAGTCGACGGCAAGGCCATTCGCAACAACCGCGAGCTGATCGACTACATCTCGTACCTGCCGGTCGGCAGCGACGTGAAGATCACGCTGCTCCGCAACGGACAGCGCACGACCGTCACCGCGCACACCGCGGAGCGTCCCGCCGAGACGGCGCGCAACGAAGGCGAGTCGAACGGCGGCGCCGAAGAGCCGGTGCGCAACAAGCTGGGCATGTCGGTGCAGAACCTCACTCCCGAAATGCGCCGGATGTACAACCTGCCGAACGAGGTGTCGGGCGTGGTCGTCGTCAGCGTGAAGAACGTCTCTCCCGCCGGCGAGGCGAACCTCACCGAGGGCGACGTGATCAGCGAAGTGCAGGGCCAGCGCGTGTCGAACAGCGAGGAGTTCCGCAACGCCGTCGACAAGGCCAAAGCCGGCCAGCGCTTGCGCCTGTACGTCACCTCGCAGACGCGCAACGGCACGGTCTCCACGTATCGCATTCTCCAAACGCCATAAAGAACATGTGGGTGGCCGCTGCCTTCAGCGGCACCGCGACCGCTGAGGCAGCGGTCGCCACATCAACCGCGTTTACAATCGCGCCGCATGAACGATGAAGAGTTCATGCGGCGCGCTCTGTTTCTGGCGGAGCGCGGCCGCTACTCGGTCAGTCCCAATCCGATGGTGGGCTGCGTCATCGTCCGCGGCGGCGCGGTCCTCAGCGAAGGATTTCACGAGCGCGCCGGCGAGCCGCACGCCGAGATCGTCGCGCTGCGCGCCTGCGACAATCCGCGCGGCGCGACGATGTACGTGAGCATCGAGCCGTGCAGCCATCACGGCCGCACCGGACCGTGCAGCGAAGCGATCATTCGCGCGGGCGTGCAGCGCGTCGTCGTGGCGATGACCGATCCGCACGATATCGTCGACGGCCGCGGCATCGCCGCGTTGCGCGCGGCGGGAATCGAAGTCACCACCGGCGTGCTCGAGGCGGAGGCGCGGCGCCTCAATGAGAAGTTCGCCTGGGCCGTGACCCACAATCTGCCGTTCGTGCTGCTCAAGGCCGGCATGACCCTCGACGGAAAACTGGCCACGGTCGCGCGCGAGTCGCAGTGGATCACCTCGGAGGCGGCGCGCGAGAAGAGCCTCGCGCTGCGCGAGGAGTTCGATGCCATTCTCGTCGGCGGCGGCACCGTGAAGACCGACAACCCGCGCCTCACCCGCCGCCTCGGCATGGCCAGCAGCGTGACGCCATGGACCCGCGTCGTCCTCGACGGCGACGGCGAAGTCGCGCCGCACGCGCAACTCCTCACCGACGGCGGGAAGACCATCCTCTTCTCCAGCCGCCCCGCGCTGTACACGCAGAGCGACTCGGTGGAGATCATTTCGACCGGCGGGCGCGTCGATCTTGAACTGGTCCTCCGCGAGCTTCACGCCCGCGGCATCCAGTCGGTGCTCGTCGAAGGCGGCTCGCTCCTGCACTCGGAATTCATCCGCCGCGGCCTGTGGCAGAAGCTGATCGCCTTCGTCGCCCCGCTCATCATCGGCGGCCCCGAAGCCCCGGCGATACTACAGGGCGAAGGCGTGAGCCGGTTGACAGAGGGTTACCGCTTTCGGTTTGATCGCGCGGAGTTCGTGGGGAGCGATCTGATGATCGTTGCCTATCCGACATGACCGGTTGCTGAGTTGCTTGGTTGCTCGGTCCCACCCGCCCAGCAACCCAGCAACCCAGCAACCCAGCAACCAACTATGTTCACCGGCATCATTCTCCACACCGGATCGATCGAGAGCTTCGAGCGGCTTCCGTCGGGGGCGCGCATGCGCATGCGCACGAGCGACCCGGTTCCGTTCGCGCGCGGCGAGAGCCTGGCCGTGAACGGCGTCTGCCTCACGGTGATGCCGGAGAGCGACGGCGCGCTGGTTACCGATCTCTCCGACGAAACGCTGTCTTTGACGACATTCGGGAAGATCAACACCGACACCCCGGTGAATCTCGAACGCGCCCTCGCGATCGGCGACCGCCTCGGCGGGCACATCGTGCAGGGACATGTCGATACGACCGGCGCGCTCGCTTCGATCGCGACCGAGGGAGAGTTCGCGGTGTATCGCTGGAGCTTCCCGGAAGCATTCGCGGAGCTGGTGGTGAGCAAGGGATCGATCGCCGTCGACGGAGTGTCGCTGACGATCGTCGAGCCGGATCGGACGAGCTTCGGCGCGGCGCTCATTCCGGAGACGCTGCGCCGCACGAATCTCGGCAATGCCCGCGTCGGCGATCCGGTGAATCTCGAATTCGACATGATCGCGAAGTACGTTCGATCACTTCTGTCACCATACCTCCCGAAGTGATCCTGTATCGCAAAGCAGCGCAGCTCCGCATCCGCCGCGCGAGCGCGCCGGAGCCGCCGTTCTGGAGCGCGACGACGATCGCTCCGTACAGCCCGCGCCGCGGCGCTCCGGTCGCGATCGACTACGTCCTCTCACGCGCATCCGCTGCCGCGGAGCGCATGGAAGTGACGGTCTGCGAGAACGTGCGCGACGAGCTCGAACGCACACGCCCGCTCGACGCGCCGGTGCTCATCGAGGCCACCGGGGGGGCGGAGATCGTGTTCCGCCGCGGCGAAGAAGCGCTGGCGTTTTGCGACGAACAGCATCTCGACGCGCTCTATCTCAGCTCGACCCGCGGGACGCTTCCGCGCGCAACGCGCGACGCGCCGGCCGCCATCGCCGCGTGGCCGCTCGAGATCCCGCGGCTCGAAACGCTCTTCGAAGAAGCGCGCGGACGTCCGTGGGGCGTCGTCGTTCCGGTGATCTATCCGATGACGACGGATCTCGATGCGTTGAACGCGCTCGCCGCGAGCGCGCGCGCGAACGATGCATCGTTCTTCGCCGCGATGCCGGTGGATCTGGAGGCGACGGCGAAGCAGGCCATCGCCGCCGAGCTGCAGCTCGCCGGCAGCGACGAGCGCTACGCGATGCTCTTCCACGCCGACGTCGCGCCGATCCACCTCGCCACCGAGC
>Ga0105242_10004310_pt1 | contig 11089 bp, 11 predicted proteins | sample KBSM24metaG_FD_81521 | JGI IMG/M metagenome (GOLD analysis project Ga0105242, IMG submission 81521) | Miscanthus rhizosphere microbial communities from Kellogg Biological Station, Michigan, USA - KBS M2-4 metaG | ecosystem: Host-associated > Plants > Roots > Rhizosphere > Soil | place... | reverse complement strand
GCGGTCAGGAAATCGCTCGCCGCGCGGAACAGCGCGGCCTTGTTCATCCCTTCGCGCACGTCGATGAGCCGGGTGATGCGCGCGTCGGAGGTGGTCCTGATGAACGTCGGCGGCGGCGTGTTGGGGTTCGGCGGCGGCGGCGCCGGCCTCGGGGTCGGAACCGTGGCTCCCTGAGCCGGCGCCGGACCTGCGCCGCCACAGGCCTCGGCCGTCAAGCAGAACAACGCCAGGGCTGCTGCGCCGAACCGCCCGGCGCGGCGCGTAAGAACGTTCCAGTTCAGATAATCGGACGCGGGAATCACGGAGGTGTTGACTCTGGCTCGGGACCGGCGGTACGGGACCGGCTGTAAGTACGGAACTTCGGAACTGACTGCAAGATACAGCGTCAAAGTCGTCGGCGAATCATCGTCCGGGGCTTGCTGGCCGAGTGGCGGAGGATCCCTGATTTGCGCTCGCGCCTCGTACGGATAGGTTCTTAACCGTCAGCAGATCCCCGACGGCGTGCGTATGGCCTCGACTGCCGCCACGCCGACAACCGCGACTTCATGAAAATCAGCGTCCCAACCGAAACCGCTCCACACGAGCAGCGAGTCGCGCTTGCGCCTGATAGCGTGGGCAGACTCACGAAACAGCTGAAAGTCGAAATCCTGGTGCAGCGCGGCGCCGGCCTCGCCGCCGGTTTCCGCGACGACGCCTTCGAGGCGGCCGGTGCAAGGATCGTCCCCGACGCCGCGGCGGCCTTGGGCGGCGCCGAGGTAGTGGCCAAGGTGCAGCCGCCGAACGGCACAGAGATCGGGATGATCCCGGCCGGCACGACGATCATCTCGTTGATGAATCCCGGGCGCTCGGCCGGACTCGCCGAGTCGCTGGCGAACCAAAAGATCAACAGCCTCGCGCTCGAGCTGGTCCCGCGCATCACACGCGCTCAATCCATGGACGTGTTGTCGTCGCAAAGTACCGTCAGCGGCTACAAGGGCGTTCTGATCGGGTCGGCCGCACTTCCCAAGTTCCTCCCGATGCTCACGACGGCGGCCGGCAACATTTCGCCGGCCAAAGCCTTCGTCATCGGCGCGGGCGTAGCCGGTCTTCAGGCGATCGCCACGGCGCGTCGACTCGGTGCGGTCGTCTCGGCGTTCGACGTACGGCCGGCGGCGCGCGAACAGGTTCTCAGCCTCGGCGCCTCGTTTGTCGCGAACGATCTGGTGAGCGAATCGGCTCAGGCGGCCGGCGGCTACGCGCGCGCCCAGACCGAAGACGAGCAAACGAAGACGCTCGCCGCGATCGCCGGGCATATCAAGGATCAGGATCTCGTCGTCACGACGGCGCAGATTCCCGGCCGCAAAGCGCCGACGCTCATCACGGGGGCGATGGTCGCCACTATGAAACCCGGTTCAGTCATTGTCGACCTGGCGGCGGAAACCGGCGGCAACTGCGAGCTGTCACAGCCCGGCGAGACGGTGTCGTCGAACGATGTCACGATCATCGCGCCGCTCAACGTGCCGAGCACCGTACCGTTTCACGCCAGCCAGATGTTCGGCCGCAACATCTTCGAGTTGCTGAAACACCTCGTGAAGGACGGAGCGCTCGTGCTCGATCCGAACGATGAGATCACCGGCGCGATGCTGGTGACGTACGACGGTAAGGCCCTGCGTTAGCCAACGGAATCCAAATGCAAATTCTCGAGCTCTACGTCTTCGTCCTCGCCGCGTTCGTCGGCTACATGGTGATCTCGCGCGTGCCGCCGCTGCTGCACACGCCGCTGATGGCGGCGACGAACGCGATCTCCGGCATCTCGCTCGTCGGCTCGTTGATCGCCGCCGGCGCGGCGCACAATCGCGTGGCGACAATCCTCGGTTTCATCGCGGTAGTCTGCGCGACGAGCAACATCGTCGGCGGATTTCTGATCACCGATCGAATGTTACGGATGTTCAAGAGAGAGTCGCCCGCCGGGGCAAAGCAACCAGCGAACAGCCAATAGCTAAAGCTATCAGCGAATCGGAATGAGTTTGGTTTGATGAACGGCGGGTTCCCTACTCCACCAGCCAGCTGACTTCTCCTCGCGAATGCGCGAATCACTGATCCAGGGCAGTTATCTCATAGCATCGGTCCTGTTCATTCTGGGACTGCGCAGTCTCACGCGACCGGACAAGGCGCGACGGGGCATGCAGCTGGCGGCGACCGGAATGTTGTTTGCCGTCGCCGGCACGCTGCTCAATCACACGATCATCGACTACCGGTGGATCGCCGGCGGGTTGGTGATCGGCGTGATCATCGGCTATCCGATGGGTATGTGGGTGCCGATGACCGCGATGCCACAGCGAATCGCGATCTCGCTCACCTTCAGCGCGCTCGCCGCGACGCTCGTCGGTGTCGCCGAGTATCACACCGATCTGCTCAGCGGCGAGCTGCCCGGCCGAGCCAAGATGGCGGCGATCGGCTTCGAGGTCATGCTCGGCTCGATCACCGTCGGCGGAACGCTCGTCGCCGCGGGGAAGCTGCAAGAATGGATCACGTCGAAGCCCGTCACATACAAAGGCCAGAACTTCGTAAACGGCCTGGTCTTCCTCGCGGTGCTCGGACTGATGGTGTTCACGATCGTCGATCCGACCCAGGAAGGCGCGTTCTTCGTGATGATCGGCGCGTCGTTGGTGTTCGGCGTCATGCTCGTGATGCCGATCGGCGGGGCGGACATGCCCGTCGTCGTCGCGCTGCTCAACTCGTATTCGGGCCTCGCCGCCTGCGCGATGGGCTTCGCACTCGGCAACGTCATCCTGATCATCAGCGGCGCGCTGGACGGCGCGTCGGGCTTCATCCTGTCGATCTTGATGAGCAAGGCGATGAACCGTTCGTTCACCAACGTGCTCTTCGGCGCGTTCGGCAGCGAGACGACAGCGGCGAGCGGAAAATCGTCGGCGGGCCTCACGGTGCGCTCGATCGGCGTCGAGGACGCGGCGATCCAGCTCGCCTACGCGCAGCTCGTCATCGTCATCCCGGGCTACGGTATGGCCGTCGCGCAGGCGCAGCACGCGGTGCGCGAGCTGTCGGAAATGATCGAAAAGCGCGGCGGCGAGGTGAAGTTCGCCGTGCACCCGGTCGCCGGCCGAATGCCGGGCCACATGAACGTGCTCCTCGCCGAGGCCAACGTTCCGTACGACAAGTTGTACGACATGGACGAGATCAACGGTGAATTCGACCGCGCCGATGTGGCGCTCGTCATCGGCGCGAACGACGTCGTGAATCCCGCGGCGCGCAACGACAAAGCGTCGCCGATCTACGGCATGCCGATCCTCAACGCCGACCACGCCAAAGCCGTGATCGTGCTCAAGCGTGGCATGAGCGCTGGGTTCGCCGGGATCGAGAACGAGTTGTTCTACGACCGCCGCACGAGCATGTTGTTCGGTGACGCCAAAGCGTCGTTGACGGGTTTGATCGGAGAGATCAAGAACGTCTGAGGCCGCTCGCCGGGGGAGATGTCGAATGAAATTTCTGGTCCTGGTTTACAGCGACACGCAACTGCTCGGCGAAATGCCGGTGCCCGAGTTCAATTCGCAAATGCGCGACTGCCTTTCGAAGGCGGACCGCATGAGGGCGAACGGGGCGCTCATCGAATCGCAGATGCTCGAGGACGCCTCCACGGCGAAATCGATCCGCATCCGCAACGGCCGCATGGTGACGACCGATGGTCCGTTCGCCGAAACGAAGGAAGTGCTCGGTGGTTTCAATTTGATCGAAGCGCGCGACATGGACGAGGCGCTCGAGATCGCGAAGGAGTTTCCCTGGTCGTCGTCGGGATGTCTCGAGGTACGCCCAGTTCGGGATATCGAGGGAGTGCGGCAGCGCGTGTGGGCCGACAGCGCAGACGAGACACCGGTCACACGATAGCCGGTTTGAGCTGCGAGAATCGCGGTCGGCAATCGTCGGCGGCCACGGCTGCCGGCAGGGCTGTTGGCTTGCGGCCGTGCCCTCGGCTGTTGGCTCCATCGGCGGGCGTTGTCATCCTGAGCGAAGCGAAGGACCTACTCTCACCAGAGAAGTAGATCCTTCGTCGCTTCGCTCCTCAGGATGACACACGGGTTTGCGAATAGCCGCAGCCGCCGACCATTGCCAACAGCGACGTTGCGCCGTTTCAAAACATCCCTACCTCATCGCCTCAACTGGATCGACCTTCGCTGCCCGGCGTGTCGGGCCGAAGCTCGCAACGATGGTCGTCAACAACAGAATGACGCACGTTCCGCCGAGTACGACGGGATCAGTCGGGCTGACCTCGAATAACAGCGTGCGCAGGAACCGTGTGACGCCGAGCGCGACGAGCACGCCGACGACCACGCCTGCCGTCGCCAGGGCGAGCGACTGACCGACGATCATCCGCGACACCTCGGCCGCTTGCGCGCCAAGTGCCATGCGAATCCCGATCTCGGCGCGCCGCTGCCCCACGATGTAGGAGATGACGCCGTAGATCCCGACCGCACTCAACACGAGCGCGATCCCGGCAGCGATCAGCAGCAAGAGCATTGTGAATGACGTTGACGCCATCGATTGCGCGACGACCGTTTCCATCGGAAGCACGTCGGCGAGCGGGATTTGCGGATCGATCTGTTCGAGGATCTGACGAACGCGCGTCACCACCGCCGCGTGTCCGACTGACGGCGCGCGAACCACGAAGTGCATGAAGCGGAAGGGCGACCACGCCTCGGAGCCGGGCGGACCGATCATCGGGAAGAAGACTTCCTGAACCGGCGGCTCCTGAAGGCCGAGGCCACGAACGTCTTCCGCGACGCCGACGATGGTGAAATACGGAAACTTGGGGTTGTACATCTTCACGCCGCGATCGATGACCTTTTCATCGCCCCAGAAGCGCCGCGCGAACGATGCCGTCACAACCGTCGGCCCTGTACCCGCTTCGACTTCCGCCCACGTCGGCGTCGCTCCCCTGACCTTGATGCCCATCGCCTCGAAATAGCCGGGCGTCACCATCGTCATCGGCATGCAGTTGGCGCGCTCTTTGTTCGCGTCCACGACATCGGTGATGACGTAGCTGCAGCCTCCTTCATCGGCGAGCGGCAGACTTCCACTCGCTCCCGTGCGCACGACACCCGGAACCGCCTCGACGCGTCGCGTCAACTCGCGCCAAAAAGCCGCGACGTCGTTCGACTTCGGATAGCGCACGACGGGCACCGAAATACTCATCGACGAAACACCAACAGGATCGAAGCCCGGTCGGACGTTGCGCAGTCGATTGAAGCTCTTGGCCATGAGCGCGGCGCTACTGAGCAGCACCACGGCGAGCGCCACCTGCGACAACACCAGGCCGCGACGCGCCAGGTCTCTGGCGGGCGAGCCGATGAGACCACGGCCGCCTTCGCGCAGCATCGCGATGTCCACGCGACTGGCAGCACTGAGCGGCAGGAGACCGAACACCACGCCGAATAGGAGCGCTGTCCCGAGGCAAAAGACGACGCCGCGCCAGTTGATCGAGACCTCGTCGAGTCGGGGAAGCGTGTGTGGCGCGATCGCGAGGACGACGTGGAGCAGCGACGCGGCGACGACGATCGCGGCGACCGCCGCGAGCAGCGTGACGAGCAGGCTCTCCGTCAGATAGTGGGCCGCGACATGCGAGCGATCCGCGCCCAAGGCGGCGCGCAGGGCTGCCTCACGCCGCCGGGCGTCGATGCGAACGAGAAACAGGTTCGCCACGTTGGCCGCGGCGATCAGCAACACGAACCCCACGGCCGCGAACAACAGCCACAGCGCGCGGACGATCGTTCCTCCGACAATCCTGTCCCGAAGCGACGTGACGTTGACCAGGAAGCCGGTGCTCTCGGCAAACCCCGGCCTGTAAACGTCGGGATAGTCCGCTTGCATTTGTTGCTGGAGACGTCTCAGATCGGCCAGTGCCGCGGCAACGGTAACACCCGGCTTGAGCAGCGCGACGCCGCTATGCGTGTGGTTGTTCTGCGGCTTGTCTCTTGGATCGAGGTGGTTGCGGATCCAGATGTCCGCCTTCGCGTCGGGGACGCTCGCGTTCGGCGGCAGCACACCGATGATCTCGATCGTGCGAGTGCCATAGGGAATTCGTTTGCCGATGACACGCGGGTCGCCGCCGAAACGGCGCCGCCAATATCCGTCGGAGAGAACGGCGACGCGCGGGTCGCCTTCAGGATTCAGCTCGTCTTCGACCGTGAACAACCGGCCGATTTGCGGCCGAATGCCGAGCAACTTGAACGTGCCGGCGCTCACATCGAGCTCCGGCACACGCTCGGCCGGATGATCGCCGTCGCCCGGGACGACCATGACGTCGCGATCGTAGAACAGGATGTCGGCGAGCGCCTGACTGTGTTGCTTGAAGTAGAAATACTGGCCGCGCGAGATCCCATACTCCTCGCCCGCCTTCACCTTGGGCCACAATGTTCCGATGTGGATCAGGCGCTCGGCATTCGGATACGGGAGAGGGCGAAGCGCGACGCGGTCGAGCAGGGTAAAAATTGTCGTCGAGGCCCCGAGTCCAATGCCGAGCGTGAGGATCGCGATCAGCGAGAAGCTGGGCGAGCGACGCAGCGTTCGCACGGCGTGTCGCGATTCGCGAACTACAGTTTCGACAATGTCCATGCGTCGCTCCGGCCAAGGGTGGCTGAGGTTCTTAGACTTGGACACGACAGTCCCGCAATCGGTTTGGTGGGTCGAGCAGCCCTCGAATTTGACCGCAACACTCGGATAGATACGCGGTTGGATCACACCTAGCTTGCGCGCGTCATCTACATCGGGACAGGATCATGGCAATCATGGCGGCAATGACGTCTTCGGATCAGTTCGTCAGCGACGATCGGGCATGGCGCGCAGTGGTGCAGCGCGACAAACGCTTCGACGGCGAGTTTGTCTACGCGGTCCGCTCGACGGGCGTCTACTGCAAGCCGTCGTGCGCGTCCCGACAGCCGCTGCGCGCGAACGTCCGATTCTTCGCGACGACCGACGAAGCGGAGGCGGCCGGATTCCGTTCCTGCCGGCGCTGCTGTCCACGCGACGCGATGCCGGCGGCCGAGGCTTCGGTGGAGCGGGCTCGCGACTTTCTCGACCGAAACGCGGATCGCGCGGTTTCGCTGGACGAGCTGGCGCGGCACGTGAATTTGAGCGCGTCGCACCTTCAGCGTTCTTTCAAGCGGGCCACGGGCTTGTCGCCGAAGGAGTATCAGGACGCTCGGCGCGTGAAGCACCTCAAGTCGCGTCTTCGCGCCGGCGACACGGTGAGTCGAGCGACGTACGAGGCAGGCTTCGGCTCGAGCAGCCGTGTGTACGAGCGCGCGGATCGCGAGCTCGGCATGACACCGGCGGCATTTCGCCGCGGCGGACGCGGCGTCGCGATCGCTTACACGATCGCTGCAACACCGATCGGCCGCGTCCTGGTCGCGACGACGGAGCGTGGCGTTTGTGCTGTTGAGTTAGGGGCGACGAACGATGAAGTGCTCGCCGCTTTGGAGCGCGATTTTCCCGAAGCCACGATTTCGCGCGGCGACGCGGAGCACGCCGAATGGATCAACGGTGTCGTCAACGCCATTCGCGACCCACGTCATTCGCTTGACGGGCGCGTTCCGCTTGACATGCAGGGTACCGCATTCCAGAAGCAGGTTTGGAAGGCGTTGCGTGACATTCCGTCCGGCGCGCGCCGTTCGTATGCCGAGGTGGCGAGAGCGATCGGACAGCCAACCGCGTCTCGCGCTGTCGCACGGGCATGCGCCACGAATCGACTGGCGGTCGTCATCCCGTGCCACCGGGTCGTTCGTGGCGACGGCGACATTGCCGGCTATAAGTGGGGTTCCGACCGGAAGAAACGTCTGCTCGCCGAGGAGTCGCAGTAAGAGGCCCCCCCCCCGCGCGCGAGGTGACGGGAACTTTCGATGCTCGGTTACGCCATTGTAGGACAGAACTTCCGAGTCCGAACGGATTTGAACATGCGCCACTTCCGCCAACTGATCGCGGCCAGCATGAGCGTTTTGGCGCTCGTAATCGGCGCATGTTCGTCGTCCCGGACGAGCGCGCCTCCCGCTGACGGCTTACTGCCACTCGGCAATTGGGGAGGGGACGGAGCAGGAATGATCGTCAGCGATACCGCGATGCATCTGCACGTCGGCTGCACCTTCGGCGACGCATCGGGCCGCATCCTGCTGAACTCGAACGGCCAGTTCGACGTCCCCGGCAGCTACATGCTTCACGCGTATCCGATCGCCGTGGGCCCGACCGTGCCGGCGCGGTTCACGGGAAGAATCGACGGCAATACGGTGACGATCACGGCGACGGTGAACGACACTGTCGCGAAGCAGACGGTGGTGAAGGGACCGGTCACGGTGGTTTTTGGAGCGGAAGCGAAGCTGGGCCCCTGCCCCATTTGTCGACGACAGATCGTGACCGGCAGGATGGAGCGCTAGTTCCGCCCGATCGTCTGCACCACCTTCCCCGCCTCGTCGAGAAACTCGATTCGCGGCGTTCCAAGCGAATCGACGAGCATTCGGAGCCGCGGTCTTCCGTTGGGATCGCGCAGGTTGACGATCGCTGCCTTCGCCCGATCGCGACCGATGAAAACTCGCTGCGCGTTGAGTGGCACGCCGTTTCGCGGCGCCCCCCACTGCGCCTGGGCGGCTCGCCGAGCCGCGGGATCGATGATCTTGGAGATCGAGTCGCGCTCCTTCACCATGTCGTAGATGTCGACGTTCGCACGATCGTTGATCGAGAAACCCATCAGTCGCGTGCCGCTGCTGTCGCTGTAGTCGAGGTTCACCACCTGATCCTGGTTGAACTGGTCGAATGACATGTGCGTCGACGCGCGATATTCACCGCCCGGTTGCCCCTGTCCGGCGAACGTCAGCCCGCCATTCTCGGTCCCTTCGTCGTTGAAGAAGATGATTCCGGGCCGGCTGCCGCCCGCGTAGCCGAACGGCTTCCCTTTGTAGATCGGTCCGATCGACCGCGGACGGTTCGAGATCACCATTCGGTACATGCCGTTCGGTTCGACGACATTGATTCGCTCGACGTCGATCTCCTCGAACTTGGCTTTCTGTGTGGCGCGCGCGAACGCGGCGACGGAGAGAACGACGAGCAGGGTGCTGGTGACGACCGCGTAGCGCTTCAAGAAGCGAATGTCGCGTTCGATGTTCTGAGTCATGGCGGTGGGAGTAGGTGACGCTCGTATATGCGACGGCGTGTGAGCGCAGTAAAGGCCGTCACGCCTGGCTAGCTTTGCAGAGTAGATCCCTCTCGAGCCATTCCATGATCGACGCGCGTCATGATCCGGGGCCAGAAGGCGCTCGTCGCCGCGCGGACGAACACGCGGATGGCCGTCGTCTCCTGATCGACGGCGCCGACGTTCGCGTCGGAACGGCCGGTTGGACGGACAAGACGCTGACGGCGAGCGGCGTCTTCTATCCGTCGGAAGCAAAAAATCCCGAGGCTCGTCTCCGCTTCTACTCGTCCCGCTTTTCCATCGTCGAAGCGGACATGGGGTTCTATGCGATCCCCGATCGTTCACTGACGGAGCGCTGGGTCGAGCGCACGCCGGCCGACTTCGTCTTCAATGTGAAAGCGCACGCGCTCATGACCGGGCACGCGACGGACATCGTGCGTCTTCCCAAGTTGATTCAAGACGCGATTCCGCCGGACGCGGTGAAAGGGTCGCGCGTCTATGCCAAGGATCTGCCGCTCGAAGTTCGCGACCAGGTCTGGCGCTTGTTCCGCGACGCGATGGAGCCGCTCCATCAATCCGGCAAACTCGGGGCGATTCTTCTGCAGTTCGCTCCCTGGATTCGTCCGAATCGTTCGACGCCGCACATGCTCGACCGGGCTCGCGAGCAACTCGGCGAGCTGCCGATCGCCGTCGAGTTTCGGCATCCCAGCTGGCTCGAGCCGCGACTGCGCGAGCGATTGTGGTCGCAGCTCCGCGACCACGACATGACGTACGTCGTGGCCGACACGCCGCCGGGAACACAGACGAGCCTCCCCATCGTTCCGGCAATCACGACGCCGGACCTCGCGATCGTTCGCCTGCATGGACGACGCAGCGAAACGTGGGGCGCGCGCGAGGCGACGGTGGCAGAGAAGTACAGGTATCTATACGACCGCGGCGAGCTCGAGGATTGGCTGTCGCTGATCCTGGAGCTCGCCGAGGAAGCCGAGCGCGTACATGTCGTTTTCAACAACTGCTACGCCAACTACGGAACCACTAACGCCCTCGAGATGGCCGACCTACTCGCCGAACACGGGACTCGCGATCAGGCCGCGAGCCGACCGCTCGGCATCCAAAGGGGGTAACCGGACACTGCTTCGCCTACGCACTCATAGTGCGCCGGCGGAAACCCGAGAACACCGATTTCGAGCACATCGCCCGGGTGCACGGTCACGTGCTCGCCAAGTGCATCGACTGCCGCGTTGAACGAGTCGCTCTCGATCACGCCGTCCTGCCGTGAGTCGATGCTGCGTACCGAAAAACTGAACCTCGACATGCGACTCCTCCGTGGATCGCTTACGGTGGGTTGTACCCCAAACGGCAGATCCTGGATCCTAGGTCCTCGACCCTGGATGAACTGTCGTTCGCCGTTGCGTCTTGGATCCAGGATCTGCGGCACCCGCCTAGCCCATCACGGTATTACTCCTAGACTTAGGTAGCCGCCACACCAGCCCCGACCCCCCCCATGCGCTCTCCTTTCGCCGTACTCACCGCTGCCCTTCTCGCCTCGCCCCTCGGCGCACAGCAAAAGCACCCGATCACCTTCGACGACTTCGCCTCGGTACGGGCCGTCGGCGATCCGCAAATCTCTCCTGATGGAAAAGTCGTGCTGTATTCCGTTCGGACGACCGACGTTTCGAAGAACGCGCGGAGCTCCCGTACCGTCAGCGTGCCCATTGGGGGGGGAGGTGGAGCGGCTCAGGCATTTCCGAGCGACGCGCCGGACGTGTCGGCTGCGGAGGCGCGTTGGTCGCCGGACGGCAAGCACGTCGCCTTCATCGCGGGCGGGCAGCTCTGGGTGGTCGATGCCACGGTCGCCGGACGAAAGCCGCTCACGAATCTCAACGCCTGACCCACCGGTCCCCTGTGGCCGACGACCCG
>Ga0105242_10004307_pt1 | contig 11092 bp, 5 predicted proteins | sample KBSM24metaG_FD_81521 | JGI IMG/M metagenome (GOLD analysis project Ga0105242, IMG submission 81521) | Miscanthus rhizosphere microbial communities from Kellogg Biological Station, Michigan, USA - KBS M2-4 metaG | ecosystem: Host-associated > Plants > Roots > Rhizosphere > Soil | place: Michigan... | reverse complement strand
CGGCGCCGAGCGAGTCGTAATCCTGAGCTACGAATTTTGGCAAAACCGTTTCGCCGGCGATCCGAATGCAATTGGGCAGACGATCAAGTTGAGCGACCAGACTTATACGATCGTCGGCGTGATGCCGCGCGGTTTTGCTTTTCCCAGCCCGCGCGCTCAAGTCTGGACGCCGGTCGCATTCAATGCCGCGGAGCGCGCCACCCGCGACACCAATTTCATCGACGTCGTCGCGCGCTTGAAGCCGGGCGTTTCCCTCGAGCAGGCCCAGGCGAACATGACTGCGGTCGCGCAGAGCCAGACCCAGCGTTATCCGCAAACCAATGTCGGCATCGGCGTTAAGCTTGTCTCGCTCCAGGAACAGATGGTCGGTAATGTCCGGCCGATGCTCGTCGTGCTTTTCGGCGCGGTCGGGTTCGTTCTTCTGATCGCTTGCGCGAATGTGGCGAACCTTCTCCTCGCGCGGGCCGCGGCGCGCCACCGGGAAATGGCGATTCGTGGCGCGCTCGGTGCGAGCCGTTCCCGAGTCGTTAGGCTACTCCTTACTGAAAGCGTTCTGCTGGCTGTCGTCGGTGGCATGATCGGCTTGCTTCTTGCCATCTGGAGCCTCGACTTATTGGTGTCATTGAAGCCGGCCAACCTGCCGCGCCTCGCCGAGATCGGCGTCAACCGCACCGTGTTTCTTTTCACGGCAGTCGTATCCATTTTGACCGGGGTGCTCTTTGGTCTCGTGCCTGCGTGGCAGGTCTCCAAGACCGATCTCAACGAAGGGTTGAAAGAAAGCGGGCGCGGAAGCGATTCGCCGCGCCGGCAACGGATGCGCTCGTTGCTCGTTATCTCCGAAGTGGCACTCTCCATCGTGCTGCTCGTTGGCGCGGGACTGATGATCCGAAGCTTCGCGCGTTTGCTCGCGGTCGATCCCGGGTTCAAGCCCGACCATGTTCTGACCGCGTTCGTTTCGCTTCCAGTTGCGAAGTATTCGAAGCGCGAAGAACAGGTCGCGTTTTATGACCGATTGCTTGAGCGGCTGCGCAATGTGCCCGGTGTCAGCGCGGCCGGCGTTGTAACTGACATTCCATTATTGGGCGGGAGCTCGACAGGGTTCGACGTGGACGGACGGCCGCCGGCCCTGCCGGGACAACGAGCAATGACCGATTACCGGATAATCAATTCCGATTACTTTGCGGCGATGGGCATGCACATGGTGAAAGGCCGCGCCTTCACCGGTCGCGACACGGAGACCGCGCCCGCCGTTGTCATCATCAACGAAACCTTGGCCGCTCGCCATTTCGCCGGCGAAGATCCGATCGGCAAACGGCTGAATTTGAGTGGCGGCCCAGGAGACCTGCGCGAAATCGTCGGAGTCGTGGCGGACATCCGCAATTATGGCCTCGATGAGGAAGTGAAACCGGAAGTTTACGTGCCGTTTTTTCAAAGTGCGGCGGACTATCTCGCCAGCCAGACTTCTGCGCTAACCGTCGTCGTGCGGTCGACGATCGACCCGACCGCGCTCACCCAAACGCTCCGCGAACAAGTCCAGGCGCTCGATAAAGATCAGCCGGTTGCCGCCATCAAGACGATGGAAGGATATCTCGACGAGTCGATCGCGCAGCGGCGCTTCAATATGCTTTTGCTCGGCGTGTTCGCCGGCCTGGCGCTCGTGCTCGCGGCTGTCGGGATTTACGGCGTCATCGCCTACACCGTTACGCAGCGCACTCATGAGATGGGAATTCGGATCGCGCTCGGGGCGAAGGGTGGTGACATTTTGCGGCTCATTTTTTCGAACTCGATGGCGACGACCATTACCGGCATCGTCATCGGTCTGGCTGCGGCCTTCGCGTTGACCCGGTTGCTGCGCGGTTTGCTTTACCAGGTGACAGCGACTGATCCGGTCGTCTTCGCGACAATCCCGTTATTGCTCCTCGCTGTGGCCGCGATCGCCACTTACTTCCCGGCCCGTCGCGCCATGAAGGTCAATCCCATCACCGCGTTGCGCGAACCCTGAGATGGACACGCTGTTCCAGGACATTCGCTTCGGCGCCCGGATGCTTTTCAAGAACAAAGGCTTTACCTGCATCGCCATCCTCGCGCTCGGCCTCGGCATCGGCGCGAACACCGCCATTTTCAGCCTGGTCAACGGCGTTCTCCTGCGTCCGCTCCCGTTTCCAAACGCGGAACGCATCGTTTACCTCGAAGGCAAAAATCCTTCCGCTGGTATTAACGAGAGCAACGTTTCGTATCTGGACTTTACCGATTGGTCGCAACAAACAGATCTCTTCGCGAGCGCCGCCGCCTACTGGACCGGCACCGCCAACTTTGGTGCGGATGGCGCGGAGCCGGAACGCGTGCCCCGCGCCGGGGTGACGAGCGGGTTCTTCTCTGTGCTCGGCGTCCAACCTGTTCTCGGGCGAACATTCGTTGGCGAAGACGACAAAGGGTGGCCGCAAACCGTCGCGATCATCAGCCACGCCTTATGGAAACGCCGCTTCGGGTCTGATCCGATGATCGTCGGGAAGCAGGTCCAGATGAGCGCAAGCCCACTCACGATCATCGGCGTGATGCCGCCGGGGTTTGAATACCCGGAGCAGACCCAGGTTTGGGTACCGACCGCGGTCAATCTCCGGGACGAACCGCGCGATAACCGGATGTGGTCGGCGATTGCGCGTCTGAATTCCGGTATCGATCTGAAGCAGGCGCAGACTCGTCTCAGCTCCATCAACGCTCGACTCGCCGAGCAATTTCACGAAACGAACAAAGGCTGGGACGTGACTCTTTCGTCGCTCCACGAACGCCTCGTGCGTGAAGTGAAGCCGTCGCTCCTCGCGTTGCTTGGCGCCGTCGGATTCGTATTGCTGATTGCCTGCGCGAACGTAGCCAATCTCCTCCTCGCCCGGAGCTCCGCGCGGCAAAAGGAAATTGCGATCCGGGCCGCGATGGGCGCGAGCCGCACCCGCATCCTGCGGCAGATGCTGACCGAAAGCATTCTGCTCTCGGCGATCGGCGGGCTGGCGGGACTGTTTCTAAGTATTTGGTTAACCGATTTGTTGATGCCGATGTTGCCGGAAGGCGCACCGCGGGTCGAACAGATCGGAATTGATTATCGCGTCCTCGCATTCGCCCTCGGCGTGTCGGCGCTTACCGGCATTCTTTTCGGCATCGTGCCCGCGCTCCAAGCGTCGAAGCTCGACGTCATCAGCGCATTGAAAGAAGGGGGCCGCAGCGGTGAGGGTCATCGCCGTACCGGCGCGCGCGGTTTGTTGTTGATCGGTGAGGTTGCTCTCTCGCTCATGCTGCTGGTCGGCGCAGGATTGCTCATCAAGAGCTTCCTACGTCTCCAGGAGGTGCGGCCCGGCTTTAATTCGCACAACGTCCTCGTCGCCAACCTGTCGTTGCCGGGTGTGAAATACAAAGACCCGCAGCAGTTCGTCGAATTTTACCGGAAACTGACAGAGCGACTGGAAGCGGTGCCGGGTGTGCAAGCGGCCGGAGGCAGCGTCAATCTTCCGCTCAACCCGAGCGGCTACGGGATGGGACGCGGGTTCATTCCGGAAGGCAAGCCGCTCACAGTGGACGAAGCGAAAGAGGCGATGTTCTCCGCCATCACGGGCGATTATTTTCGCGCCCTGCAAATCCCGCTGCTGTCGGGACGCACCTTCGAACCTCGCGACAATGCGGACGGGCCGAAGATGGTAATCATCAACGAAACCACCGCGAGGCATTATTTCGGTTCGCCCGCCGCCGCGATCGGCAAACGTCTCAGCGTCTGGGCGGCATTTCGTGGGCATCGCCGCGATGAAGAAGTCATGCGCGAAATTATCGGGGTGGTCGGAGACACGAAGACGGGTTCTCTCGCCGGAGAGGGAGGCGCGCAAGTTTACGTTCCGCACGCCCAGGATTCCCAGTGGAATTTCATGGGGCTGGTGATTCGAACGGCTGGCGATCCGGCCGCCTTCGCCACCACTTTGCGACGTGAAGTGCAGGCGATCGATCCAGACCAGCCGGTCTACAACGTCCGAACGATGGATGATGTCTTTATGAATTCGTTAGGCACGCGCCGCGTGTCGATGGAGCTCTTTGCCGTCTTCGCCGGAGTCGCCTTGGTTCTCGCTGCGATCGGGATTTACGGCGTAATGGCCTATTCGGTTACGCAACGCACCCAGGAAATCGGCATTCGCATGGCACTCGGCGCCCAGAGATCGGATGTACTCGCGCTCGTGCTCCGGCAAGGCATGACGCTGACCGCAATCGGCGTTGTTGTTGGCCTGGCCGGGGCGTTCGCTCTTACGCGCCTGATGGCCAGCCTTCTCTTCGGAGTAGCGGCGACCGATCCGCTGACCTTTGTCGTGATTCCGTTGTTGCTTCTCTTCGTGGCCACGATGGCCACTTACTTCCCGGCCCGACGCGCCATGAAGGTCGATCCGATCACCGCGTTGCGAGCGCAATAATATGGACACGCTGCTCCAGGATATTCGCTTCGGCATCCGGATGCTCGTTAAGAGCCCCGGGTTTACCGCCGTCGCGGTCATTTCCCTCGCGCTCGGCATTGGCGCGAACACGACGGTGTTCAGCGTGATCAACGCGGTTCTTCTCAAAACACTGCCTTACCACAATCCGGAATCCATCGTCCTCGTCTGGGGCGAAGACAAAGCCGGCGGCAGCTCCCGCGGCCAGATGTCCGCGACCGATGTGGCTGACTACCGCGCGCGCAATCACGTGTTGGAAGAGATCGCGACCTATTCCGATTTCCGTCCCGTTTTTTCCGGCAATGGCGAGCCGGAACGCATTCCGGGTGCGCAGGTCGGCGACGGATTTTTCACGGTCATGCACGGCCAGCCGTTGCTCGGTCGGGTCTTCACCGCCGAAGAACAGGTCGAGGGAAAAGATCTCGTCGTTGTCCTGGGTTACGCTTTGTGGCAGCGCCGTTTCGGGGGCGATACGAAAATCGTTGGGCAGACCATCAAGCTCAGCGCGCGCACCTACACCGTGGTTGGTGTTATGCCGGCTGATTTCGAATCGTTGCCCGTCGGGCTGCTGAACTGGCGCGCGGAATTTTACCGGCCGGTGGCCGAACAGCCGGCGGAGAAGGAACGCGGCAGCCGGCATCTGCGCGCGATCGCGCGGTTGAAGCCCGGTGTCACTCTCGAACAGGCGCAAACGGAAATGAATTTGATCGCGCGCCAGCTTGCGCAGGAACACCCGAGCGAGAATGCCAACAGCGGAGTCAATCTCGTTACGCTCCGCGAAGATTTGATCGGGCGTTTGCGGCCGACTTTGCTCATGCTTTTCGGCGCCGTCGCTTTTGTGCTGCTGATCGCGTGCGCGAACGTCGGAAACTTGTTGCTTGCGCGTTCGGCCGCGCGTCACAAGGAAATCGCGATCCGGGCCGCGCTCGGCGCCGGGCGCGATCGACTCGTCAGGCAATTCCTGACGGAAAGTTTGATGCTCGCGCTGGCTGGCGGCGCGCTGGGAATTCTCGGCGCGGTCTGGGGCACGACGCTTGTCGAGACGGCCGCGGCAAAATTGCTCCCGATGCTGGGCCACATCGAAATCGATCGAACAGTATTGATCTTCACGGCGACCGTATCGGTGTTGACCGGCGTGCTTTTCGGGATCATTCCCGCCTGGCGAGCAGCCCGCCCCAACTTGAACGAAACGCTTTCCGACGGCGGACGCCAATCCGGCGCGGCCTCGACGCGCAGTCCGTTGCGGAGCGTGCTCGTGATCGCTGAAGTCGCCCTCGCGCTTGTTCTCCTGATTTGCGCAGGCTTGCTCATCAAGACCGTTGTTCGATTGCGCAGCGTCGATCCCGGGTTCAAGCCCGATCGGCTGGTGACCATGAACGTCTGGCTGCCGAGCGCGAAATATCCGAAAGCGGGCGACGGGAATTTGTTTTTCAATCGGATGCTGGAGCGCATCCAGGGGATCCCTGGGGTCGAGGCCGCCGCGGTCACGAGTGTGCTGCCGGTCAGTGCAAACTTTGACCGGCGCACGATCGAAGTGGAAGGCCAACCGCAAAAACCCGGCGAATACCCCGACATCGATAACTACATGGTGTCGCCCGATTATCTGCGCGCGATGTCGATCCCGCTGCTTCGCGGACGCGCCCTGACTTTGCAGGACAACGAGAACGCGCCCTTGGTTGTCGTCGTTAGCGAAACGATGGCGCGCAAGTTCTGGCCGGGCGACGATGCGATCGGCAAACGCGTTCGCTTTTACAACTCGAGCGGCGAACAGAAGCCGTGGCGCACCGTGGTTGGCATTGTCCAGGACGTAAAACAGTACGGCCTGGATAAAGAAGCGCCGACGGCGATGTATGAAACGCTTGCGCAATTTCCAACCACGGCCGTGACGCTGGTGGTCCGCAGCGCCGCCGATCCGACGACGATGGTTGCCGCGGTCCGTCGCGAAATTCTCGCGCTCGATCCGGACCAGGCCGTCTTCAACATCGCGACCATGGATCAGCTCGTATCGGATTCGATGTCGCTTCGCCGTTTCTCCATGTTCCTCCTCGGCGGATTCGCCACGCTGGCTTTGATTCTCGCGGCCGTCGGGATCTATGGCGTGCTGGCCCAGGCGGTGTCGCAGCGAACGCACGAGATTGGAATCCGGATGGCGCTCGGCGCCCAGGCGCGCGACGTCCTGACACTGATCGTCAGGCAGGGAATGTCGCTGACGATAACTGGGATCGTTATTGGATTGTTCGGCGCTTTCGCTCTTACTCGATTGCTGGCCAGCTTGCTGTTCGGCGTCGGCGCGACCGATCCGATGACGTTCCTGTGGATTCCCGTTCTCTTGGCCGCTGTTTCTTTCCTCGCCTGCTTCATCCCGGCGCGACGCGCCGCGAAACTCGATCCGATCAAAGCCCTCGCCCGAACATGAAACTCGGAATCAAAACTAAGGAGCGGCGCTTTCTAAACCGCCGCCGAAAACAGGGCGGTTTGGAAAGCGCCCCTCCTTGTTCCTGCATCGCCGCGGAACGCAATTCTTTAACCGACATGAACGCATTGCAGAAAGTGAAATTCGTATAAAGGCCGGCCGCCCCGTCGACCGCACAACCTTATGAACACACTCCTCCAAGACATCCGCTACGGAATCAGAATGCTCCTGAAGTATAAAGGCTTCACCGCCGTCGCCGTGCTTGCTCTCGCCCTGGGGATCGGCGCGAACACCGCCATCTTCAGTTTGGTCAACGGCGTCCTTCTGAAGCCGCTGCCGTTTCCAAACGCCGAACAGATCGTCTATTTCGAAGGCAACAATCCTTCGTCCGGAATTAACGAGAGCAACATTTCGTTTCTCGACTTTACCGATTGGTCGCAACAAACCGAACTGTTCGCGAGCACCGCTGCCTACTGGACGGCCAGCGCTAATCTGGGCGCCGACGGAGCGGAGCCGGAGCGCGTCCCTCGCGCAGGCGTGACGACGGGATTTTTCTCGGTGCTCGGGGTCCAGCCTTTTCTCGGCCGAACATTCCTTCCCGAGGAGGACAAGCCCGGGACGTTTAGCGGCGTAATCATCAGCCACGGCTTGTGGAAGCGCCGGTTTGGGTCCGACCCCGCTATCGTCGGAAAACAAGTCCAGATCAGTTCACGATCCATCACTGTCGTTGGCGTCATGCCGCCGGGGTTTGATTATCCGGAACAAACGCAGGTGTGGGTGACGAGCGCAGTCAATGTCTCGGAAGAGCCGCGCGATAACCGCTCGTGGTCGGCGATTGGCCGCCTGAAGCCCGGCGTCGATCTCAAGCAGGCGCAAACCCAGGTTAGCGCCATCAACAAGCGGCTCGCCGAGCAGTTTCATGAAACCAACAAAGGCTGGGACGCGAAGCTTTGGACACTCCACGAAAGGATGGTTCGCGAAGTGAAGCCCTCCCTCCTCGCGCTGCTCGGCGCCGTTGGATTGGTGCTGCTTATTGCCTGCGCCAACGTGGCGAATCTCCTGCTCGCTCGAAGCGCCGCGCGTCAAAAGGAAATCGCGATCCGGGCCGCGATGGGCGCAAGCCGGACGCGTGTTCTGCGGCAGATGTTAACAGAGAGCATTCTGCTTTCCGTGATCGGTGGCATTGCGGGATTGCTTCTCAGCCTCTGGTTAACTGGTGTGCTGATGTCGATAATTCCCGACGGGACGCCTCGGCCTGAACACATTGGGATCGATTATCGCGTCCTTACGTTTGCCCTGGCCGTCTCCGCGCTCACCGGAATTCTATTCGGCATTGTACCTGCGCTCCAGGCTTCGAAGCTCGACGTCACCAGTGCGTTGAAGGAGGGCGGCCGCAGTGCCGAAGGACATCGGCGGACGAGCGCGCGCAGTTTGTTGTTGATCAGCGAGGTCGCTCTCTCGCTCATGCTGCTCGTCGGGGCCGGATTGCTGATCAAGAGTTTCCTGCGCCTCCAGGAAGTGCGGCCTGGCTTCAACCAGCACAACGTTCTCATGGGCATGGTCGCGCTGCCCGGCGCCAAGTATAAAGATCAGCAGTTCGCCGAATTTTTCCGGCAGCTCAAAGAACGGCTCGAAGCGTTGCCGGGAGTGCAGGCCGTGGGCGGCTCGATCAACCTGCCGTTGGCCGCAAGCGGCTATAGCATTGGGCGCGGGTTTATCCCAGAAGGCCGGCCGTTGACGCGGGATGAAAATATCGACGCGAACTATGCGACGATCACGGGCGATTATTTCAAGGCGATGCAGATTCCGCTGCTGGCGGGGCGAACCTTCGACGCACGCGATAACGCCGAAGGGCCGAAAGTTATCATTATCAGCGAAACCGCGGCGAAGCGTCACTTTGGTTCGCCCGCGGAGGCGATCGGCAAGCGGCTTACCATGTGGCACGAGGAAAAATTTATGCGCGAGATCGTTGGCGTGGTCGGCGACACCAAGGCGGGCGCTCTCACCGGGGATAACGGCGCGCAAGTCTATGAGCCGCATACGCAGGATCCGCAGTGGAACTTCATGGCGATGGTGATTCGAACCGCCGACGATCCGGCCGCGTTTGCCAGTACGTTCCGGCGCGAAGTGCAGGCGCTCGACAAAGATCAACCGGTCTACAGCGTGCGTACCATGGACGAAGTTGTGATGAACTCGTTAGGCACGCGCCGCGTTTCGATGCAGCTCTTTGCGGTCTTTGCCTGCGCCGCCTTGCTCCTGGCCGCTCTCGGAATCTACGGCGTGATGGCCTACTCGGTCACCCAGCGCACCCAGGAGATTGGATTGCGGATGGCCTTGGGCGCGCAAAAATCCGATGTGCTCGGCCTCGTGATCAGGCAGGGGATGACCCTGACCGTCATCGGAGTAGTCGTCGGCCTTGCCGGTGCGTTCGCGCTGACCCGCGTGATTGGAAACCTTCTCTATGGCGTGGCCGCCACCGATCCGGCGACCTTCGTTGCCATTCCCTTGCTGCTTCTATTCGTCGCCCTGCTCGCCTGTTATTTGCCGGCACGTCGCGCGGCCCGACTTGATCCCACCCGCGCTCTGGCGCAGAGCTAACTCCTTATGTCAATGATCACGCTAAAACACCTCGAACGTTTTTACCCTCTCGCGAAGGGCAAATTCTTTTACGTCCTTCGCGACATCAACCTGGAGGTGAACGAAGGCGACTTCGTTTCCATCATGGGGCCGTCCGGCGCTGGGAAATCATCTCTGCTCCATGTCCTCGGCATGCACGACCACGCCTGGAGCGGCGAATACTTCTTCGAAGATGTCGGCGTTCATACCTTGAAACCGAAAGAGCGCGCCACCTTGCGGAATGAGAAGATCGGTTTCGTCTTCCAGGCTTACCATCTCCTGGACGACCTGACCGTTTACGAGAATCTCGACATCCCGCTTTCCTATCGCCACGTGAACAAGGCCGGACGCGACTCGATCGTCTGCGACGCGCTGGACAAGTTTCACATCGTCGGAAAGAAGGATCTTTATCCGCGCCAGCTCTCCGGCGGGCAGCAGCAGCTAGTCAGCATCGCGCGCGCAATGGTCGCGAATCCGAAATTGATCCTGGCCGACGAACCGACCGGCAATCTGCACTCCGACCAGGGCAAGGAAATCATGGAGATGTTCAAGACCCTGAACGAGCAGGGGACGACGATCATCCAGGTGACGCATTCGGATGTGAACGCGGCGTATGGGAATCGCATCATCCAGCTGCGAGATGGATTTATTGTATGAACGTCTCTGCGCGCTGTAGCCGCCTCGCTCTGTCGAGGCGTTGCGATGAACGGCGACTGAGCGCCGTTGCTACAGCGGCCTCCACCTACTCAACCCTATGATTACCGACCTCAAATACGCCTTCCGGATGCTGATCAAAGCGCCGGTGTTCGCCGTCATCGCCATCCTCACGCTCGCGCTCGGTATCGGAGCGAACAGCGCAATCTTCAGCGTGATCGATACCGTCTTGTTGCGGCCGTTGCCGTTCAAGAATCCGGACGAAATCGTCCACATTTGGGGTCGCTACGCGAATGACAACGGCAAAGTGCGCGGCAACGTCCACTCGTTTCCTGATTACGCAGACTTGCGCGATCAAAGCCAGACCGTGGCTGCGATGGCGGCCTATACGCGGACCGGAGGCACCTTATCGCTCTCCGAAGATGCGAAGGCGCTCGAAGGAATCGCGATTACGCCGGAAGTGTTCGAAGTCCTGGGAGTCCAGCCGCTGCTCGGCCGCGCGTTCACCAAGGAAGACGCGAAAAACGAAGCGGACCGCGTCGTCGTCCTGACTTATCCGCTTTGGAAAAGCGCGTTCGCCAGCGACCCGAAGATCATCGGGCAGAAGGTCACCATTTCGGCGCGACCGCACACCGTGATCGGGGTGATGCCTCCGAGCTGGAAATTTCCGGTCGAGGACGAACACATCGATTACGCGATCCCGCTCCAATATATAGGGCAGCAATTCCTGACTAACCGCGGCTCCCACTTCCTGACGGTAGTGGGCCGGCTTAAGCCGGGTGTCGCGGTCAAGACGGCCGAAGCGGAGCTGACGGCGATCGCGAGCCGGCTCTCGAAGCAATATCCGGACACGAACCTGAACTTCATCGGCACCGCGGTGGTGAAGCTGCATACCGATGTCGTGGGCGACGTTCGACCGGCGTTGCTGGTTCTCCTCGGCGCTGTTGCG
>Ga0105242_10004306_pt1 | contig 11095 bp, 11 predicted proteins | sample KBSM24metaG_FD_81521 | JGI IMG/M metagenome (GOLD analysis project Ga0105242, IMG submission 81521) | Miscanthus rhizosphere microbial communities from Kellogg Biological Station, Michigan, USA - KBS M2-4 metaG | ecosystem: Host-associated > Plants > Roots > Rhizosphere > Soil | place... | reverse complement strand
TGTTACCCGGCAGCATTCCCTGCAATGGGCCGTGAATCACCAAAACGTTGAACTTCGCCTCGGGGTCGGGGACCATCGCCGGATGAGCGAGATTCGGAACGTCCGGGACCGCGAAAATCGAGAGTTCCTTCTCGGGAAAACTGAGCCGCGACCCTTCGCGATCGACAACCGTCAGCCCGAGTTGCGCGAAGAGCTGGAGAATCCCGCCCGTCTCGGCGGCGCGTGGGACGTCGTGGTTGCCTGCCACGAGGACCACGACCGTATCGGGCAGTTGGCGCACGAGACGATTGAACTGCAGGAACGCGTGTAGAATCGCCTGGTTCGTCGGCCGTACGCTATGAAAAATGTCCCCCGCCACGACGACGACATCCGGCCGGAGCGCGATGACGCGGTCGATGGCCGTGCGAAAAGTCGCCGCGACGTCCGCTTCCCGTTGATTGACGCCGCCGGGAGTGAGCCGCTGGTATTGTCGGTAGCCTAGATGGAGATCTGCGAGGTGAATCAGGCGCATTCTGGTCATCCTCAGCGCGCGCAGCGCGCTGGGGATCTACTGTCCTTGATTCGAAGCCGGCCACGCTGACGGGATATTAGATCCTACGGCCGCTTGCGCGGCCGCAGGATGACAATTTAGCGCTTGTCGAGCGTATGCATGTGCTGCGTGATCCGCATTTGCATGCGCATCGAAAGCACGCCCGTCGACGGTGGCAGCGACATCGCCGAGTTCATGGCGATGCTGAACCAGGACTCAGCCAGCCAGCCCCGCTTCTGATCGATGACCATCGTCCCGTTGACTAGACCCTTCTCGAGCACGGCCTCGGAGGCGGCGCCGGGACCACTCGCCGGCTGCATCTCGCCGCGCATCGACACGAACGCGAGCTCGCCGGTCTTCGAGACGGAGTCCAACCGGAAGGTCACGTGCAGCTTGCCGGCCACCTGCGCCCCGAGTCCGTTCCCGACCGGGAGGGCCATATCCCGCATCCAGCTCTCGCCCACGTTGATCGCGCCCTTGGGGAACGTCGTCGGCATGAGCGACACGACTTGCGCTACTTCGCGGGGCGCGGGCCCCGCGTCTTGAAGCATCGCCACCATCCCGTCCGGCGACACCCGGAAGCGGACCCGCTGGCCGCGCATCTGAGATCCGGATTGTAGTGTGGCCGCGCGGGTCTTCTCGTCGGTGGACGTCGTGACGATCGAGTCGGTGACGGCGAGGACGGTGGTTCCCTGCTCCGATGCTCCTTCGACGATGGCTCGCGAGAACATGCGCATCGTCGTCAGCACCATGGCACTTCCCTCACCGCCCGTCGCCATTTTGCGAACGCCGGTCATCTCGGTCTCTTGGTCGAGACGCATCCGGAGCGTGTCGCCGACGTGCGGCTTGATGCGCAGGTTGACCGACTGAGCGCGGGCGGCGCGCGGAGCGGCAACCGCTAGCGCCGCAATAACCAAGAGACCACGCGCCGATCGGGACACGCTAAAAACCGTACGGATCGTCGGCCGGCGACGAGCGGACGGCCGGCGCCAATGGACGAACCGGCGTGTGCGTGACCGCGGCGGGACGGAGCTGCGATTGGAAGAATTTCTTGACGTCCGCGGGACGCTCGCGCAGCGTCGCGTTTCTCGCGCGGATCACTTCTTCGTCGTCGCGGATTCCGATCGCGTCGCGCAGCCAGCCGAGCGTGAGCGACGGATCCAGCGTCCGCAGGCTCCGGAGCACGGCCGCATCGAGCTCGATGTCCACTGCCTGCGGGTACTGTTCGGCGCCGTCTCGGCCGCGCATGATCGCGGGCCGCGGGAACCGCACGAAGATCGGCTGCGTGAAGTGCGGATGCCGCACCATGAGCTGACCTTTCTCCAGCGTCGCCAACTTCGTCTTCACGGCCGGGCTCAGCACTGAATATCCCGGCGTCGCGAGCTCGTCGGCGTCCATGCGTCCATACAACGCGGTTCCCGAGTTCCCAACGACTCGACGGTGGACCTGCGATCGGAATTGCTGTGCGCTGAAGAGCACGAGGCCGAGATAGCGGCCGCGCTCCGCGAGATCGAGCAGCATTTTGCGAACGTAGGTGTCCTGTCCATCAGTCGGGGCATATTTGTTCAGCTCGTCGACGAACACGATGACGTGGTTCACACCGAGGTCGCGCTTCTCCAGGTGCTCGCGAAGCTTGGTGACGACGCGCGCGAAGATGAGATCCTGAGCGTCCTCTTCCAGAGAGGCGACGTCGATCACATACACCGTGCGGTCCTGAAAGCTCCCAAAGGGCAGGTCGCTCACCCCGCCGTCGTCCGTCACCAGGCCGGCGCACCGCGTCGAGATATTCGACAGGCGATTTCGCACCTTGCGAATGGTTGCTACGTGGTGGGTCCGCCACCCTTCGTTCCCCCGGTTTTCCATCGCCGAGAGGACATCCTTGAACCACTGTTCGAGATCGGCGAAGGAACGCACGCGGTACGATTTGTTCCCGAGCAGCGGATCTGTGAAATCTCGGTCGACTATTCGTTCTCTGATGAAATCGATCAGCGCGTCCGCTTTGGCGTCGACGTCGTCCTTGTTGAGCAACACCTCGGCGTACTGGAGAACTTCACGCAGACCCCAGGTGAGCGAGGAAACGTTGCCGAGCAGCTGCTCGTTCGAACGCAGCGTGTTGAGCGAGAAACCGTCGGGTTTGTATGGCGCGAAGTACTGGACGTTCTCAAACGGCTCCGCGGGAACGCCGCACTTTTCGTAAAGGGCCTTGTCCGCTTCGTCGATCTTCCCCGGTTGATCGAGGAAGCACAGGTCGGGCCCTTTCACGTTGAAGCAGAGCGCCGCCACTGATCCCTTCTTCTCCGGGAAGTGCGCGAAGATCGACGCCAGAATCCACTCGATCGCACTCGTCTTCGTCGCCAAGCCGGAAACGCCCGTGATGTTGAGGTGCGCCGCCTCGGGACCAATCAGGAAGTCCGCGTCGAGGTAGATCGGTGCGTCGGTTCCGCCGGCGCGATAGACGCCGACTGGAATTCCCGTGCGATTGTCGCCGCGCAGATAGCCGTCCATCCGCAACGCCACGGCGACGTCGTCATCAGCGGCGAGATAGACGCGACCCATCGGAACCGGCTGCAACGGCTCTTCGGGCATTTGCCGCAGCACCGCCGCCGTGTACAGCCGGATCTCGGCACGGTGCGTCGCGGCGAGCGACGCGCCGCCGGGCGTGCCGTCGTGTCCCAACACGTCGTGCAGCGGCGTCGCCAAGTCGGTGTAGCTGAACCCTTCAACGACGATCCCGTAGATCTGCGGAATCTGCCCGTTGACCGGCTGATCACCTTCGACACGGACGATCGTTCCGATGCCGACCGGCGAATCGAGCGCCGTCCAGAAGTGAAATTCGTGCGGCGTATTCGGCTTGCGCTCTGTCGCAACGACGCGGCCGAGGGGCGGGGGGGCGCCTGTGGTAAGCCCCACGTCTATGGTCTCAGTCATCAGAGGACAGCTCTCAAGAATTCCTCACAGTCGCGCACGCCGTATACCATCTTGTCCCATCGGCCGTCGGGAAGCGAGACGGGCGTCGCTTCGGCGAGAATCCACCGCGACACCTCGTCCGCGCGCGCGCCGATCGCGCCTTCGTCCACCCGCTCGGGATGCGCGACCTCGACCCGCACGAGGCCCCACATCGGGTCCGTACCCGCACGGTCGCGCAGGCGGAGATACCAGCTCGCCACCGGCGTTCGCCACTCGGACGCGACGCGAAAGACGCTCGATCGCTCGCCCCGCCGGAGCGCGAAGATTTTCACCAGCGCGTCTCCCTCGGCGTACAGCGTTCGGTGACTTTTGATCACGCCCACGGCGCATGAGGATCGCGCCACGGTGTCGACACCGCTGATACCGCCGTCGATCAGGATCGGGCGATCGTCGTGCCGGCACCATTCTTCAGCGAGCGCGTGCTCTGCCTGCTCGCGATCGCGCTGCAGCCGATGAATCGCCGCGTCTCGCGAGGCGAAGGGATGCGACCCGTCGCCACCCTCTTCCTCCGCGGTGTCGCGCAGCTCCATCCCGCTTTCCGCCAAACGAGCCCAAAGCCAACCGGGTACGCGGCGGCGATTGGCATAGAGCCGATGCGCGACGACGTGCCGACGGGTGTAGAGCCGCTTGTTGCGACGCTCGCGAATGACCGCCGCGGCCGTGCCGTGCACGATCGGTGTTCCGTCGTCGCACGAGTACAACGTCCGGCTCGCCTGGGTTCCGTCGAGAAACGCAGCGAACTGCGCCACCGGGGGCTCGAACACGCGATGCGCTCGCATCGCGGCGTCTTCGATGAGGATTGCCTCGACCGTCCGCGGCGGCTCCGTGGCTTGCGCTAACGACTCGAGCGGCGGCTCCGATCCCGTCGCGATTGGCGCATCGGGCATGAGGCTCGCGAGCAGCCGGACCGCCGCGCGGAACGACGCGTCGGCATGCGTGGGCGATGACGGCTGGATCGCGGACATCGCGAGCACTCTAACCTCCGTACGCGGGACCGACAAGGAACCGAAGATCACACACGGCCGGCGAGGACGACCAACGGCCAGGTGATCGCCCGCCGTTCCTCGGGATCACCCCAGCTCGCACGCAGCTCGCGTTCGACGTCGACGACCGGGTCGACCCCGTGCTGTTTTCGAAAGCGCGCCGTCGCCGACCAGGTTCGCATGTAGCCGGTGAGCTGAGCCAGCGTCCATCGCTCGTCGAGGCGAAGCTCCGGCGCCTGGATACGCTCGAATGGAAACGGGACACCACGATAGCCGGTATCGACGTGCCAGCGCTCGGGCGGCCAATAGCCGCGCAGTGTTTGGAACATGAGTCGATCGTGGATCGCGCCCGCTTCGCCTTCCATCGTCGACGACATATACGTCCACGCGACTACGGCCCCGCCCGGCACCGATACCCGTCTCACTTCACCATAGAACCGCCCGTGATCGAACCAGTGCAGCGCCTGCGCGACGGTGACGACGTCGATCGACTTTTTGGCGATCGGCGACGCCTCGGCCGCTGCGACGGCCCACGAGACACGCGCATGCGCCGGCGCATGAGCGATCTGTGCCGCGCTCAGATCGGTTGCGATGACCTGACGAAACGAATCGGCGAGATCGATCGACGCCTGCCCGTTGCCGGCCCCGCAGTCCCAGGCCCGGTCATGGTTGGGAGCGACGGATGCGATGAACTCGAACAAAGCTTGCGGATAGCGCGGCCGAAATTCCGCGTAGCCCGTCGAGACGGCCGAGAAATGATCGCCGCGCGCTTGCGGCGCCGGCGTCGTCACCGCACGACCGCGACCGCGACTCCGTCGTGCGTCGGCACAATGATCCCGAGGACGCGCGGATCGGTCGCCATGCGCCGATTGAACTCGCGAACGCCTTTCGTTCGTTCGTCGGACTCGTCGCCGTCGTACACGCGTCCGCCCCACAGCGCGTTGTCACCGATAATGAGCCCACCGGGCCGAACGAGGCGGAGCGCCCACTCGAAATAGGTGGGCAACGGTTCCTTGTCCGCGTCGAGGAAGATGGCGTCGAACCGCTCACCGTCGAGCGCCGGAAGTACGTCGAGCGCTCGCCCCACTCGCACTTCGACCCGGTCCGTGAGCCCAGCCCGCGTGACGTAGCGACGAGCAAACTCAGCGTGCTTCTCGTCGATCTCGATCGAGAGCAACCGGCCGCCGGGCGGGAGCGCGCGCGCCATGCAAATCGCCGAATAGCCGCCAAGAGTTCCGACCTCGAGCACTCGGCGCGCACTGATCGCTGTCAGCAATACCTGGAGCAATCGCCCTTCGTCGGCCGAGATCGCGATCGGAGGCAGGCCCGTTCGGTCCGCCTCCTCGCGCAGCGAGGCGAGAAGCTCGTCCTCGGCGCTGAACAATCCGACGATATAGTCGCCCGCGCGGTCGGCCATGTTATTCGACGCCGATGTCCCAGGCCTGTTGGAGATCCTTTCGCGAATAGGCACGGAACGCCGTCAGCGTTTGCGTGCGCTGAATTCCCGGCACGGTCGGGAAGATCTCGGTGATGACGTGGGCGATCTGATCGTACTGAGGCACACGAACGATGGCCACGAGATCCCAATCGCCCGACACCGAATACACCTCGGTCACTCCGTCGACGCCCGCCAGCATGTTCGCCGCCGTGGGAATCAGCGTCGGGTCGACACGGATGAGAACGATGGTCGTGATCACAGTTCCGTCGGACAGGGTGGCACGTTGAGCAGCCAAACGCCGGAGATTCGGTTCTTGTCGTCCACGTCCACCAACAGATCCCGCGCGACGCGCACCGTGCGCGCCACCCGCGGAGCGCCGACCCGGAAATGAAAGTTGCGCTGGTCGGAATCAGCTTCCGCTACCAGCCGCGTTTCCATCTCCAGCGATGCCACGTCCGCCTTTCCGTCAGCCTTCGGCAGAACGACCTCGGCGTCCTCGACGTGCGACGGCGGGTGGAGCGCCGGCAGCTTCCGCACATCCGGCCAGACCGCGACCTCCACGCCGTTGATTCGACCGGCGGCAACATCCAGAATCAGCCACGACCCGTCGCGCCCCTCGAGCCCCACCGTCGCCGAGCCGCCGTCACCCTTCGCGCGCGGCATCAGCTGCGCCGAAAGAATATCGGTGTCCGGGTCCCAGGTGTATTCCACCGACGCCGGCGCTGCGTCCGCCGGCCTCACTTCGACCGCAACCTTCACAGAGTCTCCTTTGGACTAATCTTGCACGGATTGGCGACGTCGACCGATCCGTTTTGTTGCGACTCGAACCTAAGATATACGGGCCCTCACCACCCTCCGCACCCCCTCCAACACGTCCTCGATCGGTGCGGCGTACGACAAACGAATCCATTCAGGCGTGCCAAATGCCGCGCCCGGAACGACGGCTACTTCCAACTCCTCGAGTAACCGGTGCGCGAAGCGTGTGCCGGGATCGGGATCCGCGCTCGACACGTCGCCGACGCGAATGAACAGGTAGAACGCGCCGGCCGGCTCCAGCACTTCGATGCCCGCGGATTTCAGCTCGGCGAGCGCCCGATCGCGTCGAAGTTTGAATTCGGCGACCATCGATTGCGATGCTCGCTCGGCCTCGGGCATCGTGAGCGCGGCGAGCGCCGCGTGCTGCGACAGCGTCGTTGCGTTCGACGTCGTGTGCGATTGCAACGCGGCCATCGACGCGGCGAGTGGACGCGGTGCGATCGACCAACCGATCCGCCACCCGGTCATCGCGAACGTTTTCGCCAAGCCGTCCACAACGACAACGCGCGGCCCCCCCCGGTCGTCGGCGAGTGCGAGCAGTGTCTCGGCTGGTCCGTCGTAGCTGATCGCGCGATAGATCTCGTCGCTCACGATCCACCAGCCGCGCTCGGCGGCCAGGGCAACGATCGCCGAAAGCTCGTCGCGCGAGTACACGGCGCCGGTCGGATTGCACGGGGAGTTCAACATCACGCCGCGTGTGCGAGGCGTGGCAGCGCGGATCAGGTCGTCCGGCGTGACTTTGAGCTGCCGATCGCGGCGGCCCGTAACGGCGATCGGGGTCGCGCGTGCCAGCGCCAGCATCTGGTAATAGCTCGTCCAACCGGGAGTCGGGACAAGCACTTCGTCACCCGCACCGAACAGCGAGAAACATGCGTTGAACAGCGCCTGCTTCGTGCCGGTCGATACTACCACCTCGGCGGGATCGACCGTTGAGCCGCGAAACGCCGACGCCCGCTTGGCGATCACCTCGCGCAGCGGCGCGATTCCTTCCACTTGCGTGTAGCGCGTGTGGCCGGCGTCGAGAGCGGAATGCGCCGCGTCCATCACGCATGAAGGTGTTGGAAAGTCGGGCTCGCCGGCACCGAGATCGATGACCGGACGACCGGCGGCACGCAACGCTTTCGCGCGCGTCGAAACGGCAATCGTCGCCGACTCGCGAAGCTCGGAGACGTTCGCGGATGGAGCGTAGCGAGACATGCTGTACATTCGAGTCCGGCAGGCTTAGGGTCCAGGGTTTCGCGCAAAGTGATCTTTTGTAAACGGGGTCAGACCCCAAGGAGTCGTGAGCTTGGAAGTCTCCCGCGGACAAAACGTCGTTTACCAGATGCCGCACGATTGGGCGTCGATCGCGCAATTTCTCGAGCCGTTGGTTGCGCGCGTCGACGCGGCGCAAAACGGTCTGCAGTTGCTCGTCGTGACGCCCGACGCCGAGGTCGCGGCAGCCGCGAGCGCGTCCGCTGTTCGCCTACTCGGGTCGACGGACGTACAGATCATCGCGGCGACTGCGGCGCCGCGCGCCGCGCGACTCCTGGAGCTGCGACCGGCGCAAGTGCTCACGGGAAGCGCGAGCACCCTGCTCGAGCTGGTGCGCGGCTCGGCCCTCAAGCTCGATACCGTTCGCGCGGTTTGCATCGCCTGGGCAGAGGAACTGCTCGCGCGCGGTGAGGACGCCTCGCTCGAGCTGCTCATGGCGGAAATACCCAAGGACGCCGCGCGCGTGGTGGTCGCCGCGGCGCTCACGCCGTCCGTCGAGGCGTTGATCGAGCGCTACGCGCGCCGTGCACGACGCGTCGTCTCGCCGGCCGCCGAATCCGGCGAGGCGACGCCGGTTCAATATCTCACGGTCGCGCCGCAAGGACGCCTCACCGCGCTTCGCCGTGTGCTCGACGACCAGGATCCTGCGTCGGCGGTCGTCTTCGTGCGCGAGGAAGCGAGCGAAGCTGAAGTCGCTTCGCTTCTGCGCTCGCTCGGCTACTCCGGTGCGACCGCCGCCGTGCGTGTCGGCCGCGCCGCGGCGCCGGGTACCGCTCTCGTCGTTCTGTTCGACCTCCCGGCGACGCACGCCGAGCTGCGTGAGGCCGCCGGATCCGCGGCGACGATCGCGTTGGTCCAGCCGCGCCAGCTCGAAAGTCTGCGCGCACTCGCTGGCGGTGGCGCACTGCGCTCGTATGCTTTGCCCGAGGCGGGACGTCGCGCGCGCACCCGCGAGTCCACGCTGCGTGACGAGCTCCGTGGCGTGATCGCGGACCAACCCATCGAACGCGAGATCCTCGCCCTCGAGCCGCTGTTGGCCGATTTCGATGGCGTCGAGATCGCGGCCGCGGCGTTGAAGCTCCTCGAGCGTGAGCGCTCCGCCGCGCAGGCGGTGTCTGCATCGGCTCCGTCGGTCCAAGCGACCGTCCAGCCACGGGAGTCCCGAGGTGGTCCGCGCGGAACGATGACCAAGCTGTTCGTAACTGTGGGCGAACGTGACAACGTCCGCCCGGCGGACCTCGTCGGAGCGATCGCCAATCAGGCAGGTCTGACCAGCGCGTCGGTCGGTAAGATCGACATTCGTCAGTCGCATTCGACGGTGGAAGTCGCGGCCGACTCCGCCGATACGGTGATCGAGCGCATCAACGGGACGACGATTCGCGGGCGCCGTGTCGTCGTACGACGCGACGACGAAAGCCGCCGTCCGCGTTCCTCCGATAGGCCAGCTGGTCCCCGGCCGCGCCGCGATGCAGGCAGCAGTCGGGGAAATCGCCGGTGATCTCAGACGGCTACTTCGCGACCGGAAAAGGCGGTTGGATCGAAGTGATTTGCGGCGTGATGTTCAGCGGGAAGAGCGAAGAGCTCATCCGGCGCGTTCGCCGCGCCATCATCGCCAGGAAAAAGGTTCAGGTCTTCAAGTCGCACCTGGATGAGCGGTACGGCGGCATCTACCTCATCTCGAGCCACGACGGCCGGACGGTCGAGGCGGTGCCGATCGATACACCCGCCCAAATTGCTCAGTTGATTCTTCCGGACACGCAGGTCGTTGCGATCGACGAAGCCCAGTTCCTCGATCCCACGGTCGTCGATCTCGCAACGTCGCTCGCCAATCGCGGCATGCGAGTGATTCTCGCCGGTACGGACAGCGACTTCCGCGGCGAGCCGTTCGGCGCGATGCCCCAACTCCTCGCGGTGGCCGAAGTCGTCGACAAGCTCCATGCGATCTGCGTGATCTGCGGGAATCCCGCCAGCCGCAACCAACGGCTCATCGGCGGCAAACCCGCCCGTTACGACTCGCCCACGATCATGGTCGGCAGCGTGGAGTCGTACGAGGCACGCTGCCGAGCGTGTCATTCGGTGCCGCGAAGAGACGAGGATCAGGCGCGCTTGTTCTAGGTGACGCCCCGATGCGCATACGCGAGAGTCAAGAACTCCTCTCTCGTACGTTGATCGCTCCGGAAGCTCCCTCTCACCGCGCTGGTGATCGTCTTCGAGTTCTGCTTCTCGACGCCCCGCATCATCATGCACAGGTGGTAGGCTTCGATCACCACCCCGACGCCCATCGGCTTGAGGACGTCGTGCAGCGCGCTGGCGATTTGTTCGGTCAACCGCTCCTGAACCTGAAGGCGGCGCGCGAAGACTTCGACGATCCTGGGCAGCTTGCTCAACCCGACGATCGACCCGTTCGGGATGTAGGCGATGTGAGCTCGCCCGAAGAATGGCAGCATGTGGTGCTCGCACAGGCTGTAGAGCTCGATATCCCGCACCATGATCATGTTCGTCGCACTTTCAGCGTCGAAGACCGCGCCGTTGACGACGTGCTGCACGTCCATTTCGTAGCCCCGGGTCAACCAGGCCAGAGCGGTCGCAACTCGTTGCGGCGTACGCTTTAACCCTTCCCGGTCCGGGTCCTCACCGATCAGTTCCAGCTGGCGTCGGACGATGTCGCGGAACTCGTCATCGGCGCCATCTGTTTCGTTTCGGCCGGCCAGCGTCGCTCGAGCGGCATCTTCCATGATCCAAGTGTCTCCTCGCCGTCATGTTGACGGGTTTTCTGGTGCTCCATACCTTGGGCCCGGGCGCATCCATGACCCACTCAGTTCAGGAATCCGCCATGCTGCTCGTTGGACTCACCGGTAATATCGGCAGCGGAAAATCGACCGTCGCGCAGATGCTCTCCGAGCGTGGCGCGACGATCATCGACGCAGACGTGCTCGCACGCCGGGCCGTCGAGCTCGGCACACCCGCGTTCGCAAAGATCGTGGCGCGTTGGGGCTCATCAATTCTCGCGCCCGACGGTCATCTCGATCGGGCCGCGCTGAGGCGCGTCGTCTTCGCCGATCACGCGCAACTCGAAGAACTTAACCAGATCGTCCACCCCGAAGTCGA
>Ga0105242_10004304_pt1 | contig 11096 bp, 6 predicted proteins | sample KBSM24metaG_FD_81521 | JGI IMG/M metagenome (GOLD analysis project Ga0105242, IMG submission 81521) | Miscanthus rhizosphere microbial communities from Kellogg Biological Station, Michigan, USA - KBS M2-4 metaG | ecosystem: Host-associated > Plants > Roots > Rhizosphere > Soil | place: Michigan... | reverse complement strand
CTGGGCTCGCCGCCGCCCCCGCCGCCGCCCGACGTGCCGGCGCTGCGGGAAGACGAGCCCGGGGCGCCGCGCCGCACGATGCGCGAGCAGATGGAGCAGCACCGGAACAACCCCGCCTGCGCGTCGTGCCACAAGACGATGGATCCGTTCGGGTTCGCGCTGGAGAATTTCGACGTGATCGGCGCCTGGCGCCGCACGAACGAAACCGGGGCCGCCCTCGACACGGCCGACGTCCTGCCCAACGGCGTGAAAGTCGACGGTGTGGTCGGCCTCCGGAACGCCCTGATGGAGCGCCCCGACGTGTTCGTCCGGACGCTCACGGAAAAGCTGCTGGTCTATGCGCTCGGCCGCGGCCTCACGTATCAGGACATGCCGGCGGTGCGAAAAATCGTGCGGGACGCCCGCGCGCAGGATTACCGGTTTTCGGCCCTCGTTTCGGGTATCGTTAGCAGCGCACCGTTTCAGATGGCGGCGGCAGCGGGCGGGGAGAACTAGGGGCTATGTTCATCACCAGGATGCACCTGTCGCGGCGGACGTTCCTTCGAGGCGTGGGCGCGACGCTGGCGCTGCCGATGCTCGATGCCATGGTGCCGGCGGCGTCCGCGCTCGCGAAAAAAGCAGGCGCTGCGCCCTCGCGCGCCGGTTTCATCTACATGCCGCACGGGGCTGACATGGCGGCATGGACCCCTGCGGGTTCCGGCGGGGCCTTCGAGCTGTCGCCGACGCTGCAGCCCCTGGCCGGATTCAAAGACTCCCTCGTCGTCGTCAGCAACCTGACGCGCGCGGGCGGCCAGACCGAGATGCACGCCGCGGCGTCCTCGGGCTGGCTGAGCGGCGCGATTCCCAAGCGGACCGAGGGCGCCGACTACCGGATCGGCACGACCATCGATCAAACGATCGCGAAGCAGATTGGCCAGGCGTCCGCGTTCCCGTCGCTCGAGTTCGCGACCGAGGACTTCACCGGTTACGTCGGGGGCTGCACGCCGAACTACAGCTGCACCTACCTGAACACGATCTCGTGGGCGTCGCCGACCTCGCCGCTGCCGATGGAAATCAACCCGCGCACGGCGTTCGAGCGGCTGTTCGGCGACGGCGGGTCGGAGGCCGAACGGCGACGGTTGCAGCAGGAAGACGCGAGCATCCTCGATTCGATCGTGGGCGAAGCGCGATCGCTCCAGAGCCACCTGGGCGTGCGCGATCGCGCGAGGGTGGACGACTACCTGGCGAACGTCCGGGAAATCGAGCGCCGCATTCAGCAGTCCGAAACACAGCACCGCACCGAGCTCGCGGTCGTGGACAAGCCGCTCGGCGTGCCCGAGCGGTTCGACGAGCACACGGGGCTGCTGTTCGACCTGCTGGCGATGTCGTTCCAGACCGACCTCACGCGCGTCTTCACCTTCATGCTGTCGCGCGAGAGCAGCCAGCGGACGTTCGTCGACATCGGCGTCGCCGATCCGTGGCACGTCGTGTCGCACCACGGCGACCAGGCGGAAAAGGTCGCACGCGCCACGAAGGTCACCGTCTATTGCCTGCAGATGTTCTCGAAATTCCTCGAGAAGCTGCGCAACACGCCGGATGGCGACGGGAACCTGCTCGACAGCTCGCTGCTCTTCTTCGGCAGCGGCATGGGCAACTCGAACGTCCACGCGACCGATCCGCTGCCGCTCGTCGCGGTCGGCGGGGGCGTCGGCGCGGGGAACCGCCATATCGTGCTGCCGCAGCGGACGCAGATCGGCAACCTGTGGCTCTCGGTCGCGCAGCAGTTCGGCGCGAAGGCCGATTCGTACGGCGAGAGCACCGGCAAAGTCGATTTCTTCTGACGATGCGCGGTCCTGCTGTCTGGCTGATCGCGTTCGCCGCGGCCGCCACGCTGAGCGCCGCACCTTCGACACCGGATCTGGTGTCCGCGGTCCGGGCCGGCAACCCGACGGCGGTGCGCGCGCTGCTGCAGCGGCGCGTGGACGTCAACGCGCGCGAGGTGGACGGGACCACGGCGCTCCACTGGGCGGCGCGCGCGGCCGACGTGCAGACCGTCACTCTCCTCGTTGGCGCCGGGGCGGATGTCAACGCGGTGAACCGGTACGGCGCGTCGCCGCTGTCGGTTGCGGCGCGCACGGGTAACGCCCTGGTCCTCGGCGCGCTGCTGAAGGCGGGCGCCAGCGTCAGCGCGGCAGACGCCGCGCTGGCCGAAGGCCAGACGCTCCTGATGCTGGCGGCGCGCACGGGCAACGTCGACGCCGTGAAGCTGCTCGCCAAACCGGGGAACGTGAACGCGGCCGAGCGCCGCACCGGCACGACAGCGTTGATGTGGGCGGCGCTCGACAACCGCGCGGACGCCGTGCGGGCCCTCGCGGCGGCCGGCGCCAGTCTCGATGCCCGGTCCCTCGTCACCGACTACCCGCACACGCCGCCCGGCGTCATCGGCGACAAGGTCGAGGAGGGCGCGTCCTATGTCGGGCAGACCGTGCTGCCGAAAGGCGGATGGACGGCGCTGATGTACGCGTCGCGGCAGGGCGCCCTCGCGGCGGCGACGGCGCTCGCGGACGCCGGCGCCAGTCTCGACGCGGTCGATCCCGACGGCAGCTCGGCGCTGATGTTCGCCATCATCAATGGCCACTACGACGTCGCAACGCTCCTGGCAGAGAAGGGCGCGAGCGTCAACCTGGCGGACCGCACGGGCGCGACCCCGTTGTACTCCGCGGTCGACATGCACACGATGCCGACCTCATTCGGGAGGCCCGAGCTGACCCCGGCGGTGATCGAGGGCAGCGTCGGCGCCGTCAAGATGCTGCTCGCCCACGGCGCCGACCCCAACGCGCGGCTCAAGGACCGGATCCTGAAGCGGCAGTACAACGCCGGCGATCCGCGCCTCGGCGAGGGCGCGACGCCGTTCATGCGCGCGGCGCGCGGCGGCGATCTCCTCGTGATGCGCCTCCTCCTCGAGGCCGGCGGCGATCCGCGGCTCGCGCAGAAGAACGGCAACACGCCGATTCACCTCGCCGCCAGCATCAATCTCGCCGGCAACACCTACGATCGCGGGACGATGCAGAACGCGCTCGATGTCATCGCGCTGTGCCTGGACAAGGGCGTCGACATCAACGCCGTCAACGCCGCGGGCGATACGGCGGTCCACAGCGCGCTCGGTTCGCCCGCCATCGTGCGGTATCTCGCGGAACACGGCGCGAAGCTGGACGTGAAGAACAAGCAGGGCCGCACCCCGCTCGACACCGTCCTCCGAAACCGCGAAGGCAATCAGGAAACGATCGCGCTCCTCACACGGCTGACGTCTCAGAGGTAGTGCAGGCCTTCAGGCCTGCCAGGACGAGGGATTGATGAAGGCGGCACTCCCTACCTTCGTGGTGCTGGCAGCGGTCGCCGCCGCCGGCGCGCCGTACGCGCCTCCCAAGACACCGTGGGGCGACCCGGATCTGCAGGGCAACTACACCAACAAGTACGAAGCGAATACGCCGCTCGAACGGCCGGACGAGTTCAAGGGACGGCGCCTCGAGGACATCTCCGAAGCCGAACTGGCCGCGTTGCGCGCGAAGCGGCTGAAGCAGTTTCTCGAGCGTCCCGCCGCCGTCGGGCCGTACCAGTTTCGCGACCCGCTCGAGGTCACACGGGGCAGCCGCGCGTGGTTCCTGGTCGATCCGCCCGACGGCAGGATTCCGCCGAGGACTGCGGCGGCCCAGCGGCGCGTCGACAATTACGACGCGTCGTTCGAGGCCTCGCTCGACACGACGCTCGGCGGCATCTTCAACTCGAGGCAGCGCACCGGAGGCAGCTTCGGCGAGGGTCCGTTCGACACCATCGAGGACTTCGGCCTGTGGGATCGGTGCATCACCCGCGGGATTCCGGGATCGATGTTGCCCCACATCCTCGGCAATTCGTACCAGATCGTGCAGGCGCCCGGGATGGTCGCCATCCGCTACGAGCTGGTGCACGACACGCGGCTGATTCCGCTGGACGGCCGGCCTCACGTGCCCGCCGGCATCCGGCTCGAGATGGGCGACGCCCGCGGGCACTGGGAGCACAACGCCCTCGTCGTCGAAACGACGCGGTTCAAGGACCGGAGCGTCTACAGGAACGCGAACGCGGAGACGCTGCGTCTCGTCGAGCGCTTCACGCGCACGGCCGCCGACCGGCTCGAGTGGACGGTCACGGTCGACGATCCCGCGACGTGGACGAAGCCGTGGACGTTCTCGATGCCGCTGACGATGAACGACGGCGAGGCGGTGCTCGAGTTCGCGTGTCACGAAGGCAACTACGCCGTGCCCCACATCCTCAGCGGCGCCCGCGCAACGGAGCGGGCCGGCGTGGACGCGGCAGCCGGACAAGGAGTAAATTCGAAGTGACGTGACACGACGCGGACATTTCACCATCTGGCTGGCGGTGCTCGTGGCCACGGCGTTCGCAGGAGCTGCGGCCGTGATCGGACAACGCCGGGACGTGTTCGTCGCCTCGCGCGATCACGCCGCCATCGCCTATACGAAGGGACCGGTGACCGACCCGGTCTACCGTCTGAATCGCCGCGTTCAGGACGGGAGCGTCACGCTCCAGTTCGACGGCCCCAACGGGTTCCTCAAGTCCGTACTCCTGGCGCTCGAAATCCCGATCGAATCGCAGACGCTCGTGTTTTCGGAGACCAGCTTCGAAGCCAAGCTGATCAACCCGCGCAACCCGAGGGCCCTCTACTTCAACGACGTGGCGTGGGTCGGCAACGTGCACGGCAGCGACGCGCTCGAGCTGGCCGCGCAGGATCCGGCCCAGGGCGTCATCTTTTATACGCTCGCGCAGAAGCCCGCGGCGAAGCCGAAGCTGACGCGTGATGACACGTGCCTCGCGTGCCACCTCTCGTGGGACACGCTCGGCGTGCCGGGCGTTTTCGTGATCAGCACGTTCCCGATGTCCGACGACAAGAACGCGTACGCGAACGGCTTTGTCGCCGATCACCGCAGCCCGCTGGCGGAGCGATGGGGCGGGTGGTACGTGACCGGCAAGCCGGGCACGCTCCGCCACATGGGCAACGTTCCGGTGATCGTGCCCGGCAAAGTCGACGTTCAACCACGGCCGACCTCGCCCGTGCTGGCGTCGCTCGATGGAAAGTTCGATCTCAAGCCGTATCTCTCCCCTTACAGCGACGTCGTCGCGCTCCTGGTGCTCGAGCACCAGACCCGCATGACGAACCTGCTGACGCGCGTGGGCTGGGAAGCGCGCCTGGCCGGCGCGGAGAGGGGGAATCCCGACGCCGCCGCGCGGATGCGGGAGGCGGCCGCCGATCTCGTGGACTACCTGCTCTTCGTGGACGAGGCGCCGTTTGCCGGCAGCATCCGCGGGTCGTCAGGCTTCGCGGAGAAGTTCTCGGCGCAGGGTCCGCGCGACAGCAAGGGCCGCTCGCTGCGTCAGCTGGATCTCGATCGGCGGCTGATGAAGTATCCGTGCAGCTACATGATCTACACGCCCGCGTTCGACGCCCTGCCGCCCGATGCCCGGAACGCCGTCTATCAGCGGATGTGGCAGGTGTTGTCCGGCCGCGACAGCGGCAAGAAGTACTCGACGCTCTCGCGCGCGGACCGGCAGGCCGTTGTCGAGATCCTGAGAGAGACCAAGAAGGATTTGCCTGACTACTTCAGGAATCAGCCGTAGCGTCCGCCTTCAGGCGGACGGTCGCCGGCCGGCTGAAGCCGGCCGCTACGCCATCACGATGGTCTTCGCGGGGCTTCTGGCGTTCGCGACCGCCTGCGCCGATTCGCCGGCGGCGCCGTCGGCTTCCAGCGTTGCAGGCGCGTGGCTCGCCAACTCGACGCTCGCGTCGGCCAGCGGCGGCGAATGCGTCGGCGGCCTGGTGCAGACGGGTGCCGGCGCGAGCCGCGACGTTTTCCTCACCGCACTCAAGCAGAACGGCGCGTCGCTCGAGGCGACCGTGACGTCTCAGGGCAACGGGACCAGATGCGCCTACGCGGGCACGGCCGGCGGCGGCGCTGTGTCCATGACCCTTTCAAGCTGCCAGGTGAGCCGCATGCCGGGCGTGCGATGCGCCAGCGGGGCGGTGCGCGACCTGCAACTGATCGGCGGGACGCTGACGGCGAACGTGAACGCCGCCGTCGGGATGGGCAGCGGTACCGACGTCAGCAGCTGGAACGTCTTCGCGGCGGGCGGGAGTACGCCGCTCGGCACGCTGATGCTCACCGCGAACTTCACCTGGACTTTCCTTGGAGTGCCCTCTTCGGACTACCACACGTTTACCGGTACCATTTTTCCCGGCTACGAGGACGGCACGATATCCATTCCGGCGGATCCGAACCCGTTTTGCGCCAGATGCGGGTGGTTCTCTCCTTGACTTGCCTTTCTCCAGCCGCCTAGAATCTTTCACTTTGTTAAGCGGAGGTATACACACGATGACGTTTTTGAAGCGGCTGGCGCTGACGCTGGCTGTACTCGCACTGTTGCCGTCGGCTGCGCGCGCCCAGGCCGTCGGCGGCGCCTCGATTTCCGGTACCGTCAAAGACACGTCCGGAGCTGTCCTGCCCGGCGTATCGGTCGAAGCGGCCAGCCCGGTTCTCATCGAAAAAGTCCGGTCCGTCACCACGGACGCCAGCGGCCAGTACAAGATCGAGAACCTGCGGCCCGGGATGTATTCGGTCACGTTCACGCTGGCCGGGTTCAGCACGATCAAGCGCGAGGGCATCGAGCTGGCGGGCACGTTCGTCGCCACGATCAACGCCGATCTAATGGTCGGCAACGTCTCGGAAACGATCACCGTCACGACCGAGAGCCCGATCGTCGACCTGCAGAGCTCGCAGCGGCAGCGCGTCTTCTCGCAGGAAGTGCTCGACGCGATTCCCGCCGGCCGCAGCCACATCAACGAAATCGTCCTCCTCCCGGGCGTGAACGCCTCCCAGCCGGGCCGCGGCGGCCTGCAGGACGTCGGCGGCACGAACAACCTCCAGAACACGACGTTCTCGATCCACGGCGGCCGCACGAGCGACACGCGGCTGCAACTCGACGGCGTCAGGCTCGGCAACGTGCTCTCGCCGGGCGAGTTCTCGAACTTCGTGCCGGATTCCGGCGCGACGCAGGAGACGACGGTCGATTACGGCGCGATCTCGGCCGAACTTGCGTTCGGCGGCTTGCGCATCAACATCGTCCCCAAAGAGGGCGGCAACACCTACCGGGGATCGATCTTCGCGACCGGCGTGAACTCGGGGTGGCAAGCCGACAACCTGACGCAGGATCTGGTGAACCGGGGCCTGCCGGCGCCGAACAAGATGAAGCTGGCCTACGACATCAACCCGTCGGGCGGCGGTCCCATCATGCGCGACAAACTGTGGTTTTTCGCGTCGGGCCGGGTGCAGACGAACCAGAATTACATCGCCGGCCTCTTCTCGAACGCGAACGCGGGCGATCCCACGAAGTGGACGTACGTCGCGAACCCCGCCGACCAGGGGTTCTTCGCGATCACGCAGAAGGGGATCGACGGCCGCGTGACCTGGCAGGCGAGCCAGCGCAACAAGTTCTCGCTCTACATCGACAACCAGAGCCGGATCTGGGACGACACCCGTGCGGGCGTGTCGCCCGAGTCCGTGGTGGCGTACCGGTTCCCGACGCTGTACCTCGTACAGGCCGGGTGGACGTCGCCTATCTCGAGCAAGATGCTCCTGGAGGTCCGCTACGCGAACCGCGGCGAGGCATTCGGCAATCAGCCGGACATGTCGGCGCCCTGGAACACCATGATCCCTGTGCTGGAGCAGTCCACGAACTTCCAGTATCGGGGCAGGGGCGGCGACGGCGGCGTCAGCGGCACGATGGGCTTCACGGATCAGAACATCAACACGGTCGTAACGACGCTCTCGTACGTGACCGGCGCCCACGCGTTCAAGACCGGATTCAGCGACACGTGGTCCGACAGCAAGAGCTCGACCGTCTCGAACGATTCCAATCTGTACTACCGGTTCAACCTCGGCGTCCCCAACCAGATCACGCAATACGGCACGCCGACGCAGGGCGAGAGCCAGGTGAAAGGCGAGATTGGCCTGTTCGCGCAGGATCGCTGGACCATCAATCGGCTCACGCTCAACCTCGGCGCGCGGTACGACCAGTTCATCGGCGGCTACCCGGTGCAGACGCTCGGCCCGTCGATGTGGACCCCGACCCGCAACCTCACATTCCCCGCGGTGACGGGCATCAACGTGAAAGACGTGACGGTCAGAATCGGCGAATCGTACGACCTGTTCGGTAACGGCAAGACGGCGCTGAAGGTCAGCGTCGGCAAATATCCGATCGGCGTCAGCACGGTCGGCAACCCGGCCGGCATCGTCAACACGATCACCCGGAGCTGGACCGACACCAACCGGAACTTCATCCCGGACTGCAACCTGCTGAACCTGCAGGCGAATTCCGGGGCCGACACCTGCGGCGCAGCCTCGAGCCTGCTGTTCGGGCAGCCGACGTCCGCGGCCCAGTTCGACAACGACACCCGCTTCGGCTACGGGAACCGGGGTTACAACTGGGAGTTCTCGACGAGCGTTGTTCACCAGCTCACGTCGCGCGTGGGCCTCGACATCGGCTACTACCGTCGCTGGTTCGGCAACTTCCAGTCGCTCGAGAACACCGTCTGGACCGCGTCGTCCTTCGACAAGTTCAGCATCACCGCTCCGCTCGACTCGCGGCTGCCGGGCGGCGGCGGCTATGTGATTCCCAACCTGTACAACCTCAACCCGGCGTTCGTCGGGCAGGGCGTCAACTACACGAACATGTCGCGCAACCTCGGCGAGCAGATCGAGCACTGGAACGGCATGGACGTCAGCGTCAACGCGCGCCTGAAGAACGGCCTGCTGCTGCAGGGCGGGTTCAGCGTCGGCAAGACGATGACCGACAACTGTGCCGTGCTCGCGTCCCAGCCGGAAACGGTCGCCGGCGGCGGCTTTCTCCTGCCGCAAACGACACCGGCGACCGTGCCGTACTGCCACATGGAAACCAACCTGATGGGCCAGACACAGGCCAAGTTCCTGGGGACGTACCTCTTGCCGAAGATCGACGTCAACCTGGCCGCGACGTTCCAGAGCGTGCCCGGTCCGCTGCTGTCGGCGAACTACACGGCGCTCAACTCGGCAATCCAGCCCTCGCTCGGCCGTCCGCTTTCCGGCGGTGCGGCCAATGCGACGATCAACCTGATCGCACCGGGCACGATGTACGGCGAGCGCGCCAACCAGCTCGACTGGCGCATTTCGAAGGCGTTCAAGGTACTCAACGGCCGCCGTGTCTCGGCGAACCTGGACATCTACAACATGCTCAACGTGAGCACGGTCATCCAGGAAAACAGCGCGTTCGCCGTATGGCGGACGCCGCAGCGCATCATCGACGGCCGCCTGTTCAAGATCAGCGGCCAGTTCGACTTCTAGTGACGCTGAGGGCGGGCGCGGCCGTCGCGCTCGCCCTTCTTCTCTCCCTCGCCGCCTCTCCCCGCGCAGCGGACGTATCGCTCAAGCTCGTGGACGTCGCCGGCCCGGCCGGCGTGACGCTGCTGAACGTCGGCGGCGGCCCCTCCAAGGACTACATCATCGACGAGGTAGGCAGCGGCGCCGCCTGGTTCGACTTCGACAACGACGGCAACCTCGACCTCCTCATCGTCAACGGTTCCACGCGCGAGCGTTCGAAGTCCGGCGGCGACCTGCTGGCCGCGCTGTACCGGAACGACGGCAACGGCAGGTTCACCGACGTCACCGCCCGCAGCGGCCTCACGCGCCGCGGCTGGGGCATGGGCGTCTGCGTCGCCGACTACGACAACGACGGCTTCGACGACGTGTATGTGACGAGCGCCGTTGGAGGAAACGCGCTTTACAGGAACGGCGGCAACGGAACATTCACCGACGTCACGCGGCAGGCCGGCGTCGCGGATGCAGGGTGGAGCACCGGTTGTGCGTTCGGCGACTACGACCGCGACGGCTACGTGGATCTCTACGTCGCGCACTACGTCTCGTTCGACGAGCGGACGATCGCGAAGCGGGGAGAGACGGCGGGGTGCCGCTTCATGACCGTGGACGTCTCGTGCGGCCCGAAGGGCCTCAAGGGCGAGGCCGACGTGTTATTTCATAACGGTGGGCGTGGGGTATTTACGAATGTCACGCGCGCCGCCGGCATCACGGACCCGGGATACTACGGCTTCGGCGTTCTCTTCACCGACCTCGACGGCGACGGCTGGCCCGACATCTTCGTGGCGAACGACACGACGCCGAACTTCCTGTTTCACAACAACCGTAACGGCACGTTCTCGGAAACCGGGCTCGTCTCGGGCGTCGCGCTGAGCGGCGACGGGCGCGAGCAGTCCGGCATGGGGGCTGACGCAGCCGATTACAACCGCGACGGCCACTTCGGCGTCGTCGTCACGCATTTCTCGCACGACTACACGACGCTCTACGAGAACAGTGGGCGGGGGTTCTTCACCGACGCCAGCTACGTGTCGGGAGTGGCGACCGGCGCGGGCAAGTATCTCGGCTGGGGCGTCGGGTTCGTGGACTTCGAGAACAGCGGCCTGCTCGATCTGTTCGTCGCGAACGGGCACATCTACCCCGAGGTGGACACGCACGGCCTGGGCACCAGGTACCGCCAGCGGAAGCAGGTGTTCCGGAACCTGGGGAACAAGCGGTTTCAGGAAATCACGGATCAGGTCGGCGGCGGCGTGCTGCTCGAGCGGTCCAGCCGCGGCGCCGCGTTCGCCGACTACGACAACGACGGCGACATCGACGTGCTGGTGGTCAACCTCGACGACCGCCCGACGCTGCTCCGCAACGACACACCCGCCGGCAATCACTGGGTGACGCTGCAGCTCGTCGGCACGAAGAGCAATCGCGACGGGATTGGCGCCAGGGTTCGCGTCACGGCAGGCGACCGGACGCAGAGCACGGAGATCCGCGGCGGCGGCAGTTACCTGTCGAACAACGATCGCCGCGCACACTTCGGCCTGGGTGCAGCGACGCGCGCGCGGGTGCAGATTCAGTGGCCGAGCGGCCTCGTCGAGCCGGCCGCCGACGTGGACGCCGACCGGTTCTATGTCGCGCGCGAGGGGCAGGGGATTCGGCTCAGCGGGCCCCGCTCAG
>Ga0105242_10004298_pt1 | contig 11100 bp, 12 predicted proteins | sample KBSM24metaG_FD_81521 | JGI IMG/M metagenome (GOLD analysis project Ga0105242, IMG submission 81521) | Miscanthus rhizosphere microbial communities from Kellogg Biological Station, Michigan, USA - KBS M2-4 metaG | ecosystem: Host-associated > Plants > Roots > Rhizosphere > Soil | place... | reverse complement strand
GCGACGCGATGTCGGGGCAGGTCAACTACGGGAGGTACGCGTGAGCGATCGCGCGTATTCGAAGACCGAGATCATGATCGCGGCCTCGGCGCGTGGCCTCGAGGGCGCCACGAACTGTTTCGTCGGTGTGGGTCTGCCGAACATCGTGTGCAACCTCGCCCAGCGGACGGTCGCCCGCGACCTGCAGCTCGTCTACGAATCCGGGGTGTTCGGCGCACGGCCCGAGCGACTCCCGCTGTCGATCGGCGATCCCACCCTCGCGACCGGGGCCACCGCGATCACCAGCATGTTCGAGCTCTTCGCGTTCTACCTGCAGGCCGGGTTGATCGACGTCGCCTTCCTGGGCGGGGCGCAGATCGATCGGTTCGGGAACCTGAACACGACGGTGATCGGCCCGTACGACACGCCGAAGGTGCGTCTCCCCGGGAGCGGGGGAGCGTGCGAGATCGCGATCCACGCACGCCACATCCTGGTGATCATGCGGCAGGCGAAGCGGTCGTTCGTGGACCGGCTGGACTTCCGGACCTCACCGGGACACAGCGGCGATCCGGCGCACGACGCCGCGCGTGGCTGGCACGGGACCGGGCCGACATCCGTCGTGACCGACCTCGGGACCTACGGGTTCGACGACACGACCGGCGAGATGACGCTCATGACGCTGCACCCGGGCATGACCTTGGACGACGTTCACGCGAACATGGGCTGGGAGCCGAAGGTTTCACCCGATCTGGGACAGACGCCGGAGCCGACGCCCGAGGAGTTGCGGCTGATCCGCGAGGAGCTCGACCCGGGTGGGGTCCACGCGAAGTAAGACGATGCCGGACCGCGAGGAACCCGCCGAAGACGCGCCGATCCCGGCCGAGGACGAGCCGGAGCCGGACTGGGCCGAGGAGATCCGCCGGCTCAGGGCCGAGCGCGGCAAGCGGTTGGCCGACCGGCTAGAGGAACCCGAACGGAAGGATCCGTGAGCGCTCCATGAACCACGTGTTCCCGCGGGTCCTGACGCGCACCCTTCCGACGGCCGTCTCCGCCGAGGGCGTGTGGATCGTGGATGCCGACGGACGTCGCTACCTGGACGGCTCCGGCGGGGCGATCGTGGTGGGGGTGGGCCACGGGGACGCATCGCTGATCGCCTCAGCCGACGAGCAGCTCCGCCGCACGCAGTACGCGCACCCGACGATGTTCACCACCGACGCGGTGGAGGGTTATGCCGACGACGTGGCGACCGTGCTCCCACTCGCGGATGCCCGTGTCTACCCGGTAAGCGGCGGTTCGGAGGCAGTCGAGACCGCGCTCAAGATGGCGCGCGCGTACCACCTGGCGCGGGGCAACCCCGGGAGGGTCACCGTGATCGCGCGGCGTTCCAGCTACCACGGGAACACGCTCGGCGCCCTGGACGCCTCCGGGAAGGAGCCGCTCCGCAAGCCGTACACGCCTTGGCTCGGCCGGTTCCTGCACGCGCCGGCGGCGTACGAGTACCGATGCGAGAACCCTGCGCACCCCGATGGCTGCGGGGACTGGCACGCGGCGGAGCTGACCCGGATGATCGGATCCTACGGGCCGGAGATGATCGCGGCGTTCATCGCCGAGCCGGTCGCCGGCGCCACGCTCGGTGCCGCCGTCCCGTGCGAGGACTACTGGCCGAAGATCGTCGAGGTCTGCCGCGCCCACGGAGTCCTGGTCATCGCGGACGAGGTGATGACCGGATTCGGTCGCACGGGCCGGTGGTTCGGCGTCGACGCCTGGTCGATCCGTCCCGACATCGTCGCGGCGGGGAAGGGGACCACCAGCGGGTACGTCCCGTTCGGCTTCGCCGCGTGCACCGGCGAGCTGTTCGACACGATCGCGTCGAAAGGGTTCGTCCACGGGTTCACGTGGTCGCACAATGCCCTGGGTGCGGCCGTCGCGCACGCGACGCTCCGCCGGCTGCGCGACGATGGATTGGTCGAGCGCTCCCGCGAGCTCGGGACGAGCCTGCTCGAAACGCTCCGGGGGAAACTGGAGTCCGCGGAGCACGTCGGGGACGTGCGCGGCGCCGGCATGATGATCGGGATCGAGCTCGTCCGCGATCGCGAGACGAAGGAGCCGTTCGCCCGCGAGCGGCAGATCACGGAGCGGATCGTCGCCGCGGCGCGTGATGCCGGGCTCTTGCTGTACTCATCGACCGGGCATGTGGGCGGGAGGAACGGCGACCTCGTGATGCTCGGCCCGCCGTTCATCTTGACGGACGACGAGGCAGAGCTCCTCGTTGAGCGCACGGTCGCCGCGGTACGGTCCGTCGCGTGAGCGATCGCGTCGGCCTGGTCCGGTGCCCGGAAGCCCGGATCTACGATCACGGCCCGGAGCACCCGTTGCGACCCGATCGTGTGCTGCTGACGTGGGACCTGATCCACGCGTACGGCCTCGATGATCGGAGCACCGTCACGACGCTGAGGTGTGCGGCGGCGGATGACCCGACGCTCGAGCTGATCCATACACCGGCGTTCATCGATGCGACCCGCCGCGCGGGCCACGGCGAGGGAGGGGACTGGGCTCGCTTCGGCTACGGACCCGGGGACAACCCCATCTTCGACCGGATGCACGAGGCGGGAGCGATCGTCGCGGGCGCATCCGTCTCCGCGGCGCGCGCGGTCTGGACCGAAGGATGCGATCACGCGTTCAACGCGGCCGGCGGCCTGCATCACGCGATGCCGGACCGCGCCTCCGGCTTCTGCGTCTACAACGACCCCGCGATCGCGATCGCGTGGCTGTTGGCGAACGGGTGCGAGCGGGTCGCCTACGTCGACGTGGACGTCCACCACGGCGACGGCGTGCAGTTCGCGTTCTGGAACGACGCCCGCGTCCTGACGATCTCGCTGCATCAGTTCGGCTCGTGGTTCTTCCCCGGGACCGGGTCCGCGAGTGAACGAGGAGGGCCCGACGCGCCCGGCAGCGCGATCAACGTGCCGCTCCCCGTCCTCACGAGCGACGAGGCGTGGCTCGAGGCGTTCCGCGCCGTGGTGCCGGCGGCGGTGACGGCGTTCGCTCCGGACGTGCTGGTCACCCAACTCGGCTGCGACACGCACCACAGCGACCCGCTCGCGCAGCTCCTGCTGACCACGGCTGCGTACCGGGCGACGGCGGCCGAGCTGCACCGGCTGGCGCATGCCGCCGCCGGTGGCCATTGGGTGGCAACCGGCGGCGGTGGCTACCAGTGGGCCCGGGTCGTGCCGCGTGCGTGGACCTCGTACTTCGCCGAGATGTGCGACGCCGAGGTCCCCGATGAGCTCCCAGAGCCGTGGATCGAGGAGGCGGAGCGCCGGCTCCGGGGCGAGGTACCGGCGACCTTGTCGGAGCCGTCGCTCGGCCCCGGCGAGGGCGATGAGGTCGCCCGCGCGGTGGTCCGTTCCCTGGAGGAGCAGCTGACGCGATGACGGCATGATCGGTCGCGTTGGTTGATGCGCTGAGCCGTCTGTCAGGAACGCAACCGATGTATCTTCGCGGTATGGGAGTAGGAGGTGGGTTCTCGGGTCCGGTTCGGAACCCCGATCAGAACGCCGGGATCCTGAACGAACGACAGAAGGACGACCGCGAGCAAGCCCGCAAGGAGCATCAGGCCGACGAGACGCGCCCGACGTGGTGGCAGCGACTTCGAACCCGCCGGAGACAGCGAACCTCCGGGTCCGAGGACTGATCGACGCTCACGAGCCGGAGCCGCTCATCGCGTCGATCAACGACTCGAGCAACCAGCTCAGGTACGCGTACAGCTCGAACGTGGAGCGCCGCTCCGGATCGCCCGCGAAATCGGCTGGATCGGAGTCCTCCCGCACATCCAGACGCGTTCCCAGCACGAGCCGGAGATCGTTCACCGCTCGCATGCACGCGAGCACGTCCTCTTCGCTCAGCACCCGTGACGCGGCGCACCGTTCGAGGATGGTGAGCTGCTCGAGCTTCGTCGCGAGGAGGCTGTCGCCCACCTTCCGTTCGTACTCGAGCTCCTCGACGGGGTCGTCGGTCCGCGCCGGCGGGAACAACCGCTGGAGGCTCGGGTCCGACGACGGCGTCTCGGCGGTCAGTAGCGCGCGGAAGTCCTTGGCGAGATGCGTGAGGACCTCGCGTTCGTTCTTCGTCAGCTTCCATCCGAACGTGCCGTCGGCGCGACGACGGATCGCGAGACGCCCGGCCACCGCTCAGCGATCCTTCTGCATGGTCGCCCAGAGGCCGTAGCCGTGCAGCGCCGAGACGTGGATCTCGCACTGCTCCTTCTCGCCCGAAGCGACGACCGCCTTCCCTTTGGTATGCACGTCCCACATCAGCTTCTCGGCTTTCGCCTTCGGGTAGCCGAACAGTTTCTGGAACACCCAGGTCACGTAGGACATCAGGTTGATCGGGTCGTTCCAGACGATCACGATCCAGGGGATGTCGGGTTCGACGACCTCTTCGGATCGGGGCCGCCGGACCTCGACGGGGGCCAGACCGCCGCTCACGGACGCGGATCCTCCCGGCTCGTTCCGGGCACCGGCGCCGAGGGCGTCGGTGGCGTCCGCCCACGGGCCTGCCGAACCCCCCAGCGATAGAGCGGCGGGGTGAGGACGCGGAACACCTGGAACGGGCTGATCCATCGCGGGATCGAGTACTCCGGTGCGATGCCGTTCCGAACGACCTTGACGACGGCCTCGGCGACGCGGTCGACCTCGAGGAGGACGGGCGCCGGGACGTTCGTGTGCGGGAATCCCTCGGTGACGATGAAGGCCGGATTCACGCTCGTCACGAGGACGCCGTCGGGCGCCGTGTCGTAGTTGAGGGATTCGCTGAACGCGACGACCGCGTGCTTGGTCGCCGTGTACACCGCCGCTCCGGGCGCTGCGAACCTTCCGGCGAGGGACGCCATGTTCACGACGTGCCCGCGGCCCCGCGAGATCATGCCGGGGAGGAACGCACGGGTCCCGTACATGACCGCGAGCAGGTTGACCCGAACGACCGCGTCGATCTGCTCGTAGGAGAGCCCCGCGAACGAGCCACCGCCCGGGACGCCGGCGTTGTTGATCAGCACGTCGGTGGGCCCGAACGCCTGTTGGATCACGGCCGGGAGACGGCGGATCTGCTCCGGGTCTCCGACGTCGCACGGCAGCGCGAGCGCTGTGCCTCCGGCCCGGTCGATCCGCTCGGCGAGCGCTTCCAGCCGGTCCCGTCGACGCGCCGCGAGCACCAACGTCGCGCCCCGCTTCGCGAAGGCCACCGCCGTCGCCTCGCCGATCCCCGCCGAAGCGCCGGTGACGACGACTACCTTGCCTCGAAGCTCCAAACGACCTCCCTCGCCTACGCTGATACCCAGTGCCTTCCGACGTTATCGAAGCCCACGTCAGTCGTCTGCCGCCGCTCGCGGAAGACGACTGGACCCCTCGCTCCGTCGATCGGACGGCGCTGGAACGGGCGTTGCTGGCCGGCGGCGTCGCCGGCACGGCCACCCACCCGATCGACAACGTCCGCGGGAACATCCAGAAGCTCCTGGATCACGACCCCGACAAGGAGTTCGGGCTCACGGGACTCCAAGAGGGGATGACGCTCGACCGGGTGCTCGGGCTCGTGGAACGAGCGGCTGGCTCTCCGATCGACCGCAACGCGCGGTTCGGTCCCGTTGAGATCCGCGCCCGACCGATCGTCGACGAGAGCGTCGCGGCCGGGCAACGGCTCGCGCGCGCGAGCGAGAACGGCGAGACCCTCGTCTTCGCGACCGGCCATCCGACAGGGCTCGCGTACCTCTACCACGAGCTCGCGGGCGAGCTGGCTCGGCGAGGTGCCTCGATCCTCATCCTCGGTCGGGGCGTCCGATGGCGTGAGCCTGGTCGTGATCACGACTGGTTCATCGAGCACCACGACGGCGTCGCGATGCTCAGCGACGGACGCGCGCCTCGCCACACGCACGAACCCGACGCGATGGAACGGATGCTCGCCGAGGGACGCCCGGATCTCGTCTTCGCCGACCACGGGTTCGCCGGAGCCGCGATCGAGGCGGGTGTCGAGACGATCTCGATCGCCGATGTGAACGACACCGCGTTGCTGGTGGCGAAGGAGCAGGGACGAACGGAGCACGTCCTGGTCTTCGACGATCACGTCGATCCGAACGCCTACTGGCCCGTGTTCGTCGCGCTGACCGCATAGGCGACCGGGTCCGCCTCGAACGTTGCCATGCAACCAGCCGAGCAGAAGTAGTAGGTGCGCCCTTCGTGTGTCGTCCGGAAGCGCGCATCCGCCACATCGACCGTCATCCCGCACACGGGATCGAACTCCTCGTGTCGTGACGTCGGCTCCTCGGTCACGACCGGCAACGTCCCTCCCGCCCGAAGTTGCACGAGTTCGGCCAGGATCGCGACCGCGATCTCTTTCGGCTCGACCTTCCCGAGATCCAACCCCGCAGGAGCGTGGACGCGCGCGAGGTCGACGTCCGGTACGCCGCGGTCACGCAGGTATCCGAGCACGGACGCCGCCCGCTTGCGAGACGCAACCAAGCCGATGTAGGCCGCCGGCGTCTCGAGTGCCGCGCGGAGTGCGTCCTCGTCGTAGTGCCCCTGCGTCGCGACGATGACCATCGATGTCGGTCCCACGGCGGCTTCGTCGAGCATCCGATCGACTCCGTGCGCGCCTCCGGGCGAGGCATCGGCGTCATAGACGCTCGAACGCCATCCGAGCTGGAGCGCCAGGGCGGCGAGCGTCTCGGCGGCGGGGGATCGACCGATCACGATGATCTGCGGGGAAGGCAGCACGGGCTCAACGTATACCTCGAGCGCGCCTTCGCTCTGACACGCGATCGCGACGGTCACGACGCCGTCGCGCTGGTGTTCCGCGAGCTCGTCGGGGGTCCCCAGGAAGAGCAGGCGGGCGGTGCCGTCTTCGAGCGTGCGGAGCGCCTCGCGGATCACGATCGGCTCCGCGCAGGCACCGCCGATCCAGCCGGTCACCTTCCGGTCGGCCGTGATGAGTGCCGTCGCGCCGGGCTTCCCCGACGACGGCGCCCTCGCCCAGACTACCGTCGCGAGTGCGAACGACTCGCCCGACTGAGCGAGGCGATCCGCGAGGGCGAGGATCTCCGGTTTCACGCCGGCGCTTTCGCGGCCTCGATCGCTTCCCAGACCTTCGCGGACGTCAGCGGCATGTCGATGTTCCGCACGCCGAGCGGCCACAAGGCGTCGATCACGGCATTCACGTAGGCGGCCGGCGAGCCCACGGTGGCCGACTCGCCCACTCCCTTCGCGCCGATCGGGTGGTGCGGCGACGGCGTCATCGTCTCTCCGAGCTCGAACCGAGGCGTCTCCACCGCCGTGGGCAGCAGGTAATCGATGAAGGTCGAGCCGATGCAGTTGCCGGCCTCGTCGAACGTGATCTGTTGCATCGCCGCGATCGCGTACCCTTCGGTCAGGCCGCCGTGGATCTGTCCTTCCACGATCATCGGATTGATCCTGACGCCGCAGTCGTCTACGGCCACCATCCTCTTGACATCCCACACACCCGTATCCGGGTCGACCTCCACGGCAACCGCGTAGGTCCCGAACGGGAACGTCAGGTTCGGCGGGTCGTAGTAGAAGGAGGCTTCGAGCCCAGACTCCATCCCGTCGGGGAAGTTCGTGTACGCCGCGAACGCGACGTCCTGGATCGTGACCGCCTTGTCGGGCGCGCCGCTGACCGAGAACGTCGGCCGGGTGAACTCGACGTCCTCTTCGGACACCTCCAGGAGATGGGCGGCGATCTTCCGCGCCTTCTCGATCACCCGGCGCGACACCATCGCGGTGGCCGCGCCGACCGTGGGGGTGGAGCGCGACGCATAGGTGCCCAACCCGTACGGCGTGTTGTCCGTGTCGCCGTGCTGGACCTTGATGTCCTCCGGCTGGATCCCGATCTCCTCGGCCACGATCTGCGCGAAGGTGGTCTCGTGACCTTGACCTTGTGTTATCGAGCTGATCTTCAAGATCGCCTTCCCGGTGGGATGGATCCTGAGCTCTGCGCCGTCGTTCATCTTCAGCCCGAGGATGTCGTAATCCTTGTGCGGACCGGCTCCGACCGCCTCGGTGAACGATGCGATGCCGACGCCCCACAGCTTGCCATCGGCACGCCGTTGCTCTTGCTCTTTCCGGAGCTCGTCGTAGCCGATCGTCTCGAGGGCGAGGTCCATCGCCCCGCGATAGTCGCCCGAGTCGTAGACGAGTCCGGTCGGCGTCTCGTACGGGAACTGTTCGGGGCGGATGAAGTTCTTCTTCCGGAGGTCGGCCGGATCCATCCCGAGCTCGTACGCGGCGTTCTGGACGAGCCGCTCGATCATGTACGACGCCTCCGTGACGCGGAACGAGCATCGATATGCCACCCCGCCGGGTGCCTTGTTCGTGTAGTAGCCGTCGGCCGCGACGTGCGCGGCCGGCATGTCGTAGGAGCCGGTCACGACGTGGTAGAGGCCCACCTTCAGCTTCGATGGCTGGGCGTCGGCGTGGAAGGCACCCTCATCGGCGAGCAACGACGTCCGGAGACCGAGCATCGTCCCGTCGTCCTTGAGCGCCAGCTCGCCGTGCATATGGAAGTCGCGCGCGAAGCCGGTGCTGATGAGGTTCTCCGACCGATCCTCGATCCACTTGACGGGCCGCCCGAGCAGGAGCGACGCGGCGGTGGCGACGACGTACCCGGGGTACACCGGCACCTTGTTCCCGAATCCGCCGCCGAGGTCCGGCGACACGATCCGGATGTTCTCCTCCGGGAGCCCGGTGACCAGCGCGAACACCGTGCGGATCGCGTGGGGTGCCTGCGAGGTCATGTAGATCGTCGTTTGCCCCGTGGCGCTGTTCACATCCGCGATGCACCCGCACGTCTCGAGGGGTGCGGGATGCGACCGCGGATAGAACGTGTCGAGGCTGACGACCCGGTCGGCCTGAGCGAACGCCCGATCCGTCGCTTCCGCGTCGCCCGATTCCCAGTGGTAGATGTGGTTGTCGGACTGACCTTCCTTCTCATCACGGATGACGGGCGCGTCCGATGCCAACGCCTGCTGCGGGGAGACCACGACGCCGAGCGCGTCGTAATCAGCGTCGATCAGCTCGACCGCGTCCTTCGCGACGTAGGGGTCTTCCGCGATGACCGCGGCCACCTCCTGGCCCTGGAAGCGGACCTTGTCGGTGGCGAGCACGGCCTGGGTGTCGCCGGACATCGTCGGCATCCATGCAAGGTTGTGCTGAGCCATCAGCTCACCGGTGACGACCGCGACGACGCCGGTGACAGCCTGCGCTCGAGACGTGTCGATCCCGTTGATCGTGGCGTGCGCGAACGGGCTGCGGAGGATCGACATGTACAGCATCCCCGGCAGTTGCATGTCGTCGATGAACGTGCCCTTTCCGCGGATGAGGCGCCCGTCTTCCTTGCGCTTGACGCTGTGGCCGATCCCGCGGATCTCCGTCGCTTCGGTGCTCATGTGGGTGGGCTCCCTTCCCTACGCGCTCGCGGCGGCGGCCTGCGCGGCCTCGGCTTTCGTCTTCGCTGCAGCCTGGATCGCCTTCACGATGTTCATGTAGCCCGTGCAGCGACAGAGGTTGCCAGAGATCGCCCAGCGGATGTCGTCGTCCGACGGGTCCGGGTTGCGTTCGAGCAACGCTGAGCCGACCAGCATCATCCCCGGCGTGCAGAACCCGCACTGGAGTCCGTGCTCCTCCTGGAAGGCCGCTTGCACCGGGTCCAGACCGGCGGCGTCGGCCAGCCCTTCGACGGTCGTGACGTCGCGACCGTCCGCCTGTACCCCGAACATCGTGCATGATTTCACCGGCGAGCCGTCCAACAGGACCGTGCATGCCCCGCAGCTCGTCGTGTCGCACCCGACGTGTGTGCCCGTCAGGCCGAACTCCTCCCGGATCACATGCGCCAACAACATCCGGGGCTCGACGTCGGCGGAACGCGCGCTACCGTTCACCGTGACCGAGATCTCCATGCCATCGCCCCCTCAACCCGCGGCCATCGCGGACGCGGTGGCGAGACCGCGACGCGTGTAGACCTCGACCATGTGTCGCTTATACGAATCGGTGCCCCGGACGTCGCTCACAGGGTTCGATGCCTCGGCGGCCAGGCGTCCCGCCTCCGCGAAGGCCTCGTTCGTCGGAGCCGCGCCGCGAAGCGCTGCCGCGGCCTCGGAAGCCTCGATGTTCTTCAGCCCGACCCCCGTGAGCGCGATCCCCGCGCCGCCGATCGCTCCGTCCTCGAGCGAGAGGGTCACGGCGACCGCCACCGTCGCGAAGTCGCCCACCTTGCGCTCCAGCTTCAGGTAGGTCCCGCCCGACCTCGGCGGCGGCGTCGGGACGCGGATCTCCATCAGGAGCTCGTTCGGGGTGATCGACGTGGTGAACGTGTCCACCAGGAACTCACCGATGGGAACGACCCGCTCGCCCGCACTGCTCCGAAGCAGGACGCTCGCGCCCATCGAGAGCATGACCGATCCGAGGTCACCGGCCGGGTCCGCGTGCGCGAGGGATCCGCCCGTCGTCCCGAGGTTCCTGACGATCGGATCGGCGATCTGTGGCGCAGCAGCGGCGAGCGTCGGGTATCCCTTCGCGATCGTCTCCGAGCTGGCGAGTTGGTGGTGACGGACAAGCGCACCGATCGCGAGGGACCCGTCGCGCTCCTCGATGCTGTCCAGCCCGGAGATCCGGTTGATGTCGATCAGGTGGGCCGGCGCAGCGAACCGCAGCTTCATCAAGGGGATCAGGCTCTGGCCCCCCGCCAGGACTTTCGCGTCCTCGCCGTACTGGTCGAGCAGCGACAGGGCCTCGTCGACCGACGACGCGCGGTGATAGTCGAACCGCGAAGGCAACATCAGGACTCCCCTTCCAGGCTCGGTGATCCGCGTTGCCGCGGTTGAGGTTCCGATCATCGCGCGACTCCCCGGAACGGGCAACTCAACGAGGCCTGACCTGCGGCGATGCTCCCAGGTCTAGACGGCGTCTCCCATCAACCCCTACCATCGCGACACACCATGAGAGCACCTTTCACCGAGGCTCGGCTGTTGACCGTGAACGAGGTCGCTGGCCTCCTTCGCGTATCCAGGATGACCGTCTACCGGCTGATCAAGGAAGGGCAGATGCCCGCGTTGCGGGTCGG
>Ga0105242_10004297_pt1 | contig 11102 bp, 6 predicted proteins | sample KBSM24metaG_FD_81521 | JGI IMG/M metagenome (GOLD analysis project Ga0105242, IMG submission 81521) | Miscanthus rhizosphere microbial communities from Kellogg Biological Station, Michigan, USA - KBS M2-4 metaG | ecosystem: Host-associated > Plants > Roots > Rhizosphere > Soil | place: Michigan... | reverse complement strand
CCGTCGGCGAACTGGCTCATGCCCACGGTGTTGGGCAGCTCCACCCACTCGAAGGCGTCGACATAGACGCCCAGGTACCAGCGGTGCACGGCGGCCGGGTCCAGCCCGGCCAGCAGCGCGAAGTTGCCGATGACCATCAGCCGCTGGATGTGGTGGGCATGGGCCTGCTCCAGCGACTGGCCTACGGCATGCCGCAGGCAGCGCATGCGGGTCTCGCCCGTCCAGAACCAGGCGGGCAGCGGCGCGGAGTGGCCCAGCGCGTTGTGCTCCTCGTAGCCCGGCATGTGGGCCCAGTAGATGCCGCGCACGTATTCGCGCCAGCCCAGGATCTGGCGGATGAAGCCCTCCACCGCCGGCAGCGGCGCCCGGCCCGCATGCCAGGCCGCCTGGGCATGCAGCACCACCTCCTGCGGGCGCAGCATCTTGGTGTTGAGCGCGAACGAGAGCAGCGAGTGGAAGAGCCGCTCGCTGCGGCTGCTCATGGCGTCTTCATAGGCGCCGAAGTGCGGCAGCGTGGTGGCGATGAAATGGTTCAGCCAGGCCAGCGCAGCCGGCCGGCCTGCGGGTGGCCGAAGCTCTGGACGCCTGCCGCTTCGATCGTCGCCCAGAGCGCGCTGTGGTCGTGCGTGGGCCGGGCATCGGGCGGCAGCGCGGGCGTGCCGGGCCAGGGCTTGCGGTTGTCGTGGTCGTAGTTCCACGCGCCGCCCTCGGGCCCGCCGGCCGCGTCGATCAGCACCTGGTGGCGCTCGCGCATGCGGCGGTAGAAATGCTCCATCAGCCACTGCTTGCGGCCCTCGAACACTTCCGCCACCTCGGTGCGGGTGGTGTAGAAGTGCTCGCTGTCCACCATCTGGACGTCGAAGGGCTGCTGCGCGCCCCAGGTGCGCAGCTGTTCGTCGAGCCGCCATTCGTCGGGCTGCTGGTATTGCAGCGTGGCCGCGCCGTAATGCGCCATGAGCGCCGCCAGGTTGGCGGTCATGGACTGGCGGTTGCTGGCATCGTCGATGGCGATGTAGCGCACCCGGTGGCCGGCGGCCTTGAGCTGGCGGGCCAGGTCGCGCATGGCGGCGAAGATCGCGAGGATCTTCTGCGCGTGGTGCAGCACGTAGTCGGTCTCCTGCCGCACCTCCATCAGCACATGGACGATGCCGTCGTCCGGCGCGTCGAACCACGAATGCGCAGGATTGAGCTGGTCGCCCAGCAGCAGGCGCAGGGTGTGGGCCGTGCGCGGCTTGGCTGTGCCGCTCATGCCGTGCCCCACCGGCGGCGGTAGCAGCCGTCAGGGTCGTGCTCGCGCGCCTGCTTGGCAGGGTCGAAGCGCCGGCCTCCGCGGGGGTCGGTGCCGCGCCCGGCGATGTAGAGCCAGTTGCCCTGGTTGCTGTACACGTCGTAGTCCACCAATTGGGCTTCGAACCACGCCGCGCCTGCGCGCCAGTCGCCCTGCAGATCGTGGATGAGGTAGCTGGCCGCCACCTGGCGCAGCCGGTTGCTCAGATAGCCGGTGGCGGCCAGCTCGCGCATCGCGGCATCGACCAGCGGCTCGCCCGTGGCGCCATGGCGCCAGCGTTCGAAGTCTCGGGCATGGGGTGCAGCGAGGGGTGCTTCCGACAGGCCGCGGGCACGGTAGAGCTGCGCGCCGTGCTGCAGATGCAGCAGCCGGAAGTAATCGCGCCACAGTAGCTCGAACCAGAGCCAGCAGCTGCCTTCGTTGGCGCCGTGCTGGCGCTCGAAGGCTTTCAGATCGGCCAGCACACGGCGAGGCGAGAGCGCGCCCGTCGCCAGCCAGGGCGAGAGCTTGGACGAGAAGTCCACCCCGGTGAGGCCGTTGCGCGTGGCCTTGTAGCTGTGCGGCAGCTTGCGCTCCAAGTACTGCGCCCAGTGGGCCAGGCCGGCACCCTCCCCGCCCCGGCAGGCAGGCGTGCCGTAGGGGAAGGATGAGCGCGGGTCCTGACCGCCTGGGCTTGACGCATCCGCGTCGGCATCCACGGCACCGCCCTGCCCTGCGCCCACAGCCTGCAGCACCTCTGCGGGCACATCGGGCGGCGGCGGCAGTGGGGTCGGCGCAGGCAGCGGCGCGACCGGCGCGATGCCCACGCGCTCCAGCACCTGCCGGAAGGTGGTGAACACACCGGGCAGCCCTGCGGTCGGCCAGGGCAGCGCAGCGGGGTCCAGCAGGCTGCTCTGCCAGATGGCCTGCACGCGCAGGCCGGCGGCCTGCTGCAGCGCGGCCACCTGCGCCTCTTCCTCGGGGGCGGCGATCTCTTCGCACACCACCGCTTCGGCTCCGATGGCACGGGCCAGCACCGGCAGGGACTGCTCGGGCGCGGAGCGGCACACGAGCAGCGGGCAGCCCAGCGCGGCCAGGCGATCGCCCAAATCCTGCAGCGTGGCGGCCAGGAACGCCCGCCGGTGCTGTCCGACGCGGGCGAATCCCCAAGGCGCGGCTTGCTCTTCCTCACGAGGCAGGCAGAACACGGGCAGCAGCCGCGGGGTGCCGTTGCCCTGCGCCCGCTGCAGCGCTGCCTGCAGCGCAGGCTGGTCGTGCAGGCGCAGGTCGTTCCGGAACCAGAAGAGGATGGTGCTCATGCCGGCACCTCCCGGACGGGCGCAGGCGGCGCCGCCAGGGCGCAGCTGCCGGGCGGGGTCGGCGCCTGCGCAGTAGGGGGTGATTGACGGAGGCTGGCCAAGAGCACGGGTCTTTCAAGGTGAGCGCGCAACGACGCTTGCGCGAAAGCCTTGGTACGCAGAAGCTGCGCCGCCGGTTCACCCGGCGGAGAAAGACAAGGGCTCCGGCCCGTGTCAGCCCGCGCCGCCCAGGCCCGCCGGGCCTTGGTCCAGCAGCGTGCGCAGGCCGTCCTCGTCCAGTACCGGCACGCCCAGATCCTGCGCCTTGGTCAGCTTGCTGCCCGCCTCGGCGCCGGCGACCACGTAGTGCGTCTTCTTGCTGACCGAGCCGGCCACCTTGGCGCCTGCCGCTTCCAGCAGGTCCTTGGCCTCGTCGCGGCTCAGGGTGGGCAGCGTGCCGGTGATGACTACCTTCAGGCCCGCCAGCGGCAGCGTGGCGCGCTCGGCCGGCGGCCCTTCCTGCCAGGTCACGCCGCAGGCACGCAGTTGCTCGACCACTTCGCGGTTGTGCGGCTGGGCGAAGAAGGTGTGGATGGCTTCGGCCACGATGGGGCCGACGTCGTTCACCTCCAGCAGCTGCTCCACGCTCGCGGCCATGATGGCGTCCAGGCCGCCGAAGTGGCGCGCCAGGTCCTTGGCCGTGGCCTCGCCCACGTGGCGGATGCCCAGTCCGAACAAAAAGCGCGGCAGCGTGGTCTGCTTGGACTTTTCCAGCGCGGCGATCACGTTCTGCGCCGACTTCTCGGCCATGCGGTCCAGCGCCGCCAGGGCGGTGAGGCCCAGGCGGTACAGGTCGGGCAGCGTGCGGATGACGTTGCCGTCCACCAGCTGGTCCACCAGCTTCTCGCCCAGGCCCTCGACGTCCATGGCGCGGCGCGCCGCGAAGTGCAGGATGGCTTCCTTGCGCTGGGCCGGGCAGAAGAGCCCCCCGGTGCAGCGGTGGTTGGCCTCGCCCTTTTCGCGCACCACGGCGCTGCCGCAGATGGGGCAGTGGCGCGGCATGCGGAAGTTGGGCACATAGGGACTGCGTGGTGCGGCCCGATCCGCACCGGCTGCGGCGGCATCCGCGAGCGCATCCGATCCCTGCAGCGCACCGGCCACCGGCGCCAGGGCGGCGGGCACCGTGCCCACCACTTCGGGAATCACATCGCCCGCGCGGCGCACGATGACCTGGTCGCCCACGCGCACGCCCTTCTTGCGGATCTCGAAGAGGTTGTGCAGTGTGGCGTTGGTGACGGTGACGCCGCCCACGAAGACGGGCGCCAGCCGCGCCACGGGCGTGAGCTTGCCGGTGCGGCCGACCTGCACGTCGATGCCTTCCACGCGCGTGACCATCTCCTGCGCAGGGTACTTGTGCGCCACGGCCCAGCGCGGCTCGCGGGTGACGAAGCCCAGCTGCCGCTGCAGCGCCAGGCTGTTGACCTTGTAGACCACGCCGTCGATGTCGTAGGGCAGCTGGTCGCGGCTCGCGCCCACCTCCTGGTGGAATGCTATCAATTCCGCAGCACCCTGCGCAGTCCGCACCTGCGCTGCGACCGGAAACCCCCAGGCTTTGAGCTGCTGGAGCATGGCGTAGTGGGTGGCGAAGTCCGGCCCGCCCTCGGCCGCCGGGGTGATCTCGCCCAGTCCGTAGGCGAAGAAGCTCAGCGGCCGCTGCGCGGCGATGCCCGAGTCGAGCTGGCGCACGGCACCCGCCGCCGCATTGCGCGGGTTGACGAAGGTCTTGCCGCCGGCCTCGCGCTGGCGTTCGTTGAGCCGGTCGAAATCGGCACGGCGCATATAGACCTCGCCGCGCACTTCCAGCACCGGGGGCACGCCGCTCTCGCCGCCCGTGGGCAGGGTCAGCGGAATCTGCCGGATGGTGCGGACGTTGTGGGTCACGTCCTCGCCCACCTCGCCGTCGCCGCGCGTGGCGGCCTGCACCAGCCGGCCGCTCTCGTAGCGCAGGCTCATGGCGAGGCCGTCGAACTTGGGCTCGGCCACGTATTCGACCGGCGGCGCATCGGGCGCCAGCTTGAGTTCGCGGCGCACGCGGGCGTCGAAGGTCTCGGCGCCGCTGGCCTCGGTGTCGGTCTCGGTGCGGATGCTGAGCATGGGCACCTGGTGGCGCACGGGCGTGAGGCCCTCCATCACCGCGCCGATCACGCGCTGCGTGGGCGAATCGGGCGTGACCAGCTCGGGGTGGGCCGCCTCCAGCGCCTGCAGGGCCTGAAAGGCGCGGTCGTATTCCGCGTCGGGCACGCTGGGCGCGTCCATCACGTAGTACTGGTGCGCCCAGAGGTTCAGCCGGGCGCGCAGCGCTTCGATTTCAATGGCAGCCTGCCCGGATGGGACGGGCGCTGGATCGGAAAAAAGGTCTTGGGTTTCGGCCATGGCCGTCGCAATCTGTCGTGGATGGGCCGCCCGGGCCGGCAGGCCATGGGCTCGGCGCCGAGGCGAAGGCGCCGGGCAGACTCTATCGCGAGCCCGGCTTGCAGGAGGTCAGTGGGGGCGCCGCCGCCGCCCGCGCAGGGACCGGGCAGCGCCCGTGGGCTCAGCTGAACAGGCGCCGCGCCAGCGCGGAGCCGGCCGACAGCTCGCGGCTGTCGAGCTTGTCGTAGAGCAGTTCGAGATCGGCCGCGATCGGGTCCATGGTCATGGCCGGCAGCAGCGTGCCGTTCTGGTCGCAGAGCACGCCGTCCATGGCCTGGCAGAGCGCCGCAGCCACGTCGCGCAGGCGCTGGAAGGGCTGCTCGGCGCGGTGGACCTGGGCCACGTCCAGGCTCAGGGTGATCTCGCGGATGGCCGACTGCTCGGGGTCGTCCGAGAGCGCAGCCTGGGTGTCGTAGGCCAGCGTGAGCGCGGGCGGCAGGCCCGGGCCGGTGCTGGCGGGCAGCACCAGGCGGCCGGGAATGGCGCCCGGCACGAAGCCCTGGCGCGTCGCGTTCTGCTGCACGTAGCCGGGGCTCCAGGCCGCGAGGCGCGCGCGCAGCGAGAAGGTGAGCTGCGCGTCGTGGTCGCTGGCGAACTGGTCCAGCTCGCGGGCGCGGGCCACCTCGTGCAGCATGTCGGGAAAGTCCGCCGCCGCATTCACCGCGTCGGCGAAGCCCTGGGCCTTGACGACGAACTCCGAGAACTCGATTTCGTTGAGCGCGCCCAGACGGTTGGCCAGTTGCACGCCGGCCTGGAAGTGCGTGTAGCGCTGGCCGGCCATCGGCGTTTCCCACTGCTGGGACACATCGTTGAAGCCTTCGATGGCGAAGGCCTTGCTGCCGGCGCGGCGCGTAGGCGGCAAAGCGGCGAGCGCCGCGTCGCCCGAGACGACCTGCTCGGCCACCATGGGGGCGATGGCGTCGATCAGCGGGTCCAGCCCACCGCGCCGCTCGGGCGGGGGCACGGGCATGCGCAGCGCGTCGTCCAGCGTCACGGTGTGGCCGTCCATCGTGGGCTCGGTTCCGGCGGCCAGCGGCTGGCCGCCCGGCACGGCAGCGCCCAGGCCGTCGAAAGCCGGCTCCTGGCGCAGCCCGGGTTCGGCGGCGCCATCGCCTTCGGCGGGCGGGCGTGCCGGGCGCCGGGGCGCGTTGCGCTGGGCCATCCAGGCGTTGTAGGCCACGATGGCCGCCAGCACGACGCCGCCCGCGATGATGAGACCGAGTTGGAAGTTGCTCATGGTGAAAAGACGGTCTTCTGAATACTGAAAAATCAGGAGTCGGCCATGGACAGGGCGGACTCCATGTCCACCGCCACGATGCGCGAGACGCCCTGCTCCTGCATGGTCACGCCGATGAGTTGCTCGGCCATTTCCATGGCGATCTTGTTGTGGCTGATGAAGAGGAACTGCGTGCCCGTGGCCATGCTGGCCACCAGCTTGGCATAGCGCTCGGTGTTGGCATCGTCCAGCGGCGCATCGACTTCGTCCAGCAGGCAGAACGGCGCCGGGTTGAGCTGGAAGATGGCGAACACCAGGGCGATGGCCGTCAGCGCCTTCTCGCCGCCCGAGAGCAGGTGGATGGTCTGGTTCTTCTTGCCCGGCGGCTGGGCCATGACCTGCACGCCGGAGTCGAGGATCTCGTCGCCGGTGATGATGAGCCGGGCCTGCCCGCCGCCGAAGAGTTCGGGGAACATGCGGCCGAAATGCCCGTTCACGGTGTCGAAGGTGCCCGAGAGCAGCTGGCGCGTTTCGCCGTCGATCTTGCGGATCGCGTCCTCCAGCGTCTGCATGGCCTCGGTCAGGTCGGCCATCTGCGCGTCGAGGAAGGTCTTGCGCTCGCGCGCCAGATTCAGCTCGTCGAGCGCGGCCAGGTTCACCGCGCCCAGCGCCGCGATCTCGCGGTGCAGCCGGTCGATCTCGCCCTGCAGGCCGGTGGCGCGCACATTGCCTTCGGCGATGGACTGGGCCACGGCGGCCAGATCGGCCTGCGCGTCGGCCAGCAGCGTGGTGTACTGCTCCAGGCCCAGGCGCGCAGCCTGTTCCTTGAGCTGGAAGTCGGTGATGCGCTGGCGCAGCGGATCGAGCGCGCGTTCGAGCTGCAGCCGGCGTTCGTCGCTGGCGCGCAGCCGGGCCGTGAGTTCGTCGTATTCGCTGCGTTGCGCGCCCAGGGCCTTTTCGCGCTCCATCTTCAGTTCCAGCGCCTGCTGCAGCCCGCCCTGCGCGGCGGCGGCCGAGAGGCGCCCCATCTCTTCGCGGGCGCGCTGGTCTTCGTCGGCCAGGGCGGCGGCCTGCTGGCGGGCGGTGTCGATGGTGCGGGCCAGCTCGGCGCGGCGCGCCTCCAGGCTGCGCTGCGAGAAGGTGGCCTCCTGCGCCTGGCGCTCCAGCGTGCGCTGCTGCTCGCGGCATTCGGCCAGCTTGCGTTCGGCCTCGATCACGCGCTCGTCCAGCTGGGCGTGGCGCTCCTGGCTGTCGGCGAGCTGCATGTCCAGCTCCTCGAAGCGGGCCTCGGCCGTCACGCGGCGCTCCTGCAGGTCGGCCAGCTGGGCCTCGACCTCGGCCAGGTCGGCGCCGATCTGTTCGCTGCGCGCCCGGGTCTGTTCGGCCAGTTGCGAGAGGCGCAGGGTCTCGACCTGCAGCGTGTGGGCGCGGGTCTGGGTGTCGGCGGCTTCGCGCCGGGCGGCGACCAGGCGCTGGGCGGCGTCGGCATAGGCGGCCTCGGCGCGCACCAGGGCGGCGCGGGATTCTTCGGCGATCAGCTGCTGGGCGCGCACTTCCTTTTCGAGGTATTCGATCTCCTGCGCCCGGGCCAGCAGGCCGGACTGCTCGGAGTCCGGCGCATAGAAGCTCACGCCGTGCGCGCTCACGGCATGGCCGCTGGGCACGTAGATCACCTCGCCGGGCGCCAGCGGCGACTGGGCGCGGCGGGCGAGCGCGTCTTCGAGCGTGGGCGCGGTGCCGCAGCCGTGCAGCCAGTCCACCAGCACGGCGCGCAGGGCGACGTCTTGCACGCGCAGCAGGTCCGACAGGCGCGGCGCGGCGCCGCCAGCGGCAGGGGCCTGCGCGGCGGCATCGACCCCGGCCGGGCTGTAGAAGGCCAGCCGGGCGGGCGGCGCATCCTGCGCGCCCGATCCGAGGAAGCCGCGCACCATCTCCAGCCGCCCGACTTCGAGCGCGCCCAGGCGCTCGCGCAGCGCGGCTTCGAGCGCGTTCTCCCAGCCGGTCTCGATGTGGATGCGGCTCCAGAGGCCCTGCAGGCCGTCGAGTCCGTGGCGGGCCAGCCAGGGCTGGAGCTTGCCGTCGGTCTTGACCTTTTCCTGCAGCGCCTTGAGCGCCTCCAGCCGGGCCGAGAGTTCGGCCTGCCGCGCGCTTTCGTGGTTCACGGCCTGCTGGCGCGCGCGGCGGTCGTCGTCCAGCTGGGGCACGGCGTCCTGCAGCTCGGCATGGCGGGCCTCGGCGGTTTCGGCAGCCTCCTGCGCGGCGGCGAATTCTTCCTGCAACTGGGCCAGGCGCGCTTCGTCGGGCGCGGCCAGGGCGTTGCGGTCGGTACGCAGGCGCTCTTCGCGCACGTCCAGCTGGCGGCTCTGCTCGTCGATGCTGCGCTGCTCGGCGGCCAGCACGCCGATCTGCTGTTGTACCTGCACCACGGCGCCGCGCTGGTCGGCAGCGGCCTGCTGGGCGCGGCGCAGCGCGTCTTCGAGGTCGGGCAGCTGCATGGCCTGCTCCTCGACCTGGGCGGCCAGCAGCTCGGCGCGCTCTTCGGCATCGACGCCGCCCGCGGCGAGCGTTTCCATCTCGGCCTCGGCGTCGTCCTTGCGGGCGGACCACTGCGCGATCTGCTCGGCCAGCTGCGCCAGCCGGGTCTCGACGCGCTGGCGGCCCTCGACCACGTAGCGGATCTCGGCTTCCAGCTTGCCGACCTCGGCCGTGGCTTCGTAGAGCCGCCCTTGCGCCTGATTGACCAGGTCGCCCGCCGTGTAATGCGCCTGCCGGATGGTTTCCAGATCGGCCTCGACGGCGCGCAGGTCGGCCATGCGCGATTCGAGATCGTTCACGGCCTGGAGGCCTTCGGTGCGCACGCGGTTCTGCTCGGCCTCGGCGTCGGCGCGTTTCAGGAACCAGAGCTGGTGCTGCTTGAGCGTGACGTCGGCTTGCAGCGCGTTGTATTTGGCGGCCACCTCGGCCTGTTTTTCCAGGCGATCGAGATTGGCGTTGAGTTCGCGCAGGATGTCCTCGACCCGCGTGAGGTTCTCGGCCGTGCCGGCCAGGCGGTTCTCGGTCTCGCGCCGGCGTTCCTTGTATTTGGAAACGCCTGCCGCCTCTTCCAGGAAGAGCCGCAGCTCTTCGGGGCGCGACTCGATGATGCGGCTGATGGTGCCCTGGCCGATGATGGCGTAGGCACGCGGGCCCAGGCCGGTGCCCAGGAACACGTCCTGCACGTCGCGGCGGCGCACGGCCTGGTTGTTGATGTAGTAGCTGCTGTTGCCGTCGCGCGTGAGCACGCGCTTGACGGCGATCTCCTCGTACTGGTTCCACTGCCCGCCGGCACGGTGGTCGGCGTTGTCGAAGACCAGCTCCACGCTGGCGCGGCTGGCCTGCTTGCGGGTGGTCGTGCCGCTGAAGATCACGTCCTGCATCGACTCGCCGCGCAGCTCGCTGGCCTTGCTCTCGCCCAGCACCCAGCGCACCGCGTCCATGATGTTGGACTTGCCACAGCCGTTCGGACCGACCACGCCCACCAGCTGCCCCGGCAGCATGAAGTTGGTGGGCTCGGCGAACGACTTGAAGCCGGCGAGTTTGATCGAGTTGAGACGCACGGTGCGGTGGGCGACGTAGGGAGAGTTGCGGGACGAGCGGCGGCCCCGGAGTGGGCCAGTTCCCGATGATACCGTGGCGCCGCAGCGAGACCTGCATTCCCATTGGCCTGCCCGATAGGGCCGCAGCGCTTGCCCGTCAAGCGCGGGCCGCTATGAAAACAATAGTCGCCCGGCCTGCCGCCGCGCCGTCAGCCTGCGCGGGGCGCGAAAGCGATGATCGCCATGCCTGCCAGCGTGACGGCCGCACCGCACCAGTCCCAGGGCCCGGGGCGCACGCCGTCCACCGCCCAGAGCCAGGCGAGTGCCACCGCCACATAGACGCCGCCATAGGCCGCATAGACGCGGCCCGCCGCCGCCGGGTGCAGGGTGAGCAGCCAGGCGAAGAGCGCCAGGCTGGCCGCCGCGGGCACCAGCAGCCAGGCGCTGCGTCCCTGGCGCAGCCACAGCCAGGGCAGGTAGCAGCCGATGATCTCGGCCAGGGCCGTGACGAGGTAGAGGGCGAAGGTGCGCACGGGGCGGGGTCAGATCGGCACGTCGCCGCGGGCGAGGACGAGATCCTCGAACGCCACGGCCACCAGTGGCGCGCTCAGCAGATAGCCCTGCCAGGCGTGGCAGTGCGCCCGCTCTAGGAAGGCGCGCTGCTCCTTGGTCTCGACGCCCTCGGCCGTCACCCGCAGGCCCAGGCTGGTGCCCAGGGCGACGATGGTGCGGGCGATGGCGGCGTCGTTGGGGTCGGTCAGAACGTCGCGCACGAAGCTCTGGTCGATCTTGAGTTCATCGAGCGGCAGGCGCTTGAGGTAGGCCAGCGACGAATAGCCCGTGCCGAAGTCGTCCAGCGAGAAGCCCACGCCATAGGCGCGCAGCTGCCCCATCTTGTCGATGGTGTCCTCCACGTCCTGCAGCAGCAGGCCCTCTGTCAGCTCCAGCTTCAGGTGCCGCGCGTCGGCGCCGGTGCTGGCCAGCGCCTGCAGGACCTGGGCGACGAAGCCGCTCTGATGGAATTCGCGCGGGCTCACGTTCACCGACAGGCTCAGATGGCTCAGGCCCGGACGCTGCGCCCACTGCGCCAGGCGCGCGCAAGCGTCCTGCAGCACCCATTCGCCCAGCGGCAGGATCAGGCCGCAGTCCTCGGCCAGCGGAATGAATTCGCCAGGGGAGACGAAGCCGCGCTGCGGATGGCGCCACCGCAGCAGGGCCTCAGCCCCGGTGATGCGGCCCTGCACCACCTGCGGCTGGTAGAAGAGCTCGAACTG
>Ga0105242_10004296_pt1 | contig 11102 bp, 10 predicted proteins | sample KBSM24metaG_FD_81521 | JGI IMG/M metagenome (GOLD analysis project Ga0105242, IMG submission 81521) | Miscanthus rhizosphere microbial communities from Kellogg Biological Station, Michigan, USA - KBS M2-4 metaG | ecosystem: Host-associated > Plants > Roots > Rhizosphere > Soil | place... | reverse complement strand
CCTCGGGAGATTTATTCATGTTCAGACACCTTCGTTTCATCGTGCCCGCTGCCATGGCTTTTTGCACCGCGCTCGCCTTCGGGCAGGCCGCGCCGCCAAAGACCGACATGGATTACAAGTTGAGTGCCGGAGACTCGATCCGAGTGCAGGTCTACCAGAACCCCGACCTGGCCGTCGAGGCGCGGGTCTCGGAGCTCGGCCAGATCAACTTCCCGCTGATCGGCGCCGTCACCATCGGCGGTCTCACGGTGTCGCAAGCGCAGACGCTGATCGAGAAGCGGCTTCGCGAGGGCGGCTTCGTGCTGAAGCCGCAGGTGACGATCCAGACCACGCAGATCCGCAGCAGCCAGATCTCCATCCTCGGGCAGGTGGGCAAGCCCGGTCGCTTTCCGATCGAGCTCGTGGGCAGCAAGGTCTCCGAGATGATCGCGGCGGCCGGCGGCGTCCTCCCCAGCGGCTCTGACATCGTCACGCTCGTCGGCACTCGCGACGGCAAGCCCGTCAAGCTCGACATCGACCTGCCGCTGATCCTGCAGAACGGCCGCGCCGATCTCGATGTGCCGGTCGAGAACGGGGACATCATCTACGTCGATCGCGCGCCATTCTTCTACCTGTACGGCGAAGTCCAGCGGCCGGGTCAACAGCGTCTCGAACGCGGCATGACCCTGATGCAGGCGATTGCCCAAGCCGGTGGCCTCTCCGCTCGCGGCACTCAGCGCGGCATCCGCGCCCACCGCAGGGACGCGGCGGGTGTCCTTCATGTCCTCGAGCTTCAGATGAACGACCTGGTCGAGCGCGAAGATGTCATCTATGTCAAAGAATCGCTCTTCTGAGGTGACGCTGTGACGCTGATCCAGTACCTTCACATTCTGTGGGCACGCAAGTGGCTCATCTTGGGCCTGTTCGTCCTCGTGGCCGCCGCGGGCATCACGGCGACGTTCCTGCTGCCGCGCCAATACACGGCGGAAACCTCGCTGATCGTCGAGATGCGGATCGACCCCGCGCTCGGCGCGCTGGCACCATCGCTCGCCGCGCCCAGCTACATGGCGACGCAGGTCGAGATACTGAGGAGCGAGAGAGTCGCCTCGCGCGCCGTCAAGATCCTGGGCGTCGAGCGCTCTGCCACCGCCGTCGCGCAGTGGCGTGAAGCCACAAAGGCGAAGATTTCGCTCGAGCGCTACTTCGCCGGCGTTCTGCAGCGCGGCCTTTCGGTTGAGCCAGGGCGGGGTAGCAGCATCATCAATCTCAGCTTCACCGCACCTGATCCGATCTTCGCGCAGGCGGCCGCGAACGCCTTTGCCCAAGCCTATCAGGACGTTTCCGTCGAGCTCCGCGTCGCACCGGCACGCCAGTCCGAGAAGTTCCTCGACGAGCAGATCAAGGCCTTGCGCGCCTCTCTCGAGGTGGCGCAGGCGCGCTTGTCGAAGTTTCAGCAGGAGAAGGGCATCGTCGTCACCGACGAGCGGCTAGATCAGGAGACCTCGCGCTACAACTCCCTGATCAACCAGCTCTCGACGGCGCAGGCCGAGCGTGTCGAGACCGCGACGCGGCAGCGCAATACAGGCGCCGAAACCTCGCCCGACATCCTCGGAAGCGGCGCCATTCAGTCGCTCAAGAGCCAGATTGCCAGCGCCCAGACGAAGCTCTCCGAGATCAGCAGCATCGTCGGCAAGAATCACCCCTCCCGAGTCGCCCTCGAGGCGCAGATTGCCGAGCTGAAGCATCAGCTGGCTGCGGAAACGCAGCGTGTCGCCGGCGGCGCCTCGGTGTCGAATCGCGGCAGCTCGCAGAAGATCGGCGAGCTCCAGACGATGGTCGACATGCAGAAGAAGCAGCTGCTGGCGATGCGCGCCGACCGCGACCAGATCGCTGTCTACCAGCGCGACGTCGAAGCGGCTCAGCGGGCGTATGACGCGGTGGCGCAGCGCCTCGGCACGACCAGCATGGAAGGGCAGAACAACCAGGCAAACACGCGCCTCCTGAGCCCGGCGGTTGAACCGCTGGAGCCGTCGCGGCCGAAAATTTCGTACGGCATCGCCGTGTCGCTCCTGGGTGGGCTCGCGGCAGGCATCCTGGCCGCCTTTGCTCTTGAGATGCTCGATCGCCGCGTTCGCATGCCTGAAGACCTGATGGTGATGGCGGGAGTGCCGGTGATCGGCGTGTTGCGTCCTGCGAATTCGAAGCGTCCCGTCTTCCGGCGCCTGCTCATGGTGAGCCGCGCCCAGCCGCGGGCTCTGCTCGCGGCCCCCGGGCTGCGTTCATGAAGACGGCCGTTTCCATGCTCGGCACGCCGGCGCGTGCCACGCGTTCGCTCGGCGCCATCCTGATCGACAGCGGCCAGCTCAAGCCCGAAGACGCCGAGCGCGTGCTCCAGTACCAGAAGGAGCACAACCTGCGCTTCGGCGAGGCAGCGATGCGCCTCGGGCTCATCAGCGAGGCCGACATCCAGTACGCGTTATCGCGCCAGTTCGCCTATGCGTACCTGCGCAAGACGCCGGGCGAGGCGCGGCCGCTGAGCGACGACCTGGTCGCGGCGTACCAGCCCTTCAGCCCGCGGGTTGAGCAGCTGCGCGCGATCCGCAGCCAGCTCATGCTGCGCTGGTTCGACCGTGCCGAGGAGCGGCAGGTCCTCACCATCGTCGGCGCCGACCGCGCCGACGGCCGCAGCTGCCTCGCGGCAAATCTGGCGATCGTCTTCTCGCAGCTCGGCGAGCGCACGCTGCTCGTCGACGCCGACATGCGCGAGCCCCGTCAGCACTACCTCTTCAACCTCGAGAACCAGATCGGCTTTTCGACTCTGCTCGCCGGGCGCTCGCGCGAAGAGGCGATCGTTCGCATCACCGACCTCGCCGGGCTGTCGGTGCTTCCCGCCGGGCCCACGCCGCCGAACCCGCTCGAACTGCTGAACCGGCTCAACTTCGATGAATTCATGATCCAGGCCAAGGGCGCCTACGACGTCGTCATCGTCGACACGCCGGCGATGGCGAGCGGCGAGGACGCGGCGATGATCGCCGTGCGAACGGGTGCTGCGCTTGCCGTGGCCCGCAGCGGCTCGACTCGCGTCGCTGCGTTCACCGATCTGGTCCAGGGCCTCATGGATGCGGGAGTCACCCTGGTTGGATCCGTGCTGAACGAGGTTCCGCTGACCAAGAGAAAGAAGCAGCGCAGTGAGTAGCGTTCTGCCGAGGTCTCTTGCCGCCGAGGACGCAACCGGCGCCCGCAATCTCCCCTGGCTGGTGGCCCTGGCCGGATTCGCAGTGATGTACCTGCCCATCTACTGGTGGGCGGCGACCGGGATTTGGCAAAGCGACGACAACGCTCACGGAGCCCTGATCCTTGCAGTCGTGCTCTGGCTTTTCTGGGGCGTCCGGCGCGAGATTGCAGATGCCGAGACGCGGCCGGCGCCCGGCTGGGGCTGGTCGGTCTTCGCGTTCGGGCTGATCGTCTACTTCGTCGGTCGGGTCGCCGGCGTCCTGATGCTGACGCTGTTCGCCCAGCCCTTCGTCGTCGCCGGCATGTTGCTGCTGATGAAGGGCAAGCGCGCGTTGCGGGCCGCCTGGTTTCCGGTTTTCTACTTCGTCTTCATGATCCCGCTGCCGGGCAGCCTGGTCGACGGAATCACGGCCCCGCTGAAGCAGTGGATCTCGGCGATCGTGGTCGACGTGCTGTACCAGGTCGGCTACCCGATTTCGCGCAGCGGCGTGATCCTGACCATCGGCCAGTACCAGATGCTGGTCGCCGACGCCTGCTCGGGCCTGCACTCGATGTACAGCCTGTCGGCGCTGGGCACCCTGTTCATGTACATCATGGCGCGTGCCAGCCGCCTGCACAACGCAATCATGCTGCTCGCGATCCTGCCGATCGCGTTCACGGCGAACGTCGTGCGCGTGATCGCCCTGGTGCTGATCACCTATCACTTCGGCGACGAAGCCGGGCAGGGCTTCCTGCACGGCACGGCGGGAATCGTGCTGATGCTCGTGTCGCTGACCTTTTTCTTCGCTCTCGACGCCTTGCTGACTCGAGCACTTGGCACCCGAGGGCCGGCGGCGACGACCCCCGCGACGCCGGCGCAGACCCCGACCGAGCCCGGCGGGTCGCCCCGGCAGGCCTAGTCCTTCAGCCGGCGCTGGCCGGAGCGGCAAGACCGCTCAGTTGCTTGCGTACGTTGCCGGGGACGGCTGCCATCATGTCCGCGGCAAATTTTTGCTGCATTGCAAACGCGCGGACGGGATCGGTGTCGATCGAGGAGATGCGAAACAGCATGCCGTCGGGAATCTGCCCGGTCAGCGCCACCCGCATCTCGGCAAGGCGCTTGTTGACCTTGCTGATGACCACCTTGTCACCGACGGTGATCCAGTAGGTCACCGGCTCGTTGCGGGCGCCCAGGGTGGTGACGAGGCGGCGCACCTCGATGTTCCCGAACGAGGTGGGCAACACGCCGTCTTCGGTCTTGCCCAGGACAAAGCCCTGCGCCGGATAGCAGACCTCGGGCCGGTGCGTCTGCAGGTCGCCGCGCTGGTCTTCGCCGTACGCGATCGAGAGCATGATCCGATAGCCGTCCTTGTTGACGTACGTGCGCGTCAGCAACTGGCTGTACAGCTTGCCGAGCTCGCCCGTGACTTGAGGATTGACGATCTGGGACGCCATCTCCGGAGGCAGCTTCCAGTCGCCGAAGGCCTTGGGAACGCTGACCTCCAGCGGAATGGACTTTCCGACGTCGGCCGCCTTGACGCTCGGTCGTGCCGCCAGGCCGGCCACGGAGGCGCCGCACATCAGGACGGCAAGGGTCAGTGCAGTGGTCTTGAGGTTCATGAGGATCGTGCTGAGCCGACGGACTGCCTATTTTGACCGAGCGAGCGGTCGTCTGTGGATTGCCATCTCGCCGTGTCAGGCGCACCCGTGCAGTTTGCGGCGGCGGTTGCCGGCGGGAATTTCCGGGCCGGCGGGCGCTGCGGGACAATCGGGTGTGTTCAGTCATTTGCTCCACGCGCCTCCTCTTTGCCTCAGATGAGCAACGGCGACATCGACGTTACGGCCATCCTCGTCAACTACAACACCCGCGATCTCCTCCGTCCGTGCCTCGACTCACTTCGCGCGAGCAGCGTCGACCTGCGGCTGCAGATCGTGGTGGTCGACAACGCGTCGCGCGACGGTTCGGCCGCGCTCCTGCGGAGCGAGTTCGCCGATTGCGAACTGATTGCCAACCCGGCCAACGTCGGCTTTGGCCGAGCCAACAACCAGGCCTGCGCGCTCGCCCGCGGCCGCTACGTGCTCCTCCTGAACACCGACGCCTTCGTCGCTGCCGACACCGTGGGCCGGACCGTCGCCTACATGGACGAAAACCCGTCCTGCGGGGTGCTTGGCGTTCGCCTGACCGGCCGCGACGGAAGCTTGCAGCCCTCGTGCCGATATTTCCCGACGCCGTGGAACGAGTTTCTCGCCCGGACCAGCCTCGCCCGGTTTTTCCCCGGCGTGAAGCCGGCAGACGACATGACGTGGGACCACGCATCGGTGCGCGAATGCGATTGGGTGCCGGGCTGCTACTACCTCGTTCGCCGGGAGGTGATCGATCAGGTCGGCCTCTTCGACCCGCGCTTCTTTCTCTATTACGAGGAGATCGACCACTGCAAGGCGGTCAAGGCCGCGGGCTGGAAAGTCGTGTTCTATCCCGACACGACGGTCGTCCACATCGGCGGAGAGAGTGCAAAGACCGATTCCGAAGTCACCTCTGCGGGTCGGCAGATCGATGCGCTGCAGATCGAGAGCGGCCTGCTCTACCACCGCAAACACCACCGCCGTGCCGGAATGTGGCTGGCGGCTGGCCTGTCGACCTTGGCGGACGCCTACCTGGCCGTCAAATCGCTGGGCAGGCGTCGTACCTTGAAAGGGACCAAGCCGTACCTCGAACACGCCGTGACCACCTGGGCCGTCTTGCGCAAGACAGCCTGGGGTAGGCGCCCGACGCGTTAGGCCGCCGGCCTTGCCCCCGATGTTCGAGCACATCCGCGACGACCTGCGAGCCTACGGCGGGAACTATGGCGCGCAGGGCTTTTGGGCCATGGTGGTGTATCGCTTCGGGCGCTGGCGCTACACGGTGCGGCCCCTTCTTGCACGAAGGCTCTGCTCGCTGATCTACCGCGTCCTGTACAAGGTCGTCCAGATCGTCACCGGCATCGAGCTGCCCTGCGAAGTCGAGGTGGGTCGCAACTTCGTGATTGACCATTCCGGCGGCATCGTGATCAGCGGCTACGCCAAGTTCGGCGACGACTGCCGCATCCGAAGCGGGGTCGTGGTCGGCCTTGCCAGGATGGACGACGCGTGCGCACCGGCGATCGGCAACAACGTCGACATCGGGGCGGGAGCCAAGGTGCTCGGCCGGATCCGGGTCGGCAACGACGTCCTGATCGGCGCCAACGCGGTCGTCACCCGCGATGTGCCGGACGGAAGCATCGCCGTCGGCGTTCCCGCAGTGATCAAGCCTCGGCGGTCCCCGTGAACGGCGATGCGCCCGGGCAAGCCGCAACTGCGAGCGAGCCCCGCGTCGGGGTCATCGTGATCGGCCGCAACGAGGGCGAGCGGCTTCGGCAGTGCTTGGCATCGGTGCTCGGGCGAGCCCGGCGGATCGTCTACGTCGATTCCGGCTCGACGGACGGCTCGGTCGAGCTGGCGGCGTCGCTCGGCGCCATCGTGCACGCGCTCGACCTGCAGCGGCCGTTCACGGCTGCGCGGGCACGCAACGAGGGGGCACGCCGGCTGCAAACCTGCGGCGAGGAGCTCGATTTCATCCAGTTCGTCGATGGCGATTGCGAGGTCGCGCCGGGCTGGCTCGGCGCATCGGCGTTCTTCCTGCGCGAGCGCCCTGAGATCGCCGCCGTCTGCGGGCGGCGCCGCGAGCGCCACCCGGAACGGTCGGTGTACAACCTGCTGTGCGACCTCGAGTGGGACACGCCCGTCGGCGCCACGAAGGCGTGCGGCGGCGATGTGCTGATGCGGTCCTCGGCGTTCCAGGAGGTCGGCGGGTTCCGCGAGGACTTGATCGCCGGCGAAGAGCCGGAACTGTGCGTGCGCCTGCGAAACAACGGCTGGCTCATCTGGCGGCTGGACCTCGAGATGACCATGCACGATGCCGCCATGTCGAGATTCAGCCAATGGTGGAAGCGCAGCACCCGCGCCGGCTTCGCCTATGCCGAAGGAGCACGCCTGCACGGCGGGGCCCCCGAGCGTCATTGGGTTCGCGAATCGCGCAGCGCCTGGGCGTGGGGCGCGGTGCTGCCGGGCGCCCTGCTCGCCGGCGCGATCCTGGTCACTCCGTGGACGCTTGCCGGGGCGGCGGTCTATCCGCTGCAGGTGGTTCGCCTGTTCCTCCGAACCCCGGGTCCGCCGCGGGCACGGCTCGCCAGATCAGCGTTCCTGGTGCTCGGGAAGTTCGCCGAGGCGTCCGGTCAGATCAGGTTCCTCCTTCAGAGTCTGACCGGCAAGCGGGCACGGCTCATCGAGTACAAGTAGCCCGATGCCAGGGGCGCAACGAGGTGCGTCACACCGCACACTTCCCCCCATGCAGGACGGCCGGTGGGGGAAGCCGGCAGGCGGGCCGCGCCGGGCCGCGAGACAATCCTGCGGGAGTGTTGTTTGCTTGCCGCCTGACCGCGTGCGGTTCTTCGAACGATAGCGGTGGGTCCCTGGACGACAATCTCGCGGATTGCGCCGGCGGTTTCAGGAGTTGTAGTTGGAAGCGGTACTACCCATAGATACGTCCGACGGACTGACGCTCGACGCAGCGCAAGCCCGAAGGATCGGCGAAGCACTGTCCGGGGAATACTGTTTCGCCGAGCCGTTCCCTCACAAGATATTCGACAATTTCCTTCCCGAGGCCGTTGCGCAACTTGCGCTGGATCATTTTCCCCGCCAGGGACTCTCGTCCGATCGCGTTTTCGACCTGGGGTACGCCGGCCTGCACAAGCGGCAGATCCTGCCGGAGGACTGCGACGGCGCCGCGCGGCAGCTCTTCCACTTCTTCAACTCGCGGCCGATTCTCGAGTTCCTGGAGGGACTGACGGCAATTCAGGGCCTGATCCCGGACCCCTATTTCAACGGCGGGGGATATCACGAGACGGGACGCGGCGGCAAGCTCGGGATCCATGCCGACTTTCGCGTCAACGAGCAGCTGCACCTTCATCGCCGCATCAACGTGATCATCTATCTCAACGAGCATTGGGATGAGTCGTACGGAGGCAGCCTGGAGCTCTGGAGTCGCGACATGACGATGAAATGCGAGCAGGTCGCACCGGTGTTCAATCGCTGTGTGATCTTCAACACGGACGCCACCTCTTACCACGGCCATCCCGATCCCCTGACGACGCCCGAAGGCGTCTATCGGCGATCGATCGCCCTTTACTATTACACCGCGTCGAAAGAAATCTACAACGAAGTTCCCAATGTCTCGACGATGTATCGCGCTCGCCCGGAAGACGACCGCAGTACGCAACGGGAGGCATCGGAGCTTCGCCTGGATCAGCATCTGCGCCAGTGGGTCCCTCCGGCCCTGCAGCGATATGTCTTCGCTGCGAAGCGGAGGCTGAGAGGGCGTTGAGCAGGTATCGGCCGGCGCGTCCTTCCGCTCCTTCGTCGCCCGATACTGCAGTAGCGGTCGAAAGTCCTTGCACCGTGCGTCGCACGACTGAATGGTTTACGAACTCAAGTCACTGATCGCCATCCTCTCCATCGCCGTCGCGATATTCGCCTTGGCGAAGCCCGTCTGCGCGGCGTTCATGCTGGAAGAGGACTTCGCGCGTCGCAGGAATGTGTGGCTCACGCTGACGGCGTGTGCTTTCCTGAGCCCGAGCTTCTGGATTTACGCGTTCTTCGCCGTCATCGCCGTCGTGTGGAGCGCGCGAAGGGATTCGAATCCGGCTGCGCTCTACCTGATGTTCTACGCAGTCATACCGCCGGTCGTCGTCGACTTGCCGGCCATCGGCTTCAACCACTTCTTCACCTTGAGCGAGGCCCGCTTGCTCGCGCTCGTCCTGCTGTTGCCGCTCGCAGCGCGCGCCTTCTCGATCAACGAGGACGGACGAGCGAGGCGCTGGACGTCGGTCGACCTTCTGCTGGTGTCGTACCTTCTTCTCCAGGTGGTCCTCACGATGCCGTACGAGTCGATCACCAACACGATGCGGCGAGGATTCCTGTTCGGCCTGGACATATTGCTCCCCTACTACGTCTTCAGCCGGGTGATCACGAAACGGCAGGCTCTGACCGACGCCATGGCGGTGCTCACGTTGGTCGGAGCGATCTTTGCAGCGATTGGCGTCTTCGAGTGGCTCAAGGGGTGGCTGCTGTACGAGTACGTCGGCAGCAGCTGGGGCTCTCCCAACATCGGGGCCTACATGATGCGTGCGGATAGCCTGCGAGCTCAGGCCTCCGCAGGGCATTCGCTCACCTATGGCTACATCTTGACGGTTGCCTTCGCCTTCTGGCTGCACCTGCGAACATACGTTGCGTCCCAGTGGGCACGTTGGGCGACGACGGGATTGCTTTGCATCGGCATTTACGTCAGCCATTCGCGCGGGCCCTGGCTGACTGCGGTCATCGTCTACTTCACGTACCTGATGCTCGCGGGCGGTGCCTCAGGAGCCGCCAAGGGCGTCTTTTCAGGACTCGTTCTCATGGTGCTGCTTTCACTGACGCCGGTCGGGGGGCGCATCATCGAGCTGATCCCGTTCATCGGCAGCGCCGAACAAGGAACGGTGCTCTATCGTCAGCAGCTCGCTGAGGAATCATGGCGGCTTGTATTGCAGAACCCTGTCTTCGGCGATCCGTTCGTCCTCGTCCACATGGACGACCTCCGCTCGACCGACGGTCTCGTCGACCTGATGAACGCCTACGCGACGGTCGCGTTGTTTTGCGGTCTCGTCGGCCTGTCCCTGTTCGCTCTTTTCCTGCTCCTCAGCACGGCCAAGGCTTTCATGGCCGTTCGAGGCGTTCGAGCGTTCGACCCCGACTTGGCATCGGTCGGCGCGGCGCTCGTCGCTGCAATGGTCGGCAGCCTTTTCTTCATGGCGGCCGCCAGCATTGACTGGGTCGAGTACGTCCTGGCAGGACTTCTCTGCGCCTACGCGGCGCTCGCGTCGAGCCCGGCGGAGGTCACGACCGCCGCGCCTTCGAGATATCGCTCTCCGTCCCCAGCGTCCTTGCGGGAAAGCTGAACACGAACCTCGAAAACTCTGGCGCTGCCAGCAGCTACCTTTCTGGACCTCCATGTTGGTGATATCACGCTCTGAAATGTCAGCGGAAGCCCCCCGAGAAATCGTCATCCAGCCCCGACCCGGCTGGATCGCCATCGACTGGGGCGAGCTCTGGACTTCACGCGAAATACTGACGATCCTGATCCTGCGCGATCTCAAGGTTCGCTACAAGCAGACCGTTCTGGGCGTTCTGTGGGCTGCCTTGCAGCCTCTGTTCACGATGGTGATCTTCACGATCATCTTCGGGCGGTTCGCCAAGATTCCCTCCGAAGGGATGCCGTATGCGGTGTTCGTGTTCGCCGGTTTGCTGCCGTGGACCTTCTTCGCAAATGCCGTCAGCCAGGCGAGCCAAAGCCTGGTCAGCCAGCAGGCGCTTCTCACCAAGATCTATCTGCCCCGATTGTTCATTCCGGCTGCCGCGGTCGGAGGTGGGCTGATCGATCTGGCGATCTCCGGTGTCGTCTTTTTGGTGATCATGCTGGCTTATGGAATCCCGCCCGGGTGGGGCTTCCTTGCGGTGCCGCTGCTGGTCCTCCTGACCGCGGCAGCGGCCTTCGGCATCGGCTTGTCGCTGGCTGCACTGACGGTGACGTACCGAGACTTTCGCTATGTCGTCCCCTTTCTGATCCAGTCCTGGATGTACATCAGCCCGGTCATCTACCCCGTGAGCGTCGTGCCGACCGAGTGGCAGTGGCTGCTGGCGCTCAACCCGATGGCCGGCATCATCGATGCCTATCGCTCGGCGCTGCTCGGCTTGCCGTGGAATCCGGTGACCCTTGCTGTTTCCAGCGCCGCTTCGCTCACCTTCCTTGTCTTCGGCTTGTTTTACTTTCGCAAGACCGAGCGGCGCTTCGCCGACGT
>Ga0105242_10004295_pt1 | contig 11102 bp, 5 predicted proteins | sample KBSM24metaG_FD_81521 | JGI IMG/M metagenome (GOLD analysis project Ga0105242, IMG submission 81521) | Miscanthus rhizosphere microbial communities from Kellogg Biological Station, Michigan, USA - KBS M2-4 metaG | ecosystem: Host-associated > Plants > Roots > Rhizosphere > Soil | place: Michigan... | reverse complement strand
GTTCGATCGCGCTCCGCGTTGCCCGCGAGATTCGACGCTTCAGCCGGATCCGCGGTGAGGTCGTAACGCTCAGGTATCGGCACGTCGATGTACTTGTCGCGATCGACGAGAACGCCGCTGAGCGGCGCCCAGCCGCGATTGAGCATCGCGCCCATCGCCTCGAAGTACGACGTCCGCGGCGGCGCGCCGGCGCGCCGCTCGCCGGCCGGCAGCAGCGATCGCCCAGGAAGACCGGCCGGCAGCGGCTGCCCTACCGCCTCGAGCAGCGTCGGCAGGATGTCCACATGCCGCGCCGCGACCGGCGACACCTCGCCGCGCTCATCCTTCGACGAGCTCAGGATGAGCGAGAGCCATGACGCTCGTGGTGAGCCTGTCGAACCGCGAGCGCCCCCGATCTCAGCCACGATCAGCGGGATCCGCAGCGTCGCTTCGTACGCGAACAGGCCGTGCGTCAGCTCGCCGTGATCACCGAGGCCTTCGCCGTGGTCGCCGGTGACGATCACCAGCGTCGGACGCGCCGCGGCGCGCAGGTCGTCGAGCAGCGGCGCCAGCGCCGCGTCGGTCGCGGCCACCTCGCCGAGATACGGCCGGCCCGCATACTGCGCGTCGAACGGCGCCGGCGGCCGGTAGGGCGCGTGCGGGTCGAACAAGTGCATCCACACGAACCACGGCTTCGCGCCCGCCCCATCTGCCTTCGCTCGCGAGTCGCCCGCGCGAGCTTCGGCGGACAGGCCTGCCCTACCGCTGATCCAGTCGCGCGCGAGCGCGACCACCGTCGGAGCGGCCCTTTCCGGCATCACGAACTCGGTCGGCGCCCGCGTTTCACCGAAGTGGTCGTCGTACAGGTCGAACCCGAGGTTCAGGCCGAAACGCGAATGCAGTGGAAACCCGCCGACGAACGCGGCGGTCCGGAACCCGGCCCGCTTCAGCAGCGTCCCCGCCGTCTGCGAGTCGGGCGCCAGCCGGTAGCCGCTGTTGTCGCGGATGCCGTGTTGAAACGGGTAGGTGCCGGTGAGAATGCTCGCGTGCGCGCTGAGTGTGGTGACGGCGTGCGCGTGGGCGAAGGTGAAGCGGACACCCTCAGCGGCGAGCCGATCGAGCGCCGGCGTCGCGGCCTGCCCACCATACGAGCCGAGCGCATCGGCGCGTAGCGTATCGATGGTGATGAGGAGCACATTCTGCGCGGCGATCGAGGTGAGGTCCGCTTGCGGCGGCTGGCGGCTGCACGCGGTGAAGAACCCTATCTTAACCACGAAGGCACCAAGAACACGAAGACGAGCACGAAGAAGAAAACCCGATCTCTTCTTGGTGTTGTTCTTCGTGTCTTGGTGTCTTTGTGGTCCGGGCACTTACTTCTGAGCGAGCGCCACGGTGAGCAGCAACGCGTGCTGCGCGCCCATCCAGGCGTCGGTGACGTCGAAGTTCTCGGTGAGCGCGTGCGCGTCGCGGCCGCGGCCGCCGCCGCCGATGGTGATCGCCGGCACCCCCAGCGCCATCGGCGTGTTCGAGTCGGTCGATCCCTCGCCGAGGTTCGACGTGAACCCGAGCACCGTGGCCGCGGCGAGGCCGTTGCGCACGATCGACGAGTTCTCAGGCGTCGAGCCTGCCGGCCGATCGCCGACCAGCTCCTTCACCACGGTGATCACGCCCGGCTTGCCCCAGCGCGCGTTCTCCTCGGCCACCGACGCGTCGATCGCCTTCATGATGTTGGCGTCCACCGCGGCCAGCGACGCCGGGTCGGACGAGCGCATGTCGAGCTCCATCCAGCCTTCGAACGGAATCGAGTTCACCGACGTGCCGCCGCCGATCCGCCCGACGTTGAACGTCGTGCGCGGCTGCTTGGGCACCTGCAGCTCCTGAATCTTGGCGATCGCGCGCCCCATCGCGCCCATCGGGTTGGCCATGCCGAACGCGCCGAAGCTGTGACCGCCCGGCCCCTTGAAGGTCACGCGGTACCGATGGCTGCCGACCGCGACGTTGGTGACGTGGACGCCGGTGCCGTCGATCGAGACGAAGCGATCGATCTGATCCTTCAGCGTCACCTTGAACAGTTCCTTCACGCCGCGCAGGTCGCCCAGGCCTTCCTCGCCGACGTTCGCCACGAACGTGATCGATCCCGGCGTCTTGACGTTCGCCTTCTTCATCTCGCGGACGATCGCGACCATCACCGCCAGGCCGCGGCAGTCGTCGCCGATGCCGGGCCCCTTGAGCAGGTTGCCCTCGCGCTTCACCTTCACGTCGGTCCCTTCGGGGAACACCGTGTCGAGATGCGCCGCCAGCACGAGGTGCGGACGCGCGGCCGCGCCCGGATAGTCGCCGAGCACGTTCCCGACTTTGTCGACGCGGACGTTCTGGAGGCCCAGCTGTGTGAAGACGCGCTTCAATTCCTGGCCGCGCACCTCTTCCTTGAACTCCGGCGCGGGAATCTCGCAGAAGCGGATCTGATCCGCGATCGTCTGCGCCTCGCTCGCCTTGATGGCGTCGACGGACGCCTTCACCGCAGGATCCTTCAGCAGATCGGCCGGCGCCGGCGACCCGCTTTGCGCGTGAACCACACCGACCGCCAGCGCCAGCGCCAGCCCTCCGCCGAACACCGATCGAAGCACGTCAACCTCCTGCCGTCAGAAACCGAAGAAAAACCCCGGCGAAATGGTAGCGCAGGTCTGAACCGGGACGCGACAATCCAAATCTCCGGATTCGCTCAGAGTTCGTAGCCGGACGTAAAACTTTTATGGTCAAAAGCGCAACAAACGCGCATATTCTTCCGAGCGCAGAGACATTTCGGAGTCATTTTGTTACGACGAGGAGGATACCTGTGACACGCACGTTCTTGCGAGTGCTTGCGGCACTGGCGATTGTTTCCGCGCTCGGCCTCGCGCCGGCCGCGGCGCAAACGGGCCAGACGTTCGGCGAGGTGGTCGGCAAAGTCACCGACGATCAGGGCGGCGTCCTGCCGGGCGTCACCGTCACGCTGTCGGGCCCCAACGCGATGGGCACGCCGACGGCGGTCAGCGGCACCAACGGCATCTATCGCTTTCCCGCGGTGAACACCGGCACTTATACGCTCAAGTTCGACCTCGGCGGCTTCGCCCCGCTCGTGCGCACCGACATCGTCGTTCCGGTCCGTCAGACCGTGACCGTGGACGCACAGATGAAACTCGCGACGCTGCAGGAAACGGTCACGGTCAGCGGCTCGTCGCCGACCGTCGACGTGGAGAACACGAAAGTCGGCGCGCGCCTCTCCCAGGAAATCCTGACCAACGTGCCGACCTCGCGCACGATCTTCGGCTCGACCACCGTGCTCCCCGGCATGACGATGGGCCGGCAGGATCCGGGCGGGCTGAACGCGGCGACGTCAACCGGCATGGCGGCGCATGGCGCCAGCAACTACAACCTGAACTACTACGGCGTCACCGCCGACACTCCGCAGAACTACGGCTCGATGTACTACATGGACTTCGGATCGGCTGAAGAAGTCTCGGTCGACACCGCGGCGATGGGCGCGGAAGTCGGCGGCGGCGGCGGCGCGAACATCAACGTCATCCCCAAGAGCGGCGGCAACACCGTCAAGGGCGACGTCAACTACAGCATCACCGGCAAGGGCTACTGGAGCGGTTTCACCGCCAACAACATCACTGACGACCTCAAAGCGCAGGGCGTCACCGATCCGACGCTGCGCAACCTCAACGACCTCAATGCCAGCTTCGGCGGCCCGTTCGTCAAGGACAAGCTGTGGTGGTTCGGTTCGTACCGCAACTACAACACGACCGAGGCGATCGGCTCCTATACGGTGGTGAACTCGGACGGCAGCCTCACCAACCCGTTCAAGTCGAACCTGCGCAACTACACGGCCAGCGGCAAGTATCAGCTGAACAAGAACAATCAGCTGTCGGCGTTCTGGACCTACAACCGGAAGTTCCAGCCCAATCGCGGCGCCGGCGCGACCCAGCCGCTGCCCAAGGGGACGCTGCACCAGGAGTCGCCGAAGAACCTGTTCAACGCGAACTGGACCTCGGTGATGGGCCAGAACACGTTCCTTGAGGTCTCGTCCACCTACTTCCACATGCACTGGCCGAGCACCTGGGCCGACGAGTTCAACGCGCTGCCCGACAGCCAGCAGTTCCCGGCGACGCTGAACTTCGGCACCGGCATCTACATCGACGGCCCCGAGCCGACCGGTGAACGGTTCCGCGATGCCTATCGCCATCAGACGAACATCGGCGTCACCCGCTACATCGACGGGTTCCTCGGCGCCAGCCACCAGCTGAAGCTCGGGTTCGAGAACTGGTGGACGCCGACCGGCACCGACGGCTTCGTGGTCTTCGACGACACGCGCATTCGCTACACCGGCACGGCGGCGGCCTGCAACGCGACGGTCCGCACCGGCTGCAACAGCGCAAACTCCGAAGCGCTGCTCTACAACACGCCGCTGACCCAGGAAACCAAGATGCGCAACTTCGCCGGGTTCGTCCAGGACCGGGCGAGCTACTCGCGCGTCACCTTGAACCTCGGCCTGCGGTGGTCCTACTACGACGGCAAGATTCCGGCGCAGACGGGCGGCGGCGGCAAGTGGTTCCCGGTGACGAGCTATCCGGAAATCGATCCGGGCTACAGCTGGAACACCTTCGCGCCGCGCACCGGCGTCGTCTTCAAGCTGACCGAGGACGGCAAGAACGTGGCGAAGGCGAGCTACAGCCGTTACTACGAGTCGATGTACACCAGCGAGTACGCGAGCATCAACCCGAACTCGATCCAGACGGGCGGCGTGCAGACCTGGTCGTACCTCGGCGATCTGAACAACAACGGCAAGGCGGACCGCAACGAGCTCGGGACGCTGAAGAGCCAGTTCGTCGCCAGGTCGAACACGATCGATCCGAACCTGAAGGATCCCAAGAACGACGAGATCATGTTTGCGTTCCAGCGCGAGCTGGCCGCCAACTGGTCGTTCAACGTCGACTGGATCCAGCGCTGGTTCCGCGACGCGACCACCGACCAGAACTGCTACGGCCTGCCGTGCAACACCGTCGCCTCGACCGTCTACTCGCCGTCGCGCACGGTCATCGACTCCGGCGCCGACAACATCCGCGGCACGACCGACGACCGCTCGCTGACCTTCTACGACGTGCTGCCGCAGTACATCGGCAAGGACACGTTCTTCCACACCAACTGCGGCAACAACGTCACCTTCGATTGCACGCAGCGCTACAAGGCGGCCGAGTTCTCCGTCAGCAAGCGGATGTCGAACCGCTGGCAGATGCAGGGCTCGTACGTGTGGTCGCGTCTCGACGGCGCCCAGACCGGCATCAACACCAACGGCACCGCGGCGCGCACCGCGTATGACTACACCAACCCGAACAACACGCTTGATTCGGTCGGCCAGGGCCGTGGCGCCAACGATCAGCCGCACGCCTTCAAGCTGCTCGGCAGCTATCAGGCACCCTGGGGCATCAACGTCGGCGCGAACTTCCAGTCGCTCAGCGGACTGCCGATCGACCGGAACCTGACGGTGGCGTTCGCGCAGGGCTCGCGTCCGGTGCCGGTCGAACAGCGCGGTACTTATCGCGCCAGCTTCCTCAACCTGCTGTCGCTGCGCGCCGACAAGGGCGTTCGCTTCAGCGGCCACCGCGCGTCGTTCGTGTTCGAGCTGCACAACGTGATGAACACCAGTGCAGGCCAGAGCAGCTACGGCGCGCTCACCCAGAGCTTCGCGAGCCAGTCGGCCTACGAGGCGGCGCGCGCGACGACGTCTTACTTCGGACGCACGCAGGAGATCGTCGCGCCGCGCGTGATGAAGATCGGCTTCAAGTTCGAGTTCTAGAACGGGGGCTGGGAGCTGGGAGCTAGGTACTAGGTACTAGGTACTAGGTACTAGCTGCTAGCACCCAGTACCTAGCACCCAGTACCTAGCGCCTAGCACCTGCTCAAACGGCCGGCCTTTGGAAACAGAGGCCGGCCGTTTTTTGTTAGACTCGCGCCGCAGCATGGTCCCGGGGCGGCGTCTCTTCGTCGTTCTCTACGCGGCATCCGGTGCGGCGGCGCTCGTCTACGAAGTGACGTGGACGCGGCTGCTGACGCTGCAGCTCGGTCACACGGTCGCCGCGGCGAGCACGGTGCTCGCCGCCTTCATGGGCGGGCTTGCGGCCGGCGCCTGGATCGCCGGCAGGACCTTCACCCCGCGAGACACCGCTGAGCCCGCCCCGGATCGCACACGCAGCGGTCTTCGCACCTACGCCCTCCTCGAAATCATCGTCGCCATCTGCGCGCTGCTGCTGCCCTTCGCGCTGGCGGCGTCGGTCCCGGCGCTCGCGTGGGCGTATGCGGACGGCAGCGCCCCCGTCCCGTTCGCGCTGGTCCGCGTCGCGATCAGCCTGGCGCTCCTCGGCATCCCCGCGGCGGCGATGGGCGCGACGTTTCCGATCGCGGCTGACTGGTCGTCACGAGTGGATCGCGACCCCAACGCCGCCGGCCGGCTCTACGCCGTGAACACCGCCGGCGCGGCGCTCGGCGCGATCGCCGCCGGTTTCTTCCTCATCCCCGCGCTCGGTCTCCGCGGCACGACCTGGGTCGGCGTGCTCCTGAATCTGACCGCGGCAGCCGGCGCCTGGTGGCTGGCGACACACCCCGAAGAAAAAACCGCGGAGATCGCAAAGACGGCAGAGAAGCCTTTTTCAAAGAGCAAGAAGAACAAAACCAGCACTCCGCGATCTTTGCGGTCTCCCCGGTTTTTTCCGGATTCTCCGCGGTTTTTTCCGATCGTGGCTCCCGCGCCCGTGCTGGCCTGCGCGGCGGCGGGGCTCTCCGGCTTCGCCGCCCTGATCTACGAAGTCGCCTGGACGCGGCTGCTGGCGCTGGTCATCGGACCGACGACCTACGCGTTTGCGACGATGGCGGCGGCGTTCATCAGCGGGTTGGCGATCGGATCGGCGGTCGGCACGCGGCTGGCGCGGCGGGTCGAGCGTCCCGCCGTCTGGCTGTCGGCGATGCTCGTCGTCTCGGCGCTGGCGGCGAGCGGCGCGGCCTGGCTCACCGCCACGCGCGTGCCGCTGATGGTCGCCGGCCAGGTCGCCGACCCCGACGCGGCGTTCACGCAGGTGATTGTCATGCAGGCGCTCGGCACCGCGGTGCTGCTGTTGCCGATGACCCTGGCGCTCGGCGCAACGTTCCCGCTCGCGCTCGCCGTCGCCGGCAGCCGCCTTCGCGCCTCTGACGCTTCGGCGGGCCAAGGCGAAGCGTCAACGGTCGGCCGCGACGCCGCCCGCGTCTACACGGCGAACACCATCGGCGCGATCGCCGGCGCGCTCATCGCCGGCTTCGCGCTCGTCCCGACGCTCGGCTTGCGCCTGACCTTCCAGGCGGCGGCGATCGCCGGCGCCCTCGGCGGCGCCGCGTGCCTCGCGGCGGCGCTGAGGGACAGGCCGCGAACCTCGAACGACGAACACAGAACGTCGAACGTTGTCTGGCCGACTTCCGTCGCCGTCGTCGCGGTCGCGGCGATCCTGGCGCTGCCTGCCTGGGATCGCGCGCTGCTTGCGAGCGGCGCGTACAAGTACGCGCCGTATCTCGGCGCCGAGAACATCGACGTCGTCCTGCGCGCCGGCACGCTCGAGTATTACAAGGAGGGCGCGGCGGCAACCGTCAGCGTCCGCCGGCTGACCGGCACCACGTCGCTGGCCATCGACGGCAAGGTGGACGCGTCCAACTCGGGCGACATGCTCACCCAGCGCATGCTCGGCCTGCTGCCGATGCTCGTGCACGGCGACGCGCGCGACATCTGCATCATCGGCCTCGGCAGCGGCGTCACGCTGGGCTCGGCCCTGTCATCAGGAAGCGTCGAGCGCGCCGACGTGGTCGAGATCTCGCCGGAGGTCGTCGAGGCGTCACATTTCTTCGACCGGGAGAGCGGCAGCGCCCTTGCGAAGCCGGGCGTCCGCCTGATCGTCGGCGACGGGCGATCCCACCTGCTGCTGACGCCGCAGCGCTACGACGTGATCGTCTCCGAGCCGTCCAACCCCTGGATGGCCGGTGTCGCGTCGCTGTTCACGCGGCAGTTCTTCGAAGCGGCGCGAGCCAGGCTGAAACCGGAAGGCCTGCTCTGCCAATGGGCGCACACCTACGACATCAGTCCCCAGGACCTGCAGTCGATCGTCCGGACATTCGGATCGGTATTTCCCCAGGGCACGCTGTGGATGGTGGGCGGAGGCGATCTGCTCCTGATCGGCGCCAGGGAGGGCGAGATTCTGCCGCGGCTGGCGGCCATCGCGCCCGGCAGCCGCAAGGGTACCGCGGCGGCGACCCTGGTGGATGTCGGGATCGCCGAAGGGACGGCGCCGTTCGCGCTGCTGTCCCAGTTCGCCGGCGGCCCGTCCGAACTGGAGCGGTACGGCGCCGGCGCGCTCATCCAGACGGACGACCGCACCGGCCTGGAGTATTCCGCACCTCGAGGGATTTACGGCAGGACCCGGGGAGACAACGCCGCCGCGATTCGGGCGCTGGCTACCAGCCAGCCGCCGGCGGTGCGCGACGCCTTCGCCCGCGCGACCGATGCCGACTGGGTCTCGCGGGGCCTGATGGACTTGAAAGCCCAGGCCTTCGCGCACGCCTACGACGCGTTCGGGCGGGCGGTCACGCTGAACAGCCGGAATGCCGCCGCGCTGTCGGGGCTCTCGGACGCCGCCGGCGGCGCGTCCAGGCTCGACGAAGAACGTCAGCGGCTCGGCGAAATTGCGAGTCGCGAGCCGTCCAACGCGGCGGTGCGGATCGAACTGTCGCGCGTGCTGGCGGTGACCGGCGACGTCGCGGGCGCGCTGGAGCAGGCGTCGGAAGCCCTCCGCCTGACGCCGGCCGACCCCCGGGCGGCCGAGCAGCTGGCGTCGGTGCTGGCCGACTCCGGCGACGGCGAACGCCTGGCGCCTCTCGCGGATGAAATGGTCGCCCGCTTCCCCGATCGGCTCGAAGCGCGCTACTACCGCGCCACCGCCTTGTTTCTGCGCGGCAAACCCGGCGACGCCGCGGCCGCCGCCCGTCAGGTGGTGGACGCGCGGCCGGACCATGCGCGGGCGCAAAGCCTGCTCGGCGCGGCCTGCGCATCGCTCGGCCAGCGCGACTGCGCGCTCGCCGCCTTCAGCGCGGCGATCCGGGAAAACCCGCGCGACCCTTCGAGCTACGTGAACGCCGGCCTCGTCACGCTGCAGTCGGGCAACACGTCGGCGGCGGCGAACTATTTCGCCAGCGCGCTCACGATCGATCCCTCATCGAAGGCGGCCCGCGACGGCCTCGCGCAATCGCTCTCTCCAAAGTTCTGAAGAAGAATTCAATTGCGCCGATGTCGTCGGTGCGTTCGAAAGCGTCGCTCCCTGTAGTGAGCCATGAACGATCGAGCGGCATGCGAATTGCTGGGCTCTTTCATCGGAGGACGTGATGAGTCTCGTTCGGCTGCTCGGCTTCACGACTTTGGGCTGCGGATGCGTGGTCGGCCGGTATCGCGAGGTTGCCACAAGTCGCGAAGTAACCTACGTGGAAGAAAAAGGCAACTCCTGCGGCAGCCATGGCCATCGCCGCAACCACACGATCGCGGCCGATCGTGCGCTGCCGCTGGGCGTGTCGAGTCTGGTGAGCAAGGCGTCCTGACCGGGGGTGTGACCGCAAGGCCACAACCGTTGTGTCCGGCCTGTCCCACCCTGACCGTTGCGCTCTAACGTACTCGCCGCCCCGCGCCGACACTAGGGCGTGTCAGTCATTCTCAAGCCCCACAAGATCCTGAAGACCGGCCAGACCGAGAACCGCTTCTACCTCGCCGACTGCCTGGACGTCTTCAAGCAGCTCGAGCCGCACAGCGTCGACGTCATTGTCACCTCGCCACCCTACAACATCGGGATCCAATACAGCCGGTATCAGGATGCGCTGTCCGCGTCTGAATATCTGGCGTGGACCGACACCTGGGTCGCGGCGGCCGCGCGCGTGCTGCGGCCGGACGGGTCGTTGTTCCTCAACGTCGGTACCAGGCCCAGCGATCCGTGGACCGCGCTCGACGTCGTCCAGGCGACGCGCGCGCACCTGAAGCTGCAGAACATCATTCACTGGATCAAGTCGATCGCCATCGATCGGTCGTCCACCGGCACCGCCGCCGGCCTGACACGCGACCTCGCGGTCGGCCACTACAAGCCGATCAACAGCGATCGCTTCTTGAACGATTGTCACGAGTTCGTCTTCCACCTGACGCCGAACGGCTCGACCAATCTGGACCGGCTCGCGCTCGGCGTGCCTTACCAGGATCAGTCGAACGTCGCCCGCTGGCGCAGCGCGTCGGGAGGCGTGCGTTGCCGCGGCAACACCTGGTTCATCCCGTACGAAACGATCCAGTACCGCGACCGCGACCGGCCGCACCCGGCGACGTTTCCCACCCGCCTGCCCGAGCAGTGCCTGCGACTCCACGGGCTGGATCGTGTGAAGGTGGCGATGGATCCGTTCACCGGCCTCGGCAGCACGGCGATCGCCTGCTCGCGCCTGGGCGTGAGCTTCATCGGATCGGATGTGGACGAGATTTACCTGAACGCAGCGATCGAGCGCGTCGAGGCGGCCGGGAAACCGAAGATGGCGAAGGCTGCGCTCCGGGCTGGACGGGCTGGAGAGGCGGGAAGGGCGGGAGAGGAAAAACGGGCAGGAAAGGCAGGATAGGCAGGATGGGCAGGATGGGCAGGATGTCCAACGGTTCCAGCCTGTCCCGCCTATCCCGCCCCTCCAGCCTGTCCTGCGCTTCCAGCCCTACTTCTTCGACGACGACACCGGCTTGGGCGGCGGCTTGAGCACGTATTCCTTCCGGAACCACGGGTTCGCGCCCTTGCGCGCGATCTTCACTTCCACCTGGCGCCGCCGTTTGCTGGCGTCCGGATTCTTCGAGTAATACCCCAGCACGTAGTAGTCGCTCGTCTCGGCGTCGATCCGCTTCAGCGCCTTGCTGAAGTCGTTCTGGTTGACGACCGCGATGCCGCCGGTCTCCTCGGCAATGACGCGCAGGCTGTCCTGCGACTTGCGCACGTATTCGTTCCACTGCTGCGGATCCACCTGCTCGTCGATGTCGCCCATCCCGACCAGCCCGCGCGGAT
>Ga0105242_10004294_pt1 | contig 11104 bp, 11 predicted proteins | sample KBSM24metaG_FD_81521 | JGI IMG/M metagenome (GOLD analysis project Ga0105242, IMG submission 81521) | Miscanthus rhizosphere microbial communities from Kellogg Biological Station, Michigan, USA - KBS M2-4 metaG | ecosystem: Host-associated > Plants > Roots > Rhizosphere > Soil | place... | reverse complement strand
TGCAGAAACAGCTTGGCCAACCGGTTCGCGTCCACATTGCCACAACCACCACCGTTCAAACCGCCCTGGACCAGTACGGCGACAACAATGTTAGCACCGAACTCGCCAAAGTTATTTCCGTAGAAGATAAAGACACCGCGGACGACGAACCCATCGACGAAAAAGACGTGGCCGAAGATTCGCCCATTGCCCAAACCGTAAACCTCATAATCGACTACGGTGTAAAAGCCGGCGCTAGCGACGTCCACATTGAACCCAGAGAAAACTTTGTCCTGGTCCGCTACCGCGTGGATGGCATTTTACGTGAAGCCAATAAGCTGCCCCGCAAGGTTCTGAACAGCCTTATTAGCCGCATAAAAATCCTAGCTAACCTAAAGATCGACGAGCACCGCGCACCCCAAGACGGCCGGTTTAAGATTTCGGTCAACGGCCACATATATGCCCTGCGTGTTTCCACGCTGCCCATTGTGGACGGCGAAAAGGTGGTAATGCGTATTTTGGATGAGTCTAGCAAGCCCGCAACATTGGAAGAGCTTGGTTATTGGGGCCAGGCCCTGGCCGATGTACAGCACGCCATTATTCAACCTCACGGAATGGTACTTGTAACTGGCCCAACCGGTTCCGGTAAATCTACCAGTCTGTTTAGCGTGCTGAGTATGCTCAACAGTCCAGGCGTTAACATCAGCACCGTGGAAGACCCCGTGGAATACCGAGTGGTAGGCGCCAACCAGACCCAGGTTAACCCCACAGCCGGTATGACCTTTACCAGCGGCCTCCGTGCGCTGCTTCGCCAGGACCCGAACATCATCATGGTGGGAGAGATCCGCGACGGCGAAACCGCCGACCTAGCCGTGCAAGCCGCTCTAACCGGCCACTTGGTTTTCAGCACACTCCACACCAACAACGCCGCTACTTGTTTACCCCGTTTGCTTGACATGGACATCGAACCATTCCTAATTGCCAGCACCGTTCGTGTGGTAGTCGGCCAACGTTTGGTGCGCAAACTCTGTCCTGATTGCCGACAAGAATACGCACCAGATTCGGCCCAGTTGGCGCAAATTAGCAAAACGTTCCGAATCACGACCAGCGAGGCCATGAGCCGCCTGCATAAACTGGAAGCACAGGCCTTGGCAGCGGGCATTGGCGCCAAAACCACTGGCGTAAAGCAAAGCGAATCTACCAACGACCTTTCCACCACCGAAAAGACCATTGGCAAACTCTGGAAAGCCAACGAAGAAGGTTGCGACAACTGCGGCCATACCGGCTACCGCAGTCGTATGGGCATTTACGAAGTACTTACCAACAGCGTCCGCATTCAACAGCTCATCATTACCACCGCCACCAGTGACACCATAGAAGAAAAGGCCGAAGACGAAGGCATGGTAACCATGCAAATCGACGGCCTAGTAAAAGCGCTACGTGGCCAAACTAGCATAGAGGAGATCTTGCGCGTTACTGCCGAGAAATAAATTATGAAATTTACCTACAAAGCTCTCAAAGCCGACAACACCAGTGTTAGTGGCACCATAGACGCCGCCGATCGCACCGCCGCCATGAGCTCACTCAACCGCCAGGGGCTACATCCGCTAACGGTCAAGGCCGGTGGCGACAGAATGGCCATGGGTGGTAGTTTTAGCTTCGGCAAAAAGGTAAAGACCACTGACCTAGTTATTTTTACACGCCAGTTCTCCACCATGATTTCCGCTGGCGTGCCTCTAGCCCGTGGCCTAAGTACCCTTCAGGAGAGTCCTAGTACCCCTTACTTCCGCAAAGTCCTGGCCGACATTACTAAAGACATAGAAAACGGTACGCAGCTAGCCGACGCCTTTGCTAAGTTCCCCGACGTGTTCGATGACGTGTTCGTGAACATGGTTCGCGCAGGTGAAGAGGGTGGCATTTTGGATGAAATCTTAAAGCGCCTAGCCTTGCAGGTGGAACTCAACGCTACCATCAAAAAGAAGGTTAAAGGTGCCATGACCTACCCGACCGTTATTCTAAGCGTCACCGTCATTGCCTTCTTTGGGATCATGCTGGTCATTATGCCCAAGATTGGAAAAATCTTTACCGAACTGGGTGGCCCTGGCGCAAAGCTACCCCTTCAAACCCGCGTCCTGCTGGGCTTTAGCCATATCTGCCAAAAATACTCGTTTATTGTCATACCTGTTATAGCCGCCATTTGCTACGGTATAGGGCGCTATATAAAGACACCTAGGGGCAAATACCAATTTCACAGCCTAATGCTCCGTACGCCAGTAGTAAAAATCATCATCACCAAGGTAGCAATCGCTCGTTTTTCACGTACTTTTTCGTCACTGATGGCAGCAGGTGTTGGCGTGCTAGATTCGCTAGCGGTCACCGGCGGTGCAATTGGTAACAAAGTCATCGAAGAAGAGTTAGCGCGCGCTGCTATAGAAGTTAAAAATGGCCGCCAGCTTTCAGAAGTTTTGGGTGAAAGCCCGCATTTTCCCCGCATTGTCTCGCAGATGCTCGCCGTAGGTGAGGAAACCGGTAAAACCGATGTAGTACTAGTGAAAGTAGCCGACTTCTACGAAGAAGAGGTTGCTACGACTATCGACAGCATCGCGTCCATAATCGAACCCGTTATGATTGTCTTTATGGGCGGCGGCGTAGGCTTAATTGCGGCCAGCGTGATGGGCCCAATTGCCAACCTAAGCACACAAATACACTAGCATGCAATGAGCCTGCACACTTTTCCGTATGCAACTTGCCACTAACGCTTGACGACATCTGGCTTATGGTTATAATTAGCACTAGGCTTACAGGTTTTTAATGGACCTGCCTAAGACATACGTTCAAAAAATTATAAATAGGAGGGTGGGCCCTTATGGTTTCACTAAAAGATCGGTCGAAAGGTTTCACCATTGTTGAACTTTTGATCGTTATCGTTGTCATCGCGATTTTGGCAACGTTGGTTATCGTGACCTTCACTGGTATCCAACAAAAAGCACGCGACAGCCAGCGTCAAACAGATATTAACGCATTGGACAGCCACATTGAGGCCTTCTTTGCATCTAACGGTTACTACCCAACGCTGAACGACCTTCAGACATCAAGCTGGGTTACTACCAACCTAAAGGGTATTGACCCACAGGCATTTGTCGATCCTAAGGGTGGTGCACTTGCTGGCACTGCTACGGCAAGCGCCTACGGTTACTCTACTACCGGTTGTACTACTACAACCCCAAGTAGCGACACCAACCAATGTACTGCATTTACTTTGACTGCAGACTTGGAAGCTGGTGGCACCTTCACCAAGAGCAGCAACACCTAGAGTTCGCTGAGCTAACAAAAACCGGAGCCCACAAGCTCCGGTTTTTTTGTATAATAAGCATAAGCATGAAAATGATTCCACGACGGAAGCTTGGGTGGGCTGGTTTTACGGCAGTCGAGTTCATGGCAGCTATAGTTGTTTTGGGCATCATTGTAGTTGGCCTGATAGACGCCTACACTTCCATCCGCAATTCGTACACAACAGCACGGCAGCTCAATGAAATCTACACCGTACTCAGCGCCTGCCCAGAAGTCGATAGGGCCCTGGAGTTCAACTCTCTTACATCTACCAACAACTGCTACCCCAACAACAGTTTCTCGGCAGAAAATGGTGGACCGGGGACCATTACCTACACGCCTACACTCACCGTCACCAATACCTCTGCATTGCCAGCTAGTGACCCATTGCAGACGATTCCAGACTCCAAGGTGGTAAGCATTAGCGTAGGCTATCCCGCCCCCAATCAAAACGCTCCAGCCTTAAAGCTTCGCATGCTTATTACCCGTAATGGTATTGGACAGCTCTGATGCGCCGCGATCGAAAACTGCGAGCTCGTAAGTCGGCAAACGCCCGGCTGCAGTCAGCCGGTTTTACTCTCATAGAGCTGGTCGTGGTAATGACCCTTACTCTTCTATTTTCAGGGCTGATTATGACCTTCTTCCTTGATTTGTGGGGCAGTACTGCCACCTTGGAAAATGATAGTGAAACATTTGTGAGCCGCGAAGATGCTGGCGACGCACTGCGTGACGCTTTCAATGCTTCCGACGGCCTCATAAATCAGAACGGCATAGCTGACGCCCACGTAACCAATCCCGACACCAGCATTGCTGCCGGTACCTATTGGACACCGTTACACGCCATCCCAGGAAGCACCTCCATGCCAACCAGCGGTACTACTGCCCTATTGTATTTTGAAGCTCCCAGCGTCGACAGTAGCAGGAATTTCATCATGAATGGCACACAGCCCTACAAAGACAATTTTGTGCTGTACCTGCAAGCAAGCACCAAAAGCCTGATGCTTCGCAGCCTTGCCAACTCCAGCGCCACCGGCGACCGCGTGAAGACCAGCTGTCCTCCCGATCAAGCCACCGCTAGTTGCCCGGCCGACAGAACCATTGCGAGCGACATAAGTGCGGTTAGTAAGCGCTACTTCTCGCGTTCGGGCAACTTGCTGGACTGGACATCCATCACCGACCCGCTCACTGGCAATTACATTGGTCCCGATTTTCCTTCCGTTGAAGTCTTGGAACTTACCCTGAACCTACACCGCAAATCCATCCTGCATGCTGGCGCAGACACCAGCAATCAAACCATAGTGCGTATAGCGTTTAGAAATGGATAAACATATGAAAGAATCTCGCGGCTCCATATTAGTGACCATCTTAATCCTAATGATTTTCTCTACCAGCCTGCTTTTGGGATTAGACATATTAGCAAACGCCAACCTGTTCCGCGCCCGGGGTCGAGTATTTCTGCTACAAGCCCAGTACAGTGCGGAATCGGGAGCAGATGCGGCAATTGCCACGCTAAACAGCGGCAACACTACCTACACCGGAACTTCCAGCGATGTACAAGTACTTTCGGCAACCGGCTACAAGGCTACCTACGCTACTGTGGTATCGGCTGGCAGCAGCGACAAACAGCGCATTATTACTGCAACCGGAAAAGTGTACGCCCCGGCCAACGCAACTCAGCCGACCTACATCCGTAAAATCCGCGTTACAACTGAGCGTAGTTCTACCGAAACCGCTTCATCGGTACTCAGCCGAAACATCATTGCTGTAGCTAGTGGCGTTAAGAACATCTACGCTCGTGACATTTACGCCAATGGCTACGTAGTCATGAATAAAAACACCACCAACTTGGTGGCCGAAAACATAGTAGTGGCCGATAAAAACACCGGGGCAGGGAACTGTTCGATTGGCGGTTCGGGCAACCTGGTAAAGCCTGCCAGTTTTTCGAACCCAGCCCAAACAAAAACCAACATTACACTAGCCTACAACAACTGTGTTTCGCCGCCCGGCAACGCCAGCAACAGCGACTTTACCGTTTTGGTCAACAATACCAACGTATCAAAAGTCCAATCAACCTACATACCCTGGAGCCAGTTTATGGATTCCAGTTACCAAAATTCCCCGACCGGGTGCGCCGATTGGACGTCAGGCGCATCACCACGCAGCATTCCCAGCACTGGTAACACCAAAAAAACACACTACCCAGACAGTAGTAGCAATGTTGCCACTACTTGCGGCACGAGCGGCGACCTAAACCTGGGCTCCACCACCTACACCCTGAACGACAACGTGCACATTCGAGCCAATTTGTGTGCCGCCAGCGGCTGTACTCCCACCTTTAACAACCCGTCTGCTAGTGTTCGCTACGTGTTCGTGGAAGGTTCCATTAACTTTACGTCTGTTACAACCACCAGTGGTAGTGGCCCGATTGTATTCATCACCTACGGCTCCGACCCCGCTTCTAAAACCAGTGTTTGCCCATACGGTGGATCCATTTACATTGGACAGCAAGGCAGCAGTAGCGTGAACGCTCCAGCAGCTTATTTCTTGGCCGCCAACGGACTCTGTATAGACGGCACTAAGTTTTCAGGCAGTCCAGCCCTTGGAGGCATTGGCGGTAAGAACATTTACGTCGCCTCCAACCCCAGCACCCCTCGCGACTTAACCCTCGACCCCAGCTTTCCGGTCAGTTCTATACCCATTGACCTTTCATGGCGCGAATCCGGATATGAGCGTCTGTAATGCGCCGCACCGAAGTTTTATGGTATGATAAACCTAACAGAAATGCATATGCTTAGACGGGCAGCAGATGACAAAACCAAAGACACTTTTTTTCGAGGATAAGCCACTGTTTGGACTAGATGTGGGGCACGGCAAAGTCCGCGTATTGCAGCTTGGTCCCGGTAAAACGCGCCCTCGTTTAGTTGGTTACGGTGAAGCTACCTTCGACACTAAGGCTATGCAAGATGGTGTAGTAGTGCGGCCAGAAGTTATCGCCAAAGCCGTACAAGAGCTGTTCAAACATCACCTGATAGGCGACATAACCACCACCCGCGTAGCTATGACCGTGCCCATTGCCCGAGCCTTCACTCGTTCCATGGAGGTACCCGACCTCAGTGACAAAGAACTCGCCGAAGCCGTCCAGAACGAAGCGGAGCAATACATTCCAGCCGCTGCTGAAGACCTGTACATAGATTACAGCCGCGTCAAAGCTACTAACGGCAAAACTGCGGTCTTCATTGTGGCTATGCCCCGCCGTATCATCAATTCGTACGTCCTGCTGGCTCGTATGCTTGGCCTGGAAGCGGTCGTACTGGAAACATCCATCGGTGCCAGTGCCCATTTATTCGCCCGCGACGGACAGAGCGACGTTCCTTCTTTACTGATAGACTTTGGTAGTGATAGCGCCGACATTACGGTGTTCGATCACGGGCCAATCGTCAGCGGCACGGTACCTTGCGGCGGAGAGCAGATAACCACCGCTATCGCCAAAGCACTGAGCATCACCGAAAAAGAAGCTCTGCTGGTAAAAACCAAATATGGCTTAAACCTCAGCAAAAAACAGGCGCTGATAGAAACCGCCCTAGACCCCATGCTCGGTTTGCTGGTTAAGGAAGTCCGCCGCACCATACGATACTTCGAAGAGCACACATCCGACAAGCAGACTATTTCGCAGATTGTCATTGCTGGTGGCGGCGCCAACATGCCGGGCGTTGCCGAATACTTGACTCGCAACTTGCGCATTGCCGTTCGTTCGTTTGACCCAACTTTTTATGTAGACTTCGGCAAATTGCAGCCCTTTGGTAGCACCGAGCGCATGTCCTATGTTACCGTAACGGGGCTAGCAATGATTAAGCCAGAGGAGATCTTCGCATGATCAACCTCCTGCCCCCAGACACCAAGCAAACCTATCGCTACGCTCGGCGCAACCATGCGCTCATGCACTGGATTACTGCTATGATTTTCTGCATGGCGGGCGCACTGTTGCTTTTGGGCGGCGGATATTTATATCTAAACCAGCAGATCAACGATAACGCCAAGCAGATTGCCGCCACAAACAAGCAGCTAAACTCACAAAATCTGGCGCAGGTGCAAAAACAGGTCAGCATTATATCAAGCAACTTAAAACTGGCCGTTCAGGTATTGTCAAAAGAGATCTTGTTTTCTAAACTCCTAAAACAGCTAGCGGCCTTCACTCCCAGTAACGTCGTACTAACTAACCTGTCAATTGCACAAGCCCAAGGCGGTGTGGACATTACTGCTCAAACAGCCGATTATAATGCCGCCACCCAGTTACAGGTCAATCTGGCCGACCCTAAAAACCAGATCTTTAGTAAGGCAGATATCGTCGGCATTACCTGTGACACGGGCGACGCTACGGTAAAATATCCGTGCACTATTACGCTCCGGGCGCTCTTTTCCAGCAACAATCCTTTCCTGTTCATTAATAGTGAGAAACGACCATGAACATGCAGGCCAAACAACTCAGCTATTTACTGATCAGTGTCACCGTACTCCTTTTATTAGGCCTATTCGGTATTGCTTATGGCACCAACAAATTACTTGGTGGTCAGGCCACGAAACTCGGTAAGCTAAAGGCCGACAATGAGGTCGTCAGTACGCTGGAAGCCACACTCGCCAAAAATAAGCATGACATTACCAAATACAGCGACCTAAACACCATTGCGCAGACTATTGTGCCACAAGATAAAGACCAGGCGGAGGCAGTTCGCGAGATTGTAAAGCTGGCGAGCCAAAGCGGCATTCCAAAATTGTCTTCCATCGCCTTCCCCAGTTCCACATTGGGCACCACCAAAGCCGGCACTCCGGCCACCAACCCAAACTTAACCCAACTGGCACCCGTCCTGGGCGTGCCTGGTGTATATGAGTTACAAATTACCATCTCCCAAACGGCTACCGATAGCGTACCGTACGATAAATTCACTGCGTTCCTGTCCAAGCTAGAGCAAAACCGCCGCACTGCCCAGGTCAGCAGCATCAGCATAGAGCCCACTACCGGACAGGCCACTAACATTGCCTTCACACTAGTAATAAACGAGTTTATAAAACCATGAAAAACGGCGACGTACACCTAGACTTAGCAAGCATAGGCAAAACCTTTGGCGGTTTTGGGCGTAAAATAAATGCCTACAAGGCTTTTATGTTTTTCTTGGCCATAATGACGCTGTATGGTTTTATAGTTTGGCGCATTAATGTTTTTAGCAATACTCCTGCTAGCCAGAGCGAAAAGGCCGCCCAGACCACCCCTCAACCGCACATCGACGCTGCCACAGTCGCTAAAATGCAGAGCCTACAAGACAACAGCGTCAGCGTACAGACGCTGTTCGATCAGGCGCGGCAGAACCCGTTCCACGAATAGCCTAGACTTGGTCTTGGTCGTCTGAGCGCGACTGAGTACCGGTCGGATCATTGGTCTGGGCAATTTGGTCGCGTTGCTGTTGAGCTAACATTTGCTGGTACTGCAAAAACTGCTGGTACTGCTGCGGATCTATTTCCATACGTGCTTTGGCGCCACCAAGTGTTGTGGGCATGTGACCACCCTGCAAGGCTGCATCGAAGTTTTCATGCGCCGATATAATCTCTTTGGCACATTCCTGCGGATTCGGCAGCATGTAGAAGCGGTAGTTATTCTGTTCGCCCGGCGTTTCAACAGTAATGGAACCATACCCTAAAATGGTTCCAAAAAAGTCCTGATGCACCGACACATCAGTAATATGCTGCAGGCTTACTTGGTCGATTTTGTTCGAAAACAGACTTGGTTGCAACACCTGTAGCAATGCCTCTTCGGTGAGCACCACCTGTTCTTGCCCGCGCAGATACACCGGCAAGAAGGTACCAAGCAATACCAACACACTAAAAACCAGCGCAATGGCCATTAGCTCAGAGCGATGCTGTACTAAGACACTTTGGTTATCGCCTACCATGGTCAATATGCTCGCCAGCGACATAATGATGATAACGATCACTACACCCACAATCCAAATGGATGCGTAAGCGAACCAGTGGTGCTTGTAAATTCCTATGATGTTTTCATCATCGTCGATGGGCAATTTGCTGTGCAGGAACTTGTTGGTCTGTGGGCTTATTGGCATAGAGGCTATTATATAACTCCGGTGGTGGTTTTGCCTATTTTTACAACAGACTGGCTTGTGGGCCGTCAGTAGGCTGCGATTTACCCAGGTGCTGATACGTTTTGGCGGTAACCCGGCGACCACGGGGAGTGCGCTCTAGTAAACCAATTTGCATCAGATAAGGCTCTATAAAATCTTCTATGGTGCTGCGCTCTTCGGCCGTCAGCGCCGCCAATGTTTCCACGCCTACCGGACCGCCGTCGTAGCTGTCAATGATGGCCGCTAGCAGCATCCGATCCGCCGGATCCAAGCCTAGTTCGTCCACTTCCAGCAACTCCAGCGCTTGGTTGCTAATAACCGTGTCTATAATGCCATCGCCATTAACATCAGCATAGTCGCGTACTCGCTTCAGCAACCGGTTAGCAATACGTGGTGTTTGACGGCTGCGTTCCGCCAGTTTTAGTGCTGCTTTCTTATCGATTTTGATGTCTAGAATGCCCGCCGCCCGTGTAATAACCTGCTGCATTTGATCGTGCGTATAAAATTCCAAACGGTGCGTGTGTCCAAACCGATCGCGTAGCGGGGCTGCTAGTGCACCGGCCCGAGTCGTAGCGCCAATCAGCGTAAACTTCGGCAAATCCAGCCGCATACTACGAGCCGACGGTCCCTTACCCAGCATTATGTCCAGTTTGTAATCTTCCATGGCGCTATACAGCACCTCTTCCACGGTACGGTGCAAGCGATGGATTTCGTCTATGAACAAAATGTCGCCGTCTTGCAGGTTGGTGAGCAAACTAGCCAAATCCCCTGCCCGCTCGATGGCCGGACCACTAGTTATACGAATTTGCGCACCCATTTCGTTGGCAATAACACTAGCCATAGTGGTCTTACCCAGACCCGGAGGGCCGTACAGTAGCACGTGGTCCAGCGGTTCTCCGCGCTTTTTTGCCGCCGTAATGGCTAGCTGCAGGTTCTTTTTCAATCGGTCTTGGCCGATGTAATTCGCAAAATCGTGCGGACGCAGCTTTACTTCGAACTCGACCTCAACCTCGTCATCCGTTTGCGGAGCTGCCCCAACAATTCGTTCAATCATCAGTTATGATTATACCGCAATAAACTTATGCTCTATGCAATGCAAATTTTCTACAACAGTTAGGCAGCGACCTGAAAACCAAGTTCGCTAGCCAGCAGCGGTGCCAGCTGCATAAGCTGTTCAGTAGATATTGTGGCACCCTTTAATCCTAAAATACCCTCCACCGCTGTGACATCTTCGGTGGTTATATCTACGTTTGCACAATTAGCGGACACAAAATTGGCTTCTTCCAGATCGCAGCCGGTAAACGTTACCTGCGAAAGCTTGGCGTTACTAAAATCGGCTGCCCGTAGCATGCAGTTTTCGAACCGCACCCGCTTAAAACTGGCAAAGCGGAAACCGGCCTCGTCGAACTTTACATTTTTAAACACGCAATCTTCAAAATGACCTTCGGCAAATTCAGCGCCGGTTAAACGGCAATCGGTCATAGTTACTCGTAGCAAGTTGGTTCGGTAGGCCTGCACGGCTGCAGCTTCTAGTTTTATCCACTCCGTATCACTACATTCAAACTTTTCTAAAATTGCGCCGGTCATAGTGACACCAACCAGCTTAGAACCATCCACATTTATTCGAGTTGCGCCGGTAAAATCCGCCTGTTCGACCAGTGACTGGT
>Ga0105242_10004284_pt1 | contig 11117 bp, 9 predicted proteins | sample KBSM24metaG_FD_81521 | JGI IMG/M metagenome (GOLD analysis project Ga0105242, IMG submission 81521) | Miscanthus rhizosphere microbial communities from Kellogg Biological Station, Michigan, USA - KBS M2-4 metaG | ecosystem: Host-associated > Plants > Roots > Rhizosphere > Soil | place: Michigan... | reverse complement strand
CGCGCCCGCTCGGACGCCGGGAGCTCGGCGACCGGCCGGTTGTTCAGCAGGTACTGTCCTTCGGTGGGGGAGTCGAGCAAACCGAGGATCGACAGGAGGGTCGACTTGCCGCAGCCGGACGGTCCGGCGATCGACACGTACTCGCCTTTGTTGATCTGAAGATGGATTCCAGAGAGCGCATGCGTCTCCACTTCGTCGGTGAAGAAGACCTTGGTGACACCATCCAGCTTGATCAGCGCCTGTCCGTTCTCAGCCATGCTCGCTCCTCGCAGGCCTGAAGGCCTGCACTACAAAGGCGGTCGTAGTGCGGACCTCCCGGGTCCGCCTATTTCAATCGAATGCGGTCGTATGCGTCGTATGCCGACATGTCGGACAGGATCACCTGATCCCCGACCTTGAGCCCCGAAAGCACCTCGATCGTGTTCACCGAGCTGCGACCGAGCTTCACCTGCACGCGCTCGGCGTTCACGCCATCCTCGGAAATCTTGAAGAGCCCGACGGTGCTTTGATCCTGGCCGAACGCCGGGCGGCCCATGAAGAGCACGTCGTTCAGCCGTTCGAGCTCGATGGTGCCGTCCACGCTCAAATCCGGCACCGCGCCTTTGGGAAGCTCGCCGCTGAGCGTGACGTCGACGGTGCGCGTGCCGTTCTGAACCGACGGATCGATGCGGACGACCCGACCCTGGACAATGCCGACACGCGTGTCGACTTCAGCTTTCTGTCCCAGCTGGATGTCCTTGGCCTGCGTCTCGGCGATCTTGATTTCGGCCTTCAGCCGGCTCGGATTGGCGACGCGCGCGAGGTTCGTTCCCGGCGCGACCTGCTGACCGACTTCCACCGGCACCAGTTGCAGCATGCCATCGAGACCGGCTCGCACTTTGAGCTCGTCCTGCTGCTGCTGCGTGAGCTTCAACAGCGCGCGCGCCTGATCGACCAGCGATTGCTGCACCGCGACCTGGGCGCGCATCGAATCGGCCTTGCTCGCGAGCTGGTCCTTCGAAATCTGATCGCGGACGCCAAGCGACGCGGCATCCACCTGCGACTGCTTCAAGACGAGGTCCGAGACCAGCTGATCCTTCGCGAGCGCTTCGTTCATCTGCGCCTGCATCTTGGCTTTGTTGAAATCGGCTTCGATGTTCGCGGACGCGGCTCGCTGCTGGAGCAGATCGTTCTGCAGCTGGACCTTGATGTTCGCCAGGCCCGCTTCGGCGGCGCCGAGTTTCAACTGCGCGTCCTGCAATTGCTGATCGAGCTGCGGATTGGTGAGTTCGAGGATCACGTCGTTGCTTTTCACCTGCGTGCCCGGCCGGAGGATGATCCGTTCGACGCGTCCCTGCGTCGTGGCCGGAATCCATCGAATGTCCTCCGGCGTCAATGTCCCGAGGCCTCGGACCTGGCGCACCATCGGTCCTCGCTCGACTTTGGCCGGCCACACGACGGCGCGTTCGACCGTCGGGGCCGCCGGCTTCAGTCGCGACAAACCGACGCTGACGAGCACGACGGCCATCAGGCCGACGCCGGCGTAGATCGCCTGCTTGATCCGCTTCTTCTTCGCATTGGACGGGCGTGCAATATCCATGGTTGTTTTGTGAGCTTAGACGGTAAATATTGAGAAAACGATCGCGCTTTCGCAGGGGCAAACGCTGCGCCACTTGCGAAGCGGCGAGTAACTCATTCTACTGCAGAGAGTTACGCTGAGGCAAAGGGCATTACAAAAGGGGCAAAAGTGTCCGGTTGTGGGACGAGTTTGTCCCGCAATCGGGGAGTCAGTGCCGGCCCATGACCGCGAGGAAGGCAGCGACGATGTGTGGGTCGAATTGCGAGGGGCTGCAGCGGAGAATCTCCGCGATCGCATCTGACGAATCGAGCCGCACGCGATACGCGCGGTCCTGGGTCATCGCGTCGTACGCGTCGGCCACCGCGATGAGACGGCTCATGAGCGGGATCGCCGTGCCGGCGACTCGCTCGGGGTATCCGCCGCCTTCGAACCACTCGTGCGACGACCGCACGGCGTGAGCGGCGCTCGCCAGCTCGCGCGTGGATTCCAGGATCTCGGCACCCAGATCCGCATGCTGCCGCATGATGGCGGACTCGCCGCGGGTGAGAGGCGCCGGCTTTGCCACCAGCCCTTCCGGCATCGCCAGCTTCCCGACATCGTGGAAGCGCGCGGCGACGCCGAGACAGGCGACCAGCGAGGGGTCCACGTTGATCTCGTGCGCGACCGATTGCGCATACCGCGCGACCCGCTCACCGTGCGCGGCGACGTCCGGCAACCGCGCGGCAAACAGCGTCGCGAGCGCGTCGTGCTCGCTCACGCCGGCCGCCACGTGCTGATCGAGGAGGTGAACCACCTGCGCCGTGCGATCGCGCAGTTCTATCGAGAGCATCGCGTGCCAGTGCACCTCTTCGAGCGCCAGCTTGCGCCACTGGCGGCCGCGGTCCACGGCGAGAACGAACCGCTCGCGCTGAAACGGCTTGATCAGAAAGTCGGCGATGGGCGTGTGCTGAGCGTTTTCTCCGAGGAGCTCGGTGTACGCAGTCGCGACGATAACGGCTGTGCTCGGATGGTCGCGCTGAAGCTCACCCGCGAGCCACAGACCGTCGTGGCCGGGCATCATCACGTCGATGACGGCGAGGTCGTAGTGGTTGAGCCGGAGGGACGCGAGCGCCTCGTCGGCGTTCGACGCCGTCGTCGACCGCAGGCCGAGCGAGGCCGCCCACCGCGACATGAGATCGCGAACGGCGGGCTCGTCGTCCACAATCAGAACCGAGGTCACGGGCGTCATCGCGCGCGATGATGGCGGCAAAACGATTGCCAGAATTGCACGGGTCAATCCCGCAACACGAGCCCGAAAGTTAGTGTGCGGCACTGTGCTATTGCGCTCATACCGCACACTATAATGACCATTGCCGCACATATGTGTGCGGCGTCTCGGGCCCCGAATCGAAGAGGCGGCCGCCGATCGTACGGGCACGCTTCTTGGACCCGGCGTCCTAACCGGCTCATGACCGCCATCAAGACCGAGCGTCCGCTGCTCCTCGTCGTGGACGACGAGATTCCTGTCCTCAAGGTCGTCGAGCGGCTGGCGGCACGGATCGGGTTCGATGTGGTCGCCTGCGCGAGCGGCGCGGAGGCGATGCGCACGCTTCTGCGGAAGCCGGCCGATCTCGCCATGGTCGACTTGCGCATGCCCGACGTGAACGGACTCGACCTGCTGCGGCAGATTCGCTCCACGGTCCCGGGCTGCGAGGTGATCCTGATGACCGCGTACGCCGCGGTCGACAGCGCCGTCGAGGCGATCAAGCTGGGCGCGCGCGAATACCTCACCAAGCCGTTCGACTTCGATCGTCTCAAGCAGGTGCTCGAGGACATCCGCGCCGAGCTCGCGCGCCGCGCGCAGGTGCTGGCGCTCGAAAGTCAGGTCGCACGCCAGCTGGAATTCTGCGGGATGCTCGGACGCAGTCCCGTGATGCAGGAAGTCTTCAGCCTCGTGCAGCGGCTGGCGCCGCACGCCAAGGTCGTGCTGATTAGCGGCGAGACCGGTACCGGCAAGGAGCTCGCCGCGCGAGCGTTTCATGCCGCCGGGACGCGGCGCAACAAGCCGTTCGTCACCATCAACTGCTCCGCGGTGGTCGACACCCTGTTCGAGAGCGAGTTGTTCGGCCACGTTCGTGGCGCGTTCACCGGCGCCGTCGAGGCGAAGGCCGGCGTGTTCGAGACGGCGCACGGCGGAACGCTGTTCCTCGATGAAGTGGGGGAGCTCCCGCTGTCGGTGCAGGCGAAGCTGCTCCGCGCGCTCGAGTACGGCGAAGTGCAGCGCGTGGGCTCCCTGCAGCCCAAGCGTGTCGACGTGGTCGTCGTTGCCGCCACGAACCGCGATCTTCGCGCGGACGTCGCGGCAGGCCGGTTTCGCGGCGACTTGTTCTACCGCCTCAACGTCGTTGAAGTCATCCTGCCGACGCTCCGCGATCGCCGCGAAGACATTCCGTACCTGACGGCCGCCTTCATGCGCGAGTGCGCCGTGCGGATGCGAAAGCCGATTCAGGGGCTCACGCCCGGCGCCGAGCGCGTGCTGCTGCGGGCGCGGTGGGACGGCAACGTCCGCGAGTTGAAGAACGTCATCGAGCGCGCCTGCATGCTCGCGGAAGGCACGTTGCTGTCGGAGCGCGAGCTCGCAGGAGCCTTCGGTCCGGAAACACAAGCGATCCCGCCGGTGCGCGCCCGGCTGTCGGTGCTTCGGGAACGGGGAAGCGAGCCGCCACCGCTCGAAGCCATCGAACGCGAGCACATCCTCGACGTGCTCCGCCAGGTCAACGGCAATCGGATGGCCGCCGCCAAAGTGCTCGGCATCAGCCGGCGCGCCTTGTATCGACGGCTGGATCGTCATCGTCTGGCGGACGAAGCGCCGCCCGCTGCGCGGCGATTCACATGAGCTCAGCGACAGGCTCGATGGTCGCCGAAAGCGCACAGACCACTTCACCGCCCGATTATGTGAAAATGGCAGCAACAACTTGATGCGTTCGAAGATGAGCAAACCGTCGCGGCCGTCGAGCCTGCTGATCGTCGACGATGACGAATTGGTGCGGAAGTTCCTCGAGCGCGTGCTGAAAGAGGCGGGCTATCAGACGGCGACGGCATCCGACGGTCCTGAAGCACTCGAAGTCGCAACCAAGCTCGAGAAGCTGGACGTGCTGGTCACCGACCTCATGATGCCGCAGATGACCGGCGACGAGCTCGCGCGCCGTGTTCGTTCGACCATGCCCGGCGTGAAGGTGCTCTACATCACCGGTTTCAGCGATCGCCTCTTCAAGGAGAAGGTGACGCTGTGGGCCGACGAAGCATTTCTCGACAAGCCTTGCAGCGTGAAAGGCCTCTTGGAAGCCGTTTCGCTGCTGCTGTTCGGGCGTTTCGAAGTCCCGCAGGAACAGCCCTCGTAAAGCGAGTTCATCGCGGCCTCACGGACCGCTAACCGCCTCGCGTATGCATCTCGAGGTGGGGATCCTTCCTCAATAAATCCTGGACAGGGACGAATGCGCGACGCTCACCGAGCGCGAGCCGATCTTCGGCGCCGCGATCGCTGCGCGATCCCCAACCGTGACTGATGAGCGCTTTCAATTCCTCGACCGGCACTCCCGCGCGCAGCGGCGTACACAGATCCAAACCGCGGATCGCGTACAGGCACAGGTACCACATGCCGTCGGCCGTCAGGCGGCTTCGATCGCATGTCCGGCAGAACGGATCGGTCGTGGAGGCGATGATGCCGAAGGTCGTGCCGTCCGGAAGGCGGTACCGCTCCGCCGGCGCTGAGGATCCCGGCTCGTCGATCGGTTCGATCGCGCCGTAGTGGCGGCCCAGCGTTTCGAGCATTTCCCGGCGCGAGACCACGCGTTCTGGTGACCAGCGGCTGGCGCCGCCGACGTCCATGTACTCGATGAATCGAATCTCGCCGTTGACGCCGCGTCCGTACTCGATGAGCGCGATCAGTTCATCGTTGTTGACACCGCGAATCACGACGGTATCGATCTTCAAGTGACCGAATTCCCGCTGGGCCGCCGCAATGCCGGCCTTGACGGCCTCCAGCTGATCGAACCGCGTCAACGTCTTGAAACGATCGCGGTGCAGCGTGTCGAGGCTGACGGTGATACGCCCCAGCCCCGAAGCTTTGAGCGACTGGATGTGGTCCGCGAGCAGAACGCCGTTCGTCGTCATCGCGAGGTCATTCAGACCCGGTTTGGACGCGATCATCCGCACGAGATCCGCGACGTCGCGGCGGAGAAGCGGCTCGCCGCCCGTCAGCCGGATCTTGTCGACGCCGAGCGAGAGGAACACGTCGACCAGCGCGCTCGTTTCCTCGAAACGGAGCACGTTCTCGCGCGGCAGCCAGAGGTAATCGTCCTCCGGCATGCAGTATTCGCAGCGCAGATTGCAGCGGTCCGTGACCGAGAGCCGCAGGTTCCGGAGCGGCCGACCGAGCGTGTCATTCATTGTGTCTTCAGGATTCGGAGCCTGGAATCCTGAATTCTAGCGCGAAAGGGCAATGACGCGACCTGGCCTTCGAACCGGCTGCTCCATCGCCCCGGAATCGCGGCATCGCAGGACGGACAGCGACCCTGCGCGGTCACACGATAGCTTCGGACGTGATAGCCGTCGCGCGCGATGAGCAGTTCGCCGCAGGCGTGGCAGCGCGTGTCCTCCAGGTCGCCGACCTGGCCGGGCAGATTCCCTGCGTAGACGTGACGGAGGCCGCTGGCGCGTCCGATCGCCGCGGCTCCGAGCAGCATGTCGGCCGTCGTATTCTGGGGCGACGTCATCTTGTAGTCGCCATGGAAAGCGGTGACGTGCCACGGGATGTCGACCGAGACGCCGGCGATGAATTCCGTCAAGCGCGTCAGCTCGTCTCGCGAGTCGTTGAAGCCTGGAATGAGCAGCGTGACGATTTCGACCCAGTATTCCATCGCGTGCAGGCGCCGAATCGTGTCGAGAATCGGGGCAATTCGTCCGCCGAGCTCTCGATAGTGCCGGTCGTCGAAGCTCTTGAGATCGACTTTGTACAAGTCCACCCACGGTCGGAGGTACTCGAGTACTTGCGGGGTCCCGTTGCCGTTCGAGACATAACCGGTCACGAGCCCGGCGGCCTTTGCCTCTTTGAAGACGGCCACCGCCCACTCGCTGGTGATCAACGGCTCGTTGTAGGTGCTGACGATGACACGGGCGCGCTGGCGCAAGGCATCGCTCACGAGATCAGCGGGAGACACCAGCATCGGCGACGAGACCGCCGCCGGATCTCGGAGCGCTTGCGAGGTCACCCAGTTCTGGCAGTAGGAGCAATGAAGATCGCAACCCAGCATGCCGAAGCTGTAGGCCAGGGCCCCGGGGTACGCGTGGAAGAACGGTTTCTTCTCGATCGGGTCGCACTGGACGCCGCCGACATAGCCCCAGGGAACGAGCAGTCTGCCTCCGCGATTGAAGCGCACCTTGCAGACGCCGATCGCGCCTTCGGGTAGCGGACAGCAATGGCCGCACGCATAGCACTGAAGGCGGCCGTCCGGCAGGCGTCCATACAGCTCGCCCTCGCGTGTCTGTTCGCCGAGCACCTCAGCCAGAGTCGCCATGACTCCTTCGATTGTACGCCCGCTTTCATGGCATGCGGATTGAGGTAGTGGTGCGCTGGAGGGTTCCGATGCGCGGGTTTTGGACCGGCCTCGTTCTCACAGTGGCTGTCGTGCTTCCGATTTCTGGAAGCGCTCAGGTGTTTCGGTTTCAGACGCCGCCGCCCGACGTGTCTGCAGCCGGCGCCGAGTGGCAGATCAGCAGCGAGCCCATCATTGTCGGAGGGCTCACGTACTATCCCACGCGCGGCTTCCGCCTCTTCGACGGACAAGTGATGGCGCAGACCGGTAGCTACGACCGGGTGCCTGTCTATGCTGACACGACGTTAGCGCCGTACACGGAGATCTATGTTCCTCTCGGCAACGGACGGATGCGCATCTACGAGCGGCGCCGCGAGCTCGAGTACGCAGGAACGACGGGAACGAATGAAACGATTGCGCCGACGGACAGGCTGACGCAGGGCATCGAGGACATCGACGACAGCGCACGCGCGGTGGGGACCAGCGGCAGCTTGCTTCCACGTGCGTCCGGCTCATCGACGGCGCCCGATCGCGATCGCCCGCATCGTACGACCATCATCACCGCCGTGCCTCACGCCGGTGATACCAACGGCGTGTGGCTCGACTACAACGGAGCACGGTGGTTCAGCAGTGGCCCCGCCGTCCTGTTTTCGCCAGAGCGTTTCGAACCGGCTGGCGAGTACCACGGGTTCATTGTTTATCGGGAGAGAGCCGGCACCAGTGACCAACTCTGGGTGGCGTCCGTGAAGGATGGCCCGCTGGCGCCGTACCGGCGGCGGTAAGACGCCGAGCCGCTATAATCATCCGCAGATGCTGCGGATTCTTGTGACCAATGACGATGGATACCGGTCGGCGGGTATCCGCGCGCTCGCCGACGCGCTTCGCGATATCGGCGACGTGACAATCGTCGCGCCGACGACTGAAGCCAGCGCCATCGGTCACGCGCTCACGCTGCGGCGCCCTCTCCGGCTCGAAGCCATCGAGGAACGCGTCTTCGCGGTCGACGGCACGCCCACCGACTGCGTGAACGTTGCCGTCGAACACGTCTTCCACGGACTCCCGGCGTTGGTGGTGTCGGGTATCAACAAAGGCTGGAATCTGGGCGACGATGTGACGTATTCGGGAACGGTGGCGGGCGCACTCGAGGGCGCGCTGCTGGGTATCCCGAGCATCAGCGTGTCGCTGCGCCAGACGCGCGGCGATTACGATTTCCAACACGCGGCCCGCGCCGCCGTCGTCATGGCTGACGCGATCCTGCGCCAACCGCTGCCCGCGCGCACGTTCCTGAATATCAATGTGCCGAAAGGCGAGCCGAAGGGGTATCGTGTCACCGTGCAGGCGAAGCGGAATCACGTGACGTCGGTCGGAGAGCGTCACGATCCGAAAGGCAACCCGTACTACTGGATCGAAGAAGGCCAGAACGAGTGGGAGCCGCACGATCGATCGGACTATCAGGCGGTCCGCGACGGATACGTCTCCGTCACGCCTCTCCATCCCGACCTGACCGCTCATCATGCACTGTCGGCTGTTGAAGCGCTGACGTTCGAAAAGGCCGCCGTCAAATAGATAGTGGAGGCTCGCCATGCGCAGGCGTGTTCTCGTCGGTCTGGTCCTGCTGGCGACGGCGCTGTGGCCGTCGGCCGATCCCCTCAACGCCGCGCCGCCGAAGCGGAAGCTGCTCGGACCCAGCGAACGCGAAGCCGTCCTCGCCTTGCTCAAGGCTGTCGACCTCGCCCAGGCCAGCGATGCCAACTCCGACTCGTCACTGGGCTGGGCGCATCACGTCCTGAAATCGGCTAACTACACGGGCTACGTGCCGTTCACGGTGACGGCCGCGCCTGGCGCTTTCAAGACCACCGCCATGTACGTCCGCGCCGTCTCCCGGCACGACGGCATGCGTTCCTCCAGCGAGCACTCGTACCTGCGCGACTGGCTGCTGAACAATCGCGACGTCATGGCGCGGCAGTCCGAGACCGTTTATGTCGGCATCAACGAGATGCCGGTGGCTGGCATCGCGGGAGCGTCCGTCAGGCAGGCGACCGCGGCGGCGGCCGCCGCGTCCGCCATGCTCGCGATGCAGCAGAAGGATCTCGAGAAGCAGCAGCGCGCGGCTGCCGAGGCGAAGCACAAAGCCGAGACCCGCGAGCTCGACCCGCTGCTGTTTCCATTCGAGGAATATTTCTTCTTCGACATGGGCGGCGGGCGCAGCGGCGATTCCCGGATGGTGGAGCGGGCGCTCGCGTTGCCGCCTGGCGAGTACGACGTCTACGTCGGGCTGATCGATCGCGGCCGGCTCAAGACGTCGAGCCCGGCGGTGATCCATCGCACCGTCACCGTCCCGGACTTCTGGAGCGATCAACTCGCGCTGAGCACCCTGATCCTCGCCAGGGAGGTTCACCCGCTGAAAGCGCCGCTCGCGGCGCCCGTGCAGGTCGAGCATCCCTACACGTTCGGCGCGGCGGAAGTGATCCCGGCGACCGGCGCGTCGTTCACCACGGACGAAGCGCTGACGGTGGTCTTTCAGGTGTGCAACTACGGTGCGCCGGATTCCGACCTGACGGCCAACTACACGTTCTTCCGCCTCGACGGCGGGAGGCGGCTGTTCAACCGCACCGACGCCCAGCAGTTCACAGACGTGGACCTCCCGCCGGCGGGCGCGTGGGAGTCGCAGGCCTTCGTCTCGCAGACGGTGCCGCTGCGGCCGTTTCCGGTGGGTGAGTATGAGCTCGAAGTCCAGGTGCGAGATCGGTTGACGCGAGGGACGGTCAAGGCGACCGTGGCGTTCGCGGTCGGGTCTGGGTTAAGATAACGCTTCGCCCGGTCGGGGCGTGGCTCAGCCTGGTAGAGCACTCGGTTCGGGACCGAGGGGTCGGAGGTTCGAATCCTCTCGCCCCGACCAATTCCTCACTTCGTTCGAAATCCGGTCTCAGCGAGGTCTTCAGGCCACCGCGCGCCTCGCGGCGCGACTCGGCTCGAATCCTCTCGCCCCGACCAACTTCCTCAAAGAAAACACTCGCAAGCATGAGGCCCACCATCGCGGTGGGCTTTTTTGTTGGCCGCGACATTGTTCGTGATCAGCGACTGCCGTCCCGTCGCGACGGGAGTAATATTCTTTCGCGCTGGTCGCTGAGGAGACTTCTTGCCGGACATCCTCGCCGTAGATCTCCGATATGCGCTTCGGACCTTCCGCCGGAGCCCCGGTTTCACCGCGACGGCTGTCGTCTCTCTGGCGCTCGGGATTGCCGCCGCGACAGCGCTGTTCAGCATCGTGAACGCGGCATTACTGAATCCCTACCCATTCGCCGACAGCAATCGGATCGTCAGGCTTGACCAGATCGACAAAGGCAAGCCGCGTGGTCTGTCCGTCACGGCGCGACAGCTTGTCGCCCTTCAACACAGCGAAGTGTTCGACGGCGCCTTCGCCTTGAACACCTGGGAGATGACGCTGACCGGGCAGGGCCTCCCGGAAGCGGTGCGCACCCTGTATTTTTCAGCAACCGGTTTGAACGTCCTCGGGGTTCCGCCCCTCCTCGGACGAGTCTTCAACGAGGCGGACGGGCCGGCGGGCGAGCAGACCCAACGGGTCGTCGTGCTCACCTATCGGTTCTGGCAGCGACACTTCGGCGGGCGGCCTGAGGCAGTAGGGCAGATCCTGCATTTAAACCGCGAACCCTACACCGTGATCGGCGTGCTGCAACCTCAATACTTTTACAGTGGGCCGGAGATTCTCGTTCCCCTTGATCTGACGTTCGATACGAACTTCGCATGGGGCGTCCAGGCCCGTCTCAAGCGGGGCGTCACTCCACGCATGGCCGAACAGCGACTCCAGCCGCTCTTCGACCAGTTCGCCAGGGAGGCCCCGCAACGCTTTCCGAAGGAGGTGCGTCCGCTCGTACGAAGTCTGGTGGAGACACAAAGGGCGGCCGACTTTGTGCCGACCCTCCTGTCGATCTTCGCGGCGTCCATGTTGCTGCTCCTGCTCGCAT
>Ga0105242_10004283_pt1 | contig 11117 bp, 8 predicted proteins | sample KBSM24metaG_FD_81521 | JGI IMG/M metagenome (GOLD analysis project Ga0105242, IMG submission 81521) | Miscanthus rhizosphere microbial communities from Kellogg Biological Station, Michigan, USA - KBS M2-4 metaG | ecosystem: Host-associated > Plants > Roots > Rhizosphere > Soil | place: Michigan... | reverse complement strand
TTCGAGGAGCCGGAGGAAACCTATTCCACCTCTCCGCACCTTTATCGCGATCTTGGGATCGACCAGACAGCCACGGGCAGGATTGCCGACCCCGCCCCGGAGATCCCCAAGCGGGAATCTCGACAGTCGAAATCAGCCGGCGCGACGCCACGTGCCACGCCCCGAACCCGCGCTCGCCGGCGGTTGCGTAATGGTGTGCCGGTGGAACGAAGCAACGGTGTATCCGTGGAACGGGGTGAGACCGCCGTACGCAAGTCGTCCCGGAGGAAGCGCTAGCGAGCCAGACCTCGCGGCTTGGCCACCACCACAAGATTCTTGTCATAACCACCGCGGTCGCGGTGATAGTTCCCAGTGCAGGTGATCAGCACCAGGCGGTGCGGACCGCTCTGCTGGAATGCCTGACTATCGGTCGCCAACGCCCGTCTCGGTACCTCGCGTACCGACGTCACTCGATATTTGAGCGAATGTGAGCCGGCTCGCAGCGTGACCATTTCGCCGACCTTGATTTTGCGCAACCGTGCGAAGAAGCCGATACCTTCGGTGGCTGAGTCGACATGTCCGGCAATCACGGTTGCACCGAACGGCTCGCCCGCTTGCGCGCTGCCATCCCACCAGCCCACATGCTGGACGTTCTCCGGTACCTTGAGCAGCCCATCAACGGTTTCCGCTGGCTGCACCTCCGCACTCCCATGGCCTCGAAGCGTGAGGCGCTCTGGAATGAACGTGACCCGTTGGCTGGCGGCCGGAGTGCCTTGCCGCGCGGGCGCGACCGAAGACGACTGACCTCGCGATCCCTCGCCGCTGGAGCCTGAGTTGTCAGACGAAGCCTGCGCGGTGCAACCGCTGAGAAACGTCAGTAGGCAGAGCCCACTGACGATGGAAAGACGCAGTCCCGGTCGGCACCCCTGGAGGCTCCGGAACCGGGACTGCAAGGCTCGTCGTGTCAACGCGCCAGGTTTACCTGCAATGCCGGGCCTTCACCGACGGCCTGACCACCGGTTCCAGTGTTCACCTCGGAAGGCTTGTCGGACCCTGTCTTGCCGGCTTCCACCACGTGCACGGCGACGTTCATGGTCTTCTTCTCCGGGTCGCCCAGGGCATAGACGAGGTTGATGGCCCCACCCTTGACCGTCAGACTTACGGGCCCGAAGAACACCGGCTTGGTCTTCCCACTAGGCACAATCGCCACCTTGTAGGTGGCAACGGGCACCGTCAGGTCGAGTGACTCGCCATTGGCAATGTTGGCGAAAAGTACCTGACCGTTCACACGAATATCGGCTGGTGGAACGGCGGCAGTATGCGAAACCGCGAGAAACGCTTTGCCTTTCGGCAGCTTGACATCGTCGTACTTGTAGACGGTCACCAGTGGATCGCCCGATGAGGAGGCTGGCAGATGGGCGACGACGTCGGCCTTGCCGCCGTTCTTGACGGAGAACGTTCTCTTGAGGATCTCACTGCCGTTTTCACTGAAGGTCACAGTGTTCTTCCCAGGCTTGACCTTGAACGGACCGGCCACCTCCGCCGTCTTGACGCCCGATGCGACAGATTTTCCGTCGATCTCGACGTCGAGGTTCTTCCCCGGCAGACCCTGCACGATATAGACGTCAGTGTCATTGGCCGCATAGCTCGGACTGATCGTTACCGCCGCCAGCGCCAAAACTCCTGCGGCTAGCACCGCCAACTTGGACCAGCGCGCGGTCCGCTTCGTGATCAAGGCTCGTTCACCACCCTTTGCTCGTTGTTCGTCCCCTGGGGATTCAAGATCCAAGGCGTAATATATGGCCCCGAAGAGCTGCGCCGTCGAACGTACCAAGAAACGCTAAGCCGATGGCAAGCGGGGGGATGCGGTGACTTGAGCAAATTGGCGATGACTGGTCATCCATTGGCGGCTTGGCTGCGGCGCGCCGTAGGCCTTGCCCTCATCGTCGGACTGCTGATCTCAGCTGTCGCCTTCTATCGTGTCGCGCCACAACTGCAGCGAGCGACCCCCGTCGCCTCGAGCACCACGAACTCACCAAGTACCGCGACTTCACCAGCAACTGCAGGGCCGGCCAGGCGCAGCCCTGAGGCTTCACCATCGCCTAACGCGTCAGCCAAACGTGTCCCTCCAACGCAGGCAGAAGTCAAGCTGCCCCGTGGCCCCGGCACCACCGAGCCGGGGATCTTGCTGATGGCAAGCCCGCTGCGCGACGGGAGCTTCGATGTCGCCGAGCTGGTGATTCTTCCATCGCAGGTCAGTTCCGTACGCCTTGCTCCACCCAAGCTGGCGCCGGGGGGCAAGCCCTTTGGAGGGCTCAAGCCGGTTGCCTCTGAAGTTCAGATGAGCGCCGACAATCAGCCGGTCATCGTGCCGAAGGGTCAAGTCGATAGCCGCCTGGAGATCGCTTTGGTCGAACCCGCAAATCGGATGGAGCTGCGCTACCAACTGCATGACGTCACCGTACGCAGCATCCCATCACGTGCAGGCCGTGCCCTCGCTGTGATTAGTCCGCTCGCAGCGGCTGATCCGAGCCTGCATGTCGTGATGATGGTCAGCGGAGGCACGGTGCGCAATATCCAGTGTCCGATGCGACGAGGAATCAGCGGGCAGACGTGCACTGCCGGCCGGGTACCGCATCTTCGTGCCAAGGGAGAGCTGCCGCTCAGCCGAGCCGTAATTATCGTTCAGTTCGACCTGCCGAGGACATAGTGAACCAAGATCTCCTTGACCTGGCCCTCGGTGCGAACCGGGTGTTGACCTACGCCGGCTATGTGCTGCTGGCCGGCACCTTGACGTTCTGGAGCGTGGTGTGGCCTGAAGGTCGGAGAAATCGCCGGCTTGTCGTACTGGCGCTGGCCGGAACCGCCGCCATGATCATCGGGACGCTGGCCGGTCCAGCGATTCAGCTGATCTTCGCGGGCAGGCTGCTCGGTGACATCGTCACTCCCCTGGGTGGCGCCGCCCAGTTAGCCAGACTGGCTGCCCTAGTGGCCGCGATGTTCTTTCTGCCCGACATCATCAGCGGTGCCGTGGTCGGCTGGCGCCGAATCATCGCACTCACTGTGGTGCTCGTGATCGCCGCCTCGATGGTGGCGCAATCCGATGCCATTGGCGGTCCTTGGGAGGTCACCAAGATCGCTGCCACGGGGTTGCATGTGTTGGCAACCTGCGCGTGGCTGGGTGGACTCGTCGCTCTGGCGGCAGTCTTGATCCCCGGGGACAGGGTGGAGGAGCTTGACCAGCTCATCCCGCGTTTCTCCCGGGTGGCGATGCTCAGTGTGGCCACCCTCGTTGTCACCGGGATCATTCACGCCGTGGCTGTCGCGGGCGGGTTGTCTCCGCTGATCGGCTCTCGCTACGGGCTGGTTCTCGTGATCAAGGTCGCGATCTTCGGGTTCATGCTGCTGATGGGAAACCAGGGCCGCAAGTACGCCGCCCGTGCAGCATTTCGGCAGCGGCATGTCGTGCCGGACGTACCCGGAAAGAACGTCGGCGTGTCCGGCCTCGCGGTGGCCATGGGAGCCGAGCTCTGCATCGCCTTTGTGATCTTGTCGACAACGTCGCTGCTGGTAATGGTGGCGCCGCATCCATAGCCCGCCCACGAACCGGGACGCGGCAGACGGAGATATGGTCTCCACATGCGCGGCTTTCGACGCCGCAGGCCTTCGCAGGCTACGGCAGGCGATCAGCATGGGGGCAATGAGCAGACCCCGATCGAGCACGCCGAGTCAGCGGTTGATCCGCGAGCCGCCATGCGGCGTATCGCCGCCGAAGCCCTGATCCTGCAGGACGACGCCGAGGCAGTGGTCCGGGGCGCTCGAGCCCGCGAGGGTCTTGGCTTTCTAGCCCCCAGAGGAGGCCCACTGGTACGCCGTTTTTTCGGCCTCCGAGATCTGTTACCCAAATCCTGTCAGGACCCGGCTGACGAAGAGGTACGGCGCCAGCTGGATGCGATCTTGCATCACCATGCCTTAGCCGTGTGGGTGGCCCTGGACCTGCTCGCCTACGAATGGCGATCAGAAAAGATCGGCCGCCAGCTCGATGCTTTGGATGGACTCGGCGAGCCGGCGGCGCATCTGGATCAGCTCTATGCCGAGCTCGCAGAACGTCCGACCGCGGACTACGCGGCAAGCTAGGCAGTCAAACACAAGCCCGCAAGAGCTGAGCTGCCAGCTCCCGGTACGCCACAGCGCCCTTACTCGTACGGGCGGTGCGAAGGACAGTCTGACCGACTGCTGGCGCCTCAGCGAACCGGACGGACTTGGGTATGGCAGGCGACAGTACCGTGACGCCGTAGTCGTCACCGATCCGTTCGAGGACGGTGCGGCCATGAGTGGTACGGCCATCGAACAGCGTCGGGAGTACGCCAATCACGTCCAGTCCGCGATTGCTGAATCTCTTGACGTCGTAGATCGTGTCGAGAAGCTGACCGACACCGCGGTGACTCAGCGTCTCGCATTGCAAGGGAATCAGTACGCCCTGCGCAGCCGTGAGGGCCAGGATGGTCAAGATGCCCAGCGTGGGAGGGCAGTCGAGGACAATGAAGTCATAGCGCCTCAGCAACGGTTTCAGCGAAGCCTTCAAGAGTCGTTCCCGGCCCTCACGACTCGCTAGCAGCTGCTCGGCCAGCGCCAGCTCGATGGTGGCAGGCAGCAGATCCGGCCCTTCTTCGGTGCTCAATACGGCATCCTCCGCAGCCACCTGGTCGATCAACAGCTCGTGCACCGAGCAGCTCATCGACTCCGGGTCATAGCCCACGGAAAAGGTCAGACACGCCTGCGGATCAAGATCAACGATCAGCACCCGCTGGCCGAGCTGCGACCACGCCGCGCCCAGCGATGCGACGGTCGTGGTTTTGGCGACACCGCCCTTCTGGTTTGCTACGGCAATCACGGTGGCTTCCGCAGTAGGTCTTCGGTTCACGATAACCGTCGTTGGATCTCGGCGAAGACCTCCGGATCGGTGGTATTGCAGCCCAGCTCATGATCAAGCTTGCCGGTGCCGTGATAGTCGCTCGACCCGGTGGCCAGGAGCCCAAGGCTGTCGGCCAAGGCGCGTAGCCGCGTCCGGATGTCAGGGTCATGATCTTGATGGTCTACCTCAATGCCATCCAGCTGGTGATCGCGGTTCAGCGCTGTCAGCACACCTGGCGGAAGCAGGTGCTCGCGACCTCGACCCCAAGGATGCGCAATCACCGCCAGCCCACCCGCCTCGTGCACGAGGTCGATTCCGCGTTCCACGTCGATGGTGTAGCGCGGTACATGAGCTGGTCCTCCGTCGGCCAGGAAGCGGTCGAACGCCTCCTGACGATCGTGCACATGCCCAGCCTTGATCAGCGCGTCGGCGATGTGTGGACGACCAACCGAGGGACTGTTGCCCACCTGAGCCATCACCTCGGCCTCGCTAACCGGAACGCCCAGTGCGGCCAACTTCGCCAAGACGCCCGTCAGCCGGCCGAGCCGGCCCTCGCGGACTTTTGCCATCTCAGCGCCTAGCCCCGGACTGGCCGGATCCGCCCCGTACGCAAGGACATGCACGCTGCTGCCGCGCCGGGAGCAGGAGAGCTCCATCCCACGCAGGACGCCGATTCCCAACCGCTCTCCCTCGGCAACCGCCTCATCGAGGCCGTCAAAGGTGTCGTGATCGGTGAGCGCGACCACGTCGAGGCCAACCCCCTGGGCTTTGCGCACCAGCTCAGCCGGCGTGTCAGTCCCGTCGGAGATCAACGAGTGCGTATGCAGGTCAATCCGCATACCTCACAACTATCTGGAAAGCAGACGGCGGACAACTCGCAGACCGACCGACATCCGAGCTAGTTCGGCACGAGCGCTCGTGATCGAGCGGAGGGTCTTCACCGAGTCGATCACCGCTCCGTTCAACTTCTCCCAACCCAGCACGACGTCCTTGGCACTCTTGGTGGAGCTCCCGTTCGCGCCGAGCACCTCCGCTGTGAGCTGAGCATGCACCGCGTGCAGATCGTCGCGGAGCGCCGCCCGGGCCATCGTCTGCCACCGATCGTCGCGTGGCAGCTCGATGATGCGGCTCAAGAGCCGGTCGAGTCCGAGACGCTGACCGAGGGTGAAGTGCACCTCTGCCACTTTCAAGACATCGATCCCGGACTGCGCAGCGGTCTGCTCGATGGTCAGGGCGGCGTACGCCGGAGGTAGCGCCGCGATCGCCGTCGCCAGCTCATCGGGTACGCCGGCGGCTAGATAACTCTTGAGCCGCTGCTCGAACGCCTCCTTCTCGCGTCCAGCCAGGGTTGTGGGTAAGGCGTTTTGGATCGTCCGGACCCCGTCGGCGAACTGGGCAACGGTGGCACCGATATCGATCGGATGCCGCCGATTGCTGATCAGCCAACGGGTCGCGCGCTCCACCAGGGTGCGCACTTCCATCCGGAGCACGGTCTGCATCTGGGCATTGATTCGGTGATCAAGTGCGGCGACGGCCTGGTCAAGATCATTAGCGGCAAAGATCGCGCGCGCCGCGATCTGCGCCCGAATGACATCTGCAGCTCCCGCCCCGGTCTCCCCCGACAGTCGATGGAAGCAGGTAATGCCGGACTCGTTGACGAACTCGTTGACGACAACTGTCGCGATGATCTCCCGGTGCAGCCGGTGTGTTCGCATCTGCTCGGCATAGTCCTGCCGCATCGCCGTTGGGAAGTACTCGATCAGGCGGTCCACCAGGTAAGGATCATCGGGCATGTCGGATGCCAGGATCTCGTCCTCGAGAACGATCTTGGTGTACGCGAGCAGCGTCGCGAGCTCCGGCGAGGTCAAGCCCTTGTGGTTGCTGCGCCTGATCTCCATCGCCTCGGTGGAGGGCAAGAACTCAATCTCTCGATCGAGCAACCCTTGGCTCTCCAGTCGCTCCATCCAGTCTTCGTGTACGCCCGCCATCGATGCCGACTGGTATACCGCGTTGGCCAGTGCCAAGTTCTGGTCGTAGTCGTCCTTGAGCACCAGCTGGGCCACCTCGTCGGTCATCGACGCGAGAAGCTTGTCGCGGTCCTCCGGCGACAGCCGACCGGCAGCCACCTCTCCGGTGAGCAGAATCTTGATGTTTACCTCATGATCAGACGTGTCGACCCCGGCGGAATTGTCGATGAAGTCGGTGTTGATCCGGCCGCCTTTCTCCGCGTACTCCACCCGGCCGAGTTGCGTCAGGCCGAGGTTTCCGCCCTCTCCGACACACTTGGCGCGTAGCTCACAGCCGTCGACCCGCAACGCGTCATTGGCCTTGTCGCCGACCACGTCGTTGGTTTCGGTGAGCGCCTTGACGAAGGTCCCGATGCCACCGTTCCACAACAAATCGACGGGAGCCCTCAGGCACGCCTTGATCAACTCTGCAGGTGTCAGTGCTTCTACCGACTTGTCGATGCCGAGGGCGCTGCGCATCTGCTTGGTGATCACGATGGACTTCAGACTGCGGGGAAAGACGCCACCACCCTCGGACAACAGGCTGGTGTCGTAGTCGGCCCAGCTGGAGCGCGGCAGTGCGAACAGCCGTGCACGCTCCTCCCAGCTGCGGGCCGGATCGGGCTGCGGGTCGATCATGATGTGCCGATGATCGAAAGCTGCCACCAGCTTGAAATGCTTACTCAGCAGCACTCCGTTGCCGAAGACGTCACCGCCCATATCGCCGATTCCCACACAGGTGAAATCCGTGGTCTCGGGATCAAGACCCATCTCACGGAAGTGCCGACACACCGACACCCAGGCGCCTCGAGCCGTAATGCCCATGGCCTTGTGGTCATAGCCGGCAGAGCCGCCGGAGGCGAACGCATCACCGAGCCAAAATCCCGCATCGACTGAGATCTTGTTGGCGGCATCGGAGAAGGTAGCCGTTCCCTTGTCGGCTGCAACGACGAGATACGGATCGTCCCCGTCATAGCGAATGACATCAGCCGGGGGTACCACGACACCGCTCTCGATGTTGTCGGTGACATCTAGCAGGCTCGTCACGAAGAGCTGATAGCAGGCCAGACCTTCGGCTAGCCAAGCCTCCCGTTCGCGGGATTCCGGCAAACGCTTGCAGTAGAAGCCGCCCTTGGCCCCGACTGGGACGATCACCGTGTTCTTCACCATCTGCGCTTTGACCAAGCCCAGCACCTCGGTGCGAAAATCCTCCGCGCGATCCGACCAGCGGATGCCGCCCCGGGCGACCGGCCCGTACCGCAGATGGACGCCCTCCATACGCGGCGAATAGACGAAGATCTCGAATGCCGGACGAGGCTCAGGCAGATCCGCAATTTGTCTTGGCAACAACTTCAGTGCGATGGCTTGGCAGCCCGCAACGTAGAAGTTAGTACGCACCACAGCCTGGATCACGGCCAGGAAAGACCGCACGATTCGATCATGGTCAAGGCTTGCAACGTCGTCGAGCGCCCTCTTGATCTTGTCCACCAACTCGGTGGCAGCTGCACCGCGCGCCTTGGGATCGAGACCACTCTTCGGATCAAAGCGCGTCCGGAAGAGCTGGACGAGGTGCCGCGCGATGTCGACGTTGCTGCTGAGCGCCTGGGCGAAGTAGCTCTGGCTGTAGGTGATGCCGACCTGTCGGAGGTAGCGGCCGATGGACCGCAACAAGCTCACCTCACGCCAGTCCAGGTCGGCGCCCATGATCAGCGCATTGAACCTGTCGGGCTCACTCTCGCCGGCATAGGACGCCGAAAACGCCGCCATGAAGCGCTGCCGCGCTTCGAACGTCCAGCGACCCTGGACCGCGTCGGCGCCGCCTGGCACCTGAACGCCGAAGTCATAGATGAATCCACGCTCGCCGTCGCCAATGGCCAGCTCGTACGGTCGTTCGTCGATCACGTCGACGCCAAGCAAAGACAGGTGGGGCAGGATCTTCGACAGTGACAAAGGCTCCTCCCGACGGAAGATCTTCAGCCGTAAGTCCGCTTCATCGTCAGGCCGGTCCGGGACGTACATGGCCATCGACGTCTCATTCTCACCTTTGAGGGCGATCAGCTCGCTCAGATCCTTGAGTGCCTGTCCGGCGGTGTAGTCCTCCTTGTAGCCCTCGGGTAGCGCCGCCACGAGCGCGACCAGCCGGTCCGCCTGGTCGATTCCGACGATCGAGTCCGCGAACTCGTCATCCCAGGAGCGGGTCGCCAAGGTCAGTTCCCGCTCGAGGGAGCGCACGTCAATCTCGCCCAACGTCGCACCGACTGGCATGCGAACGACGAAGTGGAGCCTCGCGAGCACCGATTCGGTGACCCGGGCCGTGTATCCGATCGAGGATCCGCCGAGTGCGCTCAGCAGGAGGCTCTCCATCCGGCGACGTACCGAGGTGGTGTATCGATCTCGGGGCAAATAGATCAGGCAGGACAGATAGCGCCCGTACGGATCGCGACGTACGAACATCCTTACCTGGCGGCGTTCTTTGAGGTGAGCGACCTTCTCGACGACGGCGGCCAACTCGGCCAGCGGGGTCTGGAACAGCTCATCGCGCGGATAGGTCTCGAGCACGTCCATGATCGCCTTGCCGCCGTGGCTGTGCTCGCTATATCCCGAAAGCCGGATGACCGCGGCAGCCTTCTGGCGGAGCACCGGAACGCGCGCAACGCTTTCTGAGTACGCCGAGGAGGAGAACAGACCAAGGAAGCGCCGCTCACTGATGACTTGCTCGTTGGCGTCGAAAATGCGGAAAGCGATGTAGTCGAGGTACGCCGGCCGGTGTACCCGGGATTTCTGGTTGTCCTTGGTGATGATCATCAACTCGGGAGTGCCGTTGGGTTGAGGGATCGCGTGGAAGGTGCCGGGTAGATCCCGGTCTGCCCGCAAGATGCCGAGGCCCGTGCCGGGACGAACTTTGAACTCGATGCCAGACTTCTCGGTGATCACGTCGTACTCGCGGTAGCCCAGGAACGTGAAGTGGTTGGTGTTCAGCCAGCTGAGCAGTTCACAGGCCAGCGCAGCCTGATCCGCATGACCGTTGATGAATTGTGGATCTTTGAGCATCTCAATGGTCTCTTCGGACCGCGTGATCATCTTCTGCCAGTCCTGGACCGCCTCTTCGACGAGGCGCAAAACCTCTAGCAGCCCCTGCTCCAATTCCGGAATAAGCGTCTCGCGACTCTCCGTGCGAGAGGGCGGCAGGATTTCCAGATGCATCCATGACTCAGGGACCACGCTCGGATCATGGTCTGCGTCGCTGGTGCTGACGATGCCGAGCAGCTTCCCCTCAACATCCCGCCGCACCAGGAATTGCGGATGGAACACCTCACGGATACTCCAACCTTGGCGCAGCACCTCCATCGTGACTGAGTCGACGAGGAAAGGCCGGTCGTCGGTGACGATTTGTACGACCGTCGCGCCGGCGGTCCATCCGTCATCGGTCTGGCTGGGCTTTCTGATGGTGATCACAGCCCGAGAAGGCGGGCGGTGCATCGCTGCTCGGTAATGACTTTCCACGAGACCGAGGAGGTTTGCGACGCTGCGTTCATCGACGTCGACCGCATCAACGTGCCGGAAGTAGTGACGCAGGAAAGCCTGAACCGCGGCTGGGTCGTGGCCAAGCTCGGCGGCAATGCTTGCCCCGCGAGCCGCTACTTGAGCGATCTTCTGGGTCTTCTCCTTCTCCTGCTCCAGCTCGACCTCGAAAATTGTCACGTCTTCCATCCGATCAATCAGCCGCCGCACCCCGCTGTGCGACTACCTCCGACATTAGCCCGGTGGGCCGCGCCGGCGGTCCAGTCGATGACATCATGAGCGGCATGCAGATCTCGAGCCACCTGGAGTTTGCCGCCGCGCCGGCCGACGTCTACGCCATGCTGACCAACCAGAAGTTCCTTGACGAGGTGTGCGTCGCCAGTGAGTCGCTCAGCTACAACGCTTCCGTGGAGGGCTCGGTCACCAAGACCTCTCGGACCTTGCCGGCGCCGGAGTCTGCGGCAAGGTTCACCGGGCCGACGGTCACGGTCAACGAGGAAGTCGCTTGGGGCAACGGCTCGGCCGATGGCTCACGTGTCGGAGCTATCACCATGACTGTGCTCGGCCAGCCCGTCGGCTTCAAGGCAACGATGCGGCTTGAACCTGGAGGTCGGGGCAGTGTCGTCGACATCGCCGGCGAGCTCAAGGTCGCGATCCCGCTGCTCGGTCGGAAGCTCGAGGAAGCCACGGCGCCT
>Ga0105242_10004280_pt1 | contig 11124 bp, 8 predicted proteins | sample KBSM24metaG_FD_81521 | JGI IMG/M metagenome (GOLD analysis project Ga0105242, IMG submission 81521) | Miscanthus rhizosphere microbial communities from Kellogg Biological Station, Michigan, USA - KBS M2-4 metaG | ecosystem: Host-associated > Plants > Roots > Rhizosphere > Soil | place: Michigan... | reverse complement strand
GTAGGCGCTGACCTGGTTGACGCCGCGGCCGAGCAGGGCCGGCGCGAAGTTGCGCGCGATCTCCCGTACGTGTTCCGAGCTGGTATCGAGCGAGAAGCGGAGATCCGGCGCGACGCGCCAGACGAACGGCACCTGTACGGCAAACTGCAGCGCGCTGCCGGCCACCGATCCCCACGCGAGAATTTCGGCGAGCCGCGGCAGCGTCGTGCCGGCGCCGAAGACCAGCAGCGTCGCGATCATCGCCGCATTCCACATCACGCCGCTCGCGTACGACAGCAGGAACTTGTGATGGCTGTTGAGGACGCCGAGGCACCAGGCCGACACCACGAACAGGCCCGCCCCGGGAAACAGGATCCGGACGATCGTAATCGTCAGCTCGCGCTTGCTGCCGTGAAACCCCGGGGCAACGGCGCTGATCAACAACGGCGTCGCGACGACGCCGATGAGCACGATGACGGCGACGACGAGCGACAGCAGCGCCGCGACCGCGCCGGCGACGCGATCCGCTTCACGCCGTTCGCCGCGCGCGAGCAAGGCGGCGTAGACGGGAATGAAGGAAGCCGAGAGCGCCCCCTCGCCAAACAGATTCTGGAGGAAGTTGGGGATGCGGAAGGCGGCGGTGAACGCGTCCGCGGCGTCGTTGCGCAGCCCGAAATAGTGCGAGAAGACGCGCTGACGGATCAGCCCGGTGAGCCGGCTGACGAAGATGCCGGCGCCGACCAGCAGCGCATGCCGTCCACCCCCGCCTTCGCGCTTCGCGCTTCGGCGCGCCAAGCCTGAGGAAGGCCCCGGCGAAGACGCCCCTGGCTCGCCGGAGCCCCGGAGGGGCGCAGGCGGCTCAGTCAAGATCCTCGTCGGGCGTGGCCTGACCGAGCGTGCCGTTGGATTTTTTCATCAGATACGACTTGATGAACGGGTCCAGATCGCCGTCGAGGACCCGCATCACGTCGCCGATCGATTCCTTGGTGCGGTGATCCTTCGCCAGCTGGTACGGATGAAGGACGTAGCTGCGGATCTGGCTCCCGAAACCAATCTCCTTCTTGACGCCGCTGATCTGATCCAGCTTCGCCTGGTTTTCCTTCATCTTGATGTCGTAGAGCCGCGCCTTCAGGACCTTCATCGCCGAGTCCTTGTTGCGGTGCTGGGATCGCTCGTTCTGGCACGACACCACCAGCCCGGTCGGCAGGTGCGTGATCCGGATCGCGGAGTCGGTCACGTTCACGTGCTGACCGCCGGCGCCGCTCGACCGGAACGTGTCGATGCGGATGTCCTTCTCGTCGATGACGATGTCGACGTCTTCGGGGAGCTCGGGCCAGACGTAGAGCGACGCGAATGACGTGTGCCGGCGCGCCGCCTGATCGAACGGCGAGATGCGCACGAGCCGGTGAACGCCCGCTTCGGCCGAGAGCAGTCCATAGGCGTACTCGCCGGTGACCATGACCGTCGCGCTCTTCAGGCCGGCCTCTTCACCCGGCTGGTAGTCCATGATCTCGCGCTTGAACCCGCGGCGGTCGGCCCAGCGCATGTACATCCGGAGGAGCATCTCGGCCCAGTCCTGCGACTCGGTGCCGCCGGCGCCGGGATGAATCGTGATGATCGCGTTCTTGCGGTCGTGCTCGCCGCCGAGCATCTTCTTGATCTCGCCCGCCTGGACCTCCTGATCGAGGGCCTCGAGGCCCGACGCGAATTCGGCGTCGACGGCTTCACCGGCCTCGGCCCACTCGATGAGCACGGCCAGGTCATCGCTCTTCTTCTTGAGCGAGAGAATGAGATCGCGATCTTGCTCGATGCGGCGGCGGCGCTGCTGGACCTTCTGCGCTTCCGCCTGGTCCTTCCAGAAATCGGGGGATGCGGCGCGCACGTCAAGACGGGTCAGTTCTTCGTCTGGTCGTGTGGCCTCAAAGATAGCTCCGAAGATCGGCAGCACGCTTGCTCAGATCCTCGTAGCGGCGCATCAACTCGTCGACTGTGGACATGACGCTATTTTACACGGCTGCAGCGTTTTCATTCCGATGTCGTGCAGGCCTTCAGGCCTGCCCGACGTTGCGGACCTAAAGGTCCGCACTACACGTGAATGAAAATGTGTTATCGGCGCGCCAGCAACAACAGCAGCGCCGTTACCACCACCGCCGCATAGGCGAGGATGTCGCCGTGACGTGCGTAGAACGTCGACGTGTTCAGGAAACGTGCGTCGCCGACGAGCACTGCCGCCTCGTAGATCGCGCTTCGCGCCAGGACGCGCCCATACGGATCGACGATGCCGCTGACGCCGGTGTTGGCCGAGCGCACCAGGTAGCGGCCTTCCTCGATGGCGCGCATCGCCGCCTGCTCGAAGTGCTGGTACGGCGCAGACGTCGGCCCGAACCACGCGTCGTTGGTGATCGTCGTCAGCATCTCGCTGCCGCCGATGACGAAACGGCGAACCAGGGCGGGATAGACCACCTCGTAGCAGATCGCCGTGCTGACCAGATGGCCGTCGACCGGCAACAGGGTCGCTTCGTCGCCGGCCGAAAAGTCCGACACGGCCTGGACGAGCGGTGCCGCGAAAAACAGCATCTTCTGCATCGGCACATATTCGCCGAACGGCACCAGGTGAATCTTGCGGTACACGCCGCCAGTGGTCCCGTCGGGACGTACCATGAACGCCGAGTTGTAGAACGTCGTCGGTGCGCCATTGGCGCCGCGCACGAACTGGTCGCTGCCAAACAGGATCGAGACGCGAGCCTGTTGCGCCAGCGTACGAATCTGCAAGGCTCCGAGCGGATCGTCTTCGAACCGGAACGGCGTCGACGACTCCGGCCAGACGACGAATTCCGCGCCTTCGCGGATCCCCTGGCGCGTCATCCGCAGGTAGTCCTGGAAGATGGCGGCGGCGCGGGCGGGCTGAATCTTCTCGTCCTGCGCAATGTTGCCTTGAATCATCCCGACGCGAATCGGCGTCCCCGCATGCGACCATTCCGCTACCGCGGCACGGTGGCTTCCCCAGACGGCAACCGTGAATACGACGACAAGTGCGGCCGCGAGCGGCGCCCACCGCCGGAATCGGTCGCCCTCGGCCACGTGTGACCCCGCGAACGCCGGCGGAGGCCAGGACAGGGCGAGACCCGCGCTGACCGACGCGACGAGCATCGAGACTCCGTACACGCCGAAAAGGCTCGCGAGCTGCGCGATCGGCAACACGCTGGTCTGGCTGTATCCCAGGAGGACCCACGGGAAACCGGTCATGACGTACGTGCGCCCCATCTCGGCTGCCACCCAGACGAGAGGCGACGCCATCAGCGCCGGGCGTCCATAAGCGGCGGCGAGGCGGCAGACAATCAACGCGAAGAACGCCGGGAACGCAGCCTGGTAAACGATGAGCGCGGCGTTGATGAGCACGCCGACCCATGGGGCGAGATCGCCGTAGATCACCATCACGCGCGTGATCCAGTAGAGCGTCCCGGTAAAGTAGATTGCGCCGGTCGTCAGACCAAGCAGGAAGGCGCGCCCGAGCGTGACGCGAGGCAGAGCGACGAGCAGCGGCGCGAGCGCGATCCAGGCGAGCGCCGGATGACCAAATTTCGGAAAGCTCAGTGCGAGGAGAACACCCGAGGCGGACGCGAGCGCAAGCGATAGTCGCGAGGACAATCGGCTAACGCGTCACCCACGGCTTGAACTGCTCTTCTTTTTGCAGTTTCGCCGCAACCGATTCAGCCTCTCGCCTGGTGTTGAACTTGCCGACCCGCACGCGGAAGACGGACGGAGTACCGTTCGGCGGCGTCATCACGTACGCCGTGTAGCCTTTGGAGCTGAGCCGCTTCGCGATAGCGTCGGCCTCGCTGCGCACATTCAGCGCGGCGATCTGCACGGCAAACCCCTGCCCTCCCGGTTCGGCTGCCGGCGCGGCGGGCGTCGACGCGGCAGCGGCAGCAGCCGGTTGCGCGGGCGCGGGTGCCGGTGCGGCTTCCTGAACCGGCTTGGCGGGCGCTGGCGCGGGCGCAGGCGCTGCAGCCGGCGGCGGCGTGCGCTCAGCAACGGCTGCCGGCGCCTCGCGACGTTCCGCTGCCTTCGCGTTCGGCTTCTCGGTTTTCAGCTGCTCCGCAGCAGGCGACGACTTCTCGAGGCGATTGAAGTAGCTGAGCTCGTCGGCGGCCGGAGGCGGCGGTGGCGCGGTCGTCGGATCGGATCCGGCGGCCGGCGCGGGGGCCGGAGTGGCAGCCTGCGGCGTCGGGGTCGTTTCTGCGATGCTGCTCGACGATGCGATCTCGCCGGCAGGGCTGAGCTGCGCTTTCACGCCGCGGCCCACCAGCACACCGCAGAGGAAGATCACAACGGAGACGACCGTCGCAGCCATGAACAGGAAGACAAGCTGCTTCCCGTTCAGCTGAATCTCGTGAAAGCCTTCGTCCTGGATCTGTGCCACAACCGGTGTGATTTTAGCACGTTAGCGGCCGTCGATCTTCGCAAGAACGTCTTTGGCTTCCGCCGACGAGGGATCGAGTACGAGCGCGCGTCCAGCTTCAGTCCGCGCGGCGGCGAAATCCCTGGCCTGCCGGTACGCCTCGCCGAGCGCGGCATGTCCTTCGGCCGTCTCCGTACTCCAGAGCGCGATCTTGAAGGCGTCGATCGCTTCGTGAACGCGTCCGGTCCGAAGCAGCGACCGGCCAAGCAGAAGATGCGCCTCGGCCAGGTACGGGGAGACGTAGATCGCGTGGTTCAATTCGACGATGGCCTCGCGATCGTTTTCCTGCTGAAACAGCCGCTGCGCCCGTTCCAGGCGGAAGCGCGCGATCTCGTCGCTGTTTCGTTGCTCGTCGCTGGTCAGCCGGGCATCGATCTGCCTCGCGTGCGGAAGCTCGACCTGAGGCTTGAGGCGTTCCAGACCCTTCGGCACGGCATCGCCGCCCGGACGGGCGGAGGGCGCGTACGCTTCAGACAGCCGATGCGCCAGCTCCCTCTCGCGCCCGGCCTCTGCCCCGTTGTTGCCGGCTGTCAAGGCCGCCGCGAGCACGAAGTGCGCGTCGGCATCCGCCGGATTGCGCCGCACGGCCTCGCGCAGCCAGTAGGTGGCCGCCGTCGCATCGCGATCGAGCCAATACGCGTACCCCAGGTTGAACAACAGATCTTCGTCGTCGCGGTCAGCCTCTGCCGCCTTGCTGAAGAAGTAGGTGGGCTGTCCGCCCTGCGGTGCGCCGCCCCGGCGAAGCTGCACCACGCCGAGGTTGTTCAGCAGCGCGGGCGACGGGTCGACGGCTGCCAGCGCGCTGAACGTGGCGAAGGCCTCGTCGTATTTCTTGAGATTCAGCTGCGACAAACCGGCCAGGAAGCGCGCACGGCGAAACACGGGCGAGTCGTCGCCCACCGATTCGACCGCCGCCAGCGCTAGCGCGTGATCGCCCTGCTCGGCATACACATCCCACAGGGCCAGCCGCGCGCGATCGAACGATGGCTGTCCCGCCAGCGCGGCACGGAGATAGCTGATCGCCGTCGCCGGCGTGTCTGCGACCAACCCCTTGATGTAGGCCTCGAACACCGTGACCGGTGGGTGCTGTTTCTCGATGTCGGCCGAGGAGGCCGCCGACGGCAGCGCCATCTTCCGGGCGATCCGCTCGAAGGTCGCGAACAGTTCCGGCAACGGTCCCCGCTCGGTGACGTCGGCACGCACGCGCCCGGTGTCGAGCGCGATGCTGCGCGCGCGAACCACCAGGGCGTCGTTCTCCATCAGCAGCGATCCCACTATCACCTGCGAGGCACCGACCAGCTGCCCGATCCGGATCACCGTCGCATCGGTCAGGACCGAGGCCGGCGGGACCTGCAGGCGCTCGAACGCCTGCCGCCGTTCGATTCGAGTGATCGCGCTGGCACCGAGCGCGTTGAGATCGTCGGCCAGCAGAACCGCCGAGGCCTCTGTGAGCCAGAATAGCGGTCCGCCGCGCGTGACGTTTTCGAACGGCATGACGAGCACACGCGGGGACTGCGTCGCGCCCGCGGATTGCGCGGCCGCCTGAGCTCCACACGACAACGCCAGCGTCACGACGACAGCCGGGGTGACCACCAGGCGCGTCACAAGGCCTCGGCCGATTCGGAACCCACCGGCTGAGCGGTCAACAGCGAGACGTTCAGCACGCATGTCTTCTCGCCGGCGGCGCGACATGCCTGGATTTCAGCGCTCGCGGCGATGTCGAAGAGCGCGAGGAGGCGGGCAAACGCCGCGCAGTAGAAGCCGCACAACGGGTACGGCACTCGCTCGCGGACGGTGCAGAACACGGACGCGCGCAGCTCGACACGGGCGGTGCTGCCTCGCAGCCTCCAGATGGCGCGGCTCCCGCTGTAGCTGTTGTGCACGAGCCGTCGCGCCAGGCGCAGCAGGAGCCTTCGCCGGAGCCAGACCGGCGCGCGTTTGAGCATCGCGTGCTGAAGCGGCGGCATCGACTGCACCGTCCAGTCCGCCGCATACTCCCCCGCGCGCGAGGTAATCAGCTTGTAGGCGTCGCCCTCCTGCCGCAGGAAGCTGAGGACGGCGTACAGCGGGGCGAGCCCGATCGTACCTTCGCGGAGTCCCTCGGCGTTGAGCCAGTTTTCGTAGAACCCCAGACGGGACGGGAGGATATCCGCGATGCCCTGGTGCAGGCTGGCGACGAGGACGCGGCCTATGCCGGCTTCTCGCATGTCAGGTTAAGATGCCACGAGCGACGTGCCATCGCGCATCTGCTGTCGCAGGCTCGCGCGCTTCAAGATCACAAACTGTAATCGTATCACGAGCTTAGCGCGCTTCGGCGCCGCCTCGGTCGCAACCCGTACATGATTCTGAGTCTTCAACGACAGGTCCACGACGCCATCAGCGGCACGATCCGGACACGTTTCGGTGTCGCCGAAGTCCCTGTGTTCGCCATCGAAGTCCCGCCGACGCGAAGTCTCGGCGATCTCGCCGTCCCGGTCGCCTTTCAGCTTGCGCGTGTGCTGCGCAAGGCGCCGGGCGCCATCGCGAAGGAACTCGGCGAAGCGCTCGGCACTATTCCGGGCATCGCACGCATCGTCGCCACGCCGAACGGCTATCTGAATCTGTATCTCGATCGGACCGCGTTCTTCACCGCCCGCGTTCGCCAGCAGGTCGCGCCCGTGCCGGGCGCGGACGAGAAAACGATCGTCGAGCACACGGCCATCAATCCGAACAAGGCTGCGCACATCGGCCACCTGCGCAACGCCGCGCTCGGCGACACGCTGGTTCGGGCGTTGAGCTTCCGGGGCACGCCGGTCGAAACCCAGAACTACATCGACGACACCGGCGTCCAGGTGGCCGACGTCGTCGTCGGCTTCCGCGTCATCGAGGGCAAGACGCTGGCCGAGATTGGCGAGATCGCGGAGTCCACGCGGTTTGATTACTACTGCTGGGACCTGTACTCGAAGGTGACCGAGTGGTACGACGGTGACGCGCAACGATTGGCGATTCGCGCCGCTGTTCTTCACGACCTCGAACACGGCGGCAACGACACCGCCGCGATGGGCGCGTTCATCGTCGATCGCATCGTCCGCGCGCATCTGAAGACGATGGCGCGGCTCAACATCGGCTACGACCTGCTGACGTACGAGGGCGATATCCTCCGGCTGCATTTCTGGTCTCACGCCTTCGAAACATTGAAGGCGCAAGGCGCGGTCTTCCTGCAGACCGAAGGCAAGCTCGCGGGCTGCTGGGTCATGCGCATCGACGATGGCGGCAGTCCCGCGGCGCAAAAGGAAACGCCATCCACAGAAGAGGGCGACGATCCCGAACAGCGGGAAAAGGTGATCGTCCGCTCCAACGGCGTCGTCACCTACGTCGGCAAGGATCTCGCGAACCAGTTCTGGAAGTTCGGCTTGCTCGGGCTCGATTTCAGGTACCGGCGCTTCGCCACGCAGTCCAACAACCGTTCGCTGTGGGCAACGACTTCAGTGGACGGAGAGCCTGGCGCGCCGGCGTTCGGCGGCGCGAAGAGGATCTACAACGTCATCGACTCCCGGCAGATGTATCTGCAGGCGCTGCTCAGCCAGGCGCTTCGGACGCTCGGCCATCCCACCGAGGCCGGGAATTCGATCCACTTCTCGTACGAGATGGTCGCGCTGTCTCATGCCACGGCGCGCGAACTGGGATACGAATCCGAGGCTGACGACACCAGGAAGCCGTTTGTGGAGGTGTCGGGACGCAAAGGCCTCGGCGTGAAGATCGACGATCTGCTCGACCTGCTCACCAACAAGGCGGGCGGCGAAGTAGCGCAGCGCAACCCGGAATTCACCGCCGAGGAATGCGCCCGGGCCGGCGCGCAAATCGCGGTCGCCGCGATTCGCTACTTCATGCTGAAGTTCTCCCGCGGCAAGCTGATCGTGTTCGACATCGAGGAGGCGCTCAGCTTCGAGGGTGAAACCGGCCCGTACCTGCAGTACGCCGTTGTGCGCGCGCGCAACATCATGCAGAAACTGCAGGAGCGGGAGGGAGTGTCCGAGGCCAACGTGCTGGAAAGCCTCGACCAGTCCGCGCCTCGGGAGTTGACGGAGGAGTCCGACGACCCGACCCACGACCTGTGGGCGCTCGTCTTCGAGGCCTCACGTCTTGATGAGGTAGTCGAGACCGTTGTCCGATCGCTGGAGTTCTCGGGCCTCGCCAAGTACACGTTCGGGCTGGCGCAGACGTTCAACGCGTTCTACCATCGGTACCCGATCCTGAGCGAAGAAGATGCGGATCGGAAACGGTGGCGAGCCGCCGGTGTGGCGTACGTGCGCGTACAGCTCACGCGGGCGCTCGATCTGATGGGGATAGACGTCCCGAATCGAATGTGACCATGACAGTCATTGGCATTGCGAACTGTCGGAAGCTCGAAGACTACCGGCAGTCCATCCTTCACGTCGGCGGTGAACCGCATACGCTCGACTCGTCGATGGCCATCGAAGAGGCACTCGCGGGAATCGACGGCCTCATGCTGACCGGTGGCGGCGACGTGGCACCGTCGAGGTACGGCGAGGTCGCCCACGCCACGGTCGAAGAGGCCGAGGCCGGCCGCGATGAATTCGAGATTGCGCTCGTGCTGGCGGCCCGCGCGCGCAAGCTGCCGATCCTGGCGATCTGCCGCGGCGTTCAGGTCCTCAACGTCGCCTGCGGAGGGACGCTGGTCCAGGACATTCCTTCACAGATTGCCGGCGCTCTCACGCACAGCCTGCCCGTTCCGCAGCATCAGCCCTACGAACTGGCGCACGAGGTCTGGGTGGACAAGGATTCCCTGCTCGCGCGGTTGATGCGGGAGCGGCTCGTCGACGAGGCGCTCGAAGTGAACAGCCGGCATCATCAGGCCGTGAAGAATGTCGCTCGCGGATTCGTCGTGACGGCCACTGCACCGGACGGAGTCATCGAAGTCATCGAGGATCCCGAAGCGCGCTTCTGCCTCGGCGTGCAGTGGCACCCGGAGAATTTTTTCCGGACCGGCGAATTCCGCGCGCTCTTCGAGGGGTTCGTCGAGGCGGCTCAGAAGGGCTAAGCCGTTACGGCTTGGCGCGGCCGAGCCCACGTACCGCCGCCACGCGCCCCGGTGTTCGCTGCAGCGCTTTCGCGTACGCCGCCGATGCCTCGGCCGGTCGTCCGAGACGAACCAGGACATCGCCAAGCAGTTCGGCCGAGGGCTTGTCCACGAACGGCGGTCCGAACTCGATCGGCATCGCGTCCTCTTCGTTCATCGCCCGCGTCAGCAGGTCAACCGCCTGCGCCTCGCGCCGTTCGGCCAGCGCCAGCAGTCCTCGAATCTCGAGCATGATGATTTCGACGCGACGGCGATACTGCTCCGCTCCTTCGCGACGATTCGATAAGGTTGTCAGCAGCGTCTGACGCGCGTCCTGGAGCGCCGCCAGCTCACGACGCAACCCGGCCGTATCCTTTCGCTCGACGGCCCTCAACGCGCGGACGTAAACGCGCGTCAACCTCGGACCAGCCAGATCGCCGAGCGGGATCTCCTCCAGCGCCACGGGATCGTCCCAGTCGCCGGTGTCCAGCAGGTAACGGCTCCACATCTGGATGTACGAGCCGGCCGGCGTGTTGTCCGGATCGAGGAGATCCTCTTCGGGACTGCGCGCGCCGAGTCCGTTGGCGCCGACCGCATCGGAACGGCAGCCGTCAAGTATCCGCCGCGCGTCGGCGCGGCGGCCCTGCTGCAGGTATCCGTACTCGAGCCACGCGCTATAGTGACCGCAACTGGCCGGACGACGCCCCGCATCACGTGCGCGATCGGTGACGACAGAAAGCGCGCGCTCGTTTTGCGCGACGACGTCGTCCCACATCCCGAGCGCCAGGTAGATGTGCGTCGTCATGTGGAGCGCATGAGGCGCTGCCGGCGCAATCCGCGAGTATTGCCGCGCGGCCGGCAACCCCATCGAGGCATGCGCCGGATCGTCGTACGCGTGAATCAGGTAGTGCGCGAGACCCGGATGATTCGGGTGCGCGGCAAACGCGGGCTCGAGAACCGCGGCAGCCTCACTGTAGATCGCCACGTCACGGCCTTCGTGTGCTGATCCGAGGAGTGCCAGGCCCAGGAACGCAGTCGCGTCCACGTCGTCTGGATATGCGGCGTGAAGACGACGCATTTCGTCGAGGTACGCGATATCGCGCGCCGGCTTCGTGCCCGCGCCGAAGAGCGCTTCGGTCGCATGCAAGTACGCGCGTTCACGGTCGGTCTGTCCCCTGGCGATCCGCGCGGCCGAGTCCGGAGCGAGGCGCTCGAGGATCCGCCGTGCGCCTCCAAGATCCTGTTCCATCCAGACCGCATGATTCCTGGTCATCGCCTCGCCCCAGTACGCCAGGGCGAATGCCGGGTCCTGCTGCTGCGCCTCACGAAAGGCGCGCGCGGCAGCGTCGTATTCGAAGTTGTGGAGCTGAGCCAGCCCGTAGAGGAAGGACGTCTGAGCCGCCGGCGCACCGGAATTGGCGAACGACACGTCGCCCACCCGGGACGACTGCGCCGTCAGCACGAGCGACGCGGCCATCACAAATCCGAACACCCGCAGAGAGGCGAACATCGTATTCGTGCCTATGATTTCCCGAACACTACCACTGTCTCGACGTGCGGTGTGTTCGGAAACAGATCGAAGGCGTCCGCGCGTTCGATCGCGTAGCCGGCGTCGACGAGCTTC
>Ga0105242_10004278_pt1 | contig 11133 bp, 8 predicted proteins | sample KBSM24metaG_FD_81521 | JGI IMG/M metagenome (GOLD analysis project Ga0105242, IMG submission 81521) | Miscanthus rhizosphere microbial communities from Kellogg Biological Station, Michigan, USA - KBS M2-4 metaG | ecosystem: Host-associated > Plants > Roots > Rhizosphere > Soil | place: Michigan... | reverse complement strand
GGCCGCGCCCGATGTGCTCGCGGTGACCGGCGGCGAGACCGCGTACGACGTGCTCCAGGAGCTCGGGGCCACGCGGCTCGACCTGCTCGGCGCGCCCGCGAGCGGGCTCGCCCTGGGCGCCGTCACCGCCGGGAAGTTTCCGCGGCCGGACCACGGCACGCTGCCGCTGCTGGCGAAGGCAGGCGGCTTCGGCGCGCCGGATCTTTTTCTGACCCTCCTGGAGGGACGGGCCGCATGAGCGAGCGCATCCCGCTGCTGGGCATCACCATGGGCGATCCGGCCGGCGTGGGGCCCGAGATCACTGCGAAGGCGCTGGCCCTGCCGGCCGTGACCTCCACCTGTCGTCCCGTCGTCATCGGGTCCGGCGACGTGATGGCGGCCACGCTCGAGCTCCTGCACTCGCCGCTGACGCTCCACCGCGTGACGGCGCCCGCGGAGTGCCGCTTCGCCGCCGGGACGCTGGAATGCCTCGACCTCGGGAACGTGGACGTGCGCAGCCTGCCGCGGTGCGCGGTCAGCGCCGAGGCGGGCCGGGCCGCCTACGAGTACATCGAGCGGGCGGTGCGTCTCTGCCAGAGCCACGCGATCGACGCCATGGTCACCGCGCCGATCAACAAGGAAGGGCTGGCGGCGGCCGGGCACCAGCACACCGGCCATACGGAGATCCTGGCCAAGCTCTCCGACACCCGCGACTACGCGATGCTCCTCATGGGCAAGGAGCTGCGCGTCATCCACGTGACCACCCACGTGTCGCTGCGCCGCGTCCCCGACCTGGTCACCCGCGACCGCGTGGGCCGCGTGATCGGCCTCGCGCAGCAGACCATGAACTTTCTCGGCGTGGCGCGTCCGAAGATCGCGGTGTGCGGGCTCAACCCGCATGCGGGCGAGGACGGCCTGTTCGGCGACGAGGAGGGGCGCGAGATCATCCCCGCCATCGAGGCCGCGCGGCGCGAGGGCCTCGACGTGTACGGACCGTTGCCCGCCGACACGCTGTTCTCCCGCGCGCGCGGCGGCGAGTTCGACATCGTGGTCGCCATGTACCACGATCAGGGCCATGTCCCGGTGAAGACGCTGGGCTTCACGTTCGATCAGGCCACGGGCACGTGGACGGGGCTGTCCGGCGTCAACGTCACCGTCGGCCTCCCCTTCCTGCGCGTGTCGGTGGACCACGGCACCGCCTTCGATCGCGCCTGGAAGGGCATCGCCAATCCCGAGAGCATGATCGAGGCCATCGCGGTGGCCACCCACATGCTCGGCGCGCGGGGAGACTAGGCGCGCCCGGCGCGCCGTCCATGGACGAGGCGACCCTCCGCGAGCGCATCGGTGAGGTGGCTCGCGGCCGGCTGAGCCGCCGGCGCTTCATCCGCGAGGTCGTCGGATTGGGACTCACCGCGCCCCTTGCCGCCCAGCTCCTGCCGCCCGCGCCGCGAGCGGCGGCCCAGGCGCCCGCGCGCCGCGGGGGCGGGGGCGCGCTCCGGATGCTCTACTGGCAGGCGCCGACCAGCCTCAATCCCCACCTCGCCACCGGGGTCAAGGACGTGCATGCCGCCCGGCTCTACTACGAGCCGCTGGCCGCCTTCGATCCCGACGGCACCCTCGTCCCCCAGCTGGCCGCCGAGATCCCCAGCCGCGACAATGGCGGCCTCGCGCCCGATGGCACCTGGGTGCGCTGGCGGCTCAAGCGCGGTGTGACCTGGCATGACGGGCGGCCCTTCACCGCCGACGACGTGGTGTTCAACTGGGAGTACGCCGCCGACCCCGCCACCGCCGCCACCACGATCTCGAACTACCGCGACCTCGAGCGCGTGGAGAAGGTGGACGACCTGACGGTGCGGGTCGTCTTCAAGCAGCCCACGCCGTTCTGGGCCGGCCCCTTCTGCGGCGGCGCGGGGATGATCCTCCCGCGGCATCACTTCGCGTCGTATCGCGGCGCGGCCTCACGCGAGGCGCCCGCCAACCTGCGGCCGGTGGGCACCGGGCCGTACCGGCACGGCGACTTCCGGCCCGGCGACGCCCTCCGGGCCGAGCTCAACCCCGGCTATCACGTGGCCGGGCGCCCCGCCTTCGATCAGGTCGAGCTGAAGGGCGGCGGGGACGCCGCCTCCGCCGCCCGCGCGGTGCTCCAGACGGGCGAATACGACTTCGCCTGGAACATGCAGGTCGAGGACGACGTCCTCAAGCGACTCGAAGGAGGCGGCAAGGGCCGCATCGTCTTCACTCCCAGCAGCAGCACGGAGTTCATCGAGCTCAACTTCGCCGACCCGTGGCGCGAGGTCGATGGCGAGCGCGCCAGCTCCAAGTCCAGCCACCCCGTCCTGTCCGTCCCCGAGATCCGGCAGGCGCTCGCGCTGCTGGTGGACCGGGAGACCATCCAGGCCGAGATCTACGGCCGGCAGGGACAGACCACGCCGAATTTCCTCGTCGCGCCGGCGCGCTTCCGGTCGCCGAACACGCGGTGGGAGTTCAACCCCGAGCGGGCCAATCAGCTCCTCGAGTCGGCGGGCTGGCGCCGCGGCGCCGACGGGGTGCGCGCCCGGGACGGGCGCCGGCTCACCCTGGTGTTCCAGACGTCGATCAACGCGCCCCGGCAGAAGACCCAGGCCATCGTGAAGCAGGCATGCGCGCGGGCCGGCATCGCGCTCGAGCTCAAGTCCGTGGTGGCCGCCACCTACTTCTCCTCCGACGAGGCCAACCCGGATACCGTGCGGCACTTCTTCGCGGATCTGCAGATGTACCAGCTCCTCATGGGACGCCCGGATCCCCAGCTCTACATGGAGCGCTTCACCTCGTGGCAGATCGCGGCGCGGGAGAACAAGTGGACGCTGGGCAATACCGGCCGCTGGCGCAACGAGGAATACGACCGGCTCTGGCGCGCGGCGGAGCGCGAGATGGATCCCGTCAAGCGGGCGGCGCTGTTCATACGGATGAATGACCTGGTGATGCGGGAGGGCGTGGTGATCCCGCTGGTGTGGCGCAACGAGGCCACCGCGGTGTCCTCCCGGCTGCGCGGGGTGGCCATCTCACCCTGGGACGGCAATCTCTGGAATCTCGCCCTCTGGCAGCGCGCCACCTGAGAGAGGAATCCCCCGTGGATCTACCCCATATGGACCGACCCTATGACGTGATCACGTTCGACTGCTACGGCACTCTCATCGACTGGGAGCGGGGCCTTCGCGACGGCTTCGCGGCGGCGGCGGCGGCGAGCGGGCGCCCGGTGGACACGGCGGCCGCGCTGCGTCTCTTCGCCGAGATCGAGCCCGCCGTGCAGGCCGAGGCCTTCCGCAGCTACCGCGACGTGCTCGCCGAGACCGGCCGGCGCGTGGCGGTGCGCATGGGCTGGCCTCTGCCCGCCGCGCGCGCCGGCTTTCTCGCCGAGAGCATCCTCGGCTGGACGCCCTTCCCCGACACCAATACCGCGCTGCGCCGCCTGGCCGGCGCCGGCTACCAGCTCGGCATCCTCTCCAACGTGGACAACGACCTCCTGGCCTGGACGCGGCGCCACTTCGCGGCGCCCTTCGAGCTGATCGTCACCGCGGAGCAGGTGCGCTCCTACAAGCCGGCCCCCGGCCACTTCCTCGAGGCGCGCGCCCGCATCGGAGGCCGCTCCTGGCTCCACGCGGCCGCGAGCTATTTCCACGACGTGACGCCGTGCCGAGCCCTGGGCGTTCCGTGCGCCTGGATCAACCGCAAAGGTGAGGCGGCCGGGGGCGCCGCGCGGCCGGACCGCGAGTTCCCCACCCTGGCCGCCCTGGCCGATTGGCTGGCGCCCGTGCCCGTCCACGCTTGACAGTCGAAGAGCCCGCCCGTATAACGAGCCAACCTTCTAGCCGCCCACACGGTACAGGAGACGTCGCCATGGACGAGCAGGCCCTCCGGCAACAGATCGAGGACGTCAAGGCGGGTCGCGTGAGCCGCCGGTCGTTCATGCGCACCATGGCGGCGGTCGGCGTCACCGCGCCGCTGGCCGCCCAGATGCTCCTGTCGGCCGGGGTCCGGCCCGCCCTGGCGCAGGCCTCGACCTTCACGCCGACCAAGCGCGGAGGCGGGGGCGCGCTGAAGATGCTGTGGTGGCAGGCGCCCACCCTGCTCAATCCGCACTTCGCCACCGGGACCAAGGATCAGGACGCCTCGCGCGTCTTCTACGAGCCGCTGGCGGGCTTCGATCCTGACGGCAACGTGGTGCCGGTCCTGGCCGCCGAGCTTCCCACCGTGTCCAACGGAGGGCTCGCCAAGGACCTCACCGCGGTGACCTGGAAGCTCAAGAAAGGGGTGAGCTGGCACGACGGCAAGCCCTTCACCGCCGACGACGTGGTGTTCAACTACGAGTTCGTGATGGATCCCGCGAACAAGACCGTCACCACCGGCTCCTATACCGAGATCTCGAAGATCGAGAAGCTGGACAGCCACACCGTGAAGCTGACCTTCAAGAAGCCGCAGCCCTTCTGGTCGGATGCCTTCTGCGGCGTGCGCGGCATGATCATCCCCAAGCACGTCTTCGAGCCCTTCCGCGGCGCCAAGTCGCAGGAAGCCCCGGCCAATCTCAAGCCGGTGGGAACCGGCCCCTACCGCATCCTGGACTTCCGGCCGGGCGACATCGTGCGGGCCGAGGCCTTCACCGGCTACCACGTCCCCAACCGGCCCTTCTTCGACACCCTGGAGCTGAAGGGTGGCGGCGATGCCGCCTCCGCGGCGCGGGCGGTGCTCCAGACGGGGGAATACGATTACGCCTGGAACCTCCAGGTCGAGGACGACATCCTCAAGCGCATGGAGCAGGGCGGCAAGGGCAAGGTCAATATCTGGCCCACCGGGAATCCGGAGCACATGCAGTGCAACTTCACCGATCCGTGGACCGAGGTGGAGGGGGAGCGCTCCAGCCTCAAGACCACCCATCCCACGCTGTCCGATCCCGCCGTGCGCCAGGCGCTCAACCTGCTCGTGGACCGCTCGGCGGTGCACGAGCAGATCTACGGGCGAGGCGGCCAGACCAGCGCGAACTTCCTCAACGCGCCCTCGCGCTTCCACTCCCGGAACCACCGCTGGGAGTTCAACGGGGACAAGGCGAGCCAGATCCTGGACGCCGCCGGCTGGAAGCGGGGAGCGGACGGCGTGCGCGCCAAGGACGGCAAGCGGCTGAAGTTCGTGTTCCAGACCTCGATCAATGCGCCCCGGCAGAAGACCCAGGCCATCGTCAAGCAGGCGGCGGCCAAGGCAGGCATCGAGATCGAGCTGAAGTCGGTGGTGGCGTCGGTGTTCTTCTCCTCCGATCCCGCCAATCCCGACACCTACCCCCACTTCTACTCGGACATCCAGATGTACAACACCACCATGACCTCGCCGGACCCGGCGCCCTTCATGCTGCAGTTCACCTCCTGGGAGGTGGCGCAGAAGGCCAATAGCTGGCAGGGGCGCAATATCACGCGGTTCCGGAACGAGGAGTACGACCGGACGTACCGAGCGGCCGAGGGCGAGACGGACCCGATCAAGCGGGCCGCGCTCTTCATCAAGATGAACGACATCGTGATCAGCAATGTCGCGGTGATCCCGGTGCTGTGGCGCAACGGCGTCTCGGGGTCCAATCTCAAGCTTCGCGGGATGGACCTCACCGGCTGGGACGGCACGCTCTGGCGGCTGCCCTACTGGTACAAGGAGGCGTAGCAGTCCGGCGCCGACCTCACGCCCGTCCATTCCAAGGGCGGCGGAACCCCCCGCCGCCCTTGACAGTTTCCCTCGTGCAGCATATAAGAATGGGGCCGTCCAAATTCACCTTGGCCGGTCACCGTCGACCCACCCAGGAGGACCACATTGCAGGAGGAGCACACGAACATGGATGAACGCGAGCTACGCAGCCTTATCGGCGAGGTCAAGGCCGGCCGTCTCAGCCGACGCGCTTTTGTGCAGATGATGGTCGGAGTCGGGCTCACCGGTCCTCTCGCCGCGCAGATGCTGGCGTCGGCGGGGGTCGCGCACGCCCAGTCGAAGCAACCCTACAAGCCCACCAAGCGGGGTGGAGGCGGGGCGCTGAAGGTCCTGTGGTGGCAGGGCGCCACCCTTCTGAATCCGCACTTCGCCACCGGCACCAAGGATCAGGACGGCTCCCGCATCTTCTACGAGCCCCTCGCCTCGTGGGATCCCGACGGCAACCTCGCCCCCAACCTGGCCGCCGAGATCCCCACCGTGCAGAACGGCGGGCTGGCCCGGGACGGCAAGTCGGTCACGTGGAAGCTCAAGCGGGGCGTCAACTGGCACGACGGCAAGCCCTTCAGCGCCGACGACTGCGTCTTCACCTGGGAGTACTGCTCCGATCCTGCCACCGCGTCGGTGTCCATCGGCACCTACAAGGACGTCAAGGTCGAGAAGGTCGACAGCCACACCATCAAGATCACCTTCCCCAAGCCCACCCCGTTCTGGGCCGACCCCTTCGTGGGCGTACGGGGCATGATCATCCCCAAGCACCTCTTCGAGGCCTTCAAGGGCGGCAATTCGCGCGAGGCGCCGACCAACCTCAAGCCCGTCGGCACCGGCCCCTACAAGTTCGCGGACTTCAAGCCCGGTGACATGGTGCGGGGCGAGCTCAATCCGAACTACCACATGCCGAACCGGCCTTTCTTCGACAGCATCGAGATGAAGGGCGGCGGCGATGCGCCTTCGGCGGCGCGCGCGGTGCTCCAGACCGGCGAGTTCGACTATGCCTGGAACATGCAGGTCGAGGACGAGCAGCTGAAGCGCTGGGAGCAGGGGGGCAAGGGCAAGGCCGACATCGTGGCCGGCGGCAATATCGAGCATATCCAGTGCAACTTCACCGATCCGTGGAAAGAGGTGGACGGCGAGCGCGCCAGCATCAAGACCACGCATCCGTCGCTGAGCGATCCCGCGGTGCGGCAGGCGCTCAACCTCCTGGTGGACCGCGCCTCGATGCAGGAGCAGATCTACGGCCGCACCGGCATCGCCACCGCGAACTTCCTCAATCAGCCCTCGCGGTTCGCGTCGAAGAGCACCAAGTGGGAGTTCAACGTCGACAAGGCCAACCAGATCCTGGAGACGGCGGGCTGGAAGAAGGGCTCGGACGGCATCCGGGCCAAGGACGGCAAGAAGCTGAAGTTCGTCTACCAGACGTCGATCAATGCCCCGCGCCAGAAGACCCAGGCCATCGTCAAGCAGGCGGCGGCCAAGGCGGGCATCGAGATGGAGATCAAGTCGGTGACCGCCTCGGTCTACTTCTCGTCCGACGTGGCCAACCCCGACACCTACAGCCACTTCTACACCGACATCCAGATGTACACGACCACCATGACCCAGCCCGATCCCGAGCAGTTCATGCGCCAGTTCCTGACCGAGGAAGTGGCCTCCAAGGACAACAAATGGCAGGGCCGCAACATCACGCGCTGGCGCAATGACGAGTTCGACAAGCTCCACAAGGCCTCCGAGTCCGAGCTGGACCCGGTCAAGCGCGCGGCGATGTTCATCCGGATGAACGAGCTGGTGATCCAGAACGTCGTCGTCATCCCCGTCGTGTTCCGCCCCCGCGTGGCCGCGGTCGCCAATACCCTACGCGCGGAGCAGAGCGGCTGGGACTCCGACTTCTGGGCTCTCCAGAACTGGTATCGGGAGGGGTAGACCGGTCGTCCGCGGGCCGGGGTAGCCACCCGGCCCGCGGCGCCCGCGTCACCGCATGTCCAAGTACCTGCTCCGGCGCCTCCTCATCATCATCCCGGTGCTCGCGGGGATCAGCCTCGTGCTCTTCACCATCCTCGCCATGGCGCCCGGCGACCCCTTCGAGGAGCTGGCCACCAATCCCAACGTGCCGCCGGAGGTGCGCATGAACCTGCGCGCCCAGTTCGGCCTCGACGACCCCATCGCCATCCGCTACGTGCGGTGGTTCACCTCCATGATGAAGGGCGACTGGGGTTTCTCCTTCGTGAGCCGCGTCAACGTGGACCGGCTCATCCTGCAGCGGCTGCCCACCACCATCCTCGTCATCGGCTCCGCGCAGATCCTGGGCCTGCTCATCGCCATCCCCATCGGCGTCATCTCCGCCACCCGCCCTTACTCGCTCTTCGACCAGATCGCCACCACCGGCGCTTTCCTGGGCTTCTCCCTGCCCACCTTCTTCACCGGTCTCCTCTTCATTCTCTTCTTCAGCATCTACCTGGACTGGCTGCCCTTCATCTACCGCGCCGACATCAGCGCCTCCGGCTGGCGGTGGTGGTGGGAGCACATCCGCCAGGCCATCATGCCGGTGGCGGTCCTGGCGCTCTTCCAGGCGGCCTCCATGACGCGGTTCATGCGCTCCGCCGTGCTCGACGTGATCCAGCTCGACTATGTGCGCACCGCGCGGGCCAAGGGGCTCACGGAGCGCGTGACCATCGTGCGGCACGTGGTGCGCAACGCCCTCATCCCGGTGGTCACGCTGGTGGCGCTGCAGGTGCCCACCATCTTCGCGGGCGCGCTCATCACCGAGCAGATCTTCCGGGTGCCCGGGATCGGCTCGCTCCTCATCAGCTCCATCCTCGCCAACGACACCCCGGTGATCATGGCCATCACGTTCGTGTTCTCGGCGCTGGTGGTCTTCTTCAACCTCATCGCCGACATTCTCTATGGCTGGCTCGATCCCCGCATCTCGTACCGGTAGTCCGGTCACCCGCGCCCCCGCGCTCGCTGCCGACCCGGCGGTGACGCGGCGGCCCCCCACCTCGCTGAGGGCCGAGGCCTGGCGGCGCTTCCGGCGTCACCGCCTCGCGCTCTTCGGCGCCGCCATCCTGGTCGCCCTGGTGGTCGCGGTCCTGGTCGGGCCGCTCGTGTATCGGGTGCCCATCGACGAGATCGACTTCAAGGCGAAGCTGAAAGGCCCCTCCTGGGCCCACCCGCTCGGCACCGACGACCTCGGCCAGGATCTTCTCGCCCGCATGCTCTACGGCGGCCGGATCTCGCTCGCGGTAGGGCTGAGCGCCATGCTCATCGCCATCCTGGCCGGCACCGCGGTGGGCGCCATCGCCGGCTTCATGGGCGGCGTCGTGGACCACGCGCTGATGCGGCTCACCGACCTTTTCCTCTCGCTCCCCGGCCTGCCGCTGCTGCTCCTCATCGTCTACCTCTTCCGCGACGCGCTGAAGAAGCACCTCGGGCCCGAGGTGGGCGTGTTCGTGATGATCGTGGCGGTGATCGGTGGGCTCCGCTGGATGCCGGTGGCCCGGCTGGTGCGCGCCCAGTTCCTCTCACTCCGCGAGAAGGAGTTCGTGGAGGCGGCGCGCGGCCTCGGCGCGGCGCCGATCCGTCAGGTGCTCCGCCATATCCTGCCGAACTCGGTGGGGCCCGTCATCGTGGCCGGCACCATCGACGTGGCGGCGGCCATCATCGCGGAGTCGTCCCTCTCCTTTCTCGGGCTGGGCTTCCCGCCCGACATCCCGACCTGGGGCCGCATCCTCTTCGACGCCAAGGACAACCTGGACTTCGCTCCCCACTGGGCCCTGTTCCCGGGTACCGCCATCTTCCTCACGGTGCTGTCGATCAACTACATCGGGGACGGTCTCCGGGACGCCCTCGATCCCCGCAAAGTTCTCTAGACCCAGTCCACCGGGAGGCCCGCAGTGACCCCAAGCGATCTCTGCTATACGCCCGCCGCCGAGCTTGCCCGCCTCTACCGCGCCCGCAAGACTTCGCCCCTCGAGGTCATGGAGGCGGTGCTGGCGCGTGTGGACTCGGTGAACCCCGCGCTCAACGCCTGCGTCACGGTGGCACGCGAGTCGGCCCTGGCGGAGGCGCGCCGCGCCACCGCGTCCCTGCGCCGGGCCAAGGCCCTGCCGCCACTGCACGGGGTGCCGGTGTCCATCAAGGACCTCACCCCCACCAAGGGCATCCGGACCACCTGGGGCTCGAAGATCTACGAGCACCACGTGCCGAAGGAAGACGCGCTGGTGGTGGAGCGGCTCAAGGCGGCGGGCGCCATCGTCTTCGCCAAGACGAATACGCCCGAGTTCGGCGCCGGCGGCAATACCTTCAATGCCGTGTTCGGCGCGACACGGAATCCATGGGATCCCGCGCTGACCTGCGGCGGCTCCAGCGGGGGCGCGGGCGTGGCGCTCGCCACCGGCATGGGGCCCATCGCCCAGGGCTCCGATCTGGGCGGCTCGCTCCGGACTCCGGCCGCCTTCTGCGGGGTGGTCGGCTTCCGCACCACACCGGGCCTGGTGCCCCAGGTACCCTCGGACCTGGCCTGGGACACGCTCTCGGTAACGGGACCCATGGCGCGCACGGTGGGCGACATCGCTCTCATGCTGGCCGCCATCGCCGGGCCCGACGCGCGGGCGCCGCTGTCCTACGAGGTGGACACGCGCGCCTTCACCCAGGCGCTCCGCTCGCCGTCGATGAAGGGGCTCCGCATGGCGTGGACCCCCGACCTCGAGGGCCTGATCCCGGTCGACGCGGAAGTGGCCCGCATCGCCGCCGGCGCCTGCCGCGTCTTCCGCTCGCTGGGCGCCCGCGTGGACCACGCCTGTCCGGACTTCTCGGAGGTCCACGACATCGTGCTCGGCACCCGCGGCCTCTCCATGGTGGCGCGGCACGCCGACAAGCTGCCCCAGTGGAAGGACAAGCTGCAGAAGGGCCTCCTGTGGAATATCGAGCAGGGGCTGGCGCTCACGTCCCGGGACATCGCCCGCGCCGAGATCGCGCGCGGCGAGCTCTGGCAGCGCGTGCGCGCCTTCATGGAGCGGTACGACTACCTCATCCTCCCCACGGTGGCGGTGCCCCCGTTTCCGGTGGAGCAGCGCTACCCCACCGAGATCAACGGCAAGCCGCTGGACAACTACACCCAGTGGTTCTTTCTCACTTACGGCATCACGCTGACCGCCCTGCCCGTCATCTCCATCCCCTGCGGCTTCACCGCGAGCGGGCTGCCGGTGGGGCTTCAGATCGTGGGGCGCTGGCATGCGGAGGCGGCGGTGCTCCGGGCGGCGGCCGCCTTCGAGGCCGCGCAGCCGTGGACCGGCCGCATCCCGCCCGTGGTCGCCGCCCGGGAGCGCGCCCACCGGGCCTGATCCCCCACCCTGGCGTCTGGGCCCGCACGTCTTCGCCCATCCTGGCGGTATCATCCAGGGCATGAGCGCGGCACCTCGACGACGGCTCGCCCTCGCGCTC
>Ga0105242_10004277_pt1 | contig 11133 bp, 10 predicted proteins | sample KBSM24metaG_FD_81521 | JGI IMG/M metagenome (GOLD analysis project Ga0105242, IMG submission 81521) | Miscanthus rhizosphere microbial communities from Kellogg Biological Station, Michigan, USA - KBS M2-4 metaG | ecosystem: Host-associated > Plants > Roots > Rhizosphere > Soil | place... | reverse complement strand
CGCGTAGAACGCCTCGATCGACTGGGAGTGATACAGGGCGCCGTGGATCCCGCCGCCGCACGGGGCCCGGATCACCATCGGACAGCCCCAGTCGCCGTTCGTCCGGTACCGCATGCGCGCCGCTTCTGAGACGATCTGGTCGAAGGCCGGGTGGATGAAGTCGGCGAACTCGATCTCGGCGATCGGGATCATGCCGTGCAAGGCCATCCCGATCGCGACGCCCACGATCGCCGACTCCGCCAACGGTGTGTCGATCACCCGCGCCTCGCCGAACTCCTCGAGGAACCCTTCGGAGACCTTGAAGACGCCGCCACGCGCGCCGACGTCTTCCCCCAGGAGGACGAGCCGGTCATCCGCCGCCATCTCCGCGTGCAAGGTGTCGCGGATCGCGGTGACGAGGTTGGTCGGGCTCACGCCCCGGGGTCCTCGGCGAAGACGTGACGCAGCGCCGTCGCCGGGTCGGGATCGGGGGCGGCCCAGGCCGTGGTGATCGCCTCGTCGACCTGGGCTTTCAGCTCGTCGCGGGTCGCCTGCACGTGTTCGTGATCGAGGACCCCGTGATCGACGAGGTAGGTCGTGAAGCGATCGATGGGGTCATCGTGCTTGTGCTGGTCGACCTCCTCGCGCGAGCGGTAGGACTTGTCATCGTCATCCGACGTGTGTGGCAGGTACCGGTAGGTCTTGCACTCGATCAGGGTCGGGCCCTCACCCGCGATCGCGCGTCGGCGGGCCGTGCGCATCTCCCGGTAGCACGCGAGCACGTCGCTGCCGTCCACCACGACGCCGGGCATCCCGTAGCCGACGGCCCGGCTAGAGACATCGCGCACCGCCATCTGCTTGTCCTGGCGCACGCTGATCGCGTACTCGTTGTTCTCGCACACGAAGATGACCGGGAGCGCATGGATGGCCGCGAAGTTGAGGCCCTCGTGCCAATCGCCCTCGCTCGTCGCGCCCTCGCCGAACCAAGAGCCGACGACCGCGTCCTCACCCCGGTAGCGCATCGCGTAGGCGATCCCCACCGCATGCGGCACCTGCGTTGCGATGGGGGAGGAGTGGCTGATGATCCGCAGGCGCTTGGACCCCCAGTGACTCGGCATCTGACGGCCGCCGGAGGCGGGATCGTCGGCCTTGGAGAACACGCCCAGGAAGATCTCCAGCGGCGTCAGCCCCGCCACCAGCACCACCCCGAGATCTCGGTAGTACGGCACCCACACGTCGGTGTCGGGATCGAGGGCGGATGCGGTGCCGATCTGGCACCCTTCGTGACCCGAGACGGGCACGACGAACGGGGCTCTGCCCATCCGGTTCTGCCGGAGCGACGCCTCGTCGATGAGGCGAGCCATCAGCATGTGGCGATGCATCCGCAGGAGGTCCTCCGGGGTGAGCCCCAGCGTCTCGTGTGGCGCCTCGGTCACCTGCGCGGACACGTCGAGCCTCGTCGCACCGTGTCGCGAGTGTACACCCGACGCGGGATCGAACCGTGGCGGTGACAAGGGATACCCCCTAGGGGTAGGCTGACGGGCAGGATCACCCGCGAGCGGAAGGGGAGCTCGATGATCGACCCGGTCTGTGGCATGAGCGTCACCGCCGCCTCCGCGGCGGCAGCCTGGGAACACGATGGGAACACGTACTACTTCTGCTCGACGGGCTGTTTCGAGCGGTTCCGGGAGGACCCGGAGCGCTTCCTGGCGATGGATCCAACCGACCGACGGATGTAGGGGTACCGCCCCCGGGTATCCCCTTCACAGGGAAGGAGCACGATGCACGGGTACGCATCGAGGAAAGACGATCTGCGGTCTCGCCTCCGCAAGGTCGAGGGGCAGGTCCGCGGGTTGCAACGGATGGTCGATGAGGACCAGTACTGCATCGACATCCTGACGCAGGTGAACTCCGTGACCGCCGCACTGCGTGCGGTGGGCATGGGTCTGCTCGACGACCACGTGCGGCACTGCGTCGCGGACAGCATCGCGGCGGGGGATGGCGACGTGAAGATCGAGGAGCTGATGGCCGCCGTCACCCGCTTCGCCGGGCGGTGATGGCGACGAAGGAGCAGGTACTCGACATCGACGGCATGACGTGCGCGTCGTGCGTACAGAAGGTCGAGCGCGCGTTGGGGTCCGTGGACGGCGTGGAAGCAGCGGCCGTCAGTCTCGCGACGCGCACCGCGACCGTGCGCGGCGAGCTCGATGGCCCCGCGCCCTTGATCGGTGCGGTCGTGCACGCGGGGTACGACGCGCGGCCACACGACGGAGCCCGGGACCCGGCCGAGGAGGAGCGGTCCTACCGCCGTCGTCTGGTGGTCGCGGCGCCATCGACGTTGGTGGTGCTCGCGCTCACGTTCATCTGGGGTGACGCGTCATTCGCGCCCACGCTCAGCTGGGCGCTGACGACCCCGGTCGTACTGTGGGCCGGGTGGCCCTTCTTCCGCAACGCGGCACGCGCGGCTCGGCATCGCACGACGACGATGGACACGTTGGTCGCGCTCGGAGCAGGGTCCGCCTACCTGTATTCGACGTGGGATCTCGTGGCCGCCCGGCGCACGGGCGCGGTGCCCTCGATGACCTACTTCGACACGGCTGCGGTCATCGTCACGCTGATCCTCGTCGGCAAGTTCCTGGAGGCTCGCGCCCGGGCGGCGGCGGGCGACGCCTCGCGCGCGCTCCTCGCGCGAGGCGCGTCGCAGGCGACGATCGTCGACGACGATGGCGAACGGCAGATCGCGATCGAGGATCTCCGCCCCGGCATGCGGGCGGTCGTGCGTCCGGGAGAGAAGGTGCCGGCCGACGGTGTCGTGCGTGCCGGCACATCGTGGGTCGACCTGTCGTTGCTGACGGGAGAGTCGATGCCGGTCGATGTCGCTCCCGGCGACGAAGTGGTCGGGGCGTCGATCAACGGCTACGGACGGCTGGAGATCTTCGTCACGAAGGTGGGCGCCAACACGAGGCTCGGAGAGATCGTCCGCCTGCTCCAGGCCGCCCAGGCATCGAAGGCCGAGATCCAACGGCTCGCCGACCGTGTTTCGTCCAGGTTCGTGCCGTTGGTGCTCGCGCTTGCGGCGGCGACGCTCGTCGGCTGGGTCACTCTGACCGACGCGACGATGGGGCAGGCGGTGCTGCACGCCACCGCCGTCGTGCTGATCGCGTGCCCGTGCGCCCTCGGTCTGGCGACGCCGGTCGCGATCGTCGCGGGCGCCGGACGCGCCGCTGAGCTCGGGGTGCTCTTCAAGGGTGGGGCGGCCCTCGAGGCGACCGCCGGCCTCGACACCGTGTTGCTGGACAAGACCGGCACCGTCACGGACGGTGCGATGACCCTCGCCGAGGTACGCGGCGTCAACGGCGTCGACCCGGACGAGGTCCTCGCCCTGGCGACGGCGGCTGAGGCTGGCTCGGAGCACCCGATCGCCCGGGCCGTCGCTCACGGCGCGGCTGCGCGCGGCATCACCGCACCCGATGCCGCCGACCATCTCGTCGAGCCCGGTGCCGGGGCGAGCGCGCGGGTCGCGGGGTCTGAGGTTCGCGTCGGTCGACCGGTCGGGCTCCCATCGCCTCTGGACGGAGCGACGCACGAGCTCGCGAGCGACGGTCAGACACCGTTCGCCGTCTGGCGTGAGGACGTCCCGATCGGCCTGATCGCGGTGAGGGATGCGACCAAGCCTGATGCCGCACAGGCGGTCGCGCGACTCCGGTCGATGGGACTGCGGGTTGCGATGGTGTCCGGCGACCACGTCGCCGCGGCGGCGGCCACCGCGCGAGCCGTGGGGATCGACGACGTCATCGCAGGGGTCCCCCCCGACGGCAAGGTCCGAGAGGTCGCCCGTCGGGCCGCCGCCGGCGATCGCGTCGCGTTCGTCGGTGACGGGCTGAACGACGCGCCGGCGCTCGCGGCCGCCCGGGTCGGCATGGCTGTGGGCTCGGGCACCGATGTGGCCTTGGCGGCAGCAGATGTGAACCTCCTCGGCCGATCGCTGTCCGGGGTCCCCCAGGCGATCGGGATCGCGCGGCGGACGGTCCGGATCATCAGCCAGAACCTGTTCTGGGCCTTCGCCTACAACGTAGTGATGATCCCGCTCGCGGTCTTCGGTGTCCTCGATCCGATGTGGGCCGCGGGCGCGATGGCGGCGTCGAGCGTCAGCGTGGTCCTGAACGCGCTGCGCTTGCGACGGTTCGGTTCGATGGAGAGCCCGTAGCATGTTCGACGTGGCGAACGTGATCGATGTGACCGACGAGACCTTCGAGCAGGTCGTGGTGGAGGGGTCGAAGCAGGCTCCCGTCGTGGTCGACCTGTGGGCGGCGTGGTGCGGCCCCTGCCGGACGCTCGGCCCGATGCTCGAGCAAGCCGCCGAGCGACGCGCCGGCGCGTTCACCCTCGCGAAGATCGACGTCGACGCGCAGGGCGTCGGCAACGCGCTGCTCCAGGCGGTGCGATCCCAAAGCATCCCAACGGTGGTCGCGTTCCGTGACGGGCAGCCCGTCAGCATGTTCGTGGGCGCGATCCCGGAGCAGGAGATCGACCGGTTCCTCGACTCGATCCTGCCGAGCGAAGCGGAGGCCGAGGCGAAGGAGGCGGCCGAAGAGCTCGCGGCCGGCGAGGTCGGCGAGGCCGAGCAGCGGTTCCGTGACGCGCTGGAGAAAGAGCCCGACAATCGAGATGCTGCGCTCGGCCTTGCGCGGATCCTGGTCGAACGAGGCGAGGTCGACGAAGCGCGGCCGCTCATCATGCCGCACCTACCCGACCCGGAAGCCGAGCATCTGCACGCACTGATCGAGGTGGCCGAGTGGGCGTCGCTGCCGCCGGATGGCCGGCTCGGTGCGGCGCGGCAGGCGGCCGTCCGCGGCGACTGGGTGCAGGCGCTCGACGGCATGATCGGGGCACTGACCGATGATCGCGACGACGCACGGCAGGCGCTCATCACCGCCTTCGCCGCGCTCGGCGATGACGACCCGCTCGTGCTGGACTACCGCCGGAAGCTCGCCGCCGCCCTGTTCTGAGCCGGATGAGCGACACCCACGCGCGGATCGCCCGGTGGTGGGACGCCGATGCAGCGGTCTACGACGATGCGGCGGGCCACGCGATGTCCGACCCGATCGAGGCTGCGGCGTGGCGTCGCGTCCTCGAACGGACGTTGCCCGCGGCGCCGGCCGACGTGCTCGACGTCGGCACGGGCACCGGGTCGCTCGCGCTGCTCGCCGCCGAGCTCGGACACGTGGTCACCGGTGTCGATCTGTCCGAGGGGATGCTGGCGCGGGCCAAGGACAAGGCGACGCGAGCTGGGCAGTCGATCGGGTTCATCCTTGCTCGAGCGGAGGACCCGCCACCGGGCCCGTTCGACGCGATCATCGAGCGCCACGTCCTGTGGACGATCCCTGACCCGGTCGCTGCGCTGCGAGCATGGCGCTCGGTCACCCGCCGCGGTGGTCGGCTCGTCTTGCTGGAAGGATCGTGGGGCGGGGAGGGTCCGTTCGTGCAGGTGGCCGATCGCCTCACGGAGCTCATGGAACGGCTCCAGGGGATCGGTGAGCACCATCACGCCGCCTACCCGGACGACCTGCCGCTCCCGCTGCAGGGCCTCACGTCGCCTGCGCCCTACCTCGCCGCCGTGGAGGCCGCGGGGTGGACACGTGTGCGGATCGCACGGCTGCGCGACGTGGAATGGGCGATCGAGCGCCGCCAACCCTGGCCGCTCGGCTGGCTCTCACATCGAGCGCGCTACGCGATCGTCGCCGACGAGCCCGCGTGACGCCGGCTCAGGCGACGTCGGCGCTGCGGAAGCCGGCGAGGATATCCGAGGGCGACGGCTCGAACGCGAGATCGAACACCTCGCCCAGGTGCCGCACGACGACCGGCCGCACCTCCTCGACGCTCACGTCGCGACCGAGCAGCCGGCTGAGGGACGTGACGCCGTGCTCCGGGAGCCCGCACGCCACGATCCCGTCGAACCAGCCGAGATCGGTGTCGCAGTTCAGCGCGAACCCATGCAGCGTCACCCTGGTGCGGAGCAGCCGCACACCGATCGCGCAGACCTTCTCGTCGCCCGCCCACACCCCGGTCTGCACGTCGTCCCGCCGGTGCACCGACGCGCCGAGCTCTGCGCACGCGCGGATCACAGCTTCTTCGAGCCGACGCAGGTAGCGCGCCGCATCGGGTCGCGCGCCGAGCCCGATGATCGGGTACCCGACCAACTGACCGGGACCGTGGAACGTGAATGAGCCGCCTCGGTCGATACGGCGAACGAGCCCACCACGTGCCTGGACGGCGGCTTCCTCCCACAGGAGCTCTTCGGGCTTGGCGCGCCGGCCGGCCGTGAACACGGGCGGGTGCTCGAGGAGGATGACGCTATCGGGGACCGCGCCGGCGAGGCGCCGCTCGGCGAGCGTGTGCATCGAGTCGTTCGCGACGTCGTAGTCGACGGGACCAGGCGGTTGGACGAGCCATGCGGCGCGGCTCACAGCCCGAGATCCTCGGCGAAGTCCCACGTCTCCAGGTTGTGCTTCACGCGTGCGAGGAACCGCGTCGCCAGCTCGCCGTCGATCAGGCGGTGATCCCACGACATCGAGATATAGACCATGTGCCGCACGGCGATCGCGTCCTCTTCGACGACGACGGGCCGCTTCTGGATCGCGTCGAGGGACAGGATGCCGGCGTTCGGCTCGTTGATGATCGGCACCGATGCGAGGGATCCGTACGGGCCTGGGTTCGTGATCGTGAACGTTGCACCCTGCACCTCGTCGGGCTGCAGCTGGTGGGCTCGCGCCCGGGCCGCCAGGTCGGCGATCGCGCGCGCGATGCCGACGGTGTTCATCGCATCGACGCCTTTGATCACGGGCACGATCAAGCCGGCGTCATAGGACACGGCGATCCCCATGTGCACGAAGCGCGGCGTCACGATATCGGTGCCGACGATCCGTGAGTTCACGAGCGCGTACTCACGCAGCGCGTCGACCGTTGCACGGGTCACCATCGGCAGGTAGGTCAGCTTCACTCCGTACTTCTCCTGGAACGAGGCCTTCGCGGCCTCGCGAAGGCGCACGAGCCGCTCGACATTGACCTCGACCATCGTCCAGGCGCGAGCCGTCTGCGTCGTCGACGCCAGCATGTGCTGGGCGATCGCCGAGCGGATGTGCGACATCGGCGCCACGTCCTCGTTCGCCCCCGCCGGCACCGATGGGTGTGTCGCCACCGCCGCCGAAGGCCCCGCCGTCGGCAAGGCCGTCACGGTCGCGGTTCCCGCCGACGGAGCTCCACCTGCCGTCGCCGCGAGCACGTCGGCCTTCGTGATCCGCCCCCCGTCGCCCGACCCCACGACGCCCGTCAGATCCACTCCGCGCTCTTTGGCCAGCCGCCGAACGATCGGCGACAAGATCTGCGACCGAGGCCCTCGATCGACCAACGGCGTATACGCCCCCGCTCCGGAAGGGGCGGGAGCTGCAGGTGGCGGGGTCTGCGTTGCGACAGCCTGCGGGGGTGGTGCGGACAGCGGCGCCGCGGCAGGTGGCGCCGGCGCTGACGCGGAGGCGGGGGTTGGTGTGGTCGGCGGGGTTCCGACGGGCGCCGCAGCAGATGCCGACGAGGAGGTGACTCCCGTCGACCCCTCCGCCGCGCCATCCCCGGCGGAGCTCGCGGAGCCCGCAGCCCCGTTCCCGCCCGTCCCGTCGTCGATCTCCATCACCGCGGTCCCGACGGGAACGGTGGCGCCCTCATCCACCAGCAGCTTCGTCACCGTCCCGGCGACCGGCGAGGGCACCTCGGTATCCACCTTGTCCGTCGAGATCTCGAACAGTGGCTCGTCCTGATCGACGTGCTCCCCTTCGGTCTTCAACCACTTCAAGATCGTGCCCTCGACGATCGTCTCGCCGAGCTGCGGCATCTGGATCGACGTCACGAAACCCTCCTCACCAGGCCGAGAGGCGGTCGACGGCGGCCTCGATGTCGGCCACCTGCGGCAGGAACGCGTCCTCGAGGGGTGGCGAGAACGGCACGGGATGGTTCGGCGGCGCGAGTCGCATCACCGGCGCGTCGAGATGTTCGAACGCGCGCTCGGCGATCACCGACGCGACCTCCGCCCCGATCCCGAGGAAATGGAACGACTCGTACAGCACGAGCGCTCGCGAGGTCTTCTCGATCGACCGCAGCACGGTGTCCTCGTCCATCGGGTAGACCGTGCGCAGGTCGACCACCTCGACCGAGACACCGCGCGTGGCGAGCGTCTCCGCCGCCTCGAGCGCTTTGTGCACCATCGCGCCGTAGGTCACGATCGTGACGTCCTCACCGGCGCGCTTCACGTCGGCCGAGCTGATGGGTACGAGCACCGATGGGTCCTCCGGCACCTGTTCCTTGATCCGTCGGTACAGCGCCTTGTGCTCGAGGAACAGGCTCGGGTTGTCGTCGCGGATCGCGGACTTGAGCAAACCTTTCGCGTCGGAGGGGAACGCGGGACACATGATCTTGATGCCTCCCGCGTAGGCGAACCACGGCTCGGGGTTGACCGAGTGGAAGTTGGACGCCCGCACCCCGCCGCCGCTCGGGCCGCGGAGCACGACCGGCATCGGCACCCCGGATCGGTAGTAGTACCGAGAGAGCACGGTCGTGATCTCGTCGAAGCCGCTGGACATGAAGTCCGCGTACTGGAACTCCGCGACCGGACGGTAGCCCTCCATCGCGGCGCCGACGGCCATACCGACGATCGTCTCCTCGGCGATCGGGGTGTCGATGACTCGCTCGGGCCCGAAGCGGTCGAGGAATCCCTCGGTCACTTTGAAGGCCCCGCCGTACACGCCGATGTCCTCGCCCAGCATGAACACGCGCTCGTCGCGCTCCATCTCTTCCCAGAGGGCCTCGGCGACGGCGATGAGGTACGTGGCCTGCCCGTCGTCCGATCGTTTACCTCGCGGTTCTGCGCCGTGACCGGCGGCTCCCGTCTCGACCTGCTGGGTCGCCATCAGCTAGCCTCGGTCCCGCCGCCGCGCCCGGGCTCGGCGCGCCAGTACCCGTCCTCGACCCACATCCCCTTGTTGACGTCGCCGGCCTCGGGGAACGGTGAACCCAGGGCGAACGCGTGCGCTTCCTCGAATCGCTGCTCGATCTCGCGCTGCATCTCGGCCAGCGCATCGTCATCGACCAGGCCCAGCTGCCGCAGATGCTGCTCGAAGTTCATCACCGGATCCTTGGACGACGTGTAGTGATCGAGCAGCTCGCCGGGCACGTACTTGGCGGGGTCATGACCCGCGTGCCCTCGCCACCGCAGCGAGACCGACTCGATCAAGCTCGGTCCGCCACCGCCGCGTGCCCGGTCGACCGCCTCTCGAGCCGCGCGATAGACCTCGAGGACGTCGGTCCCGTCGACCCGCACGCCCGGGATGCCATACGCCGCGCCGCGCTCGGCGATCGTCGGCACGGCGAACTCCTTCTCGTTGGGGGTCGAGTAGGCGAACTGGTTGTTGTTCACGACCCAGACCACCGGCAGCCGCTCGACCGATGACCAGTTGATGGCCTCGTGCCACCGGCCGTTGGACGTGGCGCCGTCCCCACAGATCGCGAGGGCGACCCGGCCGTCGCCCGCCCGTTGATAGGCCCAGGCCGCTCCCACGGCGACCGGATAGGCGATGGGGAGGTGCGACATCACGGCGTACGTCCGATTGCCGTCCCAGTCGCCGATGTGGCTGTTGCCGTCTCGCCCGCGAAGGTAGCCGTCGATCCGTCCCCAGAACTGCGCAAGCACGCGGTTGAGGTCGAGCCCCTTCGCGAGCTGTGCGGTGAGGTCGCGATGGGTCGGGAACAGCGAGTCGCCCGGTCGCAGCGCCGAGACCACGCCGACATGGGTGCCCTCCTGGCCCCGGCCCGAGTAGATCGCGCCGGGCAGGCGGCCTTGTCGGTACAGGGCCTCCAGCCGTTCATCGACGTAGCGGGCGAGCTTCATCGTCGCCAGCATCTGGCGCAGCTGATCGTCGGCGAGCGGTTGGTCGTTGGCCGCGGCGTCTGATCGCAGGGTGGTTGCCACGATGTCTCCTCAGGCCGTGTGCAGCGCCTTGCCGGCGAGCGCGAGCATCGACTCGCCGATCCCTTCGGACAGGCTGGGATGCGGATGGATGTGGGCGGCGACGTCGCTCGGCGAGGCTTCCCAGGACGTGATCAGCATCGCCTCGGCGATCAGGTCGGTGACGTGGGGCCCGATCATGTGCACGCCGAGCACCGGCCCGTCACCCGCCTCGGCGACCACCTTCACGAAGCCGCCCTCGCCGACGATGTTCGCCTTGCCGATCGCGCGCAGGTCGAGCTTCTCGATGACGACATCTCGCCGCGCTTCGCGCGCCTGCGCCTCGGTCAAGCCGACGCTCGCGATCTCCGGTGAGCTGTAGGTGACCCGCGGGATCTGCACGTAGTCGATCGGTGGTACCGGCAGACCGGCGATCCGCTCGGCGACCGCGATCCCCTCGGTGAACGCCACATGCGCGAGCTGCAGCGGGGTCGCGGCGACGTCGCCCACCGCCCACACGTGCGGCACCGAGGTGCGGAGCTGGTCGTCGACCTCGACGTAGCCCTTCTCATGCATCGCGACGCCGGCGTCCTGCAGGCCGAGCGCGTCCGTCACGGGGCCCCGGCCGACGGCGACGAGACACACGTCGGCGCTCACCGTCGTCGGCTCATCGCCGACCTGATAGGTCACGGTGGCGTCGGTCTCGTTCTCGCTGATCGAAGAGACGGTGGCACCGGCCGCCGTCGTGATGCCGCGCTTGCGGAACGCGCGCGCGACCTCTTTGGAGACGTCCTCGTCCTCGAGGGGCGCGAGGCGGGGGAGCGCTTCGATCAGCGTCACCTCGGCGCCGAACGATCGGTAGAGCGACGCGAACTCGAGCCCGACGGCGCCAGCGCCGATCACGATCGCAGACGACGGGATGCGATCGTACCGCAGCGCCTCGTCGCTGGTGATCACCCGGGGACCGATCTGCAGCCCCGGGAGGAGCCTCGGTGCCGAGCCAGTGGCGACCACGATGTCGGTGGCCAGGACGGTCTGCCCCTCGACCTCGAGCGTCGGGCCGGGGCCGAGCCGCGCGGTTCCCTGCAACACGTCGATCTTGCGCAGCTGGACGAGCCCGGTGAGGCCGTTGACGAGCTTGTCCACCATCGCGTCCTCGAAGG
>Ga0105242_10004275_pt1 | contig 11138 bp, 4 predicted proteins | sample KBSM24metaG_FD_81521 | JGI IMG/M metagenome (GOLD analysis project Ga0105242, IMG submission 81521) | Miscanthus rhizosphere microbial communities from Kellogg Biological Station, Michigan, USA - KBS M2-4 metaG | ecosystem: Host-associated > Plants > Roots > Rhizosphere > Soil | place: Michigan... | reverse complement strand
CCGGCTTGCACGTCTTCGCCCTGCGTGTCTTTGGTCACGGCGGCACTCAGCCAGGTGGCGCTGCTCGAAGCATGGCCTGAACCCGCTTGCTTGCCCTTGTTCTCCGCGAGGTTGCTGAGAATGAGGAAGCGGTTGCGGAAGGACTCGATGGGCTTGAGTATGGCTGTCATTTCGTAATCGGCGCCGGTTGTCTTGGGCACCCATTGATCCAGAATCACGCCATGTGGAGTGTAGATGAAGGCAGCGCGGAACTGGGGCTTGGCGGCGGTCTTGGTCTGCGCCGTCAGCGCGGGGATCATGGAGTCGAGCAAAGGCAAGGCGACGGCCGTGCCTGCCAAACTTCGCAGGAATGTGCGGCGGGGCAAGTGCTTCTTGGTGATGATCATTGTTCGAGTCTCCTCGTGGCTGAATTCTGTTGGGCTGACGCGCTCTGCACTACGTCAGCCTGCTTCATCCGCATTTGGAACTGCGGGCTTCCTACGATTCCCAGCAGAATCGCTGAGAATTTGTAATCGTTCTTCGACGCATCGCGCAGGATCTTGCGAACCGCCGGCATGTCGCGATAATCCATCGGGCGGCCGACGGCGTATATTAACAACTTTTCGGTCATGGTCTGGATGAATACTTCCCGGCGGGTCATCAGGAAATTGCGCAGGCCGACGGCGCCATCCACTTTGGTGCCGTCGAACATTGTGTCGCCGGAATCGATCTTGACTTCGCCGTCCTTCAGTCGCCAGCGGCCCACTCCATCGTAATTTTCGAGAGAGAAGCCAATCGGGTCCATCACTTTATGGCAGGTCGCGCAGAATGGATTCGCGCGGTGGGCCGTCATGCGGTCCCGCATGCTCTGCGCTTTGGCGGCGTTGTCCTCTTTTAACGCCGGAACATTCGGCGGCGGGGGAGGGGGCGGTGTACCGAGCAGGTTGATTAAAACCCATTTGCCGCGTGCAACGGGCGAGGTGCGGGTGCCTACCGAGGTCAGCGTCAGGATGCTTCCCTGCCCCAGGAGGCCTTTGCGGGCGTCGTCGGTGATGGCGATTTTGCGGAATTGATCGCCGTAGATTCCGCGGATTCCGTAGTGGCGCGCGAGGCGCTCATTGACAAAGGTGTAGTCGGCGGTGAGCAGGTCGGCGACGGAGCGGTCTTCCTTGATCACGCTGTCGAAGAGCAGTTCAGTTTCCTTGACTAAAGCCAGGCGCAGATTTTCGTCGAAGTCAGGGAAGACGTCGGGGTCGGGAACCATTCCACGCAGGTTGCGCAATTGCAGCCACTGCGCGGCGAAGTTCGTGACCAGCGCGCCGGCTTTGGGATCGGCCAGCATGCGGCGGACTTGTTGCTCCAGCACGGCGGGATCTTTGAGCTTGCCCTGCGCGGCGAGGTTGAACAGTGGCTCGTCGGGAACGGTGCTCCAGAGGAAGAACGACAGCCGTGAAGCCAATTCCAGATCGCTGATGCGATAGGGGGTGTTCGGTGCGACATTCGCTGGATCATTCTCAACGCGGAAAACAAATTCAGGGCCGGAGATGATGCGGCGGATGCCCATCTCGATGCCTTGCTCGAATCCGCCTTTGTTGCGCCCTCGTTGGTAGAACGTCAACAGGCGCTCCATGTCTTTATCGTTCACGGGGCGGCGGTACGCGCGACGCGCGAGGTTCGTGAGAATGGTGCGGGCGCAGGGCAGTTCGTCTTTGCCCGGTGTGGGGCGGCAGGTAAAAATCCGGCGGCGGGCGGGCGTGTCGCCGGGACCCTGAGGGTTGAACGGGCCCGAGACGATTACTTTGTCGAGATGCGGGAAACCTTTGGTTTCGTTGGCGTCAATTGCGGTTCGCTGGTATTGCTGCCAGATCTCAGCGGTCTGCGCGGAGGACTGGCGCAGGAACGACACCGCCAGCGTGTGCGGGCCGGCCTTCACTGGGATGCGGAACACCAATTGCGCGTGTAACGCATTGGCATACGCCATCGATTCCGGGATGGTCTTGACGATGCCGTCGTTGCCGCCGAAATTCAAAAGTTTCACGCGAACGCCGTCGAGAGTGATTTCCATCGCGTGGCGATCTTCCAGGCCGTGAATCATGCCGAGAATCGATTGCGATAGCTTGGGTTCAAACTGATACTCGCCATCGAGCGGAAAGTAGTGCGTCACTGCCATGCCGCCGAGCGTGCCGACAGGCGTTCCTTCAATGTGGGTGTCTTGCGAGAGATCGGGGCGCGGGCGATAGGTCGAGACCACTACGCCTACATCCGGATCACCGATGGCGAAGCGTGTGACTTTCGCCGACGCGGAGAGGTAGCGTTCGAGCAGCGCGGGCGAGATCGTCAGCATTTGCGCTATATTGTCGAAGCCATCGGCGGAATCATCGGGCGGAAGCAGTTCGGACGCGTTGACATCCAGATTCAACACATCTTTGATCGCGTTGGCATATTCCGTGCGATTCAGGCGATGAATCATGGTGCGGCCGGGATTGGGATTCGCGACGGCGGCCGTATCGAGAGTGTTTTCTAACCAGGTGGCGAACTTATCGATCGAGGCTTTGTCGGGACGCGGGAGACCTGCGGGCGGCATTTCTCCGGCGCGCAGTTTGCGGACTACCTTTTCCCAGACTTCGGCGTCTTCGGGAACACGGGAGTAATCGCGGTTCTCTAAAACCACACCAGCGGTTTTGAGTTTCTCGCTGTGACAGGCGATGCAATATTGATTCACCAGCGCCGCCTGGGCGAATAAAGCGGGGCCCGACAGCAGGAGAACGCCGGCCAACTTTAATGGGAAAACCCTACTCATGCTATTGGGCCGCGGCTACAATGGCGTCGGCGGGCATGCCTAGCAATTTACGCAGCAGGGCGGCGGTGCTCTCGTGTTTCACCAGCGCTGGGCCTTGCACGGGAGGACCCGGCAACGGCTTGGCGTTGGCGACATCGAGCGGCGTACGTTCGCGTTTGTCCTGCACGTCCAACTTGGCGCCGTGATCGGCGAGGAACTGTACGATTTCATCCGCTCCCAGGTTGGCAGCGCCGTGGGCCGCGCTTTGATTGAGGCCGTCCAGGGCGTTGATGTCGGCGCCATGGTCCAGGCACAGCTGAATTGCTTTGATTCTCTCTTCGTTAGTGGTGCTCTTTCCGCCCACGCCGAAATTGCCACCGCCGCCGCGGCCCCCGGGCGTAACTCCCGCTGCCGCGAGCAAGGGGGTTTCGCCGTCCTTGTTGGCGAGTTTCGCATCCGCGCCCTTCTCGATGAGCAACGCCATGACTTCGAGGTCCGCGGTTTTGGCGGCACGGTAGAGGGCCGTAAAATCGCTAGCTCCGGGACCGGCCCCACCACTGCGCGTGGGCACCGGACCGGCCAGGATCGAATCCGCCTTGGCTCCGTGTGCCAATAGTGCTCTGATTACTTCGAGCGAGGTCATCGAATCCGGACCGCCTGAAGCGGGCCGCGACAAGGTGGTTCTGGTGTTGCGCACTTCCTCGATCTGCGACAAGGAGCCGTCGTTTACGTCGGTGTCACCTTCGATCAGGAGATTCGCCATATCCCAGTGCGCATTGGTGATGGCGATCAGGAGGGCGGTCATTTTGTCAGGGGTGCGCAGGCTCGGGTTGGCCTTGGCTTTCAACAACACTTGAGCGGCTTCGAAACTGTTTTCGCGAGCGGCTTCCATCAGAGGCGTCAAGCCACCGACAGGCGGCAGCGACATGACGTCCTGCTTCACGATCAGGGGGTATTTCAACTCGCGCCCCTGCGCATTAACGTCGGCGCCGTGTTCGATCAGCAGGCGAACCACATCCGGGTGATTTTCACCGGCTGCGGCCATCAAGGCCGTTTCACCATGCCAGCCTTCTTTGGCCTCGACATGGGCGCCGTGATCCAGGAGTGCTCTTGCTGTTGGCACGTCTCCGGTCCGGGACGCCAGCATCAGGGCGGTGTCGCCTTCCGGAAGTTCGCTGTTGGGGTCGGCTCCGGCCTGAAGCAGCATTTCGACCAGGGCGGAATTCCCCAGCGTGGCCGCTTCGGTCAGGGCCGAGACCCCGTAGCGATTCGCGATTTTGACGTTCGCCCCTGCTTTGAGCAACAGTTCAGCCACCGGCAAGTCACTGTTGTGGGCCGCCCAGATCAGGGCGGTCATGCCATCGGGTTGCACGGCATTCACGTCAGCGTGTTGGGCCAGCAACGCGCGGGCGCCGGCGAGGTCGCGGACTCGCACGCTTTCGGCAAGCCGAGTATCTGCAGCAAGGCCAAACAAAGCCGATGCCGAAACCAGTAAGCAGATGGACGCAAGGCGGATGAAACGGCTCATAGCAAAAAGAGTATGGCTGAGGGTTGCGGCAATCACAAGAGTCTGTTGCCGGAACCACGCGAAAGATAGAGGGTAAGGGGTAAACTTGCGCTTGGGCGGCAGTGTTAACCGAAAGCGTTAACACTTGCAAATAACTGATAAACAGTCCCTTACGACTTCAGCCTCATGCGTCGCAAGAGTTCGGGGAAGCGTGGATCGGAGCGCAGGGGATCGTACAATGGATCCGACTCCAGATATAGGTTGATGTCCTTTTGATCGATGGCTCTCCGTAGCCAATCGAAAGCACGATCTTTGTCTCCTAAACCTATATAAATGTGCGCGACGGGTAGCGCGCGAACCGACCCTAGGCTGGATCGGTGCATGAGATCCGCCAAAACTTGTTTTGCCATTTCGGGCTGGCCAGCCAAGGCGTATCCGTAGCCTAGTTGCCCGGTGATCATGGAATCGCCTCCCATCAACTGACTGGCGGTGCGGGTTTCCGCGATACCTTCCTGATGCATCCCCTTCTGCAGGTAGGTTAGCCCGAGGCCCTGGCGCGCTATGCCGAAATTGGGATCGAGATCTCTAGCGTTCTTGTATTGCTGAAGCGCTTCCTGGTAGCGATGCAGGTGGTAATAAGAGCGGGCTACTCCCGCGCCGGCGTCGGCTGAAACGGGGTCGGCCCGAAACGCGGTCTTGTGCTCGGCGAGAGACTCCGTCAAGCGGCCGATCTTCACCAGATAGGTTCCGTACCACGCATGCGCAAAAGTATCACCAGGACTCAGATCCAAACCTTTGCGAAACTCCCGTTCTGCAGAAGGCCAGTCGTAGTCATACATGCAGGCAAGAGCCAGGTCGATGTGCGCTTCGCCCAACGTGCTATCCAAGGCCAGGGCCTTCGAAGCTGCCTCGCGGATTTGGGAAGCGGCTTCATGCGATGGGATAGCCGCATAAATCGGAATGTTGGAATAGGAATGTGCGAGTCCCAGATACGCCAGTGCGTAATTCGGGTCCTTCACAATGGCTTGCTGGAAGTACCCCATGGCCGCTCGCGTATTTTCAGCGTTGCGCTTGTTTAGGAATGCCAGGCCGTGCAGATAATCCTGATAAGCCTCAGGATTCAGGGCCGGTGAATCACCCAGGGGAATGGCCGAGCCATCGGTGGCGTTCTTCGCGATGAGCTGAACTCCCAGAGCGTTGGTGATGGCCTGGGAAATCTCGTGCTGAATCCCCAGGATGTCCCGCATTTCCTTTTCGTAACTGGCCGACCATAAGTGATAGCCAGTGGAGGCGTCATCGAGCTGCGCGCTGATCCGCACACGTGTTCCGTCTTTTCGCACGCTGCCTTCGAGAACAGTCCGTACGTTCAACTCCTCGCCGATCTTGCGAACATCGGTGGGCTTACCTTTGTACTGAAAAGCGGAGTTGCGGGCCACGACGTGCAACCCCGGCACACGAGCCAGGGAATCAATCAGTTCCTCGGTGAGTCCGTCACTGAAGGACTCGTCGCTCTTGTCTTCACCAAGGTTCGCGAAGGGCAAAACAGCAATCGAAGAAGCGGGTCCAATGGGACCGGGCTTCGAGCGGGCTACGCCTACGTAAGCGGCGACACCTAACAACACTATTAAGACAGCCGCGATCGCGATGTTGCTTGGCCGATTCCATTTTGTCGTGACGGCAGGAGCAATTATGGGCGACTCCGGGATCAGCTCGGCAGGAGGTGCGCTTTCCGCCACCCGGGGAAGGGCGGCTGAAATTGGCGGAATGACTTCCGCGGTACTGAAGACCGGAACGTAACTTCCCTTCAAAAATTCGATGCGGACCGGATCTTGATCGCCTTCTTCTTCATAGTATTTCGCTAGACGAGCGCGGAGCTTACGCGCTTCGACACGAACGATGCTGTCCTGGCGGGGATCAAAGGACTCGGCCCGGCCGAGAACCTGAGTGGCGATCGAGTACTCTTTGATACAGTCCCGGCCCTCGATGGTCCGTTCCACTGCATAGCGAAGAAAGTTCTTTTGTCCTTCGGCGGAACGAAAGGTGCGGCTCGAAAGAATTTTTTCAAGCTGCGTAATGACGGCTGGAGCCGATGGGAGAGTCGGGAGTACCGGTTGTAGCTGCTCCCTGCTTTGAGCGAAGTTCTCTTCCACGAAGCCTTTCCCGCATCTGAGCGGCATTAGTCGAGCCGAATGCCCGGTAATCAATATAGCAAGCTGCGTGCGCTGTCCTCAATACACTTTTGGCGGAAACTGCATTTCCTTGGCGCAACATCCTCAGCATGTTGCGCCGGTTAACACTTTTAGTTAACGACTAAACTACTTTGTTAGTTCACCTTTTGGGTCTTGCACATCTTCTCGCCAGTGGCCATAATGGAACGCTGCTATTCGCCATCTGCTACCGCGTTTAGTTATAGGGGCAAAAACTGAAAGAGGGGTTATGAGAATCAGAAGTCTAATACTATTTACCATATCCTTGTTGCTGGCTTGCACGCCGGCTTTGTGGGCGCAGACCGCGGCCACAGGATCGCTGCAAGGGACGGTAACGGACGCGTCCGGGGCGAGCATTCCCAACGCGACCGTAACATTAACCAGCACGGGCACCGGGCAGGAGCGCACCGCCACCACGGGTGGGGACGGTACTTATCGCTTTCCGCTGATCCCACCGGGAGCTTACAAACTGAAGTTCAGCGCCAGCGGCTTTAAAGGAGCCGAGGCCACCGGGATCAACGTAAACGTCACGGAATCCCCGGTGTTCGATCAAAAATTAGAAGTCGGCGCAGCCACCGAGCAAGTCACCGTCGAAGCCAACGTCGAAACTTTGCAGACCGCCAGCTCTTCGATGGGCACGGTTGTGGGTTCGGCGACGGCTACTTCCATTCCGCTGACCACGCGCAACTACACTAACCTGCTGGGCCTGTCGGCCGGCGCCAATGCTAGTGTGAATAACGCCAGCGCCCTGGGCCGCGGCGGCATGGAAATCGCCGTCAACGGCGCCTCTACCGCGCAGAATACCTTCCAGATGGACGGTGTTTCGGTCGTCAACTACGCCTCCAGCGGACTCGCCACCGAAGGTTCCACTTATCCGACCATCGGTATTCCGAATCCGGACACCATCGCGGAATTCAAAATCCAGACCTCGCTTTACGACGCGGGATACGGACGCAACCCCGGCGCCAACGTGAACGTGGTGACGAAATCCGGCACCAACGCGTTGCACGGCACCGGCTTTGAATTTTTCCGCAACACCGATTTGAATGCCAATGACTTCTTCCGCAACCGCTCCGGCGGTTCGAAGCAGGTGCTGAACCAGAACCAGTTCGGCGGCACGCTCGGCGGGCCGATCAAGAAGGACAAGCTGTTCTACTTCGCGTCTTATCAGCAGACGTGGCAGAAAAACGGTATCGCCTCGCAGGGCTTTTCGAGTGGCATCACGCTGCCTCCGATTCCGAACGGCGACCGCTCCAACACGGCGGCGTTTACGCAACAGTTGGGCGCGGCCTTTTGCCCCGACAATAAAGCTGCTAATGTCAAATCCCAATTCCTGACCAATCCCGGCGGCGGCGGAGCGGGCACCGGCATGCAGGTGGCCTGCGACGGATCCAACATCAATCCCATCGCGGTCAAGTTTCTGCAGGCCAAGAACGCCGACGGAACCTATTTCATTCCCAGCTCGGGTACGGCGAACTTCCAGCCCGGCGTTACCTTCAGCAATCCGGCTTACGACAAAGAATATCAAGGCATGTTGAACCTGGATTACCTGATGAGCGCGAAGAACACCATCGCGTTCCGCTTCTATCGCTCCTGGGAACCGCAGAGCATCAACTTCCTGGGCGCGGCGTATCTGCCGGGAACTCCGGGAACCGACCCCTTCGGATACCACAACATGGTCACCAAGCTCACCACCATCGTGAACAACAACATGGTGAATGAGTTGCACGTTTCCTATCAGCGTACGACCACCGATGCTTACCAGCATCCGCCGGTTAGCACCTACGCGTCTAATATCTATCCCAACACTCCGGTAGGCTCGAACTTCCTGGGCGGCGGACTTCCGTTCAGCCCGGTCATCAGCATCCCCGGCTTCTTTCAGGCGGGCGGAAGTTCGTCGAACGACGAAACTGTCCACAACTTCCAGGCGCAAGCCGGCGATCAGGTGTCCTGGAACATTGGCAAGCACACGGTCCGTTTCGGCGGCGAATTCGAGCAGGTCAACTGGTTCTGGGATTATCAAGGTCTCTCGCATGGCATTACGGCCTTCCAGACTTTTGACGATTTCCTGATCGGCTTGCCTGGCGGTTGCGGCTCGACACCTGTCCCCGGCGTTTGCAACGGCTCCGGCTTCAGCAACGTTCTCAACACCAACAACTTTTCGGTGCGCAGCGGTCCCGGCGGCATCGTCCACGGTTACAAGGCCCGCAACGGCAACCTCTTCGCGCAGGATGACATTAAAGTCAGCCAGCGCCTGACGGTGAACGTCGGTGTACGTTGGGAGTACGACGGTTTGATGGCCGATAAATACGGCAACGCCACCAACCTGTGGCTCTCTCAACTGGCCAGCGTCAACAATCCGGCCAGCTTCCCCAACAGCCCCGCCAATGCCACCGCCGTTGGCTGGGTAGTGGTGAACAACTACGACACCAAGACCTGGGGCGCTGTCCCGGCCGGGGTCCTGCAACTTGGTAGCCCGGTTCCCAGCAAGAATGGAGTGCCGCTGCTCGACTTCGCTCCCCGCCTGGGCTTCGCCTGGCAGCCGATCGCCAGCAACAAGCTAGTCCTCCGCGGCGGCGCCGGTTACTTCTACGATCGCGTTCCCGGCAACACCATTGGCCATGCCGTCGAGCAGAGCCCGCCGTACTCGATCACGCTCGATCAGGGCGCCAGCACCAATCAGTTCTCTTCGCTGGCACAGCCGTTCCAGACCATTCCGCTGGGAACTTTCCCCACGCGCTGGTTGAACTTCAACACCAACAAGGGATCGGATCTGGCACAGTCGTTCATGGTGGACAACCTGATCACGCCGCTGGTTTACTCCTGGAACTTTAACGTTCAATACCAGATCGCACCGACCTGGATGATCGAAGCCGGTTACGTCGGCTCGCGTGGGATTCATCAGCCCAACACGCTGCACATCCTGAACGGAGCCTTCCTCGCTTCGCCCACCACTCCGGTCAACGGCATCACTGTAAATACCACGGCCAATGCCCGCGAGCGCGTTCCCTATCTGGGCTTCTCGCCGACGGGCCTGCAGGGCGCCGACAACCAGGGCGACTACAAATACAACAGCCTTCAATTGACTCTGCGCAAGCAGATGTCGCATGGGTTGAGCTTCCAGGCCGCTTACACCTATAGCCGCGCGTTTACCACGCAGGGCTACGCCACCGGCATTCCGCCCGGACCGGGTTCCACCAACATCGGCAATCCGACTGCCCCGCAATACGGCTTGAATCCTCAGTACCGCCCCGAGCGACTGGTGATCAACTACAGCTATGAGATTCCGAACGGCCATCTGAAGGGCGCGCTCGGCGTATTGACCAGCGGATGGAGTCTGGCGGGTGTCACCACCATCCAGGGCGGACAACCTCTTAGCATCCTCGACAGCCGCGGCGGTGCGATCTATGGCTTGTCCGGAGCCACAGCACTGTTAGCTTCCACCGCGCAGATCGCTCCCGGCTTCACCTACGCGCAACTGGTTACACCGGGCGGCATCGAATCGCGCCTGGGCGGCGCCAGCGGCGGTGCGGGCTACATCAACACGGCGGCTTTGACAACCATTCCCGTGATCGGTGGCAATGGCACCCCGGGAACCGGCGGCACCGGTTGGGGCAACACTGGCGTGGGCATCATTTACGGCCCCGGTCAGTTTGACTTCGACGCCACCTTGGCCAAGACCACGCGGGTGGGAGGCATTCACGAGAACGCCACGCTGCAGTTCCGCGCGGAATTCTTCAACCTCTTCAATCATCCGCAATTCGCAGTCCCCGTGGGCCTGAACTTCGGCGCCCCCGGCAACTTCGGCCAGATCACCAGCACGTCGGTGAATCCGCGCCTGATCCAACTGGCTTTGAAGTACGTGTTCTAAGCTGACTAGAAGCTCGATCAAAAAAGGGGACGGTCTTCGGACTGTCCCCTTTCTTATTTGAGGGAACAAATAGGTAAGCTAGATCCTAGTGAATCCTATTCCAGCTTTGAGCGCGATTATCCTTGTTGGCCACGAGAGGGGGAGAGCACAGCAGGTACTGGACCGGTTGTATGAGCAGACCGCGGCGGATCGCATGGAAATCGTCATTGCGGATACCGCGAGCAGTTCGTATCCGCGATTGAGCCTCCATCCGGGCGGCGTGCCCACTGTGTATTTGAACTTTTCGGCGGACGAACAATGGGGCGATGTGCGAGCGTCCGCAGTTAGATCAGCCAGCGGCTCGCTGGTCGCATTTGTCGAAGACCACAGCATTCCCTTACCCACATGGGCGGAAGCAGTCATTCGTGCATCCTCGGGTCCGTGGGTGGCGGCGGGCTATGCGTTCCTAAATGCGAATCCGGGGAGAGATTCCGGCTGGAAAGGGTATCTGTCCCGGTCTGGGTTCATCGCGGACTATGGCGTCTGGGCGCATCCTGTCCCTGCTGGTTCTATCCAGCACATGCCGTGCAACAATGTCGCCTACCGCCGGGAGGCTCTGCTCGAACTGGGAGATCCGTTGGGGGGAATGTTCCACAGTGATTTCGTGCTGCACGAGCATTTTGCCCGCGCAGGAAAATCAATGGACATCATCCGCGACGCCATCGTCGCACACCAAAATCATGAAAGTTTGGGGATCCTTTTAGAAGGTAATTTCGCTCATTGCCGAGTGATTGGAGCCTCCCGGGTTGTGGAGGG
>Ga0105242_10004273_pt1 | contig 11140 bp, 12 predicted proteins | sample KBSM24metaG_FD_81521 | JGI IMG/M metagenome (GOLD analysis project Ga0105242, IMG submission 81521) | Miscanthus rhizosphere microbial communities from Kellogg Biological Station, Michigan, USA - KBS M2-4 metaG | ecosystem: Host-associated > Plants > Roots > Rhizosphere > Soil | place... | reverse complement strand
CATCGCCAACTCGATCCACAGGTCGCCGTCGAGCAGAGCGTTGAACTGCGCGGCGATGAAGCGCATCTTCGACGGCAGCTGAGTGACCTGCTTACGGATGTACTTGGCGCGTTTGGCGAGCGCGGGATCGAGGAAGATGACGGCCTCGCCGCCGGCGAGACCGGCCTTCGTGCCTCCGAAGCTCAGCACATCGACGCCGGCGTCGACGGTGAACGACCGGGTCGTCGCGATCGTCCCGCCGAGGGCGGCGGTGGCGTTGGCCAGGCGGGCGCCGTCCATGTGCACCAACATGCCGAGACGATGGGCAGCGTCGCACAGGGCCGCCACCTCGTCGACCGTGTACACCGTGCCGAGCTCCGTGCTCTGCGTGATGGAAACCACGCCCGGTTGGGCGTGGTGCATGTCGCCCTGGAGGTGGGCGAGTTCGACGATCTGATCCGGCACGATCTTGGCGTCGGCCGTTTCCACCGTCACGAGCTTGGCTCCGAGGATTCGCTCGGGCGCCCCCGTCTCGTCCACGGCGATGTGCGCCCATCTCGTGCACAACACGAACTCGGCCGGCCGCAGCATCGTCGCCAGCCCCATCACGTTGGCGCCGGTGCCGTTCCACACCAGGAACGCTTCGGACTGCGGTCCGAAGATGTCGCGGAACATCGCCTCGGTCTGGGCGGTCCACGGGTCCGACCCATAGGCCAAGGCGTGGCCGGTGTTGGCGGCGACGATCGCCTCGATCACCTTCGGATGAGCGCCAGCAGCGTTGTCACTGGCGAAGGCGCGCGCCGGCGCAGGAGGCATCGTGGCGAGTCGCTCGGCCAATCCCGTGGTCATGCCGCCATTCTGACCCGACGGTGGTCAGACGCCGAAGTGCGTGGTGATGACCCGTCCTCGGCGATCGGCTGCACTCGGCGCCAGATCGGCGACGACGAACGTTCGCTGCAGCCACCGATCGGTGCCGTCGAAGCGCGGTGTGAACGGGCTTCGGCCGTGCACCGCAGTGTTGTTGTCGACGACGAGCAGGTCGCCGGCCTCGAGGACGATCGACGTGTGGCATTGGGCCGTGGCCTCGCCGAGCGCGCGCAACGCCTCGTTCGCCGACTCGTCGGTGCCGACCATGAGATCGGCGTCGAACACCATCGACGGACGTGACGGATCGCCGCTCAAGACCGGCATGGGTGCGCTCATCGTGTTGCGCCGACCGTCGAGATAGCTCTCGTCGACTGCCGTTCGGAACCGTGGCTCGGACAGCACCTGGACGAGCTCTGCAGGCAGCTGGGATAGCAGTTCGTGCACGGACGACAGCGTGGTGGCCGCCGCCGGATCACCCCGCAGGCAGAGCAGGAGCAGGTAGCGCGGACGATGTGGGTGGAACGCGGCCTCGGTGTGGAACAGCAGTTGCACACGCGACGAAGTGGAGACCTGGCGATCGGTCGCTCGGCGCGTCGGCACCACGTTCTGCACCAGGTCGCCTCCGTGCTCGGGCTGATAACCCACCGGCTGGCCGAGCCGTCGTGCCACCGTCAGCAACGTGAACTCGCTGACCCAGTCCTTGTCGGCGGGTGCGAGCGGCGACGGGGGAGTCGCCGGCAACGAGCCGACCGGCAGCCCGCGCAACAGCATCGCTCCCGACTGGTGGCCGTGATCGGCGAACTGAACGACTGCGTCGTGGACAATCGCCGGCATCAAGCGGGCGGCCCGCCCGGCGGCGCCGACGAACAGCTCCGTGCCGACCGAGAACGGTGGGATGGGCATCTCGGGCCACGGTGGAGAGGCAACGACGATCGGATTGGCGTGTCGGATGAGGGTGTTCATGAAGGCGGTGCGAGCTCGCGAAGGGTAGTGGAGTGGAAATTTCAGCTTGAAATCATATCTGGAACAATCTTGTCAACCGCCGGTGAAGGGCTATGCTCAGCGGTCGTGGAGGTGGCGGATCGCATCGGCAAGGCCAGCACCAGTCTCACGAACGCCGAACGGCGCGTCGCCGAGGTGGTGTTGGCCAACCCGCAGCTGGTGGCATTCGGAACGGTTGCCGATCTCGCCGAGAGTGCCGGGTCGGGAGCGGCCACAGTGGTGCGGCTGGCCACCAAGCTCGGTTTCGAAGGCTTCAGCGCCCTGCAGGCATCCATCCAACAGGACCTCGCCAATCAGCTGCGGCCGGCGGCCGAGCGGATCCGCGATCCGGCCGTTCACGACTCCCTGAACACCCATCTCCAGCTGGAGCTCGGCAATGTCCAGACCACGCTCGGTGAGATCGATCAGGTGGCGCTCGGCGACGTCGTCGCCCATCTCGCCGATCCGACCCATCGCGTTTTCATTCTCTCCGGCGATGCATCACGTGGTGTCGCCGCTCAGTTCGTCAACGACCTGCACGCCTTGCGCACCGACGTGACGTTGGTCGACGGCAACGACGTCGCCGTTCGCCGCATGGTGGCATTGATGGAGGAGAACGACGTGCTCGTCACGATCGACCTTCGTCGCTACGACCGCTGGCTGGTCGACGCTGCTCGCATCGCATCGCAGTCGGGTGTGTGGACGGTGGCGATCGCCGACAGCGTCCTGTCGCCCGTCGCCGCGTGCTCACAGCGCACGCTCGTGGTCACCGCGGCCGGGGCAGGTCCCTTCGACAGTCATGTGGGCACGCTCGCGTTGATGAACGTCCTCGTGGCCGGTGCGGCCGACCGGTTGCGGGGGATGGCCGCCAAACGCCTCGACCGCGCCGAGGCTGCCTGGCGCGCCAGCAACGCCCTCTGCGAACGATAGGACCTACTCGGCTGGCACCGGCTGCCACGAACCGTCGGTGTTCGCGCTGACGATCGCGGCCGAGACCAGTTCTTGAACGCGTGCTCCCGTCGTGAAATCCGGATCGACTTGTCGACCCTCGGCGATCGCGGTGACCCATTGCCGGGTCATCGCGTCGGTACGCCGGAAGATGTGTCGATACGTGTCGTGGACGCGGTCGCGCGGGGCGCCGGACCACGCCGCGTCGGGGATCGTCAGGGGGGTGGCAGGGCCGGGTTCGCCGGTGCGCACTCCACGTACTTCTTGCACCGTGTCCCAATCGTTGAGTGCGTGCAGCGTTCCTTCGCTGCCGTGCAGGTCGAGCTCGTGGATCTGGCCGAAGGGCGTGCCCTCCCAGCAGACGGCACGCACCTCCAACGTCGCCGACGCGCCCGACTCGAAGCGGGCCAGGATCACCGCGCTGTCCTCGACCTGGGTGTAGGTACCCCCATCAGGACGCGGATCGCGATCGACGAAGCAGTTGCTGTGGCCGCTGACGGCGGTGACCTCGCCGAGGAACCACCTGGCCATGTCGAGCCAATGCGAGCCGAGATCGCCGAGGATGCCCGAACCGGCCTTGGCCTCGTCGAACCGCCATGCGTACGCGCCGTCGCGGGCGTAGCCGGCGAAGTATCGCATGCTGAGGTGGTACGGCCGGCCCACGTATCCGTCGTCGATCAATTGCTTCACGAACTGGTTGGTCGGCATGAAGCGATACGTGAACGGCACCATCGTGGTGACGCCGAGTTGCTGCGCGGTGTCGGCCATCTTGTGAGCCTCGGCCACGTTCATGCCGAGTGGCTTCTCGCACAGAACCGGCAACCCGCGTGCGAGCGCGGCCATGGTGATCTCGAAGTGGGTCTCGTTCGGCGAGGCGACGATGACCGCGTCGACATCACCGGAGTCGAGCATCGCCGTCCAGTCGTTGTACGCGGCGCCGATCGACCACTGGTCGGCAACGGCGCGGGCACGGTCGAGGTCCCGTCCGCACACCGCGGTGATGCGCCCGATCGGGTGATCCGCGAGCGCGGGCAGGTACATCGCCTCCGCCCACCAACTCGTGCCGACGAGACCGACACGTACCGATTGCGTCATCGGGTCAGTCTGGCAGGGGAGCTCCGAAGCGACCGTGATCGAAGTCGACGAATGCCTGGCGGATCTCGGCATCGGTGTTCATCACGAACGGACCGTAGCGAGCGACGGGTTCACCGATCGGGCGACCGGCGAGGATGATGACCTCCGAACTCCGAGCGAGACCGGTGATCGTCAACTCGTCACCGTCGATCAGCGCGAGCACACCCTCGTCGACCTCGGTGTCGCCGATGCCGAACGAGCCCGTCATCGCATAGGCGAGCACTGTGTGGCCGCGGGGGAGCGCAGTCGATACGGACGCGCCCTCCTCGATCGTGACGTGTGCATACGAGATCGGAGTGTGCGTTCGCCCGGGGCCCGTCAGGCCGAACAGATCGCCGGCGATCACGCGCACGGTTGCACCGTCGTGATGTTCGACAGCGTTCTCGTCGGCGCGCAGGTCCTGGTAGGCGGGCGCGGTCATCTTCGACGACGCGGGGAGGTTGACCCACAGCTGCAAGCCGTGCGTGCGGCCTCCGGTTCGCTGAACCTCGGCGGACGGCCCCTCTTTGTGAAGCACGCCGGAACCCGCGGTCATCCACTGTGTGTCACCGGCGTGCAGGTAGCCGTGGTTCCCCAGCGAATCGCGGTGCTCGAGGTCGCCTTCCAGAAGGTAGGTGACGGTTTCGAAGCCTCGGTGCGGATGCCACGGCGTGCCGGCTCCTTCGCCCGCGGCGAACTCGATGGGTCCCATGTGGTCGAACAGCAAGAACGGATCGATGTAGGACAGGGCAGAGGTGGGGAAGGGTCGACGGACGACGATGCCGTCGCCTTCGATGGCGCGCTGGCTTTTGACCAGACGGGTGACAGTGGCAGCAGTGGTAGGCATGGTGACTCCTTTGTTGCCTACACAACGATTGTGTCACGCAACATATTCCGTCACCGCCTCGTGGGCGTCCCTGTGGAGTCAGCGACCGCGCAAGCGAACTCGTGACAACGACCGGTACCGAGACGATTCGATGTCCTCGCGCAGGATCGCCCATGCTTCGTCGGAGTTCGTCGCAGTGGCGGAAGCCACGTCCATGGTCCCGTCGAATCGCTCCGCCTCGGCGATCCACACCGCCTGGATCTCGATCAGTCTGCCGTCGCGACCACGGACGTGGTTTTCCCGGTAATCGAGCATCGTGCGCCAACCGGCTCGCTCGAGCGCCCGGCGGTCCACCGGTTCAATGCATTCGCCATGGCGTCGGGGGCGCAGAGAGGGTTCCCGCATGTTGATCGCCATGGCTTCATTGTGAACCACCCAACCTGTGGATCGTCAGTGCCAACTACCTGTGGATTCGTTGGGGATTAGTTGGGGTCATCCGTCGCGCGAGAATGCCGGGATGTCCGCACAGCAACGCCTCATCGAACTCGGTATCGAATTGCCAACACCGGTCACGCCGGCCGGCCTCTACACGAGCGTGGTGCGCGTCGACAACCTGTTGTTCCTGTCCGGAGCAGGTCCAGTGCTGCCCGGCGGCGGGTTCGTGCAGGGCAAGGTCGGGGGATCCATCGATCTCGCTGCGGGCCGTGCGGCAGCGCGGCTCGTCGGTCTGCAATTGCTCGCTGTCATGCACAGTGAGTTGGGTTCACTGGACGTGGTCGAGAGGATCGTGAAGCTGCTCGGCATGGTCAACTGTGCACCCGGATTCAACAACACACCCGGCGTCATCGACGGCTGCTCGGAGTTGTTCGTCGAGGTGTTCGGTGAGGCCGGCCGCAGCGCTCGCAGCGCGGTGGGAATGGCGGAGCTGCCGTTCGACATCGCTGTCGAGATCGAAGCGATCGTCCAGGTGGAGAACTAGGCCTCCTTGCCGTTCTTCAAATCCCAGCCCATGTGAATCGCGGCGCCGAGCGCGCCCGTCGGTTTCTGTGGCCGATAGTCGACCGTGACCTTCGAGAAGCGCAACGAGATCTCTTCGACAGGGACGTCGCCGTCGTCGCCACCGAGGTGATAGGCGGCCACCGTCACATCGTGCATGGTCACCTTGAGGTACTCGTGTTGTGTTGTGCCGGCCCGGCGGGCGACGAACACCGCGTTCTTCACGGAGTTGCCGTTGGCGCCGAGCAGCATCAGCTTCGGCGATGCCGAGCTGATGAGCGTGGTGAAGTTGAACGGCTCGATCATGACTTTGCCGACGCTGATGGCCGCGCCGGGGGAGGGCGTGCCCGGATGCGACTCCCCCCACGAGAAGGCGAGCACCTCGATCTCGTCACGGTGGCGAGCGTCGAGACTCTCGCCGGCGATCCCGTCGATCTTGAGGAAGTAGTCGGCCATTCGCCGACATTAACCCAGGTCGTCACCCGCCCGACGCCTAGACTTTCGTCATGACGAAAGTATCCGATGATGCACGGGAGCAGCGATCGCGGTGCCGATGGTGCCGTCGCGTGCTTCCCGTCCAGAAGATGGGCCGCCCGAGGGTGTTCTGCAGCCAGGCCTGCCGCCAATGGGACTGGGTCGGTCGCCAGCGCGCCCGCGAACTGCAACTCGGCGAGGACGAGTTGATCATCACCAAAGCGGAGCTCGACCAACTGCACGACGATCTGTACGTGCTGGCATGCGCCGTCGACGACGTCGACCGCGACAAGTCGTCGGCCGGCAAGTCGGTGACCGCCCGCGAGCTCGACGAGATGTTGTCCTGGCTGCTCGACGCGGCCCGCCCGATCCGTGACCGGGAACTCCGGACCCAACGCCCATAATCCTCGTTATGTCAGGTTCCTGCGACGTCTGGCGTTTGCGGCCCCGCATGGGGTCCCCCGTCACCAAACGCTGGGTCGGGGCGGGTCGTTTACCTCGGGTTCACAATGGGTAACTGCCGCGAATGGTCCTGGTTTTCGTCGTAGGTACGGGACTGGCCGTCGGCATCGCCGTTGCACTCCTCGCCCGCCGATGGCCGGTGATCGCGGCGCCGAAGGTCTCGGGCGAGACGATCGCCACCGGCGTCGTCGAGCATCCGAAGTTCGCCGATCATTTCCGCAAGCGATTCGATCCGAAGACCGAAACCGGAATCGCGCTGATCATCGCCACGACGCTCGTGCTCGGATCAGCAGTGGGCATCGGAGTCGTGGTCGCGATGATCCGCACGCATCAGGGTCTGGCCGCGTTGGACCTCAGGTTCGCCAACTACGGGGCACACAACGCCTCCGCCCTCTCGACCCGTGTGATGCGCGACATCAGCATGATCGGGGGCACACCGCTCGCCGTAGGTCTCGCCGTGATCGCGACCGTCATCGCGATGATCCAGCGACCGTCGAAGGCGGTCCCGCTGTTCATGGCGCTGCTGGTCGGCGGTCAGTTCCTCCTCTCCAATTCGATCAAGTTCCTCGTTCACCGAGCACGTCCCGACATCGATCGGCTCACAGGATTCGCCGGGACCTCCTTCCCGTCCGGCCATTCGACCGCAGCAGCCGCAACCCTCGCCGGGATCGCGCTCATCCTCACTCGCAACAAGCCACGACGAGTCAAGATCGTCGGCGCAGCCATCGCCGCCGGCCTCGCCGCGATGGTGGCCAGTACCCGCGTCCTTCTCGGTGTGCACTGGTTCACCGACGTTCTGGCCGGCCTGCTGCTCGGCTGGGGCTGGTTCGCAGTGTGCTCGATCGCCTTCGGCGGTCGGCTGATGACATTCGGCCAGCCCGCCGCCACCGCGAGCGGAGCCGCAGCTGTTACACCTCCGGCCGATACGTCGGAAGTGAAGTCAGCAACAATGACTGGATGACCATCATCGTCGACCAGCCCGTCGACCACGTTCTGACCATCGGTATCCATCGGCCCGAGGCCCGCAATGCGGTCGACGGCCCCACGGCGCGTGCCCTCGCCGAGGAGTTCCGAGCGTTCGACGACGATTCGGACATGCACGTCGCGGTGCTCTACGGAACGGATGGCACGTTCTGTGCCGGCGCCGACCTCAAGCAGATCGGATCCGGCAACGGCAACCGTGTCGAGCGCGACATGTCGCTCGACGGTCCGCTCGGCCCGACGCGCATGCTGCTCGACAAGCCCGTGATCGCGGCTGTCGAGGGCTATGCGGTCGCCGGCGGGCTGGAACTGGCGCTGTGGTGCGACCTGCGGGTCGCTGCGACGGATGCGGTGTTCGGCGTCTTCTGTCGGCGATGGGGAGTCCCGTTGGTCGACGGCGGCACCGTTCGTCTCCCCCGCCTCATCGGCCACAGTCACGCCCTCGACATGATCCTGACCGGTCGCGGCGTGTCAGGCGAAGAAGCTCTGCGAATGGGCCTGGCCAATCGACTGGTAGCTCACGGTCAGGCGCTCGATGCCGCGGTCGCGCTGGCGGCCGAGATCGCCGCGCTCCCCCAGCGGTGCATGCGATCCGATCGACGCAGCAGCTTCGATCAATGGGGGTTGTCCGTCGATGAGGCACTGGCCAATGAGACCGAACTGGGTCTGGTCACGATCCGTTCCGGTGAAACGCAAGCAGGTGCCGCCAGGTTTGCCGCCGGCGAGGGCCGGCACGGCAAATGACGCTCAGCGCACGTTGACGAGATCGACGACGAACACCAACGTCTCGCCGCCTTTGATGACACCGCCCGCTCCCGTGCTGCCGTAGCCGAGCTGCGGTGGAATGGTCAGTCGTCGACGGCCACCGACCCGCATGCCGGCGACGCCCTTGTCCCAACCTTCGATCACCTCACGGGCACCGAGGCGGAAGTCGAACAGGTCACCGCGGTTCCAGCTGGCGTCGAACTCCTTGCCGTTGCTCCAGGCGACACCTGCGTAATGGACATATACCCGCTTGCCGGCGACGGCTTCTTCACCGTCGCCGAGGGTCTCGTCTTCGATGACGAGGTCGCTCGGTGGGTCGCCGTCGGGGATGGAGATCGTCGGTCGTTCTGACATGCGGGCGACCTTACTTGCGCGGGTGCCGCCGATCTGGTGTTCGTTCCGGCGAGAATGTGAGACGTGGCGCGGCATACCTGGGTGCTCGGAGGTGTGGTCGGCCTCGCCGCGATCCTGGTCGCGTTCGCCGCCGCATCGTCCGGCGACACATCGGCAAAGTCGGTCACCACGCCGCTCGAGACCGTTGACACGACCGTTGCCAGCGCTGAACCGACCTCGGCGGCGACCACGGAGCCGCCGACTACCAGTACTCCCCCGACGTCCACCACAGTTGCTCCCACCTCTACATCCACGACCGTCGAGCCGACCACGACCATTGACGGTCGGCGGTTCAATGCGGCTGCGTTCGACGCGGTCATCTCCTCCGCCACTGTCGACCTCGGTGACGTATCCGCCGGCGCCGCTGTGATCCGCAACGGCGAGGTGCTGCACGCCGCCGGGTTCGGGATGGAGAACCCGCTCACGCCGGCCACATCGTCGACGCGGTTCCGCCTCGCCAGCGTGTCGAAGCTGCTGACAACCGTGGCTGTCATGCAACTGGTCGACGAGGGGGCGATCGAACTCGACAAGCCGTTCGCCGCGCAACTCGATCGCGACGAGCCGTTCGCCGACCCGAGGATCGCGACCGTCACGGTGCGGCAGCTGCTCTCGCACATGTCCGGGTTCGGCGCGGCGCGCAACCTCTACTTCGGGCACGCGGTCGAGACGTGGCAGCAGGCGGCCAACACCGCGATGAACGGCGCGCTGGCGTCCGACCCGGGCACCGCCTACAAGTACAGCAACACCAACTTCTGCATCCTCGGTCTGCTCGTCGAGAAGGTCACGGGCAGTCCGTTCGAGACAGCGATCCGCGATCGGGTGCTGCGCCCGCTCGGCATCGAGGCCCACCTCGCGCCGACGTTCGACTCTGAGGTCGGCGACGCGATGCACAACACAGGCCCGGGTCGCAACTACATGGAGGTGCTCGGTCCGGCAGGAGGCTGGGTGGCGACCCCCACCGACGTGGCGAAGCTGGCGGCGGCACTGCGCGACGATCCCGAGGCGGCCGGCCTCGATCAGGACGATGTCGACGCCATGCGTGTTCCCGTACCGGTTCCGACCGAAACGCCACCACCCGTCAACGGGTGGAGTTACGGGCTCGGGCTGATGCTGTTCGGAGATGGTGGATGGGGACACACCGGCACCATCGAGTCAACTCACGACGTCGTCGTCAATCGACCGGACGGTTTGACGGTCTCGGTGTTGATCAGCGGCGACCGACCGTCCAACACCGACAAGTTGCTGCCGGTCATCGACCTCGCCGTGGCCGCCGGCTTCGCTTCGTAGGCGCGGCTACCGTCCACCCGATGGCCCTACCCGAACACGGCATGTCGCCGGAGGCGATCTTCGCCGAGCTCGACGATCTCCAGCGCGACGACGTGCAATGGCGGAACGGGCGGGCGTTCAGCCTCGTGTACTACGGCGGGCCCGATGTCTCGGCGGTGGCCGAGGAGGCCTATCGGCGGTACTCGGCCGAGAACGCTCTGAACACCGACGCCTTCCCTGGCTTGAGAGCCATGCAGAACGAGGTGGTCGCGACCGTGGGCGATTGGCTGCACTCCGGCCCCGATGGCGCCGGCTTCATGACGTCGGGCGGCACCGAGAGCATCCTGATGGCCGTGAAGGCTGCGCGCGAGCGCGGCAGAAAAGAACGCGGTATCACCGCACCCAACGTGGTCCTGCCCACCAGCGCGCACGCTGCGTTCGAGAAGGGTTGCTACTACTTCGGCGTCGAGAGCCGACGCGTCGAGGTCGACTCGACGTGGCGCGCCGATGTCGAAGCGATGCGCGCGGCGATCGACGACTCCACCGTGCTGGTGGTCGGTTCCGCTCCGCAGTATCCGCAGGGCGTGATCGATCCGATCACCGACATCGCTGCGCTGGCAGCGGAACGCGACATCAACTGTCATGTCGACGCGTGCATGGGCGGTGTGACGCTGACGTACATGGAGCGTCTCGGCGAGTCGGTCCCCGCGTGGAACTTCGACGTGCCGGGCGTGACGAGCATCTCCGTCGACCTGCACAAGTACGGCTACACGGCCAAGGGCGCGTCGGTGATCATGCATCGCACCAAGAAGTTGCGCGCCTACCAGACCTTCGTCACGGACAACTGGCTCGGTGGCCTGTACGGGTCGTCGGGTGTGCTCGGCACCAAGGGCGGCGGATCGATCGCCGGGGCGTGGGCCGTGATGCGCTACCTCGGCGACGACGGCTACCTGCGCCTCACCGCAGCGGCCAGACGAGCCTGTCTTGAACTCGCGGCTGCCATTGCCACGATTCCCGAGTTGCAACTCCGGGCCGAACCGGACGCGACCCTCGTCGCGTTCGGCGCGGCTGACGAAGCGACGCTCGATG
>Ga0105242_10004271_pt1 | contig 11141 bp, 11 predicted proteins | sample KBSM24metaG_FD_81521 | JGI IMG/M metagenome (GOLD analysis project Ga0105242, IMG submission 81521) | Miscanthus rhizosphere microbial communities from Kellogg Biological Station, Michigan, USA - KBS M2-4 metaG | ecosystem: Host-associated > Plants > Roots > Rhizosphere > Soil | place... | reverse complement strand
TTGTCTTGTACAATTTAAAACCATAGGTTCAAGTGATCTGGGATATATTACAGCTGTACAGCATCCCGATGATCTTCCATTAACGGTGAAAAGAGTGTACTGGACCTATTTCACCCCCCATAATGTTGAAAGAGGAAATCATGCTTACTATAACTTGCAACAGATCATTGTTGCAGTAAGCGGCATAATCAAATTTAAAGTGGAGGGATCCAGGGGAGATACGAGTGAATTTATACTGGATAATCCTTACAACTTGAAGAAATTATTTAAATTAACTGTGGATACAATATTAGCATATTCAAACAAATCTCTTTATTATATTATCGATTTGGATACATTATTTCATTTGTTACATTCACCGCAAGCATAATCATTATAAACTAATATCTTCGCGAAGCAATAACAGTATTGGGTATATAAGCTTAACTCTTTTCATTTGGATAATTGGTGGTCTATAATGATATTCCTTGGAATAGTTGGGTTATATATGGGAAAAACATTTGAAGGAATCAAGAACCGGCCAATCTACATTGTAACAGAAACAAAAAACTTAAGTTAACATATGAGCGATTTTATCAAAAATTTTTGGGAAAGCCAGGCAGTTGCATTTAAAGGTTCTCATTCCGCATCTTGGGGCGATAATTTTGCTATTGATTTGGAAATTGAGACTATATCTAAATATGTTAAGGAGGGTAGTTCAGTTTTAGATGTAGGATGTTCAAATGGGCATGCTACTTTAGCCATGCTTCAAAAGAAACCTTCCAAGCTTTGCGGAATTGATTATGCAGAAAATATGATTCATTATGCAAATGAAAACAAAGCAAACATAGGGGATCCTAAAAATGTTTTTTTCAAGGTTGGAGATATTAGAAACTTGGAGTTTGAAGACAATAGTTTTGATGTTGTTTACACAACGAGGGTATTGATCAATTTACCTAATTGGGAAGAACAAGTTCAAGGTATAGAAGAGTGTATCCGGATAACGAAAAAAGCAGGGACTGTTATACTTTCAGAAGGGTTTTGGGAGCCATTAACGTTATTGAATAGTTTAAGGTCTTTGAAACAACTCCCACCTTTGGTTGAACATGATTTTAATAGGTATATAAAAAAATATAAACTTGAACAACTGCTAAAGAACAAAGAACTTGATTATGTAGTGGAAGACTTTAGTTCAATTTATTATTTAGGGTCCAGGTTCTTAAGAGAATTAGTAACTAATCCGTCTGATTATCCAGGATATTCAAACCCGATTAATAAACTTTTTTATAATATAGAAAAGGAATTTTCTGGCGGTGGTTTTGGTATTCAGCAGGCCTATGTAATAAAAAAATGATTCCTTTTACAAGCCATACCTTTCAGGGAAAGAGCTTGATTATATTAAAGAAGCTGTTCTGGGAGGCAAAATATCCAGTGATGGCATGTTTACAAAAAAATGCCATGAATTTTTCGAAAAAAGATATAGTTTTCAAAAATAATTATCATTTTTCCTATAATATTAGGATTTACGGAATGGCGATACTTTTTACCATTCTATTTTTTTAGTCAAATTTGATTATTTTATTTATTTCATCGCACACTGCTTCTTCTTAATATTAAAAATTGATTGTGGCATTTGAAGTTTTTATAGAATCCGGACGTGCCGAACGTAACTATTGGAAAGATCTTTGGCGTTACCGTGAATTATTTTACATATTAAGTTGGCGTGACCTTAAAGTTCGTTACAAGCAAACGATCATTGGAGTTGCATGGAGTGTATTACGTCCATTATTAACGATGATGATATTTACATTTGTATTTGGTCAAATAGCAAAATTCACCGCACCTCCTGGTGTGGAATATGCTGTTTTAGTTTTTGCGGGCCTTTTGCCATGGCAATTTTTCGCAGCGGGATTATCTGAATCCAGCAATAGTCTGATAGGCAATGAAAGGCTGATCTCAAAAGTTTATTTTCCGCGAATGATCATTCCCGCAGCATCAGTAATCACAAGTCTTGTAGATTTTTTGATCTCACTGGGGATAATGTTTGTTCTTCTTTTGTGGTATCGAACAGTTCCCTCCATTAATCTTGTTTTTCTTCCTTTATTTATCATAATGGTGTTCTTTGCAAGTTTTGGTATTGGATTATGGCTTACTGCATTGAATGTAAAATATCGTGACTTCAAACATGTAGTACCATTTCTGATTCAAATAGGGTTGTATTTATCTCCGGTTGGATTTACTTCTGATAAGGCTTCTACAATGATTCCTGAAAAACTCAGGATGCTCTATTATCTTAATCCAATGGCCGGAGTGATCGACGGTTTTCGATGGTGTTTTTTTGGGGACAAAACACCGATCTATTGGACGGGTATGTTTCTTTCTCTTGCTGTAATAATTATTTTTTTACTTATTGGCATTCGCACTTTCAGAAAGATGGAAAAAAGTTTTGCTGATCTTATCTAGCCCGATTATAAATGTCACTATCATTTGCCATCATCGGTTGCGGAAATATTGCAAAGCGTCATGCCGAACAAATACAAACTTCTGGAAAACTGGCGGCTGTTTGTGATATCATTAGATCCAAAGCAGAAGAATTAGGAAAACAATATAATGTTGAGGTATTTTCTTCTATTGAAGAATTGTTTGCCAATAAAAAAGGAATTGATGTTGCTGTTATATGTACCCCCAATGGTTTTCATGCTGTTCATTCGATAATTTCATTACGGGCAGGCTGTCATGTTTTATGTGAAAAGCCAATGGCCATAAAGGCTGCAGATTGTCGGGCAATGATGCAGGAAGCTGAGAAAGCAGGAAAACATCTTTTTGTTGTTAAACAAAATCGTTTCAATCCGCCCGTTGTAGCAATAAAGAAATTGCTTGATGAAAAAAAACTAGGGACTATTTATAGCATACAATTAAATTGTTTCTGGAACCGTGATACGAAGTATTATGAAAATTCATGGAAAGGAACTATGATGCTGGATGGAGGAACGCTATTTACCCAATTCAGCCATTTTATCGATCTTATTTACTGGATGATCGGAGATGTAAAACAAGCAAAGGTTTTTAAAAAGAATTTTGCTCATCAGGATATCATCGAGTTTGAAGACACAGGGGTTGTGATCCTTGAATTTGAAAATGGAGTTGTGGGAACTATGAACTATACTGTAAATAGTTTTAAAAAAAATATGGAAGGCTCATTGACAATTTTTGGAGAAAAAGGGACTGTTAAGATCGGCGGACAATATTTAAATGTATTAGAATATCAACAAATACAAGATCATGTCATCCCCTCATTACTTGCAGGTAATAAAGCCAATGAATACGGATTTTACCAGGGTTCGATGAGTAATCATGATAAAGTATATAAAAATCTTGTTGATGTGATCAATAATAATGCTGCAATGGCAGTCCGCAGTCGTGATGGATTAAAGACGGTTGAGATCATAGAAAAAATTTATGCGGCGGCAGAAAATTTGCAATGATCATGGGCATGCCAATCATTAAACATAGCGAAATAAGAGATGTACAGTTTGGAGAAAATGTAACTGTGGTGGAACCCGTGAATCTCTATGAATGTAAGATCGGTGATAACGGTTTTATCGGTCCGTTTGTCGAGATACAAAAAGGGGTGGCGGTTGGGAGCAACTGCAAAATCCAATCGCAAAGTTTTATTTGCGAACTGGTAATAATTGGTAATAATTGTTTTATCGGGCATGGTGTAATGTTTATAAATGACCTTATGAAGGAAGGCTCTCCGGCAGGTGGTGATCGATCAAAATGGAAAAGAACACTGATAGGGAATAATGTATCTATCGGATCAAATGCGACAATTCTTCCTGTTGAGATTTGCGATGGTGTGGTTATTGGCGCTGGCAGTGTAGTTACAAAAGATATTTTAGAACAGGGAATATATGCAGGTAACCCTGCAAAAAAACTACGGGAGATATAAATGGCAAACACTGTAATAAAAGCTGAAAATCTCGGAAAAAAATATATAATTGGTCATAAAGGAATGACAGACTATAAGACGTTCCGAGAGCAGATGCTGAAGTATGGGCACAATTTTTATTCACGGACAAAAAAAATGTTTACTGGACAACAAGTGTTGGATGGTGATGAGATAGAAGAATTTTGGGCATTGAAAAATTTGAATTTTGAAATCAAACAAGGAGATAGAATTGGAATTATAGGAAAGAATGGCGCTGGCAAGAGTACGCTATTAAAAATTTTAAGCAGGATCACAGAACCTACTACAGGAAAAGTTTTTATTAAAGGTCGAATAGCAAGCCTTCTTGAAGTAGGCACAGGTTTTCACCCGGAACTGACAGGCAGGGAAAATATTTTTCTAAATGGTGCCATTATGGGTATGGGTCGGGCAGAAATAAAAAGAAAATTTGATGAGATCGTTGATTTTTCCGGCGTGGAAAAATTTTTAGATACGCCAGTAAAGCGCTATAGCAGTGGTATGTATGTACGATTAGCATTTTCAGTAGCGGCGCATTTGGAACCGGAAATATTAGTAGTGGATGAAGTATTGGCTGTTGGTGATGCAGAGTTTCAAAAAAAATGTTTGGGGAAAATGCAGGATGTAAGTGCCAGTGAAGGAAGAACTGTTTTGTTTGTGAGTCACAATATGCCAGCTATAGCTAATTTATGCAACACCGCAATATTACTTAGAGCAGGTGAGTTTATAAAAATGGGTAATGCGGATGATATTATTCAAGACTATATGTTAAGTGTAGCTGCTAGTAACTCGGATATTGATTCAACTATAAAAATTCGTTCAAACAAAATAAAACTGTTAGCGATAAATATTCAGCAAAACAATGCTAATCGCACAGATGTTGATATTGCTAAACCAATCTCAATTGAGATTGGTTATGAAGTTTTAGAAGATAATACGATTTGCACTCCTAGTATTGTGTTGAAAGATAATTTTGATGTTGAGATCTTTGCCTCCTTTAACTCACCGTCCGCTTCTTCTAGCATTGACAAATATTACGGAGTGCCGCTTCAAAAAGGAATCTATAATTCTAGCATTACAATCCCGGCCAATTTCTTAAACGACAATACCTATTTTGTCGACATTTACTTATCTAAACATTTGCAGGAAATTTATACATATGCAGAAAAGGCGGTTCTTTTTAATGGGATTGATTCTGGCGAAATGTCTAAAGAATATCACAATAAATGGAAGGGAGTTATAAGACCTAAATTTGATTGGCATACAAAAAAATCAAACTAAAATGAAAGTTGTAATACTAGCGGGAGGATTAGGAACCCGCTTATCTGAAGAAACAGAAGTGAAACCCAAGCCAATGGTTGAAATTGGCGATATGCCGATCATTTGGCATATCATGAAGATCTATTCTTCACAAGGATTTAATGACTTTGTTATTTGTCTTGGTTATAAAGGGTATATGATCAAAGAATATTTTGCTAACTATATACTTCACAGATCAGACGTAACGATCGATCTGAAGGAAAATAAGATCAAAATGCATGGCTCCGAGGCTGAACCATGGGGCATAACACTCATTGACACCGGTTTAAATACAATGACAGGCGGCAGGATCAAAAGAGTAAAAAACTACATCGGGGAAGGAACTTTTTTACTAACATATGGTGACGGTGTTGCCAATGTCAACATCAAGGAATCGGTAGCTACTCATAAAAAGCATGGAAAATTATGTACAGTAACTGCTGTACAGCCAGGTGGCCGGTTCGGTGCTATAATTGTAGGTGATGATAATAGTGTGAAAGCATTCGCAGAAAAGCCAAAAGGTGATGGAGCATGGATCAATGGTGGATTTTTTGTATGTGAGCCCGGTGTGATAGATTATATAAAAGAGGATAACAGTATATGGGAAAGAGAACCAATGGAACAGATTTGCGCCGATGGTCAGATGATGGTATACAAGCATGAAGGCTTTTGGAAACCAATGGACACGCTAAGAGATAAAATGGAATTAGAAAATGAATGGCGTACTGGTAATGCAAAATGGAAAACCTGGTAGTATGGATCTAAGATCTTTTTTTCGTAGTAAAAAGGTTTTTATAACAGGTCACACTGGTTTCAAAGGTTCATGGCTTACTCTTTGGCTGAATATGCTTGGCGCCAATATAAAAGGGTATGCTTTAAAGGCTGAGGAAGAACATTCTTTATACAACTTAATTCGTGGCGATGATCTTTGCGATTCTGTAATTGCTGATATCAGGGATCAGGAGACGCTTGGCAAGGAGATATTAGAACATCAACCTGATTATATTTTTCATTTAGCGGCCCAGCCATTGGTAACTGAATCTTATCGTCGGCCGTTGTACACCTTCGAAGTAAATACAAATGGGACTGCAAATGTTTTGGAAACAATGAGGCAATTACAAAAGCCTTGTGTTGCGGTAATGATAACTACAGATAAAGTGTATGAAAACAGGGAAGCGAATTACCATTATAAAGAAGAGGATAAGTTAGGTGGATATGATCCGTACAGTGCGTCAAAAGCAGGTGCAGAGATCGTTATATCATCATTTAGAAATTCTTTTTTTAATCCTGCTGATTATTCGACTCATAAGAAATCAATTTCAGTCGCCAGAGCCGGAAACGTGATTGGTGGAGGAGATTGGGCTAAAGACAGGATCATACCTGATACAATAAGAGCATTCCAGGAAAATAGACCAGTATTACTGAGAAATCCTCAATCGATAAGGCCCTGGCAACATGTGCTTGATCCGCTGTACGGATATCTTTTGCTTGCGGCAAAACAAACAGAAGATCCTGAGATTTTCTCAGATGCTTTCAATTTTGGTCCTGATAAGATTGATAATTATACGGTAGAAGATATTGCGAAGAAAGTTATCGAATATTGGGGTTCTGGCACTATAGTGAAAGCTGAAAACAAAAATGAATTTCATGAAGCTGGCTTATTGCACTTAGATAATGTAAAGGCCAGGACAAAACTTGAATGGACGCCATTGATGAATAGCATCACGGCAGTAAAAACAACTATCGATTGGTATAAGATCGTGCATCTGCAACCGGGTATGTCAAAAGAAATTACGAGTAAACAAATAACCGAATACATGAAGGGGATATGATTTCTTTTAATACAACAGAGATCAACGATGTATTTGTTATAGATAATTTTCATTCAGAAGATATAAGAGGCACTTTTGTAAAAACTTATAATTCTGAAAAATTAGAAGCAGCAGGATTTGATGGAATTTTTAGAGAAAGCTATTATTCAAAGTCGCATAGGCACGTTATCAGGGGCATGCATTTTCAAATACCTCCAGATGATCATGTGAAATTGGTATATGTAACGGAAGGAGTAATAATGGATGTAGTACTTGATCTTCGCCAAAATTCAAATACATTCGGAAGATCAATTTCAGTAAAATTAACTGAGTTTGGAAGATCAGTTTTTATTCCGAAAGGTTGTGCTCATGGTTTTCTTACTCTGTCCGATACTGCTACAGTTGTATATATGGTAAGCTCGGTATATAACCAGTCTTCAGACAGCGGAATTTTATGGAATTCTTTTGGATTCGATTGGCAGGTTCCATCGCCAATCCTTTCTGAAAGGGACCGATCATTCCAGGCATTTAATCATTTTGAATCTCCGTTTTTATGAGGCTTTTAATTTCTGGAGCATCAGGATATGTAGGGAGCCATCTTTTAAAAAAGCTCGGGGAGAATAACTTTCAACTGGGTATTCTTGTAAGAAAAGATATAATGAATGTACCGGCAGGTAGTTTTATTATTAATACAAATGAAACAGATTGGAAAACAAAAGTTCACTCATTCAACCCGGATGTGGTTTTACACCTGGCATCTTATCTTACGAGCAGTGATGATGAAAATCAGATTGATAAATTAATTGAAGCTAATATTTCCTTTGGCACACATTTACTGGATGCAGTAAAAAATTCGAATGTAAAGACGTTTATTAATACCGGCACTTTTGCTGAGTATCCTATCAGGGAAGGCAAAAAAACACCTGCCTATCTGTATGCGGCAACTAAAACAGCTTTTTGCTCAATTGTAAACTATTACCAGGCTGTTGTCGGCTTCCGGGTATTTAATATTATTCCCTATACAGTGTATGGTGGAGCTCATTCCGCTAAAAAATTAATCGATCATATCTATGATTCCCTTGGATCATCGACCCCGATCGATATGTCGCCCGGTGAGCAAGTATTGGATTTTATACATATTGACGATGTTGTGAATTTTTATATCATTCTTCTTTCACGAATTGATCAACATAAAAATAATTATACTGAGATACATCTAGGAAGCGGAAAAGGGATCACACCCAAAGAGATCGCTATATTAATGGAAAAAATTTCCGGGAAAGAGAGCAACATTAATTGGGGCGGATTGCCTTATCGGAAAAATGATACTATGTTTTCAGTAGTTCCGTACAATTTATCTGGCTCCCAGGTAGGTTGGCAACCTTCATTGAAGATTGAAGAAGGTATACAAATGTATTTAAGAGAAAAAGCGAATGAAATTTAGAAACTTAGAATTCGACACTTTCAAAGAACTGCAGAATATTATCCGTAAGAATATTTCAAAACAAATTATTCCGGGCATTGATTATATACCGGTAACAGGAAAAGTGCTTGATGAAGAAGATATACTATCTGGGGTGGATGCAATGTTAGATGGATGGCTAACCACGGGCCGGTATGCACAGGAGTTTGAAAGAGAATTTGCAAAATATTTCGGAAGTCGTTTTTCGGTGCTGGTTAACTCAGGCTCATCAGCAAATCTTACTGCATTTTATGCGCTTACTTCATCCAAATTAGGAGAGAAAGCACTGAAACCCGGCGATGAAATAATTACTGTAGCAGCAGGTTTTCCAACTACTGTGAACCCACTAATACAGTATGGTTGCATTCCTGTGTTTCTTGATGTTGAAATACCTTTTTATAATATAAAAGCAGAATTAATTGAAAGTGCTATAAGCAAAAGAACAAAAGCGATCATGATTGCTCATACGCTTGGTAATCCTTTCAATCTTGATATTGTTATGCAGGTTGCAAAGAAACATGATCTCTGGGTTATTGAGGATGACTGTGATTCTCTTGGCGCAACTTATGATAACAAAAAAACGGGAAGTTTTGGTGACCTGGCAACAGTTTCATTTTATCCTGCACACCATATTACTATGGGTGAGGGGGGTGCAGTATTAATAAATAATCCAGTTTTCAAAAAGATCGCAGAAAGTTTTAGGGACTGGGGAAGAGATTGCTGGTGTGAGCCAGGTAAAGACAATACGTGTGGCAAAAGATTTGAATGGGAACTTGGTGAATTGCCTTGTGGCTATGATCACAAATATATTTATTCTCATATTGGATTTAATCTGAAGGCAACCGATCCGCAAGCCGCCATTGGTTTGAGCCAGTTGAAGAAAGCAGATCAGTTTGTTGAGAGGAGAAGAAAAAATTTTAGATCATTATACGAAAGATTGAAACCTTTTGAATCGCATTTTATTTTACCGGAAGCAACTCCACGGAGTGATCCAAGTTGGTTTGGTTTTGTAATTACGATCCGTGACGATAGTCCAATAGATAGAAGCGATCTTACCAAATACCTGGAAGAAAATAAAATAGGAACCCGTTTGCTTTTTGGAGGAAACCTTACCAAGCAGCCTGCTTATTCTGGCATTCAAAAAAGGGTATACGGTGAACTCAGCAATACAGATATTGTAATGAACAGATCATTTTGGTTGGGAGTTTGGCCGGGATTAGATGAAACACATTATGATTATATTTCTGATGTACTAAGCAATTATTTAAAAAGAATATAATGTCGGTTTTTAAGAGCATAAAAAAGAGAATAAAGAAGATAATTCGGAAGTTAGGAGCCGAGGATTATAGTGACATCATTTTCAAAAACAATGAAACTATTCTTACTAATAAGATATATGTTGGAAAAAATTGTTCTTTCGAAGGAACAGAATTTATTCAGCTGGGGGAAAAAATAATTTTTGGCGATGGAACAAAACTTGTTGCAATTTCTTCTTTTGTTTCGTCAATAGCCAAACAAGAATTTAAGCCAATTATAAAAATAGGAAGTAATGTACAAGTGACAGCAAGCCTCCAGGTGTATGCTATGAAAGAAATTGTAATTGAGGATAACGTGTTGTTTGCAAACAATGTATTTATTTCCGATGGCTTTCATGGTTACAATAGGACTGATGTTGCGTATAAAGATCAACCAATATCCGACCTTGAATCTATACATATAGGGGAGGGCTCCTGGATCGGGCAAAATGTTGTGATAATGCCAGGAGTTTCAGTAGGCAAATTTTCAATTGTTGGCGCTAATAGTGTAATAACAAAGCCTGTACCTGCATATTGTATTGCAGCCGGCGTACCAGCAAGGATAATTAAGAGATGGGATTTTGGAAAAAACGAATGGGTAGAGTCAAAAGAGTGATATAAAATTTCAAAAGAATGAATTCACCAACTATTAGTGTTTTAATTCCTTTATATAATGGTGAAAAATTTATAGCACAGGCCATTGAATCTGTGCTCGATCAAACCTTCACCGACTTTGAAATTATTATTGTTGATAACTGTTCTACTGACAGGAGCGTTGCCATTGCCCGTACCTATGAATCTGATAAACGGGTGAAAATTTTTCAGAATAATGAGAATATCGGTGCAGTGCGTAATTGGAATCAATGTATGTTGTATGCAAGTGGTGAATATTTAAAATTTCTTTTTGCTGATGATTATTTTAAAATGAATGCGCTGGAAGAATTTATTAAACCGTTTGAATCAGATCCGTCGATAAGCCTCGTAATTGGGCCCAGGGAATATTTGTTGGATGATGGATCTTTAATAAAATATCCAGGACCTTTTACCGGAATTAAAAAAGGTACAGAGGTAATCAATGAAACTATTTCGGCCACTTTGGGCCATTTGGGAGAACCTTCTTTTATAATGATAAAGAAAAAGAATTTGAATATAGGCTTATTTAATACCCATATGCTTTGGTTGGGAGATATTGATTATTGTTTGAGGATTTGTGAAACAGGTAATGTTTTTGGAATAAAGGAGTATTGCATTGTTTACAGGAGACATCAACAACAGGCAACTGCTGATATTATGGGGAGCGGAGAATTTTTTCATGACGAAAGGAACTT
>Ga0105242_10004269_pt1 | contig 11144 bp, 12 predicted proteins | sample KBSM24metaG_FD_81521 | JGI IMG/M metagenome (GOLD analysis project Ga0105242, IMG submission 81521) | Miscanthus rhizosphere microbial communities from Kellogg Biological Station, Michigan, USA - KBS M2-4 metaG | ecosystem: Host-associated > Plants > Roots > Rhizosphere > Soil | place... | reverse complement strand
TGCTATCGCGATCCGAAGACGTACAAGTCGCTCCGCGTCACGCGCTGCAAGGTCAACTTCGGCGACCCGCACATCGTGCAGTACTGCGTCGTGATCATCGGCGGCCGCGTGGTCACCGACCACGAGCGCCGCGCGATCCGCTGCGGGCAGCACCCCGACCCGCAGCTCGCGGACACGACCGCCTAGAACCACCGCGAGGGGTACCCGTCGGGTATGTCCCCACTCGGGGCAGACCCCGACCGAGCGCGTACTAGGGTGAGAATCGTGGCACGCGCGGCGTATCGAGGCAGGTGGATCGTGGCCCTCGGTACCGTGGCCGCGCTCCTGCTGGCGGACCCCGTGACCGCGCCGGCGCGGGTCACCGTCGACCAGACGATGCACGCCGCCGGCGCAGTCCGCAGTTCGCTGACGGCCATCTCGAGGTCGGGGCACCTGACGGCCGGCGAGAAGTACACCTACCGCCGCTCGCTGCGCCAGGCGATGCGGGTGTTGCGGGCGCTCGACGTGCCCAGCAAGGCGCGCCGGCGCGACGAGCTCGGGTCCCAGATCGTGACGCTGGCGACCATCGCGGCGCGGGGAAAGCTGACGCCGGGACGCATGCAGCCGCTCTTCCGGCAACTCGACGCGAACCGGATCTGGTTCGCGCGCTCGGGGCCGCCGAGGCCCGCCGCGCGGGTGACCGTCGCCGGCGACCCGCTCGTCTACGCGTACTACCCCGGCCACGGCCTGCAGTTCCAGCCGCTCTTCAACTGGACCAGGGTCAACGGCTACTGGTTCGCCAAGGACTACGCGGGGATGCAGAAGCTGATCGACCGGCTCGCCCCGCTCGCCGTGCGGCAGCCGGGCGGCTGGGTCTCGTGGGAGTACGCCTTCGACTACCCCGGATCTCGCGCTCCGTGGCTCAGCGGCATGGCGCAGGGCGTCGCGATCCAGGCGCTCGCCCGCGCCTGGCAGGTCACGCACGATCCCGAGGATCTCGCGCTCGCACAGCGGGCCCTGCCGGGCCTCGGCCGCTCGCTCGCCGCGGGCGGGCTCCTGGGCAGCGCAGCGAGCGGGCGCTGGTGGCCGCTGTATGCCGAGCATCCGTCGCTGCGCGTCCTCAATGGCGACCTGCAGACGGTCATCTCCCTGTTCGACTACGCCGCGATCACCGGAGACGCGAAGGCGCTCGCCTGGGCGCAGGACGGGGCACGCGCGGCGGCGGCGCTGCTCCCGAGATACGACACCGGCGCGTGGTCGCTGTATCAGGGATCGCGCGAGGCTCCCCTCAGCTACCACGATCTCATGACGCTGCAGCTGCAGCAGCTCGCGCTCAAGACCGGTGACCCCGTGTTCCGCACGTATGCCGATCGCTTTGCGCTGTATCGCATCACGGCCCCGGTGATCTCCGTCCGGCCGCGCCCGCCCGTCCGCGTCTATCCGACGGTGGCGGACAGCCCGCACGGGTCCTTTCACGTGCCCGCCCGCCTCGACAAGTCCTCCAGCGTCGCGCTCGTCGTCACCGACGCGGTTGGCTCGGTCGTGACGGCTGCTCGGCTCGGCAAGACCGATCGCGGCTGGCTGACGGCGCGCTGGAACGGGTTCGACGGCCTTCGACCAGCCGATCCAGGGGACTACCAGGTCTGGCTGCGCGCCACCGATATCGCCGGCAACCTCTCGCCGCGCACGCTCGTCGGCGACGTGCAGATCGAGCGCGACACCGAGCCGCCGGTCGTGCGCATGCTCCGCCTCGAGCGCTGGGACGGAACGCTCCAGGTTCACTGGCAGGTCAGCGATAACGCGGCCGGGCATCTGACGATCGCGATCTCGACCCCCGGTCACAGCGTGACGCTGCGCCACGTTCCGCTGAACGGACGGCGCACGCTCCCGCTGCCTCCCGCGGCGGCTGGGCTCACCGGCGCGATCACGATCACCGACGAGAGCGGCAATCGCGCCTGGCGGACCCGCCGCGCCTTCTGAGAGCGCCGCCCGCCGATCCCTCGCTACGCTCGCGCGGCAGGTCCGGCACGAGCGACGAGAGGACGGGGAGCATGGCGAGCGAGGGACACATCGACGTTCCCGGCGGGAGCGTCTGGTACAGGAGCGTCGGCGATGGCCCAGGCCTCCCGCTGCTGGTCGTGCACGGCGGCCCTGGCTTTTGCCACGACTACCTCACGGCGCTCGACGACCTGGCCGATCGCCGGCAGGTGATCTACTGGGATCAGCTCGGGTGCGGGCGCTCCGAGCGCGTCGAGGACGAGTCGCTCTGGACGCTCGAGCGCTCCGTTCAGGAGGTCGACGCGGTCCGCAGCGCGCTCGGCCTCGAGCGTCACCACATGTTCGGCAACTCCTGGGGCGGCATGCTGAGCATGCAGTACGCGATCGACCGGCGCCCGCCGCTCGCGAGCCTGACGATCTCCAACGCCCCGGCCAACATGCCGCGCTTCATCGAGGAGACCCTGGCGCTCAAGGCGCAACTGCCGGAAGACGTGCAGCGCACGATCGACTGGCACGAGGAGCGCGAGTTCTACGCGTGCCCGGAGTATCAGGGCGCAATGGCGGTCTGGTTCCAGACCTACATCTGCCGCATGCAGCCGTGGCCCGAGGGCCTCGAGCGGTCGTTCGCCGGCATCGGCGTGAGCCAGTACATGACGATGGTCGGGCCGAGCGACTTCCACGTCACCGGAAACCTGATCGAGTGGGACGTGCTCGGCCGCCTCTCGGAGGTCGAGATCCCGACGCTCTTCCTGGCAGGCCGCTACGACGAGATCGTGCCCGACCACGTGCGGGCCGAGCACGAGCAGGTCGCCGGGTCGGAGTTCATCCTCTTCGAGGACAGCGCGCACCTGCCGTTCGAGGAGGAGCGCGAGAAGTGCATGGCCGCGCTCAACGACTTCTTCGAGCGCAGCGAGGCGCGCCCTTGAAGACCCGATTTGGGGGACTATCGCGGATCCCGTGACGGCCCTACATTGGCGCCCCGTGCCACGGCGCCCATTCACGCTCGTCCGTCTCGCCGCCCTGGTCGCGGGCTGTGCCTTCGGCCTGCTCCTGGTGGCACCGGCCGGCTTCTCGCAGGTCCAGCCCGTCCCGGTGGTCGAGCCGGAGCCGAGCACGCTTCTCGCGACTCCGGTCGGGCTGTCGGCCGGGCCTCCCCGCCTGCGCCAGCCGCCCCGGCTCCAGCCGGCTCCGGCGGCAGTCGACGTGCGCATCCACCGCCTGCGGCTGATCCCGCCGACGCTCGCGCTGACGCCGTACGAGGCGATGCCCATTGCGAGCGACGCCGCACCGGTGCTGGACAGGCCCGATCCCGAGAGCGGTCGCCGCATGGGCGCGCCGCACCTCCTGACGGCAGGCGCCCTGCCCGACGGATTCCGCTACCACTACGACGACGGCTACACGGGCTGGCCCGTCGCGCCGTTGCATGCTCCGCACGCGCTGCACGGGGCGTTCAACGATCCGCGCGAGGGCGGCTACCACTTCGGCGTCGACATCGCCGTGGACGACTCGAAGCCCGCCCTGCTCGCGCCGCCCGGCCTGTCCCATCGCATCTTCGCCGTCGAGAGCGGTGAGGTGCATTTCAGCCGGCCGGGACAGAAGGCGCTCAACTGCAACGACCGCCGCTTCGAGATCGGCCACTTCGCGTACTGGCACGCTTCGCCCGCGCTCGCCGAGGGCACGCACGTCCGCGCCGGCCAGATGATCGGCTGGACGTGCCTCGGCGAGTGGCACGTGCACCTCTCGGAGTGGGCGCTCGTGAACGGCCAGCGCACGTGGGTCAACCCCCTGCACGCAGGCGGCAAGCTGCGGCCCAACGCCGACCACGCGGCGCCCGTGATCCGGGCCGTCTACGCATACGGCCCGCCCGCCCAGCGGTGGTGGCCGCAGACGAGCGGCGAGCTCGCCGGGACGGACGGAGCGCTGAGCCAGCTCTTCGGCGACCTGCACGGCGCGGTCGACCTGCGCGCGTGGATCGACGACTCCCAGGGGGACGTCGGCCTCTACCGCGACCGCGCCGAGCTCGCGGCCGACATCACCCCGTATCGCATCTGGGTGCAGGTCCGGCGTGTCTCGGACGGAGCGATCGTCTGGCAGCGGAATGCCTGGCAGTCGGATCTGCTGCTCGCGGGTCGCGAGCGGCTCTATGCCCACTTCGCAGCACGTTCCCGACCGCCGCTCTCCAACGACGTCTGCGCATCCCCCGGGGCCTGCAACGGACGCTTCTTCTACCACCTGCTCGTCTCGGACGACCGCTACCTCTGGGACACGCGGCTCGTGCGCAACGGCGACTACGTGCTGACGGTGCGCGCCTTCGACATCAGCGGCAACGCGGGCGAGCGCGAGGTGCCGATGACGGTGAGCAACTGAGCTTCAGCGGGGCGCGTCCGCGAGACCGGCGTGGGCGATCGCCTGGCGTGCCAGCCTGTCGTCGTCGGCACCCGCGAGGCCGCTGACGCCGACGGCGCCGACGCGGCGGCCGCCCTCGAAGGCGGCGACGCCGCCCAGGAAGAACGTGAAGAACGGGTCGAAGCTCACGCGTTCGACCGGCTCGTCCTGGACCTTCTCGGCGAGGTCGCGGGTCGAGAGCGCATCGCTGCGCGCTGCTGTGTAGGCCTTCCGCTGGGCGTTCAGCCGGGTGTCGGGCGCTGCCCCGTCCATGGTCACGGCCGCGACCACCTCGCCGTGCCCGTCCGCGACGAAGACCGAGACCGGCCCCTCGGCCTCGCCGATCACGGCCTGCACGATCGCAAGCGCCTGGTCGTGCTTCATCTGACCCCTCCGAGCGGTTGGCTGTCCACTGCTGGCCGGATCATGGCCGCTTGAACAGCCCACCGTCGCGTCCTGCTGCACCGGCGTGCTCCCTTCGGTCGCGGCGTTCCGCCGGTAGGCGCGGTGTATCGTTGGCGCGCTCGATCCCGGCTCCCACCGCTCACTGGAGTGTGTTCCATGGCTCGCACGCACACGTTCCCGGCAGACTCCGTGCACCACACGTGGGATGCGGGCAACGCTCCCGTGATGACGATCGAGAGCGGGGACACCGTCGTCCTCACGACGCGTGACGTGAGTGACGGCCAGCTGTCGCCGGCGGCGGATGCGAGCATCTTCGCCGAGCTGGATTGGGATCGCTCGTATCCGCTCGCCGGCCCGATCGCCATCGACGGCGCGGAGCCGGGAGACACGCTGGCGATCGAGGTCGTGGACCTGCAGACCAAGGGCTGGGGCTGGACGGCGATCATTCCGGGCCTCGGCCTCCTGACGGAGGACTTCCCCGATGCGTACCTGCGCATCTTCGACCTCACCACGGGCGACACCACCTACCTGCGCGACGACATCGGCATTCCCGTCGAGCCGTTCCTCGGCACGATGGGCGTGTGCCCGGCCGGCGCGGAGATGCAGGCGGTCATGCCGCCCGGCCTGTTCGGCGGCAACCTCGACACCCGCCAGTTGACCGTCGGCTCGACGCTCTATCTGCCGGTGCAGGTGGCCGGGGCGTTGTTCAGCTGCGGCGACGCGCACGCGGCTCAGGGCGATGGCGAGGTCTGCGTGACCGGCATCGAGGCGCCGATGGACGTCGTGCTGCGGTTCAGCCTCGAAAAGGATCACCGCATCCCGGCCCCGCAGTTCCTGACGACCGGGCCGCTCACGCCGCGCGTCGGTGGCGCCGGCTTCTACGGCACGACAGGCGTCGGGCCCGACCTGTACGCGGCCGCGCAGGACGCGGTGCGCGCAATGGTCGAGCATCTGGTGCGCACCCGCGCGCTCAGCCGCGAGGACGCGTACGTCCTCTCGAGCCTCTGCGTCGATCTCAAGATCTCCGAGATCGTCGACGCCGGCGAGTTCGTCGTGAGCGCCGTGCTGCCGCTGGCCGTGTTCCGCCGCTGAGCGGGCGCTGCGGGGCGTTCGCCCCACGACCGGCGCACTCCTCGCGTGGCGACGTCTGCACGGATGCCTATACGGCGTATGCAGACGATGCTTGCCTGATGAGGCGAGGCGGGGTACCTTACGGATCGGCTGAGATCGCTCTCCTTGCGGTCGATGCCCAAGCCGCTTTCCCCTCCTGGGCTCACGTGCTCGTTTTCGGGCCCCACGGGCTCCGGAGGGTAACGTCGTAGCTTCCCCCGTGCCCCCCGCGGAACTACGGAACCGCATTCGTAGGCGTTGCCGCCGACCCGGCGGGACGACGCGCACAAGGGGGGAACGACATGGCAGCAAACCAGCACGACCCGGGCGATGAGGCCGATGAGCTGTCTGAACCCGGTACGGTCGCGGTCGCGCATCCGGCGCCCGGGCTGGCCGTGGTGAGTCTGGCGGGCGAGCACGATCTGAGCACGCAGCCGACGCTGACCGCGGCGCTGCAGACTGCATGCGAGCAATCGAGCGTGCTCGTCGACCTCTCCGATTGCACGTTCATGGACTCCACCGTGATCGGCTCGCTGCTCACGACCTCGCGAGCCGCGCGTGCGCGCGACGAGGTCTTCGCCGTCGTGATCCCTCCCGAGCGAGCGAATCTCACCCGCGTTGCAGAGATGACGCGGCTGGGCGACGTCTTCCCCGTTCACACCTCGCTCGCGGCTGCCCTCCTGGCTCTCGCGCCTGCCGAGCCGGCGCCGTGAACACCCACGACCGGACGCATTGGCTGCGGCCCTCACCGCCGATCCCGGTGGACGGGGAGGATTCCGGGGTGGAAGATGACGCTCGCGAAGGCGAGAGGGATCCGGAGCAGGAGCGTGAGGGGGGTGCGGACCACGAGGGCTGACGTTTCCGCGTCGTCAGAAGGGGCACCGCCGAACATGCCGGCTGCGACGCCACCCACGAACCTCGTGCAGGACGCTCGGGCGCCGGCTGAGGCCCGCAGGGCGCTCGACTCGGTGGCGGCGGAGCTCTCGGTGGAGCAGCTGAGCGATGCGCGCATCCTCGTCAACGAACTGGTCACCAACAGCGTCCGGCATGCGGGCCCGGGCGTGATCGAGCTGATGCTGGAGCTGACTGCCACCCACCTCGTGATCGCGGTGACGGACGCCGGTGCCGTCGCCGTGCCGGTCGTCGTGCATGACGGCTTCGAGGCGGCGGTGCCACACGGCTGGGGATTGCGCCTCGTCGAGTCGTTGAGCGAGTCCTGGGGCGTCCGCGACGACGCTGCCGGACGCCGGACGGTGTGGTGCGAGGTGCGCCGAGTCGCAGCCCTATGAGCCGGGCTGCCGACCGACGTTCGTCAAAGCGTCCTCGAGCGAGTGCGAGATCGGCACGAGGTCGCCGAGGCGGATGAGCTCGGCCACGCGCGCCACGGCACCCTGGCCCGGTGGGATGACGAGGGCGAAGCGTCCCTCACCCGCGAGCACCCGATTCTGCGAGTCGAGCAGCACCGCAATGCCGGTAGAGTCGAGCAAGGTGCAGCGAGACAGATCCACGAGCACGCACGGGCGCTGCTCCACTGCCGTCGCCAGCGCCCCGCGCAGCTCGACGCCGAGCGACAGGTCGTGCTCCCCGATCAGCGAGACGATTGCGGTGGTCTCCGAGTGAAGGGCGACCTCCACGCGATCCGCCGGCTGATCGTTTGCTGTTCCCATCGTCAATGGCGAGGTCTCGGGCGACCCGACTCCGCGGCGAGTCTAGCGTGAGCTGGCAGGTACTCGTCGCCGGCCTCGGCGGTCTCGCGATCGGCTTCGCGGCAGCGGTTGCGCTGCGGTCTTCGCGGGAGCGTGCGGCGCATGCGACCCCGCCGCCGCCCTCGCCGGATGCCGCGCACGCGCGCTCCGAGGGGCTGCACCAGCTCGCGGCCGCTCTCTCTCGCGCCGCCAGCCCGCACGACGTCGGCATCGCGTTCCTCGACCAGGCGCTCGAGCGCCTCGGCGCGCAAGGCGGCTCCCTGGTCCTGCGCAGTGCCGACGGCTCTGCGCTCGAGTTGATCGCGGGCAGGGACCTCCCCGGGGCGAAGGCGAAACTGCTCGCGCACGTGCCGATCGAGGAGACGTTCAGCGTCACCCTCGCCTACCGGACTGGCCGCCCGGTTGCGGCGCGGAACTACGAGGAGCTCGCGGCGCTCTTCCCGACGAGCGCCCGGACGTTCGGCGACGGTGCGCAGGCCATCTACGCGCTTCCGCTCATCGTCAACGACGAGCCCGCAGGTGCGTTCAACCTCTTCTTCGACCACGAGCACGAGGTCGATCCCGCCGAAGCCGAGTTCCTCGCGACCATGGCGCAGCTGTGCGGGCAGGCCCTCGAGCGCGCGCTGCTCGCGGACGCCGAGTCGCGGGCGCGCGAGCGGGCGGAGGAGAATGCACGCTACGCCACGAGTCTGTACTCCCTGGGGATGCGGCTGGCGAGCGCGCTGACGCCGCTCGACGTGGCTGCGACCGTCATGCGCGAGGCGATCGAGCAGCACGGCGCGGCGGCGGCTGCGATCGGGCTGATCGATGAGGAGCGCGGTGAAGTGGAGCTGCTCGCCGAGGACGGCTATCCGCCCGCGGCTCTCGAAGTCCTACGGCGATTCGATCTCGACGCGCCGATTCCCGCGGCCGCGGCTGCCCGCACGTCCTCGCCGGTTCTGGTCGGGACGCTGACGGAGCGACGCAGGCTGTATCCGGATCTCCCGAAGGAGCTCGGTGACGAATCCGTGGCAGTCGCCTGTCTCCCGCTCCGGGTCGCTGACCGTACCTTCGGCGTCCTCATCGTGCGCTTTGCGGGCGAGCGCGCGTTCGCCGAGGACGAGCGGCGATTCCTGCTGACCCTCGCGGACGACTGCTCGCAGGCGCTCGACCGCGCGCGCCTTCACGACGAGACCGACCGGCTCTACGAGCGCGAGCACCACATCGCCGAGACGCTGCAGGCGAGTTTGCTGCCGGCCGCGTTCCCACGAGCACCGGGACTCGACCTGGCCGCCTACTTCGCGCCGCTGGGGGACGGCAACGAGGTCGGGGGTGACTTCTACGACCTGTTCCCGAATAGCGGCGGCTACATGGCGGTCGTCGGCGACGTCTGCGGCAAGGGCCCGGAAGCGGCCAAGCTGACCGCGCTCTGCCGTTACACCCTCCGCGCGACGGGGATGCTCGCCGGCGTCGGCCCGCGCGCCACGCTCGCACTCCTCAATCGCGCGATCCTGGAGCAGGCTCCCGAGTCGCAGTTCTGCACCGTTGTGATCGCAGATCTCGAGCGCACGACGCACGACACGTTGCGCGCGACGATCTCGACCGCCGGCCATCCCGCCCCGCTGGTCATCCGTCGCTCGGGCGAGACGGAGGCGCTGTCGATGCAGGGCAGCGTGCTCGGAGTGGTCGAGGAGCCGGTGCTCGCGGAGATCGCCGTCGAACTGGCGCGCGGCGACACCCTCATGTTCGTCACCGACGGCATCGAGGAGTCGCGTCGCAGCGACGGGGAGTTCTACGGGCACGAGCGCATCCGCGCGGCGGTCGAGCGGGCGGGGCGCTCCGGCGCCACCGCTGCGCAGCTCGTCGACGCCGCCCGGGCCGACCTCGACGGGTTTCGCGGAGAGCAGCCGCCGCGGGACGACGTCGTCATCCTCGCCGTCCGCTTCGAGGGCACGTAGAGCACTCTCGGCTCGGCAGGTTTTGGGCGCGTCCGATGCGGCGAGATCGCTGCAAACGACTTCGAGGAGCACACCATGGCGACCCAGAAGCAGGTACGGGCGGCGAAGAAGAACGTCAAGCAGGCGCAGGCGGGTGCGCGCAAGCAGCGTACGCTCGCCCACCTGCCCGCCGAGACTCGGCGCGCGCTCGGCGAGCAGGCCGCCAAGGGACGCGCGCGCGGCGGCAAGGCGGGTCATGCGCTCGAGGACCGCAACCGCCGGCAGCTCTACGAGACGGCCAAGGAGATGAACATCAAGGGCCGCTCGAAGATGGGCAAGTGGGATCTCATCGACGCCATCCGGTCGCATCGCTGAGATCCGCATCGGCTGCTCGGGCTGGCAGTACCAGTCCTGGCGCGGAGGTTCCTTCTACCCGCCGCGCCTTCCGGCACGGAGTTGGCTCGGCTTCTACGCGAGGCGGTTCGACACGGTCGAGCTCAACTCGACGTTCTACCGGCTGCCGCGACGCGAGGCGGTCGAGCGCTGGGCTGCCGAGACGCCCCCGGAGTTCACGTTCGCCGTCAAGGTGAGCCGGTATGTGACCCACATCAAGCGGCTACGCGAGACCGGCAGCCACCTCCAGCTCCTGCTCGATCGGATCGAGCCGCTCGCACGGGCGGGCAAGCTCGGGCCGCTGTTGTGGCAGTTGCCTCCGACCTTCAAGCGCGACGACCGGCGCCTCGCCGGTGCGCTCGCGGAATTGCCGCGTGACCTTCGCCACGCGATCGAGTTCCGCCACCCCAGCTGGTTCGCCGCCGAGGTGATGGAGGCGCTGCGCGCGAACGGCGTGGCGCTCGTCATCGCGCATCGGCCGGAGATCGCGTCCTTCCAGAGCCACGAGCTGACAGCGGACTTCACGTACTTGCGCTTTCACCACGGGGCGAGGGGCAGGAGGGGCAACTACTCGCCGGCCGAGGTGCGCGAGTGGGCGGGCAGGGTCCGCCGCTGGGCGGCCGATCGCGACGTCTACGCGTACTTCAACAACGACTGGGAGGCGTTCGCTCCCGCCAACGCGACGGCCCTGAGCGCGCTCCTCGCACGGCCCGCCCGCAGCTGACGCAACGGGCGGACCGCGCCGGTCGCGCTAGTGCTGGACTTCGCCGCGCCACGAGCCCGTGGCGCCGCCCCGGCGCTCGACGAGCTCCTTGAAGCGCTCGAGGCTGTTCTTGACCTCGCGCGAGTCCGCACCGAGCGCGGAGCCGACCTTCTCCATCACGCCTTCGCTCTCGTGCTCGATCTGCACCATGATCCGGCTCGAGTCGTCGCTCAGCCGGTGGAAGGTCACGACGCCGGCGTTTGCCTTGCCATCGGTGGCCTTCCAGGCGACGCGCTCGTCCGGGAGCTGCTCGGTGATGACGGCATCCCACTCGACCTCGTGACCGCCGACCTTGGCGCGCCAGTGCAGATGCGTGTCGTCGATCTGGCGAACCTCTTCGACCCCGTCCATGAACTCGGGGAACGACTCGAACTGCGTCCACTGGTCGTACGCCACGCGAACCGGGACGGCGATCTCGATGCTCTGCTCGACCGTACTCATTGCTCTCCTTCGTCAGGGGTGTGAGCGTCGGCTCTACCCCGCGCCTCG
>Ga0105242_10004268_pt1 | contig 11145 bp, 6 predicted proteins | sample KBSM24metaG_FD_81521 | JGI IMG/M metagenome (GOLD analysis project Ga0105242, IMG submission 81521) | Miscanthus rhizosphere microbial communities from Kellogg Biological Station, Michigan, USA - KBS M2-4 metaG | ecosystem: Host-associated > Plants > Roots > Rhizosphere > Soil | place: Michigan... | reverse complement strand
TCGGCCGGTACCCCGTGCAGCGGCAGAGGTTGCCACTCATCGCGTGCAGGTCGAAGCCGTTCGCGCCATGTTCGGGCTCGTCGGCTGCCCCGGGGTGGGCATCAGCTGCGCGACCCGCGCGATAGTACTCAGCGGCCATTGAGCAAACGAAACCCGGTGTGCAGTAGCCGCACTGCGAGCCGCCGCGCAATGCCATCTCACGCTGTACCGGATGAAGATCGTCGGGAGAACCCAAGCCCTCCGCGGTGAGCACGTCTTGCCCCTGGAGACTCGCCGCCGGGATGAGGCAGGCATTGATACAGACCCACTCCGTCGTGTTGTCGCCGGTCGTGCTCGGCCGCGCCACCAGGATCGCGCACGCCCCGCACTCCCCCTCGGCACAACCCTCCTTGGCACCTGTAAAGCCGAGGTCGCGGATCCAGTCCAGCGCCGTGGTGTGCGGCGGCAGGTTGCCGAAGTCGACTGTGCGGCTGTTGACGGTTGCACCAGGTGTGATCATCGGCTCTCCGTCTGTCCGGTCTGAGGGTCCGTCGGCAGCCGTCGGCGAGTCACTTCGACAGCCACTGGCTGCGGCGGGTTGGTTCGTCGTTCTGAGCGTACGCGTGGAACATGACGGTTAGAAAGGTCAATTCGGATTTTTATTTCCACTATCCGGAAACAGCCGGTCGGCGTGGCGCACTGGCAGACCGGCCGGGATTTGGGGCTGACCTGCCCGCCCCGTCGCCGGTACGTTTGGCTGGAGGGAACCCCGTATCTCGTCCCGTCTGCTCTGAATGGACAAACCCACCTGTTGGGCGGGTGTGAGCGGGGTCCGAGCGGTCAGAGACGAGAGGGCCCATGACTGACACGATCACCAACACGCCGACCGGCACCAAAACCAGCGCACTGACGGACGGTATGACCGACATCGACCCGGCCGAGACTGAAGAGTGGCTAGACGCTCTCGGCTCGGTGCTGGAGTTCGAGGGTGAGGACCGGGCCCATTATCTGTTGGATCGGCTCATCGATGAGGGCCGCCAGCGGGGAGCGACGGTCCCGTACTCGATCACTACGCCGTACGTCAATACGATTCCGGTCGAGAAGCAGCCACCGTATCCGGGTGATCTTGCCGTTGAGTGGCGGCTCCGATCAATGACCCGATGGAACGCCATCGCCACGGTGCTGCGCGCTAATAAGGAATCGTCCGAATTGGGCGGGCACATTGCGAGCTTCCAATCCGCCGCCACTCTGTACGACGTCGGCTTTACGCATTTTTGGCACGGCCCGAGCGAGAGCCATCCCGGTGACTTGGTGTTCATCCAAGGTCACTCATCTCCGGGGATTTACGCCCGCGCCTTCATGGAGGGTCGGCTCACCGAGGAGCAGATGGACAACTTCAGGCAGGAGGCGTTCCGTGATGGCCTGCCGTCATATCCGCACCCGTTCCTCAAGCCGGATTTCTGGCAATTTCCCACGGTCTCCATGGGCTTGGGTCCGCTCATGGCGATCTACCAGGCGAGATTCCTCAAATACCTCGAGGGTCGGGAACTCGCGTCGACGGCCGATCGACACGTGTGGGCGTTCCTCGGCGACGGCGAATGCGACGAGCCGGAATCACTGGGCGCCATCTCGCTCGCTGGCCGAGAGCACCTGGACAACTTGATCTTCGTCGTCAACTGCAACCTGCAGCGCCTCGACGGCCCGGTACGTGGCAACGGCAAGATCATCCAAGAGCTCGAGGGCGTGTTCCGGGGCGCGGGTTGGAACGTGATCAAGGTCATCTGGGGCAGCAAGTGGGATCCGCTGTTGGCCAGGGACACCACCGGCATGCTGCGCCAGCGGATGGAGGAGTGCGTCGACGGGGAGTACCAGGACTTCAAGTCCAAGGACGGCGCGTACGTACGCGAGCACTTCTTCGGCAAGTACCCCGAACTGCTCGAGATGGTTGCAGACATGAGTGACGAGCAGGTGTGGGCGCTGAACCGCGGTGGCCACGACTCAGTCAAGGTCTATGCGGCCTATCAGGCGGCTGTTGAACACGCCGGCGCTCCAACCGTCATCCTCGCCAAGACCGTCAAGGGATACGGCATGGGCGAGGCCGGTGAAGGCCAAAACATCACCCACCAGCAGAAGAAGATGGCGGAGAACGCACTGCGGGTGTTCCGCAACCGTTTTGATCTTCCGATCGCCGATGAAGACCTCCTCAACTATCCGTACCTGAAGCCGGTGGAAGGCAGCCAGGAGGCCCAGTACGCCGCCGCGAGTCGCGAGGCCCTCGGGAGCGGAGCGCTGCCAAGTCGGCGCCAGAAGTCCTCCGTTTCGCTCGCGGTGCCACCGCTGTCAGCTTTTGACAATCAGCTGCAAGCCACCGGGGGACGCCAGATCTCCACGACCATGGCGTTCGTACGGATCCTCAACACCCTGATGCGCGACAAGCAGATCGGTGCGCACGTGGTGCCGATCGTTCCGGACGAGTCGCGGACGTTCGGCATGGAGGGTATGTTCCGGCAATTCGGGATCTTCTCCCAAGTAGGGCAGCTTTACCGTCCGCAAGATGCCGACCAGCTGATGTTCTATAAGGAGGACAAGAAGGGTCAGATCCTGCAGGAAGGCATCAACGAGCCGGGTGCGATGGCGTCATGGATCGCCGCTGCCACGTCGTACAGCGTCAACGACATGCCGATGATCCCGTTCTATATCTATTACTCGATGTTTGGCTTCCAGCGTGTCGGTGATCTTGCTTGGGCGGCTGGTGACAGCCGTGCCCGAGGCTTCCTGCTCGGCGGCACAGCCGGGCGTACCACCCTCAACGGTGAGGGACTGCAGCACGAGGACGGGCACAGTCATATTCAGTCGTCGCTGATTCCCAACTGCGTGTCCTATGACCCCACGTTCTCTTACGAGGTTGCGGTGATCATTCAGGATGGCCTGCGTCGGATGATCGGCGAGCAGGAGGACGTCTGGTACTACCTCACGCTGATGAACGAGAACTATGAGCATCCAGCCATGCCCGAGGGTGTCGAGGAGGACATCCTGAAAGGGATGTACCTGTTCCGCGCCGCGGAGGGGAACGAAAATTTGGGGAATGATGCGCCTCGGGTGCAGTTGCTGGGCAGCGGCACCATCTTCCGCGAGGTGCTCGCCGCCGCGGACCTGTTGGCGTCCGACTTCGAGGTCGCTGCCGACGTCTGGAGCGTGCCGAGCTTTACCGAACTGCGTCGTGAGGGGCTCGACGTGGACCGCTGGAATCGACTGCATCCCACTGAAGAACCCAAACGCAGCCACGTGGAAACGACGTTGGCCGACCGACCGGGACCGGTCATCGCGGCAACGGATTACATCAGGGCCTTTGCCGACCAAATCAGGCCGTTCATCGATCGACGGTACGCAGTGCTCGGGACCGACGGATTCGGCCGGTCAGACTATCGGAAGGCACTGCGCAGCTTCTTTGAAGTTGATCGTCACCATGTGACGCTCACTGCCCTGCATGCTCTGGCCCAGGAAGGCCTAGTGGCAAGAGAGCGCGTCGCAGAGGCGATAAGCAAGTACGACATTGACCCCGAGAAGCGCAACCCCATGCACAGCTGACGAGGAGCGAGCATGCCTACGACGGAAGTAGCAGTTCCAGACATCGGCGACTTCGACGACGTACCCGTTATCGAAGTCCACGTGGCGGCCGGTGATGTGGTCGCCGTCGACGATCCATTGGTCACGCTGGAGTCGGACAAGGCCACGATGGATGTCCCCAGCAGCGCGGCCGGAGAAGTCCGTGAGCTCCTGGTGAAAGTCGGCGATCGCGTCAGCCGGGGCTCACCTCTCATCGCGGTGGAAGAAGCGGGAACATCGGCGGCGGTCGAGCCACCGACGATGATCGGTCAGCAGGAACCGACACCACGTGACGCCGCAGCCGCCGCACCCGTACCGGAAGTGGCGCCTCCCGCGGTCCAGCCGGCTGCTCCGCCCGGTACTGACGCAGCGCCCGCTGCAGCGTCGGATTTCGTTGGCGTGCATGCTGGCCCGAGCGTACGGCGGCTCGCCCGGGAGCTAGATGTCGATCTGTCCTCGGTTGACGGAACCGGTCCGAAGGGTCGGATCACCAAAGAAGACCTACTGCAAACACTGCGGGGGGCCGCCCCGGCACCGAAGACGGCCGCGCCGGCAGCCACTGGGATGGGAATTCCACCGATTCCGGCGGTGGACTTTGCGAAGTTCGGCCCGGTCGAGGTCGAGCCGCTGCCGCGGATCAAGAAGATCTCCGGGCCTTTCTTGCACCGGTCCTGGCTTAACGTGCCGCACGTCACGCACGGCGACGAAGCCGATATCACTGACCTGGACGCGTACCGAAAGGAGCTCGATACCGCCGCAAAGGCCGAAGGCTATCGCGTCACCCTGCTCGCCTTCCTGCTCAAGGCGTCGGTTTCGGCGTTGCGGGCCTATCCGACCGTGAACAGCTCGCTGTCGCCGGAGGGTGACAGCTTGATTCTCAAGAAGTACATCAACATCGGTGTCGCCGTGGATACACCTGATGGCCTTGTGGTGCCAGTGATCACCGATGTCGACCGGAAAGGCATCACCGAGCTCAGCAAGGATCTCGGCGCGATGTCGGCCAAGGCCCGCGACGGCAAATTGGGCCCAAGTGACCTGCAAGGTGGCACATTCACCATTTCCAGCCTGGGTGGCATTGGTGGCACGAGCTTCACTCCCATCGTCAACGCTCCCGAAGTGGCGATCCTCGGCGTGGTGCGTTCCAAGCGGGCGCCGGTCTGGGATGGCGAACAGTTCAGTCCCCGGCTAGTGCTGCCCGTGTTCCTCTCCTACGACCACCGGGTGATCGACGGCGCGCTTGCGGCCAGGTTCATGCGGCATATGTGCGACGTCCTGACCGACATGCGCCGACTCCTCCTCTAGAGGCAAAGGAGAACCAGATGAGTGTCCAGGAGGTACGGGTCCCCGACATCGGTGACTTCGGTGACGTAGCCATCATCGAGATCCACGTTGCCGCCGGCGATGCCATCGCCGTTGACGATCCGATCATCACGCTGGAATCCGACAAGGCGACGATGGACGTGCCGGCAGAGCTCGCCGGCACTGTGACTGCAATTTCGGTAGCGGTTGGTGACACGGTTTCCCAAGGCGATGTCATCCTCAGTGTCGAGGTTGCCGAAGGCGCTGCCGCGCCTGCCACCGAAGCGGAGAAGCCGGCAGTAACCGCGGCGGACACCGACGGTGCGCAAGCGGCTGCCCCCTCGACAGGCAGCACTGCGGCTCCCGCGCCCGCCCCACCACCGGCTGTGAAGGCTGGCGACTTCCAGGCAGAGGTGTTGGTGCTCGGTTCGGGTCCAGGCGGCTACGCGGCAGCATTTCGTGCGGCCGACCTCGGCGCCAAGGTGGTACTGGTCGAGCGGTACCCAACCCTGGGTGGTGTGTGCCTCAACGTCGGCTGCATCCCCTCAAAGGCGTTGCTGCACGCCGCAAAGGTGATCGCTGAAACCAAGGAGATGGCGGAAAACGGGATCAGCTTCGGACCGCCCAGCATCGAGGTCGACAAGTTGCGCGGCTGGAAGGACAGTGTGGTCACCAGGCTCACCGGTGGCGTATCGGGTCTGGCGAAACGGCGCAATGTCGAGGTCATTACCGGCGTCGGCAGATTTTCTTCACCGAACACTCTCGATGTCGAAACCGATGACGGGATTCGTACGGTGGGTTTCGATAACGCGATCATCGCGGCCGGGTCCGAATCGGCCAAACTGCCGTTCATTCCACACGACGACCCCCGAGTGATTACCTCCACCGGAGCCCTAGAGCTACCACAGATACCGGAACGCATGCTCGTCGTCGGCGGCGGCATCATCGGCCTGGAAATGGCGGCGGTCTATCACCAGCTCGGCACCCGGGTAACGGTCGTCGAGCTGCTTGATCAACTGATCCCGGGCACCGACGCCGACATCATCGCGCCGTTGCACAAGATGATCACTAAGCAGTACGAGAACGTCTTCTTGGGCACCAAGGTGATTGCGGTGGATGCTGACGACTCAGGGCTTACCGTCCACTTTGATGGGCCGAAGGCGCCGGAAACTGACACGTTCGACCAGATTCTCGTCGCCGTTGGCCGCCAGCCCAACGGTGCAGCGATCGGGGCTGACAGGGCCGGGGTGATCGTCGACAGTCGCGGTTTCATCAGTGTGGACAAGCAACAACGGACGAATGTGCCGCACATTTTCGCTATCGGGGACATCGTCGGGCAGCCGATGCTGGCGCACAAGGCGACCCATGAAGGCCATGTTGCCGCCGAGGTCGCTTGTGGTCAGAAGAGCTACTTCGACGCGCGAGTCATTCCGTCGGTCGCCTACACCGATCCCGAGGTGGCGTGGGTCGGAGTGACCGAGAACGAAGCGAAAGCCGCGGGCGTCGCGTACGGAAAAGGCAGCTTCCCGTGGGCCGCCAGCGGACGTTCGTTGTCGCTCGGCCGCAGTGAGGGACTCACCAAGCTGATCTTCGACCAGGCCACCGAACGCGTGATCGGTTGCGGCATTGTCGGACCGTCGGCTGGTGACCTAATCGCCGAGGTTGCTCTCGCCATCGAAATGGGCGCGGATGCCGCCGATATCGCGCTCACTGTGCATCCACATCCGACGCTGTCAGAGACGGTCGGCTTTTCCGCCGAGGCGTTTGAGGGCACCATCACCGACCTTTACATGCCCAAGAAAAAGAAGTAGCCCCAAGAAAGAAGAAGCTCAGACCAGCTCGATCTTCGGATACGCCGGACGCCACATCGCCTGGTGGATCTGCTGGACCAGGTTGTCAAGGTCTGCCTGGGCAATCCCTTCCGAGTCCGCCGCCTGCGCTACCGCGACGCCTACCGCTGCTGACACCATGCGCAGCTGCTCCACCGAGGGCAGCAGCGGCGCGCCGACCGTGGTGGCGTCCGACAGCGCCGCGACAGCGTCAGCAGCGGCCGCAAGCATCCGGTCGGTGACCCGGCTCGCGCGCGCCACAGTCACTCCCAGCCCGAGGCCGGGGAAGATCAGTGCGTTGTTGGCCTGCGCGATCTGGTAGGTGCTGCCGTCGTAGGTCACGGGCGCGAACGGACTGCCGGCCGCCACGAGGGCGCGTCCCTCGGTCCAGCGGATCACGTCACTGGGCAGGGCCTCGCACTTCGATGTCGGGTTGGACAGCGGCATGATGATCGGCCGCTGCACCTTGGACGCCATCTGTTTGACGATCTGCTCGTTGAACGCCGCAGGTTGGGTCGAAGTGCCGATCAGCATGGTGGGTTCGGCGTTTCGCACTATGTCGGCGAGACCGATGCTCTCCCCGTCGCTCGACCAGCCGGCCACCTCCGCAACCGGCCGGGCGTACGGCACCTGGAAGTCGCGCTTGCTGCTGGCCGGGTCGTCGGTGATCAGTCCTGAACGATCGGTTGCCCAGAACCGCCGCCTGGCCTCCTCCACGGTCAGCCCCTCCCGGACCATCACGTCAACCATCATGTCCGCGATGCCGATGCCTGCGGTGCCTGCGCCATGGATCACAACCCGCTGGTCGCGAAGTCGGGACCCGGCCGCCCGTACGCCGGAAAAGGCGGCTGCCAGCACCACCGCCGCAGTGCCCTGCATATCGTCGTTGAACGTGCAGACCTGGTCCGCATACTTGTTCAGGATGCGCCGGGCATTGCCGACTCCGAAGTCTTCCCAATGCAGCATCGCGTTTGGAAAGAGCTTGGTCGCTGTCGTGACATAGGCATCGACGAGTTCGTCGTAGCGCTGGTCGCGTACCCGGGCGTGCCGGTTGCCGAGGTAGATCTCGTCCTCGAGTAGGGCGAGGTTGTCAGTGCCCACGTCGAGGACGACGGGAATCACCCGGCGTGGATGAATACCCGCGGCGGCGATGTAGACAGCCAGCTTTCCGATGGCGATCTCGATCCCGCCCACGCCCCAGTCGCCGATACCGAGAATGCCCTCCGAATCGGTTGCGACGATGAGATCGACTTCATCCGGTCCCATCCCGTAATTGCGAAACGACGTCTCAACATCCTCGATCGCGTCGATCGACAGGTAGACGCCTCGGGGGCGGCGGAACTCATGGCTGAACCGCTCGATGGCCTGGCCAATCGTTGGCGTATAAACGATCGGCAGCATCTCCTCGATGTGCTCGGTGAGCAGGCGATAGAACAAAATCTCGTTGCGATCGCGGAGGTTCGCCAGGTACACGTTCCTATTCAGGTCATCCGGCTGCCGGCCGTACTGCGCGTAGGTGCGGCGCAGTTGCCCTTCCATCGTGGATTCGCCAGTCGGCAGCAGGCCCGTCAGCCCGAGCAACCGACGTTCTTCGGGCGTGAAGGCAGTGCCGCGGTTGATAATCGGGGACGACAGCACCGAACTGCCGCGGAGGCGGACACGCGCCACCGTTCCCTCGGGAGTCTGAATGAGTTCATACGGCCTTTCGGACACTGACATCACCTTCTCGAAGCTCACTCCGCTACTTCTTCTGAAGCAGGTACAGGTCGTAACCGTCACCTCGCAGACGCCCCGCGGACACAGCAAATGGCGCCAACACTCAGTCGCAGGATCTCATTGGCACTACGCCCAACCGATGGGCATCAAGCGTCTCGTGGACCACATCAAAGTCGACTGAACACGCCAATCTGTCGGCACTCGCAAAGCCCACGACACGCTCCGCGTTGATTGGAATAACTGTTCCACTATGCGGAGCAACCTAGGCGGACATGCTGGCGGCCGTCAAGGTTTAGCATCCAGCTCTCGTACGTTCCAACAAAGACATTCTTTTCGTCGCTTGGAAGTTGAATACCGCAGAGCGAAAGATTATCGTGATGTAGAGGGTGTCACCACTCTGTCAGCAGCAGCGCGAGTACGTGGAGTCGCCGCATTTGTGTTAGTCGTCAGCAGAGCTCCGTTTGAGAGGCGATTCCACAGTTTTAAGGAGTGAAGCGTGACCGTACGAGTCGGCATCAACGGTTTTGGACGCATCGGCCGCAACTTCTACCGGGCGGCGCTGCGGCGGGAGCGGACATCGAGGTTGTGGCCTTCAACGACCTGGGTGATGACACCATGCAGGCTCATCTGCTGAAGTACGACTCGATCTTGGGGCGCCTGAACCAGTCCGTGCGGCTAGTGGAAGGCGGCATCCAAGTTGGTGGTCAGGTGATCCAGTCCTTCGCGGAGCGTGATCCTGCAGCCCTGCCGTGGGGTGAGCTCGGTGCCGACATCGTGATCGAGTCAACCGGATTCTTTACCGACGCGACCAAGGCGAAGGCGCATCTCGATGCAGGTGCCAAGAAGGTGATCATCTCGGCACCGGCGAAGAACGAGGACGTCACTGTGGTGATGGGGGTAAACCACGAGACCTATGACCCCGCCTCGCACTACATCATCTCAAACGCCTCCTGCACCACAAACTGTCTTGCGCCTATGGCCAAGGTGATGGATGAGGGGCTCGGGATCGTCAAGGGTCTGATGACCACGATCCACGCCTACACTCAGGACCAGAACCTGCAGGACGGCCCCCACACGGATCTGCGCCGGGCGCGCGCTGCCGCACTGAACGTCGTGCCGACCTCCACTGGCGCTGCCAAGGCGATCGGTCTCGTACTGCCGCAATTGAAGGGCAAGCTCGACGGTTACGCCTTGCGGGTGCCGGTGCCGACCGGCTCAGCGACCGACCTGACCTTCGAGGCAAGTCGGGAAACTGGCGTGGAAGAGGTCAACGAGATCGCCAAGGCCGCCGCCGACGGCCCGATGAAGGGCTACCTGCGGTATTGCAGCGACCCGATCGTGTCCAGCGACATCGTAGGGGACTCGCACTCGTGCATCTTCGATTCCGGGCTGACCAAGGTGATCGGCAACCAGGTCAAGGTAATCGGCTGGTACGACAACGAGTGGGGCTATTCCAACCGTCTGGTCGACCTCGTCGCCCTGGTGGGCGAGAGCCTCTGACCTCTTCTGGGACCGGCTGCTTGCCGCGAGTACCTAATTAAGTTAATGCGATGGAATGTCATCGGGCTTACCAGTCGTCGCCACGGGCTCGCCTCCCGGTCCCTGTGGGGAGTGAGGCGAGCGCGTCGAGCCTAGAAACCTAAGCCGCGCAGAATTATCAATCTTTCTCAGTTTTGTCAGCTGACAGAACGGGCCCGAGTGGCATCGAAGGCGGCGCTGATGTCAGCAGCTGCGGCGTGAAGCCGTGATGCGATGAGCCGTGCATCGGCCATACGTATGCGGCTGCTGGGACCCGAAACCGAAAGCGATGCGGTGAACGGGAGGCCCTCAATTGGCACAGCAATGCATCGAACGCCAAGTTCTTGCTCACCATCGTCAATGGCGTACTTGTTCTTCCGGACGTGTGCCAAATCAGCCAGCAGCGACTCTGGGGCGGTGAGGGTGTGTTCGGTGATGGAGGGCATCCCTGCCCTCTGCAGAATCGCACGTACCTGCTCATCTGGAAGGGTCGACAGCAACGCCTTGCCCACACCCGTGGAGTGCAGCGGCACAACTCGACCGACCTCGGTGAACATGCGGACAAAATTAGGAGAAGGTGCCTGGGCGATATAGACACACGCGTCGCCCTCGAGCATGGCCATATTGGTGGTCTCTCCGCAGCTAGCCACAACCTTCGCGAGATGCGGCAGGGCCCAAGAGCCGAGCGTGCGGCTGGCCGATTCTCCCAGCCTGATCATCCGAGGGCCGAGTGTGTAGCGCTTCGAGGATTCTTGCCGCACGTATCCGTCGCTGATCAATGAACGCAGGAGACGGTGAATGGTTGGCATCGGCAAGCCGGTGAGCCGGGTCAGCTCGGACAGGCTGCGGGAGCCACCGTCGTCCGCCAGATGCTCTAACAAGTCGAACACTCGGTCCACCAACTGAATGCGCTCGCCCGTGCGACCGCCATCTTCCGCCATGTGGAATAGAATAACCGATTGGTACATCGTTCAATCGATTCATCTGGGACGGTTGCGCTGTCTCGTAGGGGTTTCTCGCCCGGTATGTGCCTCGACGATTGTCCCAGTTGATCCCATAAAGTTCTCTTGATATCTTTCGTGTGCCAAAAACTTCATTTCGCAAGGTGGAAGTATGGATCAAGGGCTGCGTTACGCCGCAAACTGCTCCCTGCTCTTTGCCGAGCTGCCCCTGCTCCAGCGCCCTGCCGCCGCACACG
>Ga0105242_10004257_pt1 | contig 11155 bp, 8 predicted proteins | sample KBSM24metaG_FD_81521 | JGI IMG/M metagenome (GOLD analysis project Ga0105242, IMG submission 81521) | Miscanthus rhizosphere microbial communities from Kellogg Biological Station, Michigan, USA - KBS M2-4 metaG | ecosystem: Host-associated > Plants > Roots > Rhizosphere > Soil | place: Michigan... | reverse complement strand
GTACTCCGTATTGTTCAGGAGAAGAAGGGGGTGGATGATCGGGGACCCGCCGGCCGAAATCACTCGATCTACTCCCTCGATAAACGATTCATAACTTTCGCCAGGCATGCCGAAAATCAGTTCCGTGTAGGTAGGGATACCCAGATGCCGGAATTGCTCCTGGAGCCGTCGATAATAATCAAACGGGATATTCTTTCGTTGGGCGATCTCCAATACTTCATCGTTTAGCGACTGAGCCGCCAACGTGACCCCGGTTATGATTCCGTTCCGGTACAGCACCGTTGCCGCATCTATGACTCGCTTCGTTGTATTCTTTGCCCAGCTTGTTATCAAATAGACCTGTTTTCGGTGTTTCTGAACGAGGTCGGCCAATATATGTGCTGTCTCCACATCTGCTTCCGTCATTCCGAAATTTGCGTCGGCCAGCCATAGCCGAACAACGGGACCGGCGTGTGAAATGATAAATTCCAAGTCTTGTCTAATGCGATCGCTGGAAAACCTGCGAGTCTTGGTGCCGACTGCTGCTCCCCAAAAGCAAAAAGCGCATTTGAACGGACATCCGCGGCTGAACTCATACGCGATGTCGACCGACTTTCTGAGCGCTTCAGCTGAAAAGAGGCCTCGAACAAACGGCGACGGTATACGATCTAAATCATCGATTCGCGGCTGACGGGCGGTCGTGACTGTGCTGTTGGCCGCGTCGCGAAATGAAACGCCTTTCACCGTATGGAAGTCGATCCGGTCGTCGAGATAGTTCGCCAACACATTCGCAAAAACTTCTTCACCTTCACCATTGACTATTAAGTCTATACATCCGTGCTCGGAAAGAAGGCGTTCTGCCTGATCCGTCACTTCGTTACCGCCGAAAACAATCAGAGCTTCTGGCAGAATGCTTTTAATTCGGCTAGCGAGAATTAGGTTGAGGTGGCGATTCCAGAAGAAATTCGTAAAGCCAAATACGTGTTTGCGCGAACGAGAGTCGTTGATTGATCGCTGAATCATCTGCCAACTCTGTTCGATTCCGCGATCTATGAAGCCGCAGTACGAGGAAAATTCGTAACGTCCGGCGATTCGTTCGTCGGCTTCTGAAAATGCCTGCAAGTAACCCAAGGTAAGGCTCACAGAGGTCGCTTGTAGCACAGTGAAATCAACTAAGTGACATGATGCTTCTGTTTTCATAGCTCCCTTACGTCAGTGTCGACGCACCTTGATAATTATGTAAACGCTGCGCCAGCAGCCCAGCAGCCTGTCGAATCGTTGTCTCGACTGGGAAATCGTGTTGAAAATGTCCGCGAACTTTCGGACATAATACATGATCCTTAGTAATGCAACATTAGTAAACTAGCTGGCTACTGTAGCATTAGTGAACTACCGAGAATCTCGGCTTGTACAAGTGTCAATACGAAAAGCGGGATTGTAGCCAGGCGTAAAACAGCGATTTAGGATTGGATTTTTGGAAGCAGAGAACACGTTCCCGGTCACCATACAACAGCAGGAGGAACTTCGTTCACGCGAGGCGCTGGCATCGCGAGACCCAACGGACTTGCCATGGCTTGCGGTTGGATTTTGTTTCCAAGGCCGGTTCGATATGTCGATGGTTTCACGTGCCGCCCGCGACGTTTGTCACAGACATCCGTCACTGAGAGTCCGATTCACGCGTATTTCGAGCCGTCACGCCCATCGTGAAACGGTTGTAAAAGAGACGGTGTTTGTTCATGAGGGGGTGGACCTCCCAGTAGATAGCTCCATCGCCGAAAGCATTCGAAAGACCTCGCTACGTTTCGGGTGTACTCCATCCAGCGTAAGCGCTGTCTGACCTGGGTTTTCAACACGTTTGAGTTTTCGCACCCTACGGCATCCCATTCTCACGAATTTCAGACTGCTTCCGCTTTACCTTGATTTAAAATGTAAAGCGAGGGGGAATGCAATGGAAGTCAAACTTTCCAGTAAGAACCAAATCGTCATTCCGCGCGAAGCGCGGGAAGCTCTTGGGGCCAAAGCCGGTGAACAGCTCCTTGTGGTAGTGCGGAACGGGAGCGTCGTTCTCCTGCCAAAGCCAAAGGACTACGCTCAGGCCATTCGAGGGCTGGCGAAGCCCTATCCAAAGGGATACTTGAAGAGGGAGCGGAACTCCTGGTAACTCCAAGCCGGGCTCTTGCTAAGTTCCTTGGGCGCCACACGAAGATCGCATTAGATACGTCGATCTTCATTTTTCAGATCGAAGAGAACGTCAAATATGCAGACTTGGCGCATCAGCTCTTTGATTGGCTAAACACTGCGAAGATGAGTGCAGTGACATCGACGATTAGCATGTTGGAGGTGCTGGTTCGTCCATATCGCGAGAGCGAAATGGAACAAGTGGACGCCTTCTATGCCCTCTTCTCAACGTACCCCAACCTAGAGTGGATTGCTGCGACCCTCGATATTGCGGATCATGCGGCTCGATTGCGAGCCGAACATAACTTGAAAACTCCTGATGCGATTCAGGCGGCTACGGCCTTGGCGTCGGGCGCGACTGGGTTGGTCTCTAACGATCCTGCATTCTCTCGGGTCAAACAAGTCGAAGTGCTGATCTTCGATGATCTGCTAAAGGGAGCAGGCAGATGAGCCTTGTGGAGAGTTTTGAGGTGGAGCGAATGCTGTAGATAAATGTAGCGAAATAAAAAGGGTGCTTCTCTACAGAATCGACTACAGTTCGGCCTTCAAATTCTCGTCGATCGCCGCAAACTATCCCGTCCAGACCACTTCGAAGATTGCACGTCTTCGAAAATACCCTGGTATTGACCCAGGTGTTTGACGCATGCGCCATAAACAAAGTTAGCGATGTGGTCGATCCTTACCGCGCTACTGGATCAAGTTGGGAAAAGCTTGGCTATTTCGCGGTTGTCTCGATCTTTTCTCAATGTATAGTGTCGCGCACGTTCAACGCTTCGGGGTTTCGAGCTAATTCATTTGCGAGTGGAAAGGACAAGATGCGCCCATTGCTAGTGGTTCTACTTGTAATCGCTCTGACTTGTACGGTTTCCAATGGCGTACGCGCGCAAGAGGGTAGCGGAGTTGATTGGCCTACGTTCAACGGCACGCTCGACGGCCACCGTTATTCGACCCTCAAGCAGATCAATAGCGAGAATGTGAAGCTCATATCCCCGGCCTGGGCTTTCCAGACAGCGATAGTGAATCCATCGACTTCTTTTGAAAACACGCCAATCGTAGTTGACGGTGTGATGTATGTGTCGACTGGAGTGAATGTTATTTACGCAATGAAAGCCGACACTGGGGAGTTGCTTTACCGATTTGACCCCGAGGTAAAGGTTGGGCCGGACGCATTGACACAACTCAAACTATGCTGTGGCCACAACAACCGAGGTCTCGCCTTCTACAAAGACAGGATCTACATGGGTACTCTAGATGGGAGACTCATCGCGCTTCATAAGGACCACCTCACTCGGTTGGAGACTTTTGTCGGTGACGGTAAGATTCCGGGGGAAGCTCAGCTTTTTAAGCTAAAGGACGGTTACAGTATTACCGCCGCTCCTATCGTATGGAACGATATGATTTTTGTAGGTGCGGCCGGTAGCGAGTTCAGAACCCGCGGGCAGTTCAGCGCGTACGACGCGAACACAGGCAAGCTGATTTGGCGGTGGTACACGGTTCCAAGCCCACAAGATCCTGGAGGCGAGACTTGGCCAGACAAGAGTTCGGGCCCTTTCTGGAACAGGAAGAAAATCTATCAAGAAGGGGGCGTCGGCGTCTGGATGAACCCTGTAATCGACACCACGAGCATCAAGCCTCAAGTGATCTTCGGTACGGGCAACCCAAACCCCGATTTCAATGGAGGTGGTCGGGCCGGCGACAATCTTTACAGCTGTTCAGTCGTGTCGCTCGACGCCAAGACAGGCAAGCTGAACTGGTATTTCCAGGAAGTGCGCCACGACTTGTGGGACTACGATCAGTCAGCACCGCCAATCTTGTTTACAACCAATATCACAGGACAGCCTGTCGAAGCCGTGGGCATGGCCGGTAAGACTGGATGGTTTTATATATTGGATCGGAAGACAGGTGTGCCATTGATTGAGATGAAGGACATCGATGTTCCGCAGGACTCAAAGCTTGCAACAGCAAAGCAGCAGCGCGTCCCGGCCGTTGTCGAACCCTTCGTCAAACATACGGAAACAATGTGGAGCCCTCCGACGCTTAATGGCGTGCATATTGCACCGGGTCTTAGCGGCGGCTCTGAATGGAGCCCGCTTTCGTACAACCCAGAGCTAAAATTGGCATACGTTTCGGCGATTGAGAAACAGATGCAGTTTTGCCTCGTACCACACTCCATCAAGGATTGGTTGAAGCATGTGCCCGACGATGTCAAGGACTGCCGGAATGTGGCCGACCTCGAAGAACTCGCTTCTCTGGTCTCTCCGCTGAATTTAGGTGGCGTTGCGGTAGTTTCGAAAGATGATCCGGCGCCGAAAGGCGCGTTTGTTGCGATCAATGTCGACACTGACAAAGTCGTCTGGAAATACGAGACGACACCACACCCCATCAGCGGTACGTTGGCGACTGCTGGTAACCTTGTCTTTGCGGGCGAATCGAACGGTTATTTTGATGCTTTTCAGGCCGATAACGGAACGCGGCTTTGGCAATTCCAGACGGGTTCATCTATTAACGCAGCACCAATGACCTATTCGGTCAACGGGCGGCAGTATGTTGCCATCGCGGCCGGGGGCCTTGCCTCGTCGAGTTTGCCAAACCATCCGGGAACCGGAGAATCTAAGGACTGGCAGAACTTTCGCCAGGGCGGCACAGTATTTGTCTTTGCTTTACCCAACAATTGACTGAAGCCCCTGGAGGGAACGCAAGCTTAATAGCTGTTGCGTAGCGAGCGACTCGTCGCCCTGCACAATCGCAAGGAAGCCCTGCTTCAGCGCGTGGGGTCGCGAGTACGTCGTAGGGTCCAAAAACTCAACTAAGCGGGGACGAGAGCTCGATGAAGAAGAGGACCATGAAGCGTTGCAGTCCCTTCATGGTCCAGACTTCGACGGTGAAGAAGTCTGTTGCGGCGATCTGGTCGAAGTGGCGGGAAACGAATTCTTTCCAGGTCGTTTTTTGTTTCCGGTCAGGGACGGGTTCGATGCCGTGGCGTTTGAGAATGTTGGCGATGGTTTTGGCTGGACAGGTCGTGGCCGAGATTGGCGAGTGCACCGACAATGCGGTCGTAACCCCAGCTACGGTTCTCCTCGGCCATGCGGACGACCAAAGCCTCGATATCGGCGCTGGTTCTCGGTCGCCCGGGCCCACGTTTCGCGCTGCCGTCGTACTTGGCCGCGATGAGCTTGCGGTGCCAGGCAAGCAACGTTTCGGGAGTGACGATGGTTGCTACCTGGGCCAGAGCACTGCGACTAAGCGCCTTGGCGCGAACCGCGAGTCGACAACGCTGATCGTCGGTGAAACGAAGACGATGACCGCCGAGTTGCTCTCGGAGGATGCGATTCTCTTCAGACAGGTAGTCAATGACGTACTGCACTGCGCTCATTGAGCCAGCCGGAAAGGCAAGCCACGACGAACGACAGCGGATTGAGCAATGAGGACATGCCAGGATTCTACGGCTGCCTTGGCCCACTTCGGCTCCGTGTTTTCAACGCGGTCGAATTTCTACACCATACGAGGGCGGTTAAGTGAGGAAGTCCTCTCTCGATGCCCTATTCACCGCGCTACCACCTGGACGGTTGCTTTCCCGCCCTCATCGATATGAACCGTGCTGCCTCTCCCGTCGTACTTACGGATGAACTCCGGCTGCTGCCAGTCTCCTCTTTCCGCCCCTTCCCAGGCGAACACGGTGTAATCTCCCGGCGGCAAACCCTCGATTCGAAATTGGCCTGAAGCATTGGTCGAGGCGTATTTGTGATCGATGCGGAATCGGAGGCCGTTGTCCGGAAGCACCGCCACCCACACGGAAGACATCGGTTGCCCGGATACATCCACGACCCGGCCCTCCAAAGAGCCCGGGTTGCTTCCCACGACAATCTGCAGGCTGTCATTGGGTTGCGCGCGCAGATGCAGACCTTCGTTGAGTACATCGCTGTCGCCCAGACGGATGGATTTCACATACAGATTTCGCAGGGCTGCGGACGGCGCAGGACGCGTCTGACCTGGCAGGAGAGTAGGCTGCAGAATGGAACCCACAAACACGCGATAGTCGCCGGAAGGTATGGCTGACACAACGGCGGGCCCCGCCGCTGCCGGCCGCGGCCCTGTGGGCTGCACCGGCAGAGTGAAAGTGCCATCAGGTTTCATCGGTGCACTGAAAGTCGGCGAGCCCGGAACGAAGGGATCCAGCCGCAGTGAGACACTGATATTCGGAAGACTCTGCGCGGCATCCTGTCCTTCAAAGATCACACGCCCAGTCAATTCCAGTCCTGGCAACAACGGGATGACAACGTCGGCGTCACGCCCCCCTCGCATCTCGATACGCATGCTTCCGCTCAACCCTCCTGCACTGGCGGACACGCGATAGGAGGCGGGACGTATTCCTTTGATTTCGAAGAAGCCATTACTATCTGTCTCCGCCATGTAGTTCGAGTCCATAGCAGTGTTGAGCAGCGTCACACGAATTGCGGCCTTTCCCGGCTGTCCGTTTGCTGCGGGTGGGATACCTGTGACGACACCCTTAATGACAGGAGGTGTTATCGGATTGGCCGCGATATCGATGTTACGCACTTCAGCGCCTGGCCGGATTTCCACGTACGCTGCGCTCTGGGCATCGGGCACGCCCGGGAACAGCATAGGGACGTGCATCTGTCCGTCTGCGATATCGCTGGAGATGTTGCGTCCCACAAGTCCGGGCTTCCACGTGCGCCGCTCCATGAAGACTGCGCCGGGCCCGCTCGGAAGCGTGGCGTCGGGATTGATCAAAATGTCACTGGGTTTGTCGGGAATGCTGTCCGTTACGATGGTACCGATTTGGTATTGTCCGGGTGGAAGCCACATCAGGTGATATTCGCCAAGGTCATTCGTCCGTGCCGAAATGATGTAAGTCAGCACACGCTGCCCCTCGCTATAAGAAGTTTTCACCGCGATGACTTCCGCGGCTCCAGCCGGCTTGCCTCGGTCGGTGATGCGGCCGGAAATCACACCGCCCTTCGTCATCGCGAGCCGGATCGGGCCCGGCGCACTTTGCAGCACCAGGCTGGTCGTAGGTCCGCCCCACTGACGTTGCCCATACTCGGCTTTCACGTAACCATCACGCGTCGCGCTGATGGAATAAGTCCCCGCGCCAACGTTTGGGAAAGAGAACTTCCCTTCATCATCGGTGAGCGTCTCTCCGGCAACGCGGCCACGCAACTCGACCAATGCTTTCCGCAGTGGCGCGTTCGTGCCGGCGTCCACCACAACGCCTTCGAGGGCGAACGTCTGCGACTGGAATGATGCAGGCAAGAGCAGGGTTACGAGCGCCGTTGCAACAACACCGAGAACAAGGCCTTTTCTCATCGCGTTGCTCCAATCACGCTCAACTGTGTTTCCTGCCTGCCGCCTGGAAGAACGCGAACTCCCTTTCCTGAGGATTCATACGGCCTCATGAATTCCGCATTCATCCACGCATCGTTCGGCACGTACTCCCAGGCGAATACTTTGTAGTCGCCTGGCGCGATCGACACCTGGAACCTTCCGTTCGCATCTGTTGTGGTGGTTCTAAAGAGGTCGACTCGCGATCGAAGCTCCAGCAGATCCGGCACTACGGCGACGACAACATTCGACATCGGCTGCCCAAGGCTGCTCAAAGCAGTTCCAGACAATGCGCTGCTGTCGGTGCCAATCACGATGTCGACTGAACCGGCTGGTTCGCTCGTGAGATGCAGACCGGTCGCGAGGACATCGGCTGGTCCCATTCGAATCGCTTTCACATAGCCGCCTGCCGGAAGTCCTGACACCACGATGCGAAAATCTCCCGGACCTGGATCTGCCAGGCGGAAGACGCCAGTGTTGTTTGGAGTACTGTTGCCGCGCGGTCCTTCGCCTCCAGCGATCGGCATGCCGAGCGCGTCCGCAACGCGAACAAGAGTGATCCGAAGCTTTGCCAGGTCCGCGTCGGCAGCCCCTGCTGGGCGGCCTTCGATCGTGACGCGGGAAGCCGCGGCATTCGTCGTGGCACGCTGCGCAATGCGAACATTCTCCGCATCTGCATTTGCCACATCGACCTCGGCATATCCCATCGTGCGGGAACCGTACGGCACGCCTGTCAACACTTCGCCCGATGGAGTCATCACTAGCGTGCCCGCCCCGCCGGTTGGAGAGAACACGGCATACCTTCCCGTCACTGCACCAGCGAAATCGAAAGTGCCGTCGGTAGCGGTGGTCGTAGAGAGGATTGCATTCGCGGGTCCGGGCACGACGGGTACAGCGCGCAATTGCCGATTGGCAAGCGGTTGCCCGGTAGCGTCGACAACAGTACCGCGAATGTGCCACGCACGCACGTGGCCGACTCCGATACCGATATCCGCGCCGGGGAACGTGGTTCCCGAAAGAAGATCGAGCGGTCTCGCATCGTCGGGATTCAACGTGCCGCCGTAGTACACGAGTGCATAAGTGCCTTCAACCGTTTCTCCGGTCGGCAGAATCCGTCTCGTGATGGCCGGCGCGTCCCCGCGTTCATTCAGTCCCGTGCGACCTGGTGGCACGATCCAAAGCGAGAGCGAACGCCGGCGTGTATCGACGAGCTTAGCGGCGACGTAATATCGCCCTGGTGTCAGCCAGAACAATCGGAACTCTCCGCGTTCGTCGCTCTCGACGGCTTGCGCGATGTTCAGCGTCCGGCGGCCGTTCTTGTATTGAGGCTCAAGCGCCAGCACCAACGCATGACTGACGGGCTCGTTATCGGCATCGAAGACGCGTCCCGAGATTGCCGCGCTCGCTGCCATCGCTATGTTGGCCCCTTGAAGGGCCTGTCCTTCGGCGAGTGGAAAGGCAAGGCCTTCACCACGAGGATCGCGCTGCCCGTAAGCCGCCGGACTGTACTCACCACCACCGCGCTCGGCAACAAGGCGGTACGTGCCTTCGGGAAGATTGCGAAAAACGAACCGGCCGCTATCGAGCGTTTTTGCGTAGTGGGCTTCCGGCGCCAAAGCTGGGGGAACATCGCGCGAGCCATTGCCGCCTTGTGCCACCATCTTGGAATATGCTTCTGCTGCACCGGCCGCCAGCGCAGCGCAGCGCGTCCCCCCGACCCGAATGAGCTCTAAGTCGACGCCGGTGATGGGTTCGTTTGTGCCCAGTCTGACGGCGACACCTTCCACGGAAGCTGTTGCCGCCGGCGTTGACGAACAGGGCTGCTGCAATGCCGTCCCCGCGGCAAAGACCCCGAAAAGCAGGACTGAGAGAGCTATCGTGAGCCGAATCGGCATGAGATGAAGGGGACGGAGTGCCCGTCCCCTTACTGCGTTTACGCGGGCTTGAATTTCCCGTAGTACGCGCCGCGCGAAACGATGTGACCGTTCATCGCGGCCATCACTTCAGCGCGAGTCGCTGTCGCGGGAAGTCCGAGTTTGTTGTCGAGAGCATAGAGCTCCAGAACGTAGTGATGGGCAGGATGGCCTGCCGGCGGAGCCGGCCCCATGTACGAGTTCTGTCCCGCAACGTTGCGGCCGATGCGGCTGCCGTCAGCCTGATCTCCTGCCTGCAAACCTTCGGGAAGGCCGGTAGCCGTGCCGGGAATATCCCAGATGATGAAGTGGAGCACATCCTCACCTTTCTGCGGTGCCACGTCCATATCGTGCATGATCAGAACGAAGCTCTGCGTGCCCGCTGGACCGGCAGTCCACGTGAGAGCCGGTGACACGCCAGTCTGGCCGGCGTACTTCGACGGGATGTCGCCGCCGTCGGTCCATGCGGAGGCCGTAAGGACAACCGGCATCGCAATTGCACCGCCGCCACCGCGGCCGCCGCGTCCCTGGCCGGCCCCGCCGCCGCCGCGTCCGGGACCCCGCTGCGCCTGTGCGGAGACTCCTAGAAACACAATGAACAAAGTAGCCAAAACGATACGGCCTCTCATCAAATACCTCCTAAACCTAATGTGTAGACATCTTCCGAGTGCGCGTTGAAGAAACAAATGGCCGGATGCTGCAGACTTCGGTGCAACGCACCCCGCGAGGCACTGTTTTAAGCACCCATACACAAGACGGGCGGGGAGGTGCGGCTATTACGGATTTCTTGGGCTCAATCTGGGCGTGAATCGGATCGAAGCGAAAGGGTTGCGCTTGGTATGTCGATGTCCCGACGAAATCTCTGTCCGTAAGAGTCCCTAGAATCGACGTATTCTTTACGGAGGTTGCCGGACTTTTCTCGCGCGCCTCGAAAGCCTCCGTCGCCTTAAGGTTCCTGGAGGCCACAAGCTCGCAAAACTTCTTGTTAACAATCCCATTTCGGCTTGCGTCTCTAGGGTGAGCTCAACGTGACTGTAACAAATTGCCTGACGGACCAGATATTGACGGAGGATTTCGAGCGGTTGTTCCTTGAGAACTACGATCTCGTCTATCGCGCGGCGTACAGCATTACCGGCAACCCGCAGGACGCAGAAGATGTTCTCCAGACGTTATTCCTGCGTTTGCTCCGACGCGAAAATCCGGTCCAGGTCGAGAAGAACCCGAGAGGTTACCTTTACCGCGCTGCTGTTCACACGGCTATTGATGCTGTACGCACCCGCAGTCATGCCGAGTCGCTGATCTCCTCGACTGTGCTGTCGGAGCGGACTGCCGGTATACCGGAAGACAAGCGGTCGTCGGAGATCTGGGAATGGCTGCACAAGGCTCTTGCAAAACTCCACCCAAAGGAAGCTGAAGTGTTTCTTCTGCGTCATATCGAGGGGTACTCCAACGTCGAGGTTGCGCATCTGCTGGGAGTGTCCCGCGGAACCGTCGCCGTCACGTTGTTCCGGGCTCGCGTTCGTCTGAAGAGATCCATTCGACGTCATTTTGGAGACAGTCTATGACTCACAGGAAGCAACGTTCGGGACAGATGCTGGATCGAGCCATTCTCGAAGGCCGGACAGCAATGCCCTCAATCCAGGATGTGGACGAAGTTGGAAAGCGCGTCCTCGAGCGTCTCAGGGAATCGGCTCCCTATATCGACATACAGCCACACGTTCAGACATCGCGACATGCGGACT
>Ga0105242_10004256_pt1 | contig 11155 bp, 10 predicted proteins | sample KBSM24metaG_FD_81521 | JGI IMG/M metagenome (GOLD analysis project Ga0105242, IMG submission 81521) | Miscanthus rhizosphere microbial communities from Kellogg Biological Station, Michigan, USA - KBS M2-4 metaG | ecosystem: Host-associated > Plants > Roots > Rhizosphere > Soil | place... | reverse complement strand
CGACGTTGAGCGCGAAGCCGTGACGAGCGACCCAGCTGTCGACGCGGATGCCGAGCGACGCGATCTTGCGGTCCTCGACCCACACGCCGACATGCTCGCGGTCCTCGCCGGCGACCGCGTCGATTCCAAGCTCGGCGAGCGCCTCGATCAGGACGCGCTCGAGGTCGTGCGCGTACTGGCGGAGATCCTTGCCGTGGTCGCGCAGGTCGAGGATCGGGTAGCAGACGAGCTGGCCAGGGCCGTGCCAGGTGGAGCGCCCTCCGCGGTCGGCGCGCAGCACCTCCCAGCCGAGCTCGCGATAGGCCTCATCGCCCTCCGTCAGTTCGCTCTCGGCATCCGACGCGCGCCCGAGCGAGAGCGTCGGCGGGTGCTCGCACAGCACCACGGTGTCAGGCACCGCGCCCTGCGAGCGCGCGGCGGCGAGATCGAGCTGGAGCCTGTCGACCTCGGCGAATGGACGCGGCCGGCCGAGGAGGTCGTAGAGATATGCGGGATGCATCACTCCGCTCGCCTCGTCGCTCATGAAGCGGTCGGGTCGGGCAGCGCCGGAGTCGGCAGATCGGCGGCGCCCGCGCCGGAATTGAGGGACGGGATCTGCTCGGGGCCGGTGCCGCGGTAGGTGTCGCGGTACGTGCGGATCGCTGTCAGCACGCGCGCGTTGAGGTTCTTGCAGATCATCGCGCGCTGCCAGCTCGTGACCGTGACGCCGCGCTGCGGGACGTCGGACGGCAGACCCGGCACGACCAGCATGTAGGGCGGCGAGTTCGCCCACAGGCGGACGACCTGCGTTCCGATCGCGCGGCCGACGCGCAGCCCGAGGTGCACCACGACGGCGCCGTGCTCGAGGTTGTGAACCTCGTAGGGATAGGGAATGGGGCTCGTGTAGAAGCCCCAGTTCGCCCAGATCGGCCGGTGCGGGCCATTCGTCGGCGGCCGCGGCACCAGGCTGTAGTCGGGGCTCTGCACGTGGTTGCGACCTGCGCTGATGTCGCCCCGAATCCGGCAGCCGGCGACCCTGGCGGCGCGCCGCACGGGCGCCGCGAACCTCGGCGCAGGCCCCATGCCGGCCCCGACGCTCGAGCCGCGCTCGAACTTGGACGGGTCGATGGCCTTGATGGTCAGGCTGTCCTTCTGGGTGCTCGCAGTGCTCGTCGTCGGCGCGGGAGCAGCCGCCGTCGCGGGCGGATCGGCCGCGTGACTCGAGCTGCTGCTCTCGCTGGCCGACGCGCCGCCGCAGCCTGCCAGCAGCAGCGCGCCGGCGAGCAGCGCTGATCCACGGCAGGCCCACACGCCGGTCACTCTAGAAGTTCGAGGCGAAACAGGCAGCCGCTGAGAGCTAGATCTCGTCCTGCAGGAATCGCTCGACGAGCGCCTGGGCGTCGGTCTTGTCCGCCAGGACGTAGGCGAGCGCAGTCATGCGATACGCGTCCTGGAGGTAGAAGCGCTCGTACAGCTCGCCGCGCGAGCCGAGGTCGGATCCGATCAGGTCCCAGGCGAGGCGGAACAGGCGAATGCGATCGCGCGCGCCGGCGCCGCCTGCCTGGTAGTACTGCTCGATCGCCTCGGCCATCGGGCCGTCGACGTCCGCCAGCGACGGCGTCGCCATGAAGCCGGCGCCGCCGACGAGGCGCGTGAGCTCGAAGGCGCGCGGGATCCACCTGGGCATGAGGCCGCGCAAGGCGACGAGTGGACGCTCGTCCGGCGTCCAGGCAAGCTCGCCCGGTCCTGCGCCGTAGGAGCCCTCCTCGGACGCGATCACACCCGAGCGCGTCATCTCGACGTAGCTCCAGATCTCGCCGAGCTTCTCCTGCACGTGGTCGAACCGGTTGACGCCGGTGATCGTCGTGATCGCGTGCGCGAGGCCGAACGTCAGCTCGAGCTTCGTCCAGGCGCGCACCATGGCCTGGTTGACGATCTGCGCGCGCCAGTTGGTGTGCGAGATGACCTCGTCGTAGCCGACGGTGTCGCCGTCCATGAAGACGCGATCCCAGGGCACGACGACGTCGTCGAAGATGATCATCCCGTCCTGCTCGTCGAAGCGCGACGAGAGCGGGTAGTCGAAGGCCGGTCGCGGCTTCGCGAACGAGTCACGCAGGACCACCTTGAGGCCCGGCGTGTTCATCGGCAGGGCGAAGCAGAGCGCGTACGCAGTGTCCTCGGGCCGCAGCGGGCTGCCCGGGTAGATCGAGATCTCGTCGGCGTACGGGGCGAGCGTGGCGAGCATGCGGGCCCCGCGGACGACGATTCCCTCGGCCGATTCGCCCACCTTGTGCAGCGCGATCTCGCCGGCGCCGGCCGCCGCGTCCGGACGGGAGCGGTCGACCTGCGGGTTCATGATCGCGTGGGTCGTCGAGAGGTCGTGCTCCCGCATCAGCTCGTAGTACCGCACGAGATTCTCGGCCCCGCGCTCGTTGCCGCGGCGAGCCCAGACGTCGGCACGGGCCGCGAACAGCGCGAAGGTCACGTTGAGGTAGTCGGGCGCGCGTCCCATGACGCCGCCGTGGTACTCGGCCATGCGCCGCATGCCGATGCGACGGCGTGCCAGATCGTCACGCGAGCGCGCCTGCAGGAACGAGACGTTCACCGGCAGGCCGGTCGTCGGCGACTCGTAGAGGCACGTCTCGGCGTGCTCGTGGCACCAGTCGAACCAGCCCGCGAGGCCGTGCGCCGCCCCGCCGAGCAGCGGGTGGCCGACGACGTCGTCGATCCGCTCGCCGCCCATCCAGACCTCGCGGCCGTCATCGCGCAGCCCGGCGAGATACTGCGCGCCGGTGCGCGCGCCCGTCGGCGCTGCCGTCACGTCAACCGCCATCGGACATTCCCCCTCGAATCGTTGTCACGAGCGTGCGCAGGAGCGCCGCCAGTTGTGCGCGCTCCGCGGAGCCGAGACCGCCGCAGGCCAGCGACTCCTCGGCGTTGAAGCGCGGGAAGAGTTCCTCGAACGTGCGCTCGCCGGCCGCCGTGAGAGCGACCGTCCTGCGGCGCGCATCGTCGGCGTGGACGCGGCGCTGCACGAGCCCGCGGCGCTCGAGCGTGTCGGTGACGCCCGAGACGGTCGGTCGCGTGACGCCCATGCGCTGCGCGAGGTCGCGCGTCTCGTGCGGGCCCCAGACCCAGAGGCAGAAGAGCATCGTGAAACCCGACCAGGTCAGGCCCTCGGCCTGCAGCGCTCCGCTCTCGAGCCGCGTGCGCAGCGTGGCTGCGGCCCGGAAGACGTCCTGCACGACGAACATCGCCGAGACGTCCAGCTCGCGGCCGGACGTGCGTTCGAGCACGTCGACCTCCTCGGGCAGGAGCTGCTCGTGGATGGAGATCATTAGGCTCTTAACGATATTGCTCGGGGGCGGTCTCCGCAACTTCCTCGATCGTGAGATCATCCCCCGGATGAGCAGCGTCACGTTCCTTGCGCCCGACACCGACGCCTATGTGGCCTCGGTGCAGCGCCACGCCGCCGAGTTCACGGAGCGCACGGGGCTCGCGCTGGACATCCAGATCCTCGACAGCGACACCTACTTCTCGAACGCGATCCAGGATCGCCTGGCCGAGGGCGGCGCCGACGTCTTCATGTCGGGCCCCGTGCTGCTCTGGGAGCACGTCGGGGCGGGCCTCGTGCAGCCGCTGGACGAGTTCGCGGCGCAAGCCTCGGACGGCTGGGACCAGGAGGATTTCACGCCGTCGCTCCTGGCCGCGAATCGCTGGACGGGGCGCTTCGGCGACCCGCTCGGGACGGGGCCGCTGCTCGAGATCCCGGTCAATTGCGAGTCCTACAACCTCACGTATGTGCCCGAGCACCTCGAGCGTCACGGACTCGAGCCGCCGACCACGTGGGAGGCCTACTTCTCGACCGCCGAGGAGCTGGTTCGCCGCTCGGGCGGGAGCCTGCGGGGCTTCGGGCAGCGCGGCAAGGAGGCGTGGCACACGATGTACACCGGCTACGCCACGCAGATCTGGTCGTCCGGAGGGCGCGACTTCGGCGACGACCTGCGCTGCGCGATCGGCCGTCCGGAGGTGGTCGTGCCGACGGAGCGCCTCGTCGAGGCGCTGCGTGCCGCCGGGCCGCCGTCGTGGACCGGCCAGCGCTGGTACGAGCTCGCGCTGGACTTCGCCGCCGGAGCGTACGGCTTGATCGTCGACTCCGACCATTACGTTGCGATCTTCGAGGATCCCGGGCTGTCGCGCCTCGCCGGGAAGATCGCCTACGCCCGGCCGCCGGCGGGCCCCGCCGGCGCGATCGTCCCGAACCTCTGGACGTGGTCGCTCGTCATGAACGCGCGCTCCCGCTGCCAGCCCGGGGCCTGGCGCTTCATCGAGTGGGCGTCGAGCTCCGAATTCCTGCTGCGCTCCGTGTTCGAGGGCAACATGAACCCGACGCGGGCGAGCGTGTGGGACGACCCTCGCGTGACGGAGCACGTGGCCGGCTGGGGCGACTTCGCCGCCGTCTCGCGCGAGCTCGTGGAGAGCCGCGCGCGCGTCGTCGTGACCCCGGCGCCCAACTACATCGCCATCGCCGAGCGCTGGGTGGCCGCGCTCCGCTCCGCGTATTCGGGCAACGAGGGAACTGCGGAGGCGCTCGAGCGCGCCGCTGCGGACATCGACGAGCTCATGAGCGGGCAGCGGCCGTAGTGCGGGTCGCGGCGCTCTACGACATCCATGGCAACGACACCGCGCTGGCCGCGGTGCTGGCCGAGATCGAGGGCCTCGGCGTCGATCTCATCGTCGTCGGCGGCGACGTCGCAGGCGGCCCGTTCCCGCGCCAGGCCGTGGATGCCGTGCAGGCGCTGGGCGATCGGGCGATCACCATCCGCGGCAACGGCGAGCGCGAGCTCGTCGAAGCGCGGCTGCGACTCGACGACGGAACCGCGCGCGTCGATCCCGACGACGTCTGGTCGTCGCGCACCCACTGGGCCGCGGGACTGCTCGATCAGGCCCGCCTCGACTGGATGGCGGCACTGCCGCCGCTTGCCTCGGCGGAGGTCGACGCGCTCGGTGACGTGCTCTTCTGCCACGCTTCGCCCCGCAACGACGAGGAGATCGTGACGCCGTTGTCGCCCGCGTCGCGCATCGCGCCGATGCTCGCCGGCGTGTCGCAGAGCACCGTCGTGCTCGGCCACACGCACGTGCAGTTCGACCGCGAGGTGGGCGGCCGCCGGCTCGTCAATGCGGGCAGTGTCGGCCTGCCATACCAGGGCAGGGCCGCCGCGTACTGGGCCCTGCTCGGCCCGGACGTCGAGTTGCGCAGCACGCGCTACGACGTGACCGTGACGTGCGCCCGCATCCGCGAGAGCGGCATCCCGGAAGCCGAGGAGTACGCCGAGGGCATCGCACGCCCGCCGGGCGCCGCCGAGGCGAGCGAGTTCTTCGAGCGCATGGCGACACAGGGCGGCTAGCCGCCGACACGCGCCTCGATGCCGTCGAGCAGCAGCGCGAGTCCCTTCTCGAACCGGCTCTCGGCACCCATCGTCTCGACGATCAGGCTCCAGACCTCGAGAGCGCTGCTCTCGCCGAACAGTGCTTCGATATGCGGGTACCCGCCGGAGCGGATCTGGGCCTCGAAATGGGGCAGGAGCTCTGCGATCAGCTCCTCGTGCATCGTGTCGCTGAACGCGGCCTCGAGCTCACCCGAGCGGAAGACGAAGCCGAAGACGTAGTCGTCGACGATCGAGATGAGCTCGAGCTTCTCGCGCGTACTGACGTCGAGCTCTTCGACGGCCGCGAGCGATTGCTCGAAGTGGCGCATGCCGTTCGGGCCGCCGCGTGCCCCGCCGAGTGCCCGCAGCGCCCAGGGGTGGTGCAGGAAGGCCTCGCGCGACCTGCGCGCGAGCGCTGTGAGCGCGGGGCGCCAGGCGGTCGGCAGCTCGCCCGGCGGCACGACGACCTCGCCCATGATCGCGTCGTCCATCAGGTCGATGAGCTCGTCCTTCGTGCGGATGTAGTGGTACAGCGTCATCGTGCCCGCGCCGAGCTCGGCGGCCACGCGGCGCATCGAGACGGCCTCGAAGCCCTCGCTGTCGGCGATCGCGAGTGCCGTCGCGGCGATCTGCTCGCGCGTGTAGCGCGGCCGCCGGGCTCCCGGCTCGGGCCGCTCCCAGATCGAATCGACTCGGCTACGGCCGCGATTTGACATTCGTACAGTGTACCGTTAGCTTATTCGTATGTCGTACGCTCAACACGTACATCGTACTCCAAGTACTCCCGACGGCGTCTACGCCGACGGTCTGACCAAATCCTACGGCGACGTCCGGGCACTGCGCGAGGCGAGCTTCCATGCTCCTGCCGGCAGCGTGCTCGGCCTGCTCGGGCACAACGGAGCAGGCAAGACGACGGCCGTCCGCATTCTCACCACGCTGGCGCTCCCGACCTCCGGTCGCGCGCTCGTGGCCGGGTTCGATCCGGTCACCCAGCCCGCCGAGGTGCGCGCTCGCATCGGCCTGACGGGGCAGAGCGCCACCGTCGACGGCCTGCTCTCGGCCCGGGCCAATCTCGAGCTCGTCGGCCGTCTCTACCACCTGCCGCGGGCGACCGTGCGCCGGCGTGCCGCGGAGCTGCTCGCGCAGCTGCGGCTCGAGGAGGCGGGAGAGCGGCTGGTGCGGACGTTCTCCGGCGGCATGCGCCGTCGGCTCGACCTCGCGGCCAGCCTGGTCGCCAGCCCGCCGGTGCTGTTCCTCGACGAGCCGACGACCGGCCTCGATCCGCAGAGCCGCAACGACCTCTGGGAGCTGCTCGGCGGTCTCGTCGAGGAAGGCATGACGCTCGTGCTGACCACGCAGTACCTGGAGGAAGCCGATCGCTTCGCCGATCAGATCGTCCTGCTCGACCACGGCCAGGTGACGGCAAGCGGCACGCCTGCCGAGCTCAAGGCCCGCGTCGGAGGCGAGCGGCTGGTCGTGACGGTCTCGGAGCTTGCCGAGCTTCCCACGGCAGCTCGGACGCTCGGGCGCTTCGGCGAGGACGAACCGTCCGAGGATCCCGCCGGGCGCCAGGTCACCGTGGCCGCCCGGCCGGGCACGCGCCTGATCGAGGTCGTGCGCGCCCTCGACGCCGCCGGCGTCGATGCCGTCGACGTCCAGCGTCGCGAGGTCACGCTCGACGACGTCTTCCTGTCGCTCACCCGCGACACGCCACTGTCCGTCCAGCGAGGTGCAGCATGAGCGCCATCGCAGAAACCCACTCCTCGAGGCCGGCGCGCCTGCGCCACCTCGTGCTCGACAGCCTGGCGCTCGCCGGGCGCAATCTCCAGCACGTTCGTCAGATCCCCGAGAAGCTGCTCGACGTCACGATCCAGCCGGTCATGTTCGTGCTGCTGTTCGCCTACGTGTTCGGCGGCGTCATCCACGTGGCCGGAGGCAACTACCGCGAGTACCTGATCGGCGGCGTGCTCGTCCAGACGCTGGCCTTCGGGATGATGGGGCCGGCGATCGCCATCGCAACCGACCTCACCGAGGGCATCGTCGATCGCTTCCGCTCGTTGCCGATGGCGCGCTCGGCCTACCTCGCGGGACACCTCCTGGCCGAGCTGGCCGCAGCGATGCTCGGTGCGGTCGTGCTCTGCCTGAGCGGGCTGATCGTCGGCTGGCGGATCCACTCCGACGTGCCGCACGCGCTAGCCGGCTTCGGACTGCTGGTGCTCTTCGGGTTCACGATGCTCACCGTCGGTACGCTGCTCGGCCTGCTCGTGCGCTCGCCCGACGCCGCGCAGGGCGTGGTGTTCATCGCGGTCTTCCCGCTGACGTTCATCGCCAACACGTTCGTGCCGATCGACGGCCTCCCGCCGGTGCTGCATGCGATCGCGTCCTACAACCCGATCAGCGCGTTCGCCGCCGCCTTCCGCACGCTCTTCGGCAACCCGCTGGCACTGCCCGCGCACCCGGCCTGGCCGATTCAGCATCCCGTGCTGAGCGCGTTCGTGTGGTGTACGGGCCTGCTCGCGATCACGCTTCCCCTGACGCTGTGGCGCTACCGCGTGCGCACGACCGGCTAGGACGCGAGCTCCAGGCCATCCGTGCCGAGTTGCGCGGCCGGCGCAATCGCACGGGCATCGTCGAGTACCGCGCCGTGATCGGCGAGCTGCGGGTCGAGATGGATCAGCGTCAGCCGGCGCGCTCGCGCAGCGGAGGCGATCCGCGCGGCATCGCGGCCCGTGGCGTCGCCGTCGGCCGAGCGCGGGGCGGCCGAGGACGACCAGGCCTCGTGCAAGAGGTGCCCGACCCCATGGGCTAGCGAAACGCCCCCGGCGTCGTACGCGGTGTCCGTGATCAGCGCGACATCGTCGTCGATGCGCAGGCCCGCGGTCGGCGCCCAGTGGCCGAGCTGGGCCCGCGCCCTGACGCTGAACGCGCCGATCTGCTGGGGCCCCTGCTCCAGTTCGCAGACGCGCCCGAGCGCGCCGGCCTCGAACGCCGAGATCGGCGGCCGGCGGAGCGGTCCCAGCAACTCGTCGCTCGGGCTCCCGTAGAGCCAGCGTCCAGGCGCCCAGACGCTCGCGGCGAGCGGCAACGCCGGCAGGTAGCTCAGGCCGCACACGTGGTCCAGGTGGAAGTGCGTGAGCACGATGTCGAGCCTCGAGGCACCGTCCAGGAGCTCGGCATGCGCACCCGCGAGGCGCCGCACCCCGGTTCCCGCGTCGAGCAGAAGCACCGAGTCTTCGCGGCGCAGCAGGACGCAGGCCGTCTCGCGGCCCTCGGCGGGCATCCAGCCGCCGCTGCCGAGAATCACCGCTCGCATCGCGCGAGCCTTCCGGGCTCCGCGCGGGCTACACGCCGTACTCGGCGGCGTCCCAGGTCTCGAGGTGGCGTTTGACCAGCGCGAGGAATTGCGCGGCGTAGGCGCCATCGACGAGGCGGTGGTCGTAGCTGAGGGCGAGCAGCATGATCTGGCGAATCGCGATCGAGTCGCTGCCGAGCGCGTCCGTGACGACCACGGGGCGCTTCACGATCGCGTTCACACCCATGATCGCGACCTGCGGCGGCGGGATGATCGGCGTGCCGAAGAGCGTGCCGAAGCCGCCGGGGTTGGTCAGCGTGAAGGTGCCGCCGGACATCTCGTCGGCCGTCAGCTGCTTCGTGCGCCCGCGCTCGGCGAGGTCCGTGAGCGCGCGCGTGAGCCCGAGCAGGTTGAGCTCCTCGGCGTGGTGGATCACCGGCACCACGAGATCCTTGCCGTCGTTGATCGAGACCGCGACGCCAAAGTTGACGTGGCGCTTGAGCACGACGTCGGTGCCGCGCAGCTCCGCGTTGACGAGCGGCCAGTGCTGGATCGCCTCGACGGTCGCGCGCATGATGAACGGCAGGAACGAGGCCTTGACGCCGTAGCTCGCGGAGAGCTCCTTGTTGACCGCCGCGCGCACCTGCCAGCAGCGCGTCATGTCGACCTCGAAGAACGTCGAGACGTGGACGGCGTTGTCGACCGAGGCGCGCAGGTTCTTCGCGATCACCTTGCGGATGTTCGACATCGGCTCGATCGTCTCGTCACCGGCGACGGGTGCGCTCGGCGCCGATGGCGTCGAACCGGTCGGAGCCTGCACGACCGGAGCCGCCGGAGCTGCGGGCGCAGGGGCCGCAGGGGCCGCGGGTACCGGCGCGGGCGCAGCCGGGGCCGCACCTCCGCCGAGGAACACCTCCACGTCGCGCTTGGTCACGCGGCCGCCGCGGCCGGTGCCCGGAATCTGGGAGATGTCGAGCCCGTGCTCGGCCACCATGCGCGCGACGACCGGCGACATGAACGACTGCAGGTCGCGGCTCTCGCCGTTGGCGTCCGCACCCGGAGCGGGGGCTGCCGGCGTGGGCGCTCCGACGACCGGCATCGCCTGGAAGTGCGGCGCGTCGGCCGAGGCCGGCGGGGCGACGTCCGGGACGGCGGCCGGGGCGGCCGGAGCTTCTGCCGCCGGAGCCGGGGCAGCCGGCGCCGGAGGCGGAGCAGCGGGAGCCGGGTCAGCGGAAGCCGGCGCGGCGGCCTCTGCCGCGGGAGCGGCCGGAGCCGGGGAGGCGGCGGGAGCAGCGCCGCCACCCGTGTCGATCACGGCGATGCGCGTGCCGACATCGACGGTCTCGCCCTCGGCGACGAGCAGCTCGCGGACGGTGCCGGTCGCGGGCGCGGGGACTTCGGTGTCGACCTTGTCGGTCGAGATCTCGACGATCGTCTCATCCGCCTTCACGGCCTCGCCGACCTGCTTGCGCCAGGCGACGACCGTGCCCTCGGACACGCTGACTCCCATCTGCGGCATGACGACATCGACGAGCGTTCCGGTACTCACGGGTTTCTCCCAGCGATCAGTAGGCGTACAGCTTCTGGACGGCGGCCAGGACGTCATCGACCTGCGGGATGAAGCGGGTCTCCAGCGGGGGCGAGAACGGCACGGGCGTGTCCGGTGCGGCGAGCCGCACCACGGGGGCATCGAGGTTCTCGAAGACCTCTTCACCGATCGTCGCCGCGATCTCGGCGCCGAAACCCGCAGTGCGCGTGTCCTCGTGCAGGACGAGCGCCTTTCCGGTGCGCGCCACGGAGGCCAGCACGGCCTCGCGGTCCCACGGGACGATCGTGCGGAGGTCGATGACCTCGGTCGAGATTCCGTGCTCCTCGGCGGCCTGGTCGGCCGCGGCGGCAGCCGTGTGCACCATCGCGCCCCAGGTCACGAGCGTGAGGTCGTCGCCTTCTCGTGCGACGCGGGCGACGCCGAACGGCACGGTGTACTCCTCTTCGGGAACCTCGTCCTTGATGCGCCGGTAGAGGTGCTTGTGCTCGAAGTAGAGGACGGGATTGGAGTCCCGGATCGACTCGATCAGCAGGACCTTGGCATCGGCCGGCGTGGACGGGCAGACGATCTTGAGCCCCGGAATGTGAGCGAACGACGACTCGGGATTCTGCGAGTGGAAGGGGCCGCCCGAGAAGCCTCCGCCTGAGGGGCACCGCACCACCATCGGGACGGCTGCGCCCGTCCGCCAGTGCTGCTTGGCGGCGATCGTGACGAGGTGGTCCCAGCAGCACGAGATGAAGTCGGCGAACTGCATCTCGGCGACCGGCCGCAGGCCCATCATGGCCGCGCCGGTGCAGGCGCCGACGATGGCCGTCTCGGCCAGTGGCGCATCGATCACGCGCCATTCGCCGAACTCCTCCTGAAAGCCCTTCGTGACCTTGAACGCGCCGCCGTAGACGCCGACGT
>Ga0105242_10004255_pt1 | contig 11156 bp, 14 predicted proteins | sample KBSM24metaG_FD_81521 | JGI IMG/M metagenome (GOLD analysis project Ga0105242, IMG submission 81521) | Miscanthus rhizosphere microbial communities from Kellogg Biological Station, Michigan, USA - KBS M2-4 metaG | ecosystem: Host-associated > Plants > Roots > Rhizosphere > Soil | place... | reverse complement strand
GCGGAAAACGGCCACGCGGTTTACTGCTTTGGGCCTGTCAGGCTTATGCCGCAAGCCGAAGGCGGACTGCAGCGCGTCGCCACTTTCTGCCAGGGCGACAAGAACATGGTTCCTTTGAAAGACTAAGAGCGGCTGCTGGCTCCTGGCTTCTAGCCTTCACCCTCCTAAGTTTCCACGGTCTCCATCTCTCAGCTAGGAACTAGCAGCTGGAAGCTCTCTTGCATCACTTCCGCAAATCGATCACCCTGGAGTGACTGGGCAATGCGAAGAGCGTCGTGTCAGGCTCGCCAAGAACGATGTCCGAAACTTCGAAATTCTGAATACCCACACGCGGATCGTTCACCTTGCTGACGAGATTGACCCCAAGCTGAGGCGAGTACCAAAACTCACGCCTGACCATCAGGGGACTGTCATTGCCAATGGCGCCAGTTTCGATGACTGTCGTTTCCCGCTTGCCCACCGTGTCCAGACCCGCGATGGATTGCTTGCCCAGGTCTTCCACCGTCGGAGACCCCGGTCGAGTCGAGGCGGCGGGCGGGGTAGGTACGAAGCTGGGAGCGGAAAAGAACTCCACCTGGCAAACCCGAGCCTGGGGAACACAAATGAAAAATTCGTGTGTTACGGGATCGCTGATTTCAATCTGCGTGACCCCTGATTCGTGCTTGCCATCATTCGGTACCAGCAAGCGGCGCTCCTGAAAGATGCGACCCTTGCGGTCGCGTGCGATGGCTCTACGATTCCCAACGGTAATCGTTGTGCCGTCCGCCAACTGCCGGATCCATTCGGTGCTCACGGTGGCGCTGAAAGGAGCGTCCGGTACGGACGGGATAAGAATACTGATCAAGACCTCACGAGTCCCGCCGTCGGGAGGGCGTTGTGCCTGGGGCGGTTGGGCGATGGATAGAGAATTCGGCAGGACGAGAAATGCGAGCAGAAGAACAGAGACGTAATTCATTTTCGCCCCGTATTCGGGACTCCGAACGCCCCGCAGCATTTTACCCCGATCAGGTGCATTTCGGCGGCCCCGGTTCAAGCAGGAACTGTCTAAATCCTATACATTTTTGTTATGCCCAAGTTCGAGAAGCATATCTTCATCTGCGGCAACCAGCGTCCGGCGGGCGCTCCACGTCCCTGCTGCGATCCTGCCGGTCAGGCTGAACTGCAGAAGTCATTCAAGGAAAAGCTGGCGGCGCGCGGACTCAAAGGAAAGGTACGCGCCAACCAGTCCGGATGCCTCGATCAGTGCGAGCACGGCCCCAACCTGGTGGTCTATCCCGATGCGGTCTGGTACGGCCGGGTTACGCTGGACGATGTGGACGAGATTATCGAGTCGCACATCGTGGGCGGAAAGCCGGTCGAGCGTCTGATGCTGCCCGACTCCTGTCTGAATACTACCTGCGAACACAGAATGCCGAAGGCTGCCACCAAGGTCTAGCCGCCTCAATCGTCGGAGCGGAAGGAGCGCTAAGAAAGATGGTAGGCGCGGCAGGAATTGAACCTGCAACCGTCGGATTAGAAATCCGATGCTCTATCCGTTTGAGCTACGCGCCCTCAGATGGATTCAACCCATTGAAACTACCGTACTTAGTTTACCGCACGCGAGGAAGAAAGTGCCTTTCCCGGCGCACGGTTGGCGCACAATACCGATTCCACCGACGATTCCAGCGATTGCATCGCTGTCACTGAATCGGCGTTCACGGCTTTGATGTGAAGATTCTGCGTAATACCCAGGGTAGCGTGAGGCAAGATTGCCTGGATGGTCTTCCTGTACTCGAAGACGGTTTAGGTTGGTCGCCAGGACCATGCGAATGAGCACCGTCGCCGTCAATCGACTTCCAGTCAGAGCCTCATCTGCCGCTTAGACAGTAATAGGGTTCTTACCCGATTGAAGGGTGACCCTCCTTTGCTGTAGCAGTAAGTAATGGTTACCGACCCTCCCGCAAGCCGGCTCTTACAAGGCAGGTGTATGCGCGTGACTCCAAAGACGGCTCGCCTACGGGACGCGGCGTCCGTCGGATTGGAATGGCTAGAGTGAGCACTCTTGCTCAGACGAGTGTAACGCGGAGTGCTAACGTCAATTTGCAGGACCGGGCCATGGTGAAGCGAATTGCACCAATCCGGGTCGTTTCTTTCTTTCTGCTGGCTGCTTGTGGGGCGCTGGGGCAGAGCGACCGTTCTTCAGCTGATTTGCTTCCAGGGTTACAGTGTAACGGCCCAAACTCGCCAGAATTGCAGCACGAGGAGATGCGCACGTGGAGCACACTTCCTGATGCTCCCTCGGTACTACTTCCGACACAAGCGGAGAAATTTCACGCGTTCGTCGATGCAGCGCCCTCGCCTTTGAGAGTTGGCGCGGTTGACATCAACGCGGGTGTAGTGCGGGAAAAAGAATCGGGACAGGTTTCTCCCCGGCTGCCACCCGAGCTAACCGCCACGTTTAAAGCGGTCCTCATCCCAGAACAGCCCAGCACCTTTTTTGATAAGTACCTCTATCCGTCGTTACGCGAGCGGGACCTACCGTATTACCCTGCGACCAGCGACAGCTTCGTTAGCCGGGCCACGGACGCAGTTTCACGCCTTTTCATCACACGTAGCGATGCAGGAAAAAGAAGGCTGAACACGTCGTATTTTCTCGCCGTAATGACTTCGGTTGCTATGCACACTGCGTACCGGCCATATTGGGCGAGATCTTCTTCGGCGACCTTCAACAATTTTGGTTCGACGATTGGCAGAGGCGCGGGGATCAACCTCCTCCGCGAGTTTGGGCCTAGTATCAGGCAAATGGTAAAGGGCAACGCGCCGAAGCTCGAGTCTAGAGTCGAAGAGCGCACCGCCAACGAGCAGACCGCGAAGAAAGACGTCTCCCCAGCCAGATAAATCCCCGTGGTCGGCTCATTCCGCTGCTCGCGAAGCGACATGGCGAAGGAGTCAGGCGTAGTTGGCGTCACATCGCGTCTCTGACAATGCCGGCGGTGTCAAGCAGATTTCTAGCGTACTAGTCCGTGCACTCGGAAGAGCGCGCCATTTCGCTCTAGTTGAAGAACTGCCATACCAACCAAGGCTCGCTCGTAATCCGTTTCAGGTCAGAAACTCAGTTCGACCCATGCATCTCTTCGGTCACAACCTCGATCATGATTACTACTTCAGACTCCCCGGTGACAGGGGAGCGGGATACCCAATCAATTACTCGGTGTTTAAGCGCACACCATCGCGATGTCCGGGTTGTCCCGCGTGCGAACCGAACTTTTTCAACTGCTCGTAATTCCATCCTTTCCGCATCATCCAATACATCCGAACCGCGAGTCTGCGGGCCATCGCGACCTTGGCGATCTTCCGCCCCCGCCGCATCGCCAGATGGAAATACTTACTGCGCCATTCTGGGAGGCTGCGTACTGTAACCTGGGCCGCTTCCACTAACAAGAAACGCAACAGAGAGTTGCCTTGTTTGGTGATATGTCCCAGCCGTCGCCGATTTCCACTCGAATCCTCCAACGGCACCAGCCCCAGATAGCTCGCGATCTGCTTCCCACACTGAAATCGTTCTGCTCGGCCGATGATCAATACAAACGCCAGTGCGGTCAGCGGACCCACTCCGGGATGGGTCATCAAGCGCTGTGCCTCAGGGCACTTCTCCGCTTCTTGTTCGACCGCCTGACTGAGTTCGGCGATCGTTGGGTTCAGTCGATCCAGCAACTCCAGCAGATCGTGCCGCCGCCGGCTCGCCCACGGGGCTAATCGGAACGACTCCAGTTGCACGCGTCCCTGCTCCCGCCATAATCTCTTCTTGCAGCGTAAGCCTTCGTTCAGAGCTACCGCCTGCAGCTGGTTCATCATGCGCGTCCGCGCCTGCACCATGCGATGCCGGTGCCACAGCAGTTGCCGCAGATCCCGATTCTCCCAGCTCGGTACCCAGATCCGCGGAAAGTCATCTTTGAGCATCAATTTCAGAATCAGCTGCGCATCCTGGCGATCCGTTTTCTGTTTGCGTACTCGCTTCGTACGGATCTCAGCTGCGTCTCCGATCCACAGCTCAAATTGCAGTTCGGCGAGCAATCGTTCGAACCAGCGTGCATGCCCGCTCGCTTCCATCCCAACACGTACCCTCATTTCCTGTGCCGCGAGATCACGGTAGAACTTCTCCGCTTCTTCACGGTGCTGCAGTCGCCGCTCTTGCAGTTCCCCGGTTTCAGTATCCACAAAAGCAATCTGTTGGAAGGCCGGGTGGTAATCGCATCCTTGTATCTTGTTTGCGTCTGCCCGATTCGGTCGCTCTGTGTTAGTGGGGAACTGGATCGGGTTTCGGCGGGAGGCCGTTCACTCCTGAGGCGCTGTTGTTCGGCAGCCTGGATTATAGATAGGCCCCCCGCCCTCCTTTCTCAACGCCGTGGAGAATCTCAGGCCGCGAGAGCCTGCATACAAGGTCGGCGAGAGAGGTGGCACAGGGTCGGGGAGCCGAAGCTCAGTCTAATCCAGTTTTGCAGGGGGTCAACATGCCTGTAGCTGAAGTCGACACGTTTGTTGGGATCGATGTCAGCGCGCACGAGTTAAGTGTCGCCTTACGCCGCGGTCAAAGCCACGACAAGGCAGCCATGGCGAAGTTCCCGAACCATCCTTCCGGGCACAAGGCCCTGGTCGCCTACTTGCTCCGTGGTGGCGGACGAGTGCGGGTTTGCTTGGAGGCCAGTGGGAATTACAGTCTGGATCTGGCGTTGACCTTGCAAGCGCACCGCCAGGTGGAGATCAGTGTCATCAATCCGCGGCGGGCACGACGCTTCGCAGAGTCGCTCGGTGAACGCAGCAAGACCGATCCGGTCGATGCCCGTGTGCTCTGCGAATATGCTGCTCGCATGCCTTGGGTTCGGTGGCAACCGCCCAGCCCGGTTGCTCTACACTTGCGGGCTTTGACCCGTGCCATTGCCGACCTGGGTGTTATCCATACTCAACAGAACAATCGTGCGTATGCGGCGGCAGCTAGCCAAGCCTTGCCGGTCTTGGTGGTCAAGGAGATGCAACGCCATAAGAAATACCTGGAACAGCGCATGACACGGTTGCGACGGGAAGCTGTGCGGCTCATCGCCTGCGATCCCGAACTGGAGCGCCGCTTTCGCCTCATGCTAACTACGATCGGCATCGCTGAGACCAGCGCTCTGCAGATCCTGGGCGAATTAGCCGTGCTGCCCGACATGCTGGACGCGCGCCAGTGGGTGGCCTTCAGCGGACTGGATCCACGGCTCTTCAAGTCGGGGAAGTCGGTCGAGAAGCGGCCGCGGATTAGTCGGAGTGGCAGTCGTCACCTGCGTCGTGCTCTCTACATGCCGGCCCTGGTCGCACTGCGTCGTGATCCCTATCTCCGTGTCTTCTATCAAAACCTACTCGCTCGCGGCAAAGCTCGGCTGCAAGCCGTGGTGGCAGTCATGCGGAAACTCCTGCATGCTCTGTTTGCCATGTTCCGCAGCAATCAACCGTACGATGGCTCCAAGCTGTGCGCGGTGGAACTGGCCGTCCATGCCATTGCCGCTTGCGCTTGAGCGACCCGAAAAAGAGAGAGGGTTCTCCGCACCTCTCCTAGAGAGAAAACACTTTGACTTTAAGAGAGAATCTATAATGATCATGTTCGGCTCCTTTTTCCCGAGCCTTTTGGTTGGTTGGCACCACCAAAGTTTACTCGGGTCTAGGGAGCCGGCATTGTCATGGAATCAATTACAGTGCGCCGGGCTAACCGGCATGGAGTAGAGGATGAAAGAGCCTTACGAGAAAGGAATAGCGATCCGCTCGGCCTCGAGTCTTGCGCTGGGTACCGCGAGGTGCACAGCGAAGCGTAGACAGAGGATAGGCGGGGTGGGTATTCAGCTCCGAAAAGATGCAATCCGGACGCCGACGTCCTTGTAATGCGCGGAAGGCAACATGAACAGGCGCGATAGCGCGAGCTCCTGCTCAGTCCGGCGTAGTCGAAGACCCCAGACACGCCGTGATTTCACCGCTTCTCGCGAATATCTACTTGCACTACGCTTTCGATCTCTGGGTGAACGTGTGGCACAAGAAATGGGCACACGGCGAGGTGGCTGTCATCCGCTATGCGGATGATGTCATCTTGGGATTTCAGCACCAGACGGACGCAGATCGTTTCTTAAAGAACTTACGGAAGAGGCTGGGGATGTTTGGACTGGCACTGCACCCAGATAAGACGCGCCGGATCGAGTTCGGTAGATTTGCTGAACAGAATCGGAAACGCAGAGGAGAAGGAAAACCCGACACGTTCGAATTCCTCGGCTTCACGCACATCAGCGGGAAGAACAGGTTAGGGCGGTTCGCAGTGAGGCGCAAGACGACCCGCAAACGCATGGGGGCGAAGCTGCGGGAGATTAAGCAGCAACTCCGTGAGCGAATGCATGATCCCGTGTGCCAAACCGGACAATGGCTCAAATCGGTCGTGCAAGGCCACTTCAACTACTATGCGGTACCGGGGAACCTCGACAGTCTCGGCATATTCCGGGATCGGCTAATTGGGCATTGGTGGCGTTCGCTTTGCCGCCAGTCATCCGAGGATAAGAACCGGATGCGCTAATCAGCGCCCGTCCGGGTCCGCGCGGGGAGCAGTCGGCGATGACTGTCCCTACCGCGATCCAACTACGCCCCAGCTAACCCCTCCGGGTGGGTCAATGAGTGTAATCGCCTGTTATGGGCAAACTACGACAATGGCATAGCGGAGCAGATTTCGCAGCCAATGTGGGAGCTGCGCGGCCAGTCAAACACAAAGCTGAGGGTCCGACGAACCCTCCGTCGCCGATTCAAGCACCACAAGCGTTGGCGCGGCAGCACGGTCGAGCTGGTGCTCGGGACCCTCCTAGCACGGGGTCAGAGCGAACTCAGGAAAGCAATTAGGTCCGCTTCTTCTTGTGGCGTGAAGACGACGCCGAAGCGGCCTTCGTAAAAGCGGATCGTTTCCAAAAGGGTCTGAGCTGAGCCGTTATGAAAGTAAGGGGCGCGGGCCGAGAGGCCGCGCAGGATCGGTCCCTTGATCTTCCCGACGTGGTCAAAGCTGCCATCAATCAGCGCCTGGCCGAGATCGGTCGTGGTCTTCTCCTCGCCCGTGTTCTTGTTCCGAACCGTGATCTGCGGCAAGTAGCTTATATCGAGGCCTCCTAGGTTGACCAAACGATTTGTTGCGTTGGGGTCCCCGGTTCCAATATTCAACGGCGTGGGGAACGAATGGTTGCCGACATTCGGCGTGTCGTGGCAAGTACCGCAGGTTCCGGGGATAACCGGAATGCCGCCAGTGATAAGGCCCCCAGCGGCCTTGTCATCATTCAAGCCAGCCACGCCAGTGATGCTGATGGGCTTGGAATTGAACAAAGCCTGGCCGCGTGCCACGGCGGCACGGGTATCGTCATTTGGAAGTTTGGCCCACCCTTCGAAGGTGTTGAAGATCGCGGGATTAAACGGACCACTGGCTGGATTCTCAAAGGCAGGGATCTGGGAGTTTATCCCGATGAAGAAAGGTTGGGTGATGAGGGCTTTTGGTCCCCCCGTGGCGCCCTTCGTGTTCAAGTTGCCGGTAATGTTGCTAGTTGTTTGCGCCGTGAATAGAGCCAATTCAAAATCCACGATTTGCTGTTGCTCGACCGGTGTGGGCCTGGTGCCGTCCCCTTGTGCGTGCCCCGTTGTTGCGTCCACCGACTGGTGCAGGAGATTGCTGCGCAGCGAGCCAGGATAGTTGGTGGGGAGGATTTTTGTTGTGCCCGTAAGTGGAGTCGATTCCCGCCCGTCAAACATTACCGCGCTCAAGAAAAGGAGATTGGTGGATGGTAGGGGTCGGCGGTACTGAGAGATGTTATCCGTCTCGTTGCAAGAGTACGGATTCTCGACGGAAACGACGTCGAAATCGGCGTTGGTGGGAACCTTTATCGCGATGCGGATTAGCCCTCTTGTCAGCAGCAGGCTGTAGGCTGCCCTTCGTCCGGCGACGGTTGAGACATTGACATCGTGATTGCAGTTGGAACCGTCAACGGTGCGGAAAATCGGATCTAGCCCGCCGGTGACCTCGAAACGCTTCTGGATGTGGATGGCAGAGACGGACATCCCATCACTGGGCTGATGGCATGTTCCGCACGTGCGTCCGTTGGTGCCCAGGCTCTGAAAAAATGGTCCGGTCATATCGATGCTGCCGGTTGTGCTGTAGGTACTCGAGGTTCCGGCAGGATTTGGAAAGCGGGTGCCGTTGGGCACGAAAGTTGGGCCTTGCTGCCCACTTCCCACAGCCACCATCAGCAGAAAACCCAATACCGTGCGGGTTGGCTTGCCTTTCTTGGCCATAGGAGACTCCTTCCCAGGTCCAAAATCGAGCGGCCCATTCTGACATAACCCACGCACTTGTAAAGGTCTTTTGCTTAATATTCTCAACGGCAACTATGTAACTCTTTGCAACTATTCACGACGACCCTGTACGTGGGAATCGGCTTCTGGCACGGTTTGTGGCTTGTTGTAACATCGCCATAGCACAAGTTTGAGCTTCCCTTTCGCCTGTCTAGCGAACAAAAGGCGCAAAGTTGTGATAACGCCTGTGGCTGTTGAAAAACCCCCTCTTTTGAAAAAACTGGCCCAGCCGAGGGATAGAAAATGTCCACCAAAATCGAGAACGTCGTTTATAGGGCATCCTAGCGCAATGAAATTTCTGTGATCTTCGAGAGCGTGAGTTTTTCAACAGCCACGCCTGTTAACAACAGTTAAGAATTTTTTACTCTGCGGGCGAACCGGCGATGTTCCGGGGTGGGACAGACTATGATTGCAGCTTCGCGTACTCTGCCTTGGCTTCCTTCAGGATGGGAATGTCGGGGTCGGCGTCTTTCCAGAGGGTGAGGAAGTCTCGATACGCAGTGCGGGCTTTCGAGGAATCTCCTTGCATTGCGAGTGCGCGCGCCAGGCCAAGCCGCGCCAGCGCACCTGGCGGGAAAGTTCTCACCGCCTTGTAAGAGAACAACGCGAACCCGCTGAAAAGAGGAGGAGAGTTGAACATTTTCCAAACGGTTCAGAACCCACCTGTGTATTGCTAAACCGTTGTACTGGCTAATTCCGGGTTCTAATCTCGTCAAACCACTGCCGCACAGTTCCAGGGGGAGGCCCGTTCCTTTGTGACTGAATTCACGTGGCCATTGTGGAGGGGCCTCTTACTTGCCACATCACCGGGACCTTAGCCGGCGCCCAGATCGAGCATCTCCTTCGCGCTTCAAAACCGCGAAATGTCCTCGGCAGAATGCATGAGAGTCACCAAAAAAGAGAATCCGCACAGTGCTTCGGGAGGAGAATTCGGCGAAAACCTCGTGGTGGACGATGGCCACGGCCCTTCTTGGGACCGCTGCGAGCGGGACACAGGGGGCGACGTAGAGCGGCGGGGTGAGGGTTAGGGCGGCTGGCTCCGCAGAGCGCAGGAAATCGGACTAGGAGCGATTTTCCATCTAAACTGTTCAAATTAAGGAAATTATCGGCGTTTAAGGGATTTTTTTGCTGGAGACGCTCACCAAATCTCTCACGCGAGAACGTAAGGAGTGTAGGCGTTGCCTCTGGACTGTTTTTCATATGCGAGTTTCGGGCAAAATCTTCTGTGGAAACAAGGAGTGATTCGAAATGTGTTCCTTTAACGTCGGTCGCTTGCAACGAGTAGCGTTGCGAGAAGTGTGGAATCACGAAGCGCAAGACTTTACTCAGTGGCTTCAGAACAACATCGAAGTGCTGAATGAATCGCTCGAGCTCAACCTGCTAGGGGCAAACCGAGAACGCTCGGCGGGGGATTTCAGTGTCGACTTGGTTGCAGAGGACGAAGACGGCGGGACCGTCATCATTGAAAACCAGTTGGAGAAAAGCTTCTGGGCTTGGAAGTTCCGAGCCTTACCTTATTTGACGCACCCTTTATTTGCGATGCTCGATAGTCCAAATCATACAGAAAATTCAGCAAATCCTGCATCACTACAATCGCCGCTTGCATGCAGTCAGCCAACTGTCTGTAGTAAAACTGTAGTAGTTCCATGTTCAAAACGGATCATTTCCAAGCAGAACGGATCAGATCGACTGATTTGTAACCCGTTGAAAAGAGGAGTAGAGTAGAACATTTTCCAAACGGGTCAGAACTCTCCTGTGAACTCAAAATTCGCCGGTACTTAGTACCTTGGGGGTTCAACTTCCCCTCCCGGCACCATCCACAAAGTCCGCGCGGGACGCGGCTCCCGAACCATTCTAGCCTCCGGCGAAGTCACCTGAACCCACATCACGAAATAGGGTTTGTGACCGCTCTGTGACCGGAGAGGGGCGCACTCCGAAGAACTGGAAGATATCTCAGCCGTTAGTCTTCGGCCTTCGGGATTTCTCAACGTACTAGGACTCCACGTACGCGCGTGCCCGAAACTGCGATGTGCCCAACTCGGTCGGAAATCGCTGGGAAACTTCGCCAATGGTTTTGCCATCTTTGTGGCGCGCTCGACCGCATCCACATCCACAGCGGCACTTCCATGGGCAATCTGAACACGGAGCGCGTGGTTCTCGTCAATCACATCCTCGGTCTCTCCGTTTTCTATCCTGCCTTTTTCCTTGGCTCCGAATACTGGTTCGAACTAAAGGGGACTTACTTGAACTGGAACTTTGCGTAGTGCACAGTTCCGTCGTTGAATGTACTTTGTAGCAACCAACATCCGCTCCAGCTCTTGGTGGTCTGCCAGTTGAAGATGAATTGGGCGCCGTCAAAGCGGAAAACCGTGCTGCCCGGACTGTTGAGCTGCTCTTCAACAATGGCTGCGGGGGCCGCACTGCAACCTATAGGAGCCGCCGACAGGGAAGTAAGGGAACTCAGGTCTGAAATCAGAACGCCGTTTGCGTCCTTCAGCTGCCACTTCACCGGAATTGTCCGGCCTGCGTTCGCAGTGTTGATGACTGGCAGATTGTCGATTGGTTGGAGGAAACCAACGAAGTTATAGGTGATGTTGTAGTTGGTGCTCACGGGGACGCTGGTGTTGCCGGCTTTGTCGGTGGCAACCATGGGCCCGTAAGAGTGAGCGCCGACCGTACTCGTATCGACCGAGGCGGGTCCCGTGCAATCGGTGGTGTTGCGGCCAGGGGTAGAGCTCGCGTTATTGGACACAAACCCGGAGAGATTGTCAGAGCATGTGAAT
>Ga0105242_10004252_pt1 | contig 11161 bp, 4 predicted proteins | sample KBSM24metaG_FD_81521 | JGI IMG/M metagenome (GOLD analysis project Ga0105242, IMG submission 81521) | Miscanthus rhizosphere microbial communities from Kellogg Biological Station, Michigan, USA - KBS M2-4 metaG | ecosystem: Host-associated > Plants > Roots > Rhizosphere > Soil | place: Michigan... | reverse complement strand
CTTCATCGATGGCGGCGACGACATCCACAACGTGCGCAATGAAGGCGCGGAAGATCTCGTTCTGGTCGTCATGTCGATCGTGCCCGAGGGTGCAACAAGAAAGATCGACGTGCCGAGCCCGGGGAATTGCCCCTTCTAGGGCTCGATGAAAAGCGATGAGAAGGGGACGGAGGCCACACCCGTCGTTAACCGCCTCCGTTCCCTATCCCTGAATTCCGGCTATCCGTAACAGCGCCTGAGTCTTTTGCGACTTATGAATTACTTTTGAATGTTTATGAATTCCGCGCAATCGTGCGCCGAGCCTTTGACGCCTAAGCGAAGGAGTGCATCGTTACCCGCATCGATTCTGTCGTCTCGAGGTAGTTCCGTGCGCAGGTGGCCGGTGGCGGCAACTATCAGAACGGACGCCTGATCAAGGAAGTGCCCAAGGGATGTCGGGGCGTCTAGAATGCACGCTGCTCGGGGTCATTCGCCAGGAGTTGAATCGCTCACGGACGGCCAGGACTTCGTCTCACCTTGCCAGTCGCGCCCGCCAGCATGGCATCGACGTCTTTCACGAGCGGATGATCGGCCGGCAAGCCGATCAGCAGTTCGTTGCGGCATTGGTTCTCTAACTGCACGACGGACACTTGGGCAGAGGCGGGATCATGTCGCAGAAGCTCTGCCCAGTAGCACGGAAGCATCGCTGCACGCATGTGATGCGGTTCCAGCGCGCTCACGAGACCTTGTTGTTGCTTGATGAGCGAACGCACCAGATCATCGCGGCCAAGCGCCAGAGAAGTGCGGATCCACTGATCGACCAGAAAACTGGCACGCGTACCGAACGCTTCAAACTTTGGCTGGGCGAGCGCCATGGCCGTGTCGAGATCCTTGGCGGCCTCCTCTTCGGATCCAACCTCAGACTTGGCCCAGGCCAGAGTGCTCAACGTCTTCAATGTCCATAAGTGCGTGGCGCCCAGAGTTTTCTCTTTCACCGCATGAAGTGGCCCTAGCAGCTTAATCGCCGATGGCCAGTCGTGGGCATACAGTCGGATCAATGCGAAACCCACATCCGGCACGTAGCGTTCGGGATCGTCCTCTCCGAGACTGTTTGCGAATATGTCACGACTTTCCTCCAGCGCTACTCCTGCCTGTACGAATTGCCCTTGCTCGACAAGAAAATTGCCGTAGTCGGACAACACCCAGGCCAGATAGGGCGACTTGGCCCCGAACCGTTCGCGTCGAATCTGGATGGTCTGAACAAACTTGTCTTGCGCGGCAGGTGTCCGCCCAAGTTCCTGTAGGCACAGGGCGCTGAAATAGCTCGCATCCGAGATCAATTCGCGCATTCGACGCGCATCGGCGGTGTTCGAGGAGGCGGGGCTGCTTTGCACAGACTCGAATTCTGGAAGCGCCTCCTTGCAACGGCCCTGCTCAAACAGGAGTTTGCCGGTGATCAGATTTGCACTGTCGGAAGACTCGCCAAGCGTCCGGAGGATTTGGTTTCCTGCTTCGCACGCCAGCGCGGCATTCTCGAAATCACCTGCCGATCTCAACGTGCTGCACAGTGAGATAGAAAGATCGGCGGATATGTGCGGGATCTGTTCACTCGATTTCGCGTAATCATTTTGCGCGTGACGCAGCTGATCGCTGGCCAATTGATAGAGGCCCAAGCCCTCATAGACGTTGGCGATGGTCTTGTGCAACGCCAGAGCGACATCGGGTTGATTTGTGAAATTGCGATCGACTTTTCCGGCGGCGCTGTCAACGGCGGCATGCAAGGTAATGTCACTGCGGTTGGTCTTGTAAGGGTCGGCCTGGGCTAGCAAGTCGTTGGCAAGAAAATCGACGATAGCTTGTTTTTCGCTGGAGGTCTTTTGTGCTTGTTTGCGCGCCACGTCGGCTTGCCAATACATCAAAAGCGAGCCCACCAGTCCCAGTGCCAATCCGCCCGAAAGCGTCAGCAGCAGTCTGCGACGTTGCTGTGCGGCCACGAGGGCCTTGGCTTGTCTCTCAAGATTCGCGTCTTGCTGTAATTGTGCGGCACGGGCCAGCCGACGGACAGGAAGTTCGCGCAGGCGAACACAAAGGCCGCGTGCATCGGGCCGTTGTTCCGATCTCAGCGCGGCGGCGGCTGCAATATCCTCCCGCAACAAAGAATCTTCGATTCGCTGTTCCCAGCCAGGGGCGAGCGACCCACGCAAATCGCCGACGCATATCTGGAACAAGATGACGCCAAGTGAGTAAACATCGCTGTGCTGGGTGCCCACCTCGCCAGCGATCACCTCGGGAGCGACATACAACATGCTGCCTACCGGTGACGAACTTCCATCCGCATTCAAAGGCAGACTGAACGTGAGTCCCAGTCCCGCCATCTGCAGCGCGGTCGTCGCCTCCGCCACCCCCAGATCAGCCAACACAAGATGCGTGCCATTGGCGTCGGACACCGGGTACAGATTGGCGGGCTTCAGGTCCTTGTGCAGCACGCCGAGTTCGTGCAGCCTGGCGACGGTTTCACAGAGCTCCGCACACATCGCGATGCGCTCGGCCAATGGCAATGAGTCAAGGCCGCCCCGTGTCCCGGCCCAATCGTGCAGATTGCCGTCTGCGTAGTAAGGCACTTCCAGAAAATAAGGCGTCTGCGTCAGATTCCAGCTGAGCAACGGAGCCACATTGCGAAGTCCGCCCGTGCTGGCCATGATGTACCGGTGCAGCGCGATCTCGCGCTTGAGGCCAGACAGTCCGATCTCACTATTGGCGAATTTGACCGCGACTTGCGCTCCGCCGGTCGATACCGCCAGATAGATCAGCCCGGCGCCGCCCTCCCCGAGCGGTTGTCCCAGACGCCAACCGGGTCGCAACGGCAGCGCGTCTCCCGCCTGCAACGCAAGGAAATGCGAGGAGCTCGTCGATATTCTGTCCTGGACAGAGGCTTCATGGCGGACGACGGCGGTCAGACGGTAGCCGTACCCGTGCACGACACGGATCGCCTCGCCATCTGCGCCCAATGCCTGGCGCAGGCGGCTCACCGTCTTGGCGAGCGAGTTCTCCGAAACCACACGTCCAGGCCAGCCAGCCTCCAGCAACTCATCCTTCGTTACTACTTCACCAGCGTGGCGAAGCAGGGTGAGCAAGACATCGTAGCAGCTGCGATCCAGTTCGACAGGCGTGCCGCCGACTGAGACCGCTGCGCGCTGCTCATCCACCACGCTCGTCGCAAACCGCCAACGCCCCAGTGGTTGCCGTATCTCCTCTGCGTGCTCACCTGGCGCACTCATGGGTCCATCCAGCCCTGTTCCCGGTTTGTAGATTGCGCGTAACCGACGGACATGGCAATGCCTGCTTGCATCCACGAAGAAGAGGGGAATTCACAAGCTTTCATAACAATTCTAAATCCGGGAAAGACAGGTGGCCCGTCAACATGATCCTCTACTGGCCGAAGCGGAGTGTCACGTTTGCTCGATCACTCGGAGGAATCGGAGAGCGGTTCAACGGTCAGCTTCCCGAACTATCGCACCTCATTAGTTCTGGAAGTGAGTGTTGTTTTCACGCGGGCCACAAAAAGCAAAGCTGTTGTTCAGCGTCAGGTTGTTGCAAGGAAGCATTCAGAGTCATGCAAGCGATCGTTCGTTGCGCGTCTCGGCGGGTCGCCGGGATAACTTCCACCGCTCGGACTCCACCAAAGGCTAAGGGTGTCCGACCAGATCCGTGTGGTGAACCACTGCGGATTCGCGGCTAGCACAAGACATTCTAAGTAGCCCAAAACCTCCAGCAGGGAACGTTATGCGCAAGGTGGGAGTGGTTTCTGCCATAAGACATCTGAGCACTACGGCGGCGCAAAAGGCGAGGGCGACCTCCGCCATGCCGCTTTCCTGCCGTCAGCGTTCAAACAGATTTCTGCTGACATGCGCGACGGCGTATTCGGCGCTGTGCGGCGTTTATGCCGCGGCGCTCGAGCCTACTGGCACGGCCATTACATCTCAGGGCGAAGAACTTCAAGTACTACAAACAATCTCGGGCCATCGCTACGTCCAGTTGGGTGACATCTACGTCCCGGTAGAGCAGTCGCTCGACTCTTCCATTCGACTCGCCCCGGACGCACTACTCGCTCCTGTCTCCCAGTGGCCCGGTGGCGTGGTCTATCTAGAGTTCGATGAGAGTGTCTCCACGTCTCAGCAGAATATATTTCTGCAGACAGTCCAGCAGTGGAGCGATGCTTCGGCTGTATTGTTCGGCCAACACACAGCAAGCAATCCCTATTCGAGCAACTACATCCTTGTCCAAAATGGAGGCAGTAACGGCGGTAGTTCGCAAGTAGGTTACGGAGGGGTACCAGCCCAGCCAATGACTTTGAATAGGTGGGACAGCGTGGCGATCCTTCACGAGATAGGACACGCCTTGGGGCTGTATCACGAACAGCAACGTTCGGACCGCGACACTTACATAACTATCAACGACGTCAACAATCTGCAGGGAAACTGTCCAAGCGTATGGACGGCGAACTACGGCGCAAAGCCAGGTACCTTGGTCACAAATTACGACTTCGCGTCGGTAATGCACTATCCCGGTTATAGCGGATTGTACTGCGGGCCGGACCTCGACGTAGTCAATATTTCGGCAATCTTGCCGGAACCGGTAGGTCCGCCGTCGGGTTCGGAAGATGTCTGCACAACCACCAGCGCATGCAATCAAATCATGGGCACAGGAGTGGCCGGAAATCTTTCCGAGCGCGACAAGTACGGCATGGCCCAGATCTACGGTTTTAGACTTGTTGGAATGCCGACCGACGGGAATGGAACGGGCAGCGTTTCAGTCTCCGGCAATATCGATTCTTGTGGGGCTACCTGCTTTCGAGCTGGATACGGGGGCACAGTAACAATTCACGCAGCAGCAAGTGCAAATTCCCTCGCATATATATCAGGCGCCTGTTCGGGACGCTCAATCTGCTCGACAACAATGTTGAGTAATCAAACTTTTCACGTGCGATTTCTCTTGCGCAAAACCGTTGTTGGCCTGGTTACGGCGCGGTCCTCCACGGATCCGATCTTTGCCAATGGATTTGAGAAACCAAGTACACATTAGGAAATCCGACTTGTTGAATAATCAATCCAATTCCAGAAACCTGAATAGAGGAAGACAAATGAACCGTTTCGCGGCTCGTAACCTGACTGCAGCATTTGCGCTCCTGCTCACGTTTAGCAACGCTTGGGCAACCGCGTATGCACCGATCGGCCAGTTGTTGGCAGCCACTACGACTAGCGGAAAGCCGATCGTTCGCGTGGAATTGCAAATTCTTCCACCGTATGCTGGACAATCGGCATGCGTTACGAATGTCGTTCCTGCTACCTTTTTCTTGATAGATCTCAGCACGACAGTTGGTCAGCAGCAAGCAACCCTCGCGCAACTTTTCTATGCCTTAGGTACACCTGTTGGCATCGACGGTACTGGAACATGCGCTAACTATGGCGGTACGAATTTGGAAATCGTGTACCAAATCTACAATTGAAAAAAGGGGCGCATGCCCTGGATGACTAGCGCGGTCTGCTCCTGAGCTGATACGACTAGTTTCTAACCGATAAGTCCGTCTACAACCTTACAAGTTGTCAGTTCGGACCGTCGAAACCTGATCAGAAGACTTTCAAAAAATGGCAAGGCGCGCCCTTGAGTTGTTCTTCTGCCAGGGGGGAAGACAACCTTCTGAGCCGGCGCGAAAGCGTTAGTCAACGGTGCCGTCGGGCTACTCTAACTGAGCTCGTTGGCAGCTCCTCGGTCATGACCACAAGGGGTATATCGTGAGTCACATCTATTGGTTCGCCAGTTTTCTGGCCTCTTCTGCTGTTGCACTGTCATCTACAGCGCTTGCCACCGAATCAACCAACACATGGTATCTGCGCGGGCCCGATGGCGGCTACACCGACACCGTAGCGCTCGATTCGGGCGGTCAATTGCTGACCGGCGGCGGGAGCGGCCTGTTCCGCTACGATGCGGTTGCCGACAGTTGGAAATATGCGAACGCCGGCATGCCGACGCCCGGTGTTTCGGAAATCGCAAAGCTCAGCGGTGCGACGTTCGTCAACTCCTCCGGTAATCTTGCGCGTCTTCTCGACGTCGATTTGGCAAACGATGCCAATGCAGGTTGGAGCAACCTGAGCGGTGGTGCGTTGGTCGCGGGACAGGTGCTGTCGATTGCAACGGCTGCGCCGTCGCGAGTGTTTGCCGCGGGCGATCCAATGGGGCTTGCGCGCAGCGACGACAAAGGCACGACATGGGCTTCCATCGGCCCGGCAATGAGCGCGAACCTGGTGCGCGTTTCGCCGACCAATCCCAATCTTGTCTTCGTCGGCAACACCGCTGGCCAGCTGCTCATCAGCACGGACGGTGGGGCCACGTTCCCGAATTTGATCCAGTCCAATGTCGCGAACGCGCCGCAATTCTTCGACGTGGCCCAAGATCCGTTCAATGCCCCGCACCTTATCGCCGTGGCGGCGACGGGTGTTTGTTGCAACGGGGATACGGGCGGTGAAGTCTGGGTGTCCAATGATGCGGGTACGAACTGGAGCGTCAGCACAGACAACTTTGTCTTCGCGCCGGAGACCACGGTCGGCGCCGAGCCGCGTTCTGTGCTGTTCGATGCGGTCACGCAAAATGTGGTGTATTTCGCCACGACTCTGGGCGTGTTCAAGAGCAGCAGTGGCGGGACCTCGCCCGCAGTGTCCAGCGCGGGCTTGGTGCCGATGGGCGCACGACCCAGCGGTGCAATACCCTATGACGGAGTGGACAAGCTTGCCAAGTCCACGAACGGCAGCATTCTATATGCCGCCACCGCGAACAGCGGTGTCTACCAGAGTACCGATCAGGCAGCGAGCTGGACTCCACTGAGTACCGGCTATCAAGGCTTGATCATGCGCATCCTCGCCTTCCAGCCGGGAACGAGTGTCGTGCTGGCCGGCTCCTCGGGTCAGCCGGGCATCAGTGGGATCTATCGCAGCACCGATGGCGGCACGACGTGGGCACCTTCCAGCAGCGGTATGAATTCTTCGGGAATCCGCGGCATCGCGTTTGCGCCTGCACCCAACACCAACATCGTGCTCGCAACGGGTGGTGCGCAGCAGAGGATCGGGGGTGAGTTCAATAAGGGGGTATGGCGCAGCACCGATAGCGGAGTGCACTGGTCGTCGATCACGTCAGGCCTCTCGCAAGAGTACAAACGCATCGTCCTGTTCGATCCCAACGATGCAAACCACGCGATGATGTCTTCGGACACCATCAGCGTTAGTGCGGACGCCGGCCTGACCTGGGCCAACTCGTCCACCGGCTTGCCCACCGAGGTCGCTGGAAACACGGTTGAACTTCTTGGTATTGCAGTAGGGCCGGGCCCGACACTCGGTACCACGCGTTTCTACGCCGCCTTTGAGGACTACAAACCCTCCACACGTCCACCGCCGCCCGGTGCGGAAGGCGGCGTGTACTACAGCGATGACGGCGGTAATACCTGGACAGCATCGGCGCCGCCGGCGAACGGCGGGTTGCCCGACCAATCGGCGGCGTATTTCTCGGTATCACCCACTTCCGGCACATTGTATCTCAGCAAGCTCGACCTGGGCGTCGGCCGCGCCAGTGGTGTGTTCAAGTCCACCGACTACGGCGTGCATTGGCAAAACATCAACAACAACCTCACCTGTACCTCCGATGTCTTTGGTCTCGCCGCTGATCAGGTCGATCCGAACGTGGTTTGGGCCGGATGCGTGGGTGGTGCTGGCGGCCTGTTTCGCAGCAACGATGGCGGAGCAAGCTGGATGCCCTACGATCGCGGTCTGCGTAACAAGGGCATTTTCTGGCTAAGCATCGATCCCGCCCACAGCAACAACATATTGGCGGGTGGCGCGGAAGGCGTCGACCAGATGAACTATGCTCCTGACGCGGATCAGGATGGCATCCCCGATAGCGAGGAACAGGCGGCCGCGGGAACCGGCGATGCCAACAACGATGGTATCCCCGACTATACCCAGGCCGACGTCGCCAGTACGAGCACCCCGACCGGGCCGCTCGCGCCGAGCGCCAAGCAACTCGCGAGTGTAACGACGGCAAGCGACTACGTCGTAGTCGAGCTTGATCAGAGTGCAGCGCACACCGGCACCTGCCAGTTGGTTTCCGATCTGGTCGTGGTGCCTTTCGATCAAATACCAATTTCCAAGCGCATGGTGCAGGCTGCACCGACGATCCGTTTCGTTCTGCCCAATTGCCAGAGCGCGACCGTGAAAATCGGTTACAGCGCGAATACGAGTTATCCAGCAGGCGTATTCGGCAGTTACAGCCCGACCATGCCGGGCGGCGCAATCACCCAGTGGGGTTTGTTCTCTCCAAGTGTGGCCAGCTTCGACGGCAACGGTCTATGGACGCTGCAGCTCGATCAGAACGCCTATGGCAATGTGTACGGGCCTGACACGGGCAGCATCCTGTTTCAGGGTGCACCTGGAAAGGACGGCATTTTCGGAAACGGGTTTGATTGAGTGCACCACCGGATTCACTCCGTGGTGGGCTGCCCCATACCCGAACAACAACTGCGATGACAGGTTTACCAACGGCTTCGGCGGGTAGAGTGTTCGCACAGGCGGCGTTCGGTTACTGCACTAGATCCGTGGCGTTCAATAGGACATAGGAAAAGGGCATTGCTTCACCGGCACCCTAGACAACAAAACATTCAACACAACCTTTCCCTCAGACGCGCGTAACGGGTGTACTACCGGTTGCTCCGCCGGCCTTGGTGGCGTCGATCGGGGCGACGCTTTGTCCCAATCCATTGGGCACGACGCCGAGCGTCGATGATGCCGCGTGGAATACCGCCACGGGATTCACGCCATGGTGCGCCAACACACACCCCGGTAACAAGTGCGACGAAGTTTTCAGCAACGGATTCGGCGGATAAAGTGCTCACGACCTGACCCCATTGGCTCGAGCGCGCGCGCGTCCAGCGCGACGGCGGCATGTTCCTGCTGAACATCGATCCGATACTGAAGCCGCTGCGCGGAGATCTTCGCTTCGCGGCGCTGCGGCGGGAACTCGCGCTGCCGGCGCAATGGTCTGCGCTCGACGAGCGCAATAACCGCGCCTAGTCACCTCCGCAACGATTTTCCGCGGGACTCTTTTTCCGTCTTTGATCGATGCCGCCAAGGGGTCATATTGTTATCATGAGCGCATGAGCAGAAAGAAACTCTCTGCTGGGGCACTCCATCCGATACCGGCGGATCTACGAAAGGCGCTTCTCGGGTCGCCAAAAGCACATGCGGCATGGGAGGACATTACCCCGCTTGCCCGCAACGAATGGATTTGCTGGGTAACTTCCGTGAAGAAGCCCGAGACACGGAAGGCGCATGTCGAACGGGTACGCACGCAACTCGTTGAAGGCATGCGCCGACCTTGCTGCTGGCCTGGCTGCCCGCATCGATAAGGTCGGACAAGACCGCAGGGCGCAGACAATCATGCGTTGTCGTCCCGGATTCCGCTGCGCTTCATCCGGGCTGCGCTGCTGCTGAGTGCCTCGGCGCTCGCAGACCATCAGTACCTCGGCGGCGACAGGTCGGAAGTGCCGCGCGACGGGCCGTCTCGCGTACACTGTGCCGGGGAATTCCGGGTACCGCATGTCGCTGATCGAAGAACTCAAGCGCCGCAACGTCATCCGCATGGCGGGGTTGTATCTCGTCGCCGCGTGGCTGACGGTACAGGTATCGAGCACGGTGCTGCCGATGTTCGATGCGCCGGCATGGGTACCGCGCGCGATCGTCGTCCTGCTGGCGATCGGCTTCGTACCGGCGATGGTGTTCGCCTGGGTGTTCGAGCTGACGCCGCAGGGCGTGAAGCGCGAAAGCGCGATCGACCGCACGCAGTCGATCACGCCAAGCACAGGCCGGAGCATCGATCGCATGATTCTGGTCGGGCTGGCGCTGATCATCGTGCTGATGGGCATCGAGCGCGTGTGGTTCGCGGCACGGACATCTCCCGCCGCGTTGCCGGCCGCGACCGCGCAAACGGCAGGGACCGGCACGCCGGCGGCCGCAACGGCGCCTTCAGCGGCATCGGCCAATGCGATCGCGGTCATGGCGTTCGAGGACCTGAGTCCAGGGCACGACCAGGCTTATTTTTCAGACGGCATGGCCGAGGAGATTCTCAACGCGCTCGCCCGCATCAAGGAGCTGCGCGTGCTCGGCCGCAGTTCGTCGTTCCAGTACAAGGGCAAGGATATCGATCCGCGCAGGATCGGCGCCGAGCTCGGTGTTGCGCACATCCTCGACGGCTCGGTGCGCCGGCAGGGCGATCTCGTCCGCATCGCCGCGTCGCTGATTTCGACCGCGGACGGCGTCGCGCAGTGGACCAAGGAATACAACGGCAAGCTCGCCGACCTGTTCGATCTGCAGGACAACTGCGCGCACGACATCGCGTCCGAGTTGAAGATCGTGCTGACCCGCGGCCAGCGGGCGCTGGTCGACAAGGTCACCGCGAATCCGGAAGCCTACGCGCTGTACGTCGAAGCGCAGACGCTGGTCAGGCAGCGCTTCGGCGACAGCCTGCCGCGCGCGATCGAGAAGCTCGACGCGGCGGTCAGGCTCGACCCGTCGTTTGCGCGCGCGTGGTCCAAGCGGGCGGTCGCCTTCGCCGTGCTGGCGCAGTATGTCGCCAGCGACTGGCGGCAGAACTGGGATGCGTCGGAGGAATCGGCGCGCCGCGCACTGGCGCTGGATCCCAACGACGCCGAGGCGAATGCCGCGCGCAGCTACAACCTGTTTTCGCAGCGGCGCTATGTCGACATGGTCGAGCCGATGCGACGTGCGCTGCAGATCGATCCCGACAACGAGACGGCGCGCTACTGGGAGGTCAACGAGCTGTCGGCGATGGGACACACCCGTGACACCATGCCGCCGCTCGATGCGCTGATGGCCAACGATCCTGAGAACGGCCGGGTCATTTTCTACGAGGCCTTCATGCACTGGCGTCAGCACGACCGCGGTACGCTGCTCGCGCTCGGACGCCGGTTGCAGGCGCTAGGTTCGCCGTGGGGCGATGTCGCGATGTCGACTTACTACGCCAGCACCGGGGACTGCGACAGCGGTGCCAAGCCATTCGCGACGCGCCAGCGCATATTCGGCTCGGGGATTTCCGTTGCCGATTCCGAGACGGTCTATCGCGG
>Ga0105242_10004251_pt1 | contig 11165 bp, 13 predicted proteins | sample KBSM24metaG_FD_81521 | JGI IMG/M metagenome (GOLD analysis project Ga0105242, IMG submission 81521) | Miscanthus rhizosphere microbial communities from Kellogg Biological Station, Michigan, USA - KBS M2-4 metaG | ecosystem: Host-associated > Plants > Roots > Rhizosphere > Soil | place... | reverse complement strand
CTGGATAACGGATCGCCCGCCGTGGAGCTATCCTTTCGTTTTGAGTTGGATTGGGGACCCATTCCAATGCAACCCTATATGCTCTCCGGTCATCTGGACCGAGTCGTGGAGTTCCAAGACAACCTCTTCGTGATGGACAGGAAGACCACTACTTGGGCCGTGGGCCAGAACTACTTCTCCCAATACGCCCCGAACAACCAGATGACCATCTACACCTTAGCTTCCCAGGTAGTCCTCGACTCTCCTGTCAAGGGCGTCATCATCGACGCTGCGCAGATCCTCAAAGAAACCCCCCACCGCTTCGTCCGGGGCTTCACCTACCGCACAGAGGACCAACTCCAAGAGTGGGTCGATGGTCTCCAGTACTGGTTCGCCACCGCCGAGACCTACGCCAAGGAGAACTACTGGCCCATGAACGACACCGCCTGTGACAAGTTCGGCGGGTGTATGTTCCGGGGGATATGCTCGAAGTCCCCACAGGTCCGCCAAGCCTTCCTCGACTCGAACTTCATCAAGCTCGCCCCGGAGGACAGATGGAACCCGCTCAAGCCCCGCTAAACCCAACAGTCAAGTACATTGTTGTGACAAGGGTTCTTGAGATCAAGTGGCTCAATCACCCGGATGGTTGGTACGTCCACTTCGAAGGTTCGCGTGAGTCACTCAACTTCGGCATCGACCGGCCCGCCTGGGATGTAGGCGATGTTATTGAGATCAGCTTTCACAAGAAGGAATCCCATGCCTAAGCTCTCAGATCACCAATCAAACGAGTTCACCAAACTCTTGATAGAAGGAGACTCTGGAAGTGGAAAGACCGGCTCACTTACATCTTTGGTTAAAGCGGGATACAAACTCCGCATCCTTGACTTTGATAATGGACTTGAACCCCTCAAGCAGTTCGTCGGACGAGATTGTCCAGGGGACGTGGACAATGTTGAGTTCGTCTCTCTACGTGACCAGCGCAAGGCTGGACCTGACGGCCCAACAGTGGTCGCTCCCAAAGCTTTCATGCGATCCCTCAAACTCCTAGACAAGTGGAAGTACACCGATGACGACGGAACGGAGACCGACCTGGGTGTCCCAGCAGAATGGGGACCAGATTGTATTCTCGTTGTTGACTCCCTCACGTTTATGTCTGATGCAGCTTTCGATTTCCGCGAACCACTTACCCCTAAGTCACGCGACGGGAAGTATGACATGCGAGCAGTTTATGGCGATGCTCAAGGGGCTATTGAAGGGGTACTTGCCCTACTCACCGGGGAGTCGTTCCGGACCAACGTCATCGTCATAAGCCATATCAAGTACGTCGACAACCCAGACGGATCCCGCAAAGGCTTCCCAACCTCTGTAGGGTCGGCTCTGGGTCCAGTCATCCCGCGCTACTTCAATAGCGTGGCCCTGTGTGAAACCAAAGGAGGCAAGCGCACCATACAAACCCAAGCGACGGCCATGATCGACCTCAAGAACCCGAAACCCTTTGCCATGGCCCCACACTACCCTATCGAAACCGGTCTTGCGGAGTTCTTCGCTGTTCTCCGTGAACCGCCCAAGCAAACGGCGAAACCCAAACTAGCAACTGTAAGGAAACTGTAAATGGCAACTGCTCCCAACTTCGCTTCGCTTCTCGACAAGCCCTCCGCTGAGATCGAGCGTCCCAAGCCGCTCCCTCAGGGTCACTACGTCTGCGTCGTCAAAGGCCTGCCCGTCTTCGACAAGTCGTCGAAGAAGCAGACCGAGTACGTCGAGTTCGCCCTCCAGCCCATCGAAGCCCAAGACGATGTGGACGAGGACGACCTCAAGGCGATGGGTGGGTTCGCGGACAAGACGATCCGTGCGACCTACTACATCACCGAGAAGTCCCTCTACCGCTTGAAGGAGTTCCTCACCCATTGCGGCATCGAGGAGGACGACAAGGTCTCCCTCCGCGAACGCATCGAGGCCTCCCCGAACTGCCAAGTCCTCGTCGGCTTGGTCCACGAAGCCTCCAATGACGGCTCGGCCGTCTACGCCAACGTCGGCTCAACCGCTGCGGTGGAGTAGTCTCTAGTCCCACCTAGGGGGAGGTAAGGTCAAGCGTACCTCCCCCGCCTTTCTGAGGAACAAAGATGGAACTCGAATGCAGGTACTGCAAACAAGCTGTGATGGAACCATGTCGCAACGATGCACAGTTCCTCACATGCAACACCAAGGTCCTCGCCAACACTCCTAAGTACATCACCTGCTCAGAGTGTGGAACAAACTACGCCCCAGGCGAACGCCACGCCTGTACCCCTCGCATCCGCCTCGAACGTGACGCCCTCTTGGTCGAGCGCCAGAAGACCCATGGATCATTCGAGACCAACGCTGCAATCTCCCAGCGTCTCAAGAGCGTCATGTATGACATGGGAACCAAACCTTCTAATAGCATCCATTGTGAAGCCTTAGAGATGATTGCCCTTAAGCTCAGCCGCATCTGTTCGGGCCAGTCCACTTTCAAAGACCACTGGGACGACATAGCCGGCTACGCCAAGCTCGGAAGCGAAGCCTGTGACTAGCATCATCACCAGACGCTCTCTTCTTGTCGGTCTCTTGGCCGCCCCAGCAATCGTCCACGCAGGCAACCTCATGCCGATCCGTGGGACGAAGATGCCATTCGTCGTGGACCGGGTCTACTACGTCAGCCACACCCGGCCCAATGCGTTCCGCACCATCAAGGCCGCAATGGACCACCTCTACACCTTCGGCCTCTCACAGGAACCAGCCACGATCCAGATCGACGAAGGGACCTATGAAGGCCCAATCGTTGCCGACAACTGCGCAAGCCTCTTCGTCAGTGGTCTGGGTGAAAAGACAATCATCACCAGCGGCAACGACTGCTGCCTAAAGTCCTACAACAATTCCGTTCTGGATGTCAAAGACCTCACCTTCCGAGTAGACGGCCCTTCCTTCAAGGGCTTCGAAGCATATGCGAAGGGTCGATATGAGTAAACCAATCACCATCATCGGAGAAGCCTATGGCGAAGCGGAAGACAAGGCTAAGCGCCCATTTGTGGGTGCCTCTGGACAGGAACTCACTCGAATGCTTAACGAAGCAGGAATTGATCGAGGTGATTGTTTCCTTACAAACGTCTTCAACATCCGCCCTCCTGGCAACAAGATTGAAGCGTTTACTGGGCCCAAAGCCGTGGCCCTACGGGGATACCCCGCGCTGATTAAGGGCAAGCACATCAGAGCGGAGTTTGAACATGAGCTTACACGCCTCGGTGATGAAGTCCTTTCTGCTGACAGCAACCTTGTTATCTGTCTTGGGAATACTCCTCTTTGGGCTATGGCTGGCACGACCGGGATCTCTAAGCTTAGGGGAACAACGCTTGTGTCTAGCCATACTGTGTCTGGGTACAAGCTTCTACCTACTTATCATCCTGCAGCGGTCCTTCGGCAGTGGGAGCTACGCCCTACTACCATAGTGGACTTGATGAAGGCCAAGCGTGAAGCACTCTACCCAGAGGTCCGTCGACCGAAGCGTGAGATCCACATCGAACCCTCTCTCTCAGACATACGGAGCTTCTTCAATGAGTACCTTCCGGGATGCCGTTGCCTTGGCGTCGATATCGAAACGTCTGGAAACCAGATTACTTGCATTGGGTTTTCCCCAGGGACGAACAGAGCAATCGTCATTCCATTTGTTGACTCTCGACGAATGGGCCGAAACTATTGGAATGATACGCCAACTGAACTCGCTGTCTGGAAGCTTGTTAAAGACGTTCTTGGACAACCTGACCCTCCCAAGGTCTTCCAGAACGGAGTCTATGACATCGCCTTTCTCTGGCGATCCTACGGGATTAAGGTCCGAGGAGCCCGGCACGATACCATGCTCCTCCACCACGCCCTCCACCCTGAGGCCCTCAAGGGCCTTGGATATCTCGGATCCGTATATACCGACGAAGGATCATGGAAGCACATGAGGAAGACCAGCACTATCAAGCGTGATGAGTAATGGACTACAGCCTATACGTGGGTATGTGGGGCAAGTCCAAACCACAACGGTACCTAGACCTGAATGGAGCGTACATGGTCCTCGTCGAGATCGACTGGATTGCTCCCAGTGGCGTCTATTCCTACCACCGTACCTGCATAGCCTCAAACGAACTCTAAGGAGACTCTAATGGCCGAGAAGAACCCACACATCGTAGCCGTCAGTCGCCACAGTGGCGACAGCTACCTGCTTGTCTTCTGCGACAACGGCGATGTGTATCGCCTACAGGTCGACCCAATGAATGGGACCATCATGAGCGAGAAGGTCCACGAGATATTCCACGATGTAGCCGTGCCCCAAGCTAGGGAAGGGATGAAGCCCTACTGGAACGACTCAGTGACGCCCAGACCAGGGTTGGCCATCAGAGAGGTAAGGCTGGAGAAGGACAACGTCTACATCCTCGATCAGACGGGCCGTGTGTGGCAAGTCGTAATCGACTTCGATCAACCCGAGATCAGACTGGTGGCTAATGAAGGTAATTGACACCTCCACCTCTGACCCTGGTCGGTACTCCCAAAGCGAACGCGACTGGGTCTACAACGGGCTGGACTGTTGCGTCACGGTCGAGGTCCTCGAAGCCCTCTTGCCTCAACTGGACGAACACACCTCCGGTACCTATGCCTTCTCGCGGTCCATGCAGGGCCCGGTCCTTGAGATGGGCATCCGTGGGCTCTTGGTCGATCAGCAGCGAAAGGAGCAGGTCATTGACCAATACTTCCTCCTCCTGGACCGACTGGAGCGCAATCTCGAAAGGATTGTTCTTGAGGGCGTGGGTATGCCAAGCTTCAACTGGCGAAGCTACGGCGACCTGCATACCCTCTTCTACGACCGACTACAGATCCCAGTCATACGTCACCAGGGCCGCCCCACCGTCAACTACACCGCCCTAGAGAAGATGAACAACTACCTCATAGCCCAGCCCATAGTGGCCCACATCCTCGCCATGCGGGACTTGGGCAAGAAGATCGGAATGCTTCGAACGGAGATCGACCCCGATGGACGTATGCGAACCTCTTATAACATCGCTGGTACTTCTACTGGTCGCTTTAGTAGTAGCATTAACGAGTTTGGCACTGGCACTAATCTGCAGAATGTGGAGGAGCAACTGCGCTCCATCTTCATCGCCGACCCAGGAATGAAGCTCGGCAAGTTCGACGCCAAGTCAGGAGAGAGCTATGTGGTGGGAGCCATTGAGTGGAATCTGTTTGGTGATAGTAGGTATCTTGATGATTGCGACTCTGGAGACGTACACACCGCTGCCGCTCGTATATGTTGGCCTGACGTTGCTTGGACTGGGGATGCTCGTGCTGATAAGAAGCTAGCCGAAGCGCCCTTCTTCCGCCACTACGACCGACGCTTCCTCTGTAAGAAGCTCGGTCATGGGTCGAACTACGGAGGCCTAGCCCAGACCTTAGCGCAGCAGAGCCGCCTACCAGTCGAGGTGGTGCAGGACTTCCAGGCGAAGTACTTCAAGGCCTACCCCTCGCACCTCCGCTGGCAGCACCATGTCGAGCAGACCCTGCGGTCCAAAGGAGTCCTCACCTCCCTCACAGGCCGCAAGCGAACCTTCTGGGGGCGAAGGACTTCCGACGATACCAAGCGGGAGGCGATCGCCTACGATCCCCAATGCTCCCTAGCCGAGATAGTCGACCAAGGAATGTTGCGAGTTTGGCGTAGCCGAGATGCTCTCTTGTATATGAACGATCACGACGCTGTAACCGTCCAATACCCAGCCGAAATGGAAGATGAAATCGTCCCAAAGATCCTCGACCAGCTTAAGGTCACCATTCAACTCCAACACGGACGGGAGCTAGTGATCCCCTATGACGCAAAGACAGGATGGAACCGCGCAGACTATAGTGCAGCTAATCCCGAGGGACTCAAAGACTACAGCCCTGGGGACCGGAGGCAGCGCCCCCAGACAGTGCACATCTTGGATAGAAGGGTTCGTTAACTATGCCGACAATCTCGATAGCCCAAGTCTATTCCGTAAATGGTCGGCGATCGCGACCGTTGCAGCGACACTGGAACAGAAGGTTTGGCTTACGACATCCTCACGTCTCTACCCGAACCTATATGTGTTTCTGGTGGGACATCCCGGCGTGGGTAAAACGAGAACTATTAGGGCAACGAAGGCATACGCCAGTGAACTCCCCGACTTCCACTTCTCGCCAACGTCGATGACGCCAGCCTCGCTGGTCGATGCCTTGGTTGACGCCAAGCGGAACATCATCCAGCTAGACACCGGCAACCTCGAGTACAACTCCATGCTCGTCACCGCTGACGAACTCGGGGCCTTCATGCACAAGTACGACCACGAGATGATCGGGGTACTCTCGGCCTTCTACGACGCTGACCCTTACGGACAGAACCGCCGGGGGAAGGAACTCAAGATCAAGATCAAGTCGCCCCAGTTGAGCATCCTGAGTGGGACTACCCCCTCCAACCTGCTCAACTTCATGCCCGAGAACGCCTGGGATCAGGGCTTCACCTCTCGGATCATCCTGGTCTTCTCCGACGAACGGATCGTCGGGGATGACTTCGCCGTTGTGGCCAAACCCCTAAGCAAGGAACTCCTCCATGATCTTAAGCAGATCAATAGTCTTACCGGACAATTTGCGGTTACTAGTGCATACCGAGATGCTGTCAACCAATGGAGGGCAGCTGGTGAACCTCCTGTGCCCAGTCATCCGAAGCTCACTCACTATATCACCCGGCGACGGACACACCTATATAAGCTTTCCATGGTTTCCGCCGTCGACAAGTCCGACGAGCTCCTCCTGACTAAGGAGGACTTCGATCAAGCACTAGAATGGCTCTGCGAAGCCGAGACCTACATGCCCGACGTGTTCCGCGCTGGGGCCACCGGAGGGGACAACAAAGCGATGGAGGAGATCCACAACTTCCTCCTTATCTCTGACAAGGGTATCGGTGTCCATGAGCACGATGTGGTCAAGTTCACCCGAGAGCGGGTCCCAGCCCACAGTGTCATGCGTGTCCTCGATATCATGAAACTCTCCGGCTCCTTGGTAATTGCTTCGATCGATAAGCGCACCGGGGCGAGAATGTACCGCGCTGGCAAAGACGGTGATACTAACCGTACCGATGAGCCGCTTGGTTGATCGCCAGCGGGTCCTGACCCGGCCGCCGTCATTGCCACTCATCAAGAGGACCTTCCCTGGCTTCACCGCCAGGACCTTCCCCACATGCCCACCCCGCTTGCCCCGCGAGAAGACCGCAACGGTCCCTGGGGCAAGCGGGGCTTTCTGGTACTGTAGCCAGTTCCTAGCCAACCATAGCTCCCTGGCCTTGGTCCCAACGATGTTGAACTGTTGCGCTAGCCAGCACCCACACCAGAGTCTAGTGGGGCATCCTGAGGGGGCACCCCTAGCCTCTGCCTGAGTCACTACTAAGACGAACAATAACCCTACAATGCACCTTGCCATAGTCCCCTCCCATTAAGGCTTCACCCTCCCTGGAGAGATGTGAAGCTCCCGAGTCATTACGTCAACAATGCGATCGATAGTATGTTCGTTCTTCTGTATGTTGTTCTCCAGCTTGGCGATACCTAAGGTCATCTGATCCATGCGGTGTACAGTGAACTCCGCACCCCGGGTCTCGATGATGTGGACCCGGGTCTCTAGCTTCACCATGTAGGCGAAGAAGCTCGCTCCAGCAGCGCCGATGGCAACGAACTGCGCGATGAGGAAGTACAGCAGGGTGCTGTTCTCACGCAGCCACGTGCGGGCCTGCTCAACCATTCTGCTTGGACTTCCGCTCCGATAGGATCGTGGCCATCAGCCCGCTGAAGCTCATGCCTACGGAGGCAATCACGTTCCAATGCTCCGGCGAGATCTGCCAGCCCAGGGCCGTAGCCATCGACCCAAGACCCACCCAGGTGGAGGGCTCCTTGATCTTCATCGTGATCCAGTCAAGTACGATCTGAACAACAGGCATAACAACCCCCTTGGTTAAGCAAGCATCTTGAGTGCGGCGGCTTGAACATCGTTAGCACGATTGATCCAACCATTGATGAACCGCTTCTGTTTCAATGACTTATACCACGCCTTCTTCACCACAGTGTAGTCCTTGACCAGCTGCTTCGGATTGGCTGCCAAGAGGGCCCGGTTGGTATTGGGTCCCCAGATCCCATCCTCCTTGGTCCCCAGGGTCCTCTGTAGAAGCTTCATGGCCCGAGAGGGCCCAGCATTGACGGCCATGTCGAAGAACAAGTAGTCCAGTCCCTTCGGGAAGTCTGGGCCATGGGGCAGCCAGTAGTCGTCGTAGTAGATCTGCTTCACCTCTGCGTCTGAGGCGGTCCATACGTCCTTGGTGGGCTTCCCGTTCATCTTCCGCCAGTGGTTGTACTCACTCTGAGTTATCCCTCGGGAGGTCCTCCCTCCATGATCCAGCGGATCGTCATCATTCCCACCCTCACTCTTGAGTAGTTCCTTGAGACTCGCTGCAAAGTTCTGTTCCATCACTCACTCCATGATCTCGTCCCACCAGCGCCACTTCTTCGGCTTCTGCTTCGTCGTTCCGTAGATGATCCCGCGAGCGAACTCTAAGACATTCTGCGGCTGTTCGTTCCCATCGTGAACGTCCTTCAAGTACTGACCGGCCCGGCCAGTGGCCATCCCAGGGACACCTAGAGCAAGCCCCATCATGGTCATGGTGTGCTTGACGAAGTCCTTGGGAAGCTCTGGTTCGTCCCAGTCGATCTTGCTCACGTCCCCGTAGATCTGGGCAGCGGTGCGGAAGATGGAGAACACCGGTGAGCTTGGGGTCTTGCCCTCGAGGAAGAACGAAACTCCCTCACGAACGATCGGCATAGTCGATGCCACCTGCCCACCGATGGACTTGCCAATGATCGTCAGTGGCCCATCCTCTGCCCCATACTCGTTGTAGAACCCAAAGCCCAAGATCGCCGGGACGGCTATCGACCCCCACGCTGCGGTCACCGCCTCCATGTACTCCCCACGCTTCATGGCCCCAGGGATCTGCCGTTGCCAGTTGTACATATTGTTGGCGAAGCCATAGAAGAGGGTGATCAACCGCTGGGGTTCCGGACCACGCATAGCAGCTGATAGATCTGGAAGGCCAGATGCACCATGACGCTGGCGTAGAGTAGAGTCCGCCACCACAGCAGCGTCAGCGTCTGACATAGTCTTCCGCGCCTCGTTGAATGCGTCGACGAAGGTGACGATGCGGAACCCCTGGGATATCTTTGCGACGGGGTAGAAGGCCATCCTAGCGATGTCGGCACGGACCCCTGACCAGCCTTTCTTGTCGATCATTGTGTCGATGATATCGTTGTAGTCCTGCCCCACCTGTCTCATCATATGGGGGATCTCTTTGGAGTGTTCATGCGCGAGGCGGACGTACTCGCTACGGTTAAGGACCGTCTCGGCGATAGCCCTGAGGTTGAACGTCCCCACCTCAGGGGTGAGCATCAGCTTGAGGTCGAAGCCCAGGGCCGCCACGGCTAGGTTCATTCGTAGCTCGCGTAAGCCCTTGTAGAGGAACTTGTGCGCCACTTCGTCTTGATTGTACCTATTAGCAATATCGTGGATCCAGGGGCGAAGTGCCTCAGAGTAGGCCACACCAAAGTGGTTCTTCATCAACGACATGATCTCGGTGTTGTTCAACACCTTGTTGGCGTTCTGGATCGCTTCTCGGTAGGAGATGTCGTGGATGACCTGCTGGACCCGGCCGCCGAGCTTGTCCAAGGAGTTGCGGAAGTCGACCCGGTCGATCGACCCAGTGCGCAGGGACATGTAGTGGTTCCACGTCGTCGCTGCGTAGTAGTTCTTGTCGAACGCCGAGCCCTTGGTCGGGTGGATCTTCGCTCCCCAATCGTCGATGAAGATGGGCCAGTAGAACTCTCCAGGCTTTAGGTCCAGCCACTCTGGTTCGTTGCCCGTCTCGCGGAAGTAGAGATCCGCCGCCTCGGGCTTGAGGATGTCGAAGATCTTCGCCGTGTCTCGGACGAAGGTCCAGTCATCCGCTGTGGCGTTCTTGTCGATCATGTCTTGGATCTTGTTGCGGAACGCCTCAGCGTCGGTCTTGCCACGATAGCCATTGATGAACTTGATCTTGTTCGACTCATTCCCCCAGTTGAACATGATCCCGATCAGGTCCAGCTTGGACATGTCAAAGAGTTGGCCCGTCTCGTTCTTGAGGAAGTTGTTCGTCACCGAGGTGCTTAGGGTGTTGGTGTACGCACTCCCCATCTTATCCTGCACGGCCTTGATATGCGTCGTGACCTTGTCCATCAGGGTGTAGGACTTATGCTTCCCCTCCATCAGCGGGCGAACGAAGACGTTGAACAACGGCCCAAGGTCCTTCCGCAGGTCCATGTCCTTCAAGAACTCCTCCGGCCTCGCTAGCCACGCGTCGCCCTTGAACCTCCAAGCGTTGTACCACTTCTCCTGTTGCTCCTTCGTCATCACAGGGAGGGTCTCAAGGTTGGCCTTCACATCATCCCTCAGCTGCTCCTGGGTCTGCCGGGTCTCTCCGACCAAGACCTTCTGCTGGGCCCTACCGTAGCGGTCCATCAGCTTGATCGCCGCAGCCCATTGCTCGAACTCTGCCACGGTCATGTCCGGAAGCAGCTTGATGTTCTCGGCCATGATCCAGTCGGGGAACTTGAGGTCAGGGTAGTCAGCGAGCCACTTGGCTTGGAACTCGATCAGGGTAGGTGCGTCGACCCTAGCTCGGGACTCGGCAATGCTTGTGGCGCTTCGGGTGTCGTGTTCGCCAGCGGCTTGGAGCAGGGCCTGGATCTGGTTGGACCACTCTGGGGCGGTTACGTCTACCTCTGCCTCAGAGTACCTCTCCACGATCTTCGCGTGACTATCCGCCGTCTTCTGCAACCGCATGACCTCTCGAGCGGTGACCGCAGAGAGGTACTGCTGCTCTAGGTTCTTTAGGGTCTCGACATAGTCCTGCTTGATGAGCGACTCCTGGGTCACCCGGCCAAAGCGGCCGACCTGGGCAATCACATCCTCAAGGTTGATATCCTTAATCTGCTGCTTGGCCGTCTGATCGTGAATGGCCTTCTTGATCTCGTCCATCTTGATCGGAGTGCCCTTCCAACCGGCCTCCTTCCCCAAGAGAAGGAGCTTCTCATGAAGCAGTTCCAGCTGGGTGT